>Ga0172381_10000282_pt1 | contig 62864 bp, 56 predicted proteins | sample Leawel6488metaG_FD_119754 | JGI IMG/M metagenome (GOLD analysis project Ga0172381, IMG submission 119754) | Leachate microbial communities from a municipal landfill in Southern Ontario, Canada - Leachate well 64-88 metaG | ecosystem: Engineered > Solid waste > Landfill > Unclassified | place... | reverse complement strand
CCGGGTTCGTTAGCGGCGCAACTGCGAAACTGACAAAAACCGGTCAACCTGATATTGCGGCGACTGATGTAACGGTTATTGATTCCACAAAGATCACCTGTATGTTTAATTTAGCCGGAGCGACGGTCGGGCAGTGGAACGTCAACGTCACCAACCCGGACGGCCAGACCGGGACGCTCACGAACGGATTTACTATCACCAGTATCACACCGGCCCCGGTCGCAGACTTTACCGGAACCCCCACAGTAGGCACAGCACCGTTACTCGTGACATTCACCGACCGTTCAACAAGATCCCCTACGAGCTAGAACTGGTCGTTCGGTGATGGTGGCACGTCAGCCCTCCAGAACCCGGTACACACCTATTCGGCAGCCGGTAACTATACCGTCTCGCTGACCGCCTCAAACGCCGGGGGAAGCTCTACTATGACCCGGACCAGGTACATCACCGCATTTTCATCTGCACCGGAAGCATCTTTCAACGGAACCCCCACAGCAGGCACAGCACCGTTACTCGTGACATTCACCGACGGTTCAACAAAATCGCCCACGAGCTGGAGCTGGTCGTTCGGTGATGGTGGTACGTCAGCCCTCCAGAATCCGGTACACACATATTCGGCACCCGGCACTTACTCCGTCTTGCTGACCGCCTCAAACACTGGGGGAAGCTCTACCATGACCCGGACCAGGTACATCACCGCATTTTCTTCTGCGCCGGAAGCGTACTTCACCTTTACTCCTACTTTCGGCACAGCTCCGGCACTTGTGACATTCACCGACAGTTCAACAAGATCCCCTACGAGCTGGAGCTGGTCGTTCGGAGATGGTGACACGTCAACCCTCCAGAACCCGGTACACACCTATTCGGCACCTGGTAACTACATCGTCACGCTGACCGCAACGAACGCTGCGGGGAGCAATATCATAACACGGACCTTCGATGTATATACCACTTCGCCTGTCAATGTAACGGTAGCGAACTTCACCGCAGTACAAACAAGCTATACAAACCTGACTATTGTAACAAGTTCCGCAAGCTCGATCAACGCGACGAGCTGGAACTGGTCGTTCGGTGATGGTTATACGTCAACGCTCCAGCACCCGTTACATACCTATTCGGCACCCGGCACCTACATCGTCTCGCTGACAACGACAAGCAACGAAATTTACAGCAGTACCCCAACAAAGGGTAGAAGCAACGCTGTACCAATGGTTACCAGCAGCACTATCACAATGCACATTACAGTATATGGTTTAGCTCCGCAACCGGACTTCACCAGCAATCTCACAAGCGGATCAGTTCCGTTACCCGTAAAATTCACCGACAGTTCAACAAGATCCCCCACGAGCTGGAACTGGTCATTCGGCGATGGTGGCACGTCAACGCTCCAGAACCCGGAACACATCTATTCGGCACCCGGCACCTACACTGTCTCGCTTAAAGCAACGAACACGATCGGAAATGATACCATAATACGGACCGGCTATATCAAGGTATCAGCCTTTTCGCCGGAAGCGTACTTCACCGGAACCCCAACGGCAGGACCCGCACCGCTACCCGTGAAATTTACCGACAATTCAACAAGATATCCCACGAGCTGGAACTGGTCGTTTGGCGATGGTGGCACGTCAACGGTCCAGAACCCGGAACACATCTATTCGGCACCCGGCATCTACACAGTCTCGCTTAAAGCAACGAACGCGATCGGAAGCGACTCCATAATACGGACCGGCTATATCTCAGTAACAAACGTCACGTCAGCACCCACGGTCACCGGCATAACTCCATCATCAGGATTAAATAATGGAATTGTGAGTATTACGAACCTCGCAGGAACTGGATTCTATGGAACTCCTACCGTATACCTGGTAAAGACCAGTCAGAGCAGCATCATTGCGACTGATGTGAGGGTGGTTGATTCTACAAAAATTACCTGCTCATTCAATTTAGCCGGAAAACCAGCCGGACTCTGGGACGTGACGGTTGTCAACCCTGATGGTCAGCAGGGGTCGCTTGTCGAGGGATTCATGATATCTGCCACTCCCCCCACCCCGACACCCACTGAAGGTAGCGACGACACCGTACCGGTTCAGTCCGGACAATCCGGCAGCGGCACGGCGATCGCAAACGGAGCCCCGGCGGCTCAGACCGTCAGTTATTCGTTTGGCATCCCCTCTTCCACCGATCCGGTTTCGATCCAATCTGTATCATTCGTACCCAACAGGTCAATCTCCCAGTCCCAGTGTGTGGTCCAGCAGCAAGAACCGTCATCCGCAATTGGTCTCACGGGTAGACCTGCGGCATACGAGAAGATTGAGATCGCTTGGATCAATCCGAATGTAATCACATCCGGGACGATCCATTTCAGCGTACTCGGGTCATGGTTGAGAGAGAAACATATTGACCCTGCCAATGTGGTGCTGCTGCGGAACCATGATCTCGTCTGGACTGAACTCCCGACAACGTTTGAATCCACGAATGGGGATATCCATTATTATCAATCCGATACCCCCGGTTTCTCGTACTTCGCAGTCTCTGAAAGACTGCCGGCACCTACTGTAACAGCAACTCCGCAGGCAGAGGTATCCCCGGCAGTTAAAGTACAACCGGTATCGCCCTCTGTTACAGTAACTGCAATCACAACCCCGGATATAACAAAGCCGGCTCCAGCCAACGAGGGCGGTTCTCCCGTGGTATACCCGACTCCTGCACCATCACCATCAATCATTCCGGTTCCAGCAATTATCCTACTCGCTGCCGGAATTATCCTGATTTGTGCAGCCGGAGTCAGATCTCTCATCATCCGAAAAAGACCGCACAAGACCCGAGTCCTCATCGTTGACGATGAACCGGATATTGTCGACGTCTTCTCCTACCTCCTGGAGGAGAATGGATACGACACAATAAAATCTTCCAGCGGAGGGGAGTGCCTCTCGCTGCTTGCTGACAAGAAAAACCATCCGGATGTCATCCTTCTCGATATCATGATGTTTCCGATGGATGGATGGGAGACACTGGAGAAGATAAAGAAGGATCCGGTGCTCCGGAAAATCCCGGTGCTGATGCTTACCGGAAAACAACTGTTGCCTGAAGAAGCGAAACGGTACGGGATATGCATTGAAGACTATATCCCCAAACCCGTCACGCCTTCCGAGTTGTATGCTGCAATTGAGTATACCCTCAATCGGAAGAAGAAGATTGAAGGGGAGATCCAGATGGCACTACGGGCAGGGACCGACAAAGCCCTTGTATGCGAGTATGCCAGACTCACCAAACGGGTTGACGTAGACAAAAAACTCGTCAACCTCCTCAAAACAACATATACCAAAGTGGGAGAGACAGAGCAGGGAATACTACGGAAAATTGAGGATATGGCGAATGATATCCAGCAGAGTGAAGAGAAGTTGATCCTGCTCCAACTAAAAGTCCTCGTATCCCCGTCATCTGGTAGTCGGAGGTCATTCTAATGGGCAAGTACAGCATCCTCATAGTTGAAGACGACCTCATTGTAGCCGAAGACCTCAAAATGACGTTTACCAATCTTGGCTATGATATAAGTGCAATTGCCAATACAGGAGAACTTGCCATTGAGCTTGCCAGATCCAGATCTCCTGATCTCATCTTAATGGACATCATGCTCGCAGGAAAAATCGATGGTATCACGACTGCCGAACAGATCAGTGAAAGGCTGGATATTCCGGTCATCTACATCACTGCATATGTCAACGAAACGTTGCTGCAGCGGGCGAAACTGACCTCCCCGTATGGCTATATTATCAAACCCTTCAATGATCGGGAGCTCCAAGCCACCGTCGAGATGGTGCTGTATAAGCATACTCTCGACAGGAAACTAAAAAAAAGCGAGGAGAACTACCACACCATCTTTGATAATGCCGTTATGGGGATATATCAGGTTTCCCTGGAAGGACGGTTTTTATCTGCTAATAATCATGCAGCCCGAATCCTCGGGTACGCGTCTGCAGAGGAACTCATTCAATCGATAACGGATATTAATACGCAGATTTACCAGGATCCAAAAACCAGAGAAGTTGCAAAGCGGATTTTCCTGGAAAAGGGAGTCCTTGAAAACTTTGAGGTTCCCTGTCGACATAAGAACGGACAAATAGTATGGGTTTCAATCAACGCACGACTTGTCCGTGATGCGGAGGGTGCTATTCTGTACCTTGAAGGAACCAGTCAGAACATCACCCAGCGCAAACGGGTGGAAGATGCACTTGCTGTAGCGAATAAGAAACTTACCCTCTTTACCAGCATCACCCGCCACGATATCAACAACCAGCTTGCGGTAGTGCAGGGATACCTTTCAATACTGGAAAAGAAGCAGACCGATCCCACACTCAATAATTACTTCGGGAAGATGAGCACTGCCGCAAAAAGAATCTTCACCATAATCCAGTTTACAAAGGAATACGAGAGTCTCGGTGTCAATGTTCCTGCTTGGCAAAACTGCCGTTCCCTTGTAGACACTGTGGCAAAGCAAGTTCCCCTCGGACAGGTCATAGTGAAGAACGATCTCCCCACTGGGACAGAAGTGTTCGCGGACCCGCTCATCACTAAGGTCATTTACAACCTAATTGACAACGCCCTCCGTTACGGGGGTAACCAAATGAAGACGATTTGTATCTCTTCGCAGGAGTCAGATGCAAGCCTCACGATCCTCTGCGAGGATAACGGTGTAGGGATCACCGCAGAGAACAAAAAGCACCTCTTCACGATGGGATTTGGGAAGAATACCGGGTTCGGGTTATTCCTCTCCAGTGAGATCCTCGCGATCACCAGTATCACGATCACCGAGAATGGCACTCCGGGCAAAGGGGCACGGTTCGAGATTACGGTTCCGAAAGGGATGTGGCGAACCGCAGGGGATGGTGCATGATGGCAGCAGCAATTCGGGTTCTCTATGTCGATGACGATCCCTCCCTTCTCGATATTGGCAAGTTAATGTTGGAACAATCCGGAGATTTCACGGTAACGACAGCACTAAGCGCACCTGAAGGGTATCGATTGCTCGAACAGGAGAAGTTCGATGCGGTCATCTCCGATTACCAGATGCCGGAGATGGATGGCATCCAGTTCCTTGTTGAGGTTCGGACTCGTTTTGGACTGATTCCATTCATCCTGTTCACCGGCAAGGGCAGGGAAGATGTGGTCATCCAGGCGATCAACCGCGGAGCAGACTTCTATCTCCAGAAATGTGGGGACTCAAGCGAGGAATTTGCCGAACTCTCGCACAAACTCAAGCAGGCTGCCTCCTGGAAAATGGCAGATGATGTGCTTAAGAAAAACGAGGAGACCTACCGGCATGTGATCGGACACTCAGATGAGGCAATTGTCGTTGTGCAGGATGGGATGCTGAAGATGGTCAATCATCGAGCAATCGAATTCACCGGATATTCAGAACAGGAACTTCTCTCAATGCAATTTCCTGTGCTTATACACCCTGACGACCGTCTCATGATGGTGGAGCGGTACCAGCAGTGGGTGAAGGGTGAGGAGTTACCCTATCGCTACACCTTCCGGTTGAGTCCAAAGGATAGAAGCACAAGGTGGGTTGAGCTCAACGTCGCCGCGATAGACTGGGATGGACATCCTGCCACACTGAATTTCTTAACCGATATCACCGAGCGCAAGCAAACTGAGTTGGCGCTGCGGGAGAGTGAGGAGAGGTACCGTTCTGTTGTTGAAGACCAGACTGAATTCATATGCCGGTTTACTCCTGATGGCATACTCACGTTTGTAAATAATGCGTACTGCCGGTATTTCAGCCTTGAAAGAGACCAATGCCTCGCTCATCCCCATTACATTGTATTGTCCCCCGAAGAGAGCAGTCGGGTAAAAAATCACCTTGCCTCGCTCACGCCACAGAATCCGGTTGCCACAATCGAACACCGGATCCTTATGCCCTCGGGAGAAGTCCGCTGGCAGCGATGGAGCGACCGGGCAATTTTCGACAAAGAGGGTCATGTAATTGAATACCAGTCTGTTGGAAGGGATATCACCGAACAAAAGAAAGCAGAAGAAAAGATCAAGACTCTCACCCGGGAACTTGAATCCCGTGTTTTGCAGCGCACAGCAGAACTTGAGAATGAGATTGTGCAACGGAAAGCCGCAGAAGCAGCGATTACGTCGACCCTGCATGAGAAAGAAGTCCTCCTCCGGGAGATCCACCACCGGGTGAAAAACAACCTCCAGATTATTACGAGTCTGATCCGGCTCCAGAGACAGCAGATCACGGATGTCAGTACAATCCATACCCTGCAGGACAGCGAAAGCCGCATCCGCTCGATGTCGCTCGTGCATGAGAAACTCTACAGTTCCGCAGATCTTGCCTTCATAGACTTTTCGGATTATATCGACATGCTTGCCACAAATCTCATGATCACGTATGCCACGGACACCAAACGGATTCACCTGAACATTGATATTAAAAATGTTTCTTTGGATATCAACAGGGCAATTCCCGTGGGACTGATTATGAATGAACTGTTGACAAATGCACTCAAACACGCATTTCCCAAAGGACAAAACGGGGAGATCGCCATCATTGGCAGACGCACCGCTGCCGGTATTACTCTATCAGTGCAGGACAATGGTGTGGGACTGCCGGATGGACTGGACTGGAAAAATTCTCCTACGCTCGGACTTCACCTTATTCTCACTTTAATCCAGCAGTTAGAGGGTAGCATTGAACTGAACCGCACCGGAGGTACCGGGTTTGAAATGACCATACCGTTAGCAAGGAAGGAGCCCTCTGAATGACAAAAACACAGGTTCTAATCGTTGAAGACGAGCTCATTGTAGCCGAAGACCTCAAAATGACGCTTTCCAATCTCGGCTATGATACGATTGGAATTGCTAATACAGGAACACTTGCCATTGAGATGGCCAGGTCTAGGCATCCTGATCTCATCTTAATGGACATTATGCTCGCAGGAAAACTCGATGGTATTATGACTGCCGAACAGATTAGCGAAAAGCAGGATATTCCGGTCATCTACCTCACCGCATATGCCAACGAGGCGTTTCTGCAGCGCGCAAAACTGACCGCCCCGTATGGCTATATTATCAAACCCTTCAATGATCGGGACATCTATTGTAATATCGAGATAGGGCTCTTCCGGCATAATATGGAAAAACAGATTAAAAAGCGTGACGCGATCCTCTTTGCCATTGGGTTGGGAGTCGAGTGGTTCCTACGACAGTTCTCAGAGAAACACCACATAGAGCGCAATGAGGGGGGGCGTAAAACGTCAGATGATTGTTTTTCGATCCTTGAGCAACTGGGAAATGCGATGGAGCTTAATCGTGTCGCACTGTTTAAGGTTTTTAAAAAGCCCCACGACATGTACACCCTCACGATGATGGATGAATGGTTTGTGGATACTGCGTTCCCACTCAAGGGCAACCTGGCAGTTACAGAATTGGATCACAGCAGGATTGGGCTGGACACTCGTTTTTTTGAGATTTCACAGGGAATACCGGTCACTCTTACGATATCGGATTTTGTCAGTAAGGACCGGGAATTTTTTAAACAATATAATTTCTCATCCCTTGCTGTCTTACCCATCCGGGTACAGGACATGCTGTACGGTCTGATACTCTTTATTGATAGCAGCGAGCGATCATGGTCCGATGAAGAGCTTGAGGCTATGAAGATCTCGGCAAATATTATCGGCGGTGCAATCGGTCTGACAGCCGCCCCTTTAGTGACGGACAGGAAGAGTAACTGATAGTATCGGCAAGTTCCTCTATGTCGATGACGATCCTTCCCCCCTCAATATCGGCAAGTTGATCCTGGAAGAATCCGGAGATTTCACAGTAACAACAGCACAAACGCACCCGAAGCGTCCCGATTGTTCGAACAGGAGAAGTTCGACGCGATCACTCTCGAAAACTTCCGGCACCGGGAACCGGAACGAACATTCATTTCCTCCCACGGTACTGATATGAAAATTCCCCCACAACTGGGGCTCCATAATGAACCTCTGTACTTCTCAAAATTCTCCTTTGCAAACACCAGAGTTTTTGATAGGACTTGCCGAAGCGATTCCTGGTCTATTGGGGGTACCCCCCTCCTGCCAACCCGGGGTAGCACCCTCCGCTCCCAAAAATGAGAGGTACCCTGACTCCCCGATCGATTTTTTAAAAGCATGATCTCCCACCCCGCTCTTGTGGCCCGGGGGTGGGGGGTACCCCCTCCTGCCATAAAGGGAGGGTGGCGGCTGCCAAAAAAGGGATACTCCCGCTCCCAGATCTGGCTCATACGAATTTTTGGTAGTTGTTCTTTCAACTTAAAAATAGAGAAGTACTGATCCTTATCGTTAAGATAATCTTGAATAAAGTCATTCACTGACATTGTTCTGATCTCCTTTGTTGGTTCATTAGAGATCAGGGCGTTCTCGATTTTACAGCAAATTGTTTACACGATCTCGGTATGTCAGCGAACAAACTGATAAATATTGCAAAATTAATATAGCGGTATGGATGACAAATATGGCACACTACTCATCGGTGGTATTATATTAGTTCTCATAAGTAATACAATTGCCATTTGGTCCATGGCGTCGATTGTATACGGGCAGGACTATATGCAGAAATCTTTTTCTTCGCTCAATAATTCCACTGCCCTAGTTTCAACGGAAAATAAGACGCCCGCCATGCAGGTAACTACCATTACGCCGGACGTGACCAACATACCGGAGCCCATAAAAACAATTACAATACCCGCCCCTGAAAAATCGGAAACGCCAAGCATTATTTCTATTGAGACACCGAAAATCGTTCAGACCCCCACCACAGTAGATATATATGAGTCATCGGCTACGAAATCCAGCATAACGAATTCTGACTACATTACCATCTATTCAATCGAAAACCAGATCATTAATAACCTGTCGCCCGATGTTTCTGTCAACCTGAAAAATCCCCCCCTCATCCTCGACTATACTGTTACGCCTTTGAATATTACCGAAATCGAGTTCGTAGAGTACAAAGTGATCGATACCATGCATTACGAGAACATAACCATCGACCGCCCGTACGAGGGCTGCTGGTTTGAAGTTACTGTTACTGATAAGAACACCGGAAAGATCGTCCTTGAAAAGGGATATGGGAGACAATACGGTTTAATCCCCACACAACACCTCCAGGTCCTCGAGAGCGGCAATTACTTTTTCGATTTTTCCGGACAATTCACAAGAGTTACACTTACTATGAAGGTGCCACGACAGGGGAATTTCGAGTAACTTTTTTTACTCTGTTGAATTTCTCAAAAGACTAAAACACAAATGTTGAGACCAATTTTTTGAGGATATAGAATATCATTTTAATTTTGATCTCCTTGGTTGCCCGCCAGACGAAAAAAACAGACGACCCGGCCTACCTTCAAATGGGTCTTCTTCAGGTTCAGGAATGTCAGGGAATTTTCTGCAGTGAATGGGGAGCAACGGATGACTAAAAACCGCTAATATGGCTGATAAATTATGGAAAATTCTTCATTTGCTTGGACCGGTGCAACCGATGACCTTCACGATCCATGACAAGGGTCTCTCAACCATGATTGACTGGCGCAACAGGGACTCGTTCGGCAGGGAGATCTCCTCCAAGAACCGGGCCCAGCTATATCGTCTCCGTAAGTGGCAACGTCGTATCCGTGTCAGCAACGCGACCGAGCGGAACCTTGCATTCGCACTCGCGGAACTGGACCGCATGGCCTCCGCACTGGGCCTGCCGCGGAACATCCGTGAGAGATCCGCTTTAGTCTACCGCAACGCAGTTGACAAGAACCTGATCCGCGGCCGGAGCATCGAAGGGGTTGCAGCAGCATTGTTGTATGCCGCCTGCCGGCAGTGCAGCCTGCCCCGAACTCTCGATGAGATTGCGGAAGTATCCCGTGTCTCAAGAAAAGAGATCGGGAGGACCTACCGGTTCGTCTCCCGTCAGCTTGGCTTAAAAATCCTCTCGACATCGCCCATCGATTATGTTCCGCGTTTCTGCTACGGCTCACGTTCAAAGGAGAAGTGCAGAGCCGTGCGGTCGAGATCCTCCGGAAGGCTGGGGAACGCAAGCTCACAAGCGGCAGGGGCCCGACCGGGGTTGCAGCGGCCGCAATTTATATGTCGTCAATCCTTGGTGGAGAACGGCGCACCCAGCGCGAAGTGGCAGAAGTTGCCGGTGTCCCGAAGTTACCCTCAGGAACAGGTACAAGGAACTGGCAGAGAAACTCGGTATTGAGATCATTCTCTGATCCCCAATTTTTATTTGAGCTGTTCTCACTCTTTTTTTGTAATAATTTTCTATAAATCGATCGAGGTGCTCATAACAAACCTGCCAAAAAAGTGTTTCTGGATTTTCTTTTTAGAAATTTTTAATATTTTGATCTTTCTAGTGATACCTGACATTTAAATATATAAACCTTAACCTAATTCATCCCAGCGGGCGCGTTTACGGTAAATGATGATACCGACAATAATTAAAACGACGGCTATTACCCCTACAATAATAAAGATAACACTGGAACTGAAAATTGAACCAATTGAGCCAAGCCCCGCAAAGGGATTCCATGTGGCTTGTATTGAGGCCTTGAACGTAAGCGCATCATTGTAGGATTCATTTCCTTTTGAGTAAGCATCACCAGCTTTTGCGCGGGCCTGTGCAAAGTTTCCATTGGTCAACGCATCGTTTGCTGCTGAGATATAACTCACCGCAACTTCCCTTTTCGTGATAATCTCCGACAAACGGGCATCAGTTGACGTACTTGTGTTGCCTTGGAAATAAGCAATCAGTGAATCTACATTATTAATAGGTCCCTGTGCTTCAGAGATATCTTTTTCAGCCCAAGCTTTGTCAAGGAGGGTCCCGCCATCAGAAATCGTGGATATCGCTGTATTGATGTTATTTAATGCGTCGCTGTATTGTGTCGAAGGTAAAGACTGGGCTGAAGTTATCTTGGCCTGGGCCTCGTTATATTTTGCTTCAGCCGCAGATGTATCTATGTCCAATGCCGCTTTTTCATCAATTTCAGTCCTGAACTGGCTGAGTTGTGATTTTGCATTTGCAATGGCGGTTGTAACATCATTGGTATTGACAACCATAACGCTCTGCGTGTATTTCGTATCACTCGCGTGACCATTTCCATCCACGTCACTAATCTGGATTAATGTCTGATTTTCGGTCTGCGTTACCGCGGGGGCAGTCCCTTCCAATGTTACTGTGACAGATACATCGTCAGCCGATTTATAGGTCAGTAAAAAACTGTTAATTGTTACCGTCTTTGTCCCGGCTTCAGTAAGTCCATTCGCAACACCGTTCACATTAATAATGTAAGACCATTTTGGTTTCTCCAATTGAGTATACATCTGGAGAGAGTTTGCTGATGTTGACCCACTTGGCATCTGTATCTTCCAAGATAGATCCACAGTAGTTCCCGGAGTCAGGGAACCACTCGGGCTGATCTGCATCGAGTTCACCGTATATGCCAAGGATGCTGCTGGTACTATAATTAAAAACAGGACCGCAATCCAAATCAATCGTGTCAATCCCTTCATCATCAACCTCACTCAAACAACGGTTCGATACCTTCCTCAAACATAGTTGATTTCTTCTCCTTGGATTTAATAACCTCTTCTTTTGTTTCCTTTGCAATGTCCAGGAGTTCCTTGATACGGGGGGCGTTGCCAACGGTTGCGAGCATCACAACCGCTGCGACATACTCGCTGTTTACCGGGTAGTCACCCCCTCTGACTTCAACACCGGCAATATTCTCTTCCACCCAGCTCTTGGCTTTTTCGACGCCTTTCCGGTCCATCTCGTCCGGGGGTCCTGCAATAAGAACCAGCGCACGCTCTGCAGTTGAATAATCACAGGGTAGCGTAAGACGGCCCAGCATGGCACGGCGGACAAGGCCAACTATCTTTGCCGACCTGTCTTCCCCCATGAGCACTTCCTCATTTGCCTCCTTTTTACCGCCAAATTTATCCTTGATGTTTTCCTTGAGGCCCCCGAAGATTCCCCGCTGCTGCTTGGTGCGTGTACTGAGCACTTCGCTGACGGCATAACCGACCGAAGTAATACCCCCCCCGCGAAGGGTGTTGATGATCTCACTTGAATCCACCACCATCTCACCGACACCCGCCCGACCTACTTCACCTGCGCGGAAGAGAATTGCGAATCTTCGGACAACTTCGTTGTTGAGGCGCGTAAACGCACTCTTGACACTTTCCCCCTCGTTTTTCCACGCACTATTATCAAAAATGAAGGTATTATCCGCTTCGTTTACCAAGGTCGTAAGACTGCGTGCTGCATTGTAGGAGTAGAGCCGTCCTTCTTCCGGTGCCGGAATAATTCCCAGTGCATACACCGGCTCCCGGTAGATCCGTTTCAGGTGACGGGCAAGCACCGGGGAACCCCCGGATCCGGTACCGCCTCCCAGTCCGGCGACGATCACGAATGCATCAATATCATGCGTTCCGCGAGTATCAACCGCATTAATAATACTATCAATTTCATCCGCAGTAACCCGGGCTCCGGTCACGTTATCGGTACCTACGCCATGACCTTTCACCAGCGTCTGCCCAATGAGGAGGCGATCTTTCATCTCAATGGTTTTAAGGCCCATCAGATCGGTCCGTGCGGTATTGACAGCAATCCCCCGGAAACTGTTGGTCCCGAGCTTCTTGTCCTGTTCAAGGAACATGTCGACAATTTTGCCCCCCGCCTGACCAAAACCAATGAAAAAGACTCGCATCTGGTTACACCCTCCAATGGGCTAACGGATATGTATTCTCTTTTAATTCTTTTAAGTTCTTTGTTTTAAGAAGTTTAAATTCGACAGTACAAAAACTTTCTTATAAATTCTCGTCTTGATCCGTCGCATATTTTCCAGAAGGGTTCCGGAGCCTTTTTCATTTGATTCCGAACAAATAATACCGGTATACCGGTAACGCACCATGAAAATTGGAATACTCGGGGGGGGATTGTGTGGGCTTGTTGCTGCCCATACGTTGTCCGGGGAGCACGAGGTTGGACTGTTCGAGAAGATGCCGTTTCTGGGAGGTTGCCTCTCATCATACCACATCGATGATTACTGGATCGAACGGTATTACCATCACTGTTTCTCTGATGATCAACAATTTCTTTCCCTCATCCACGAGCTTGGGTTGTGGGATCGATTTGAATGGCATTCAGGAAGCACCGGCTATTTTTCCCGGGATACAATATACCCCCTCACGACCCCTTCACAGATCCTGCGATGGCCAGAACTTTCGCTTATCGATAAAGCAAAACTTGCGTGGCTTGTGTTGAGGGCCAAAAAAATAGATATTCTTCCCTTGGATGACATCCCGGCCGAAACCTATATTCTCGAACATCTCGGCCCCTGGATATATTCATCGTTCTTTGAACCTCTGCTTCGGAGCAAGTTCGGGAAGAACCGGAGCAAGGTATCAGCCGCCTGGCTGATCAGCCGCATCGCTATCCGGTCAAACCGGGGCGTTTCCGGGGAGCACCTTGGATACCTGAACGGCGGGTTTCATCAGGTTATTGACGGGCTTGAAAAATCGATTATGAGTAAGGGAGGGAAAATTAACCTGCAAACCCCGGTCACATCCATCTCCAGAAAAGATGGCCGATGGGAGGTAAATGGAGAGTGCTTTGATACAATCCTGTCCACCCTCCCCCCACAGGAACTCGGGAACATTTCAGGCCTTATGATGCCGGAAATCCCGTACCAGGGGGCTGCCTGCATGACACTCGGTATCGAACGTGATGTCAGCGATGGGATATATTGGATCAACATGAAAGATGATGGGCCATACGGGGCAGTTGTGGCACATACGAATTTTGTCCCGTGGGAACGCTACGGCGAGCACATCGTCTACCTCGCTTCGTATTTCAGCGGTGCCGTTCCCGCACGGCTCGACCAGAAAATGCGGGAAGACTTCTGTACCCGGTTTGGCCTTCAGGAGCGGGAGATCCACTGGAGCCGGATGGCAGTCGATCCCTGGGCCGGGCCGGTCTACACAACCGGTTTCCGTTCCCTTATCCCGGCATACGAAAAACACGGTATCTATATCGCCGGTATGTTTTCTGAGGAGAACTACCCTGAGCGAAGTATGGAGGGCTCGATCAGAGCGGGCTACCGGATTGCCGGATGTATTCAGAAGAAGGAACACTAAATGGCCGTGTCAGATGTCACTGCAATTATTCCGGTTTTTAATGACCGGCCTGCACTCGAACGTGCGATACCCGTATCTCTTGAGATACTCGCTCAGATCACGGATGAATTCGAGATTATTGTGGCCGAGGACGGGAGTACTGACGGGAGCGCAACATTTGTGAGGGAGTATGAAAAGAATTCATCCAAGGTCCGGTTGCTGCATAGTGACGAACGCCTCGGACGCGGAACAGCGCTCAACCGGGCGATCCGTGAGGCACAGGGATCGATCGTCTGCTACTATGACGTCGATCTTGCTACCGATATGCATCACCTTCCCGAACTGATTGAGGCGATACGATCGGGTGCTGACATCGCAACCGGTTCCCGGCTTCTCCCGGAGAGCGATATACGACGTACGGAAGGCCGCGAGATCGCAAGCAGGTCATACAACATCCTTGTCCGTGCCATCCTCGGCAGCCGGCTTTTTGACCACCAGTGTGGTTTCAAGGCATTTAACAAGGCGAAAATTCTCCCGATCATCTCTACCATACGATCAAACCACTGGTTCTGGGATACCGAACTTTTAGTCCGGGCACAACGAAGAGGTTACACGGTCACGGAGTTTCCCGTCCGCTGGCGTGCAGGGAAAGGAACAACCGTCCGGTTAAAGGACGTATTTGGGATGGGATCATCTATCCTGCGTCTCTGGTGGCAGATCCATGTATCGAAAGATTAGTGCAATCCTGATCCCGACCCTGATCGCCGTCGGGATCATTGTGTATATGCTCTACCGGGTCTGGGATGACTTGCTCACCGCACTCCAGCACATTGTTCCTGCCTACCTGGGAATGGCACTTGTCATCTGCCTCGCTGCATGGTGGCTGCGCGGGTGGCGGTATCACCGGATTCTCTTAAACCTCAATTACCGGATCAAGGTTGCCGTGACTACTGCCTGTGTTTTTGTCAGCCAGACCGTCAACCTGATTGTTCCCGCCCGTCTTGGTGATTTTGTCAGGATCTTTATTCTCAAACATGATTACAAAACAACGTACTCGGAAGGCATCTCCTCGATCGTGGTCGAAAGGGTCTTTGATATCATCACGGTTGCACTGCTCGGAGCGGTCTCCCTCTTCTTTGTTCTCAATGTCCCTACCTGGTTCTATACTGTCATCATCATTCCCCTTGCAATCGGGTTCGCATTCTTTGTGTTCCTGATCTTTGTCGGAAAACTGACAACAAAAAACAAGTATATCGGGTATATCCTGACAATGCTCGATGAGATCCGGCGGGCTTCGCTCACCCTGCGTGCCATCGTGATCCTGAGTATCACTTCGATCGTGATCTGGATACTCGATGTTCTGGTCTGTTATTCGGTGGTCGGTATGTTCGAGCAGCAGATCCCCTTTGCAGTTGTCGTACTTGCCATAGTGATCGGGAACCTTGTCAAGGCAGTACCGATCACTCCGGGGGGGATCGGGACCTATGAACTGGCAGTTGCTGCAACATTTGAGATCGCAGGAGTCGCTCCTGCCGAAGCATTCCTGATCGCTGTGATCGATCATCTCATCAAAAACCTGGTCACCCTTGCCGGCGGTATCGTCTCCATCTACTATCTTGGAGACTGGGTGATCCCGACCATCAAATCAGCCCTCAGCGCAAAACTGAACGGGGGAAAGACCCCTGACCCCTGATTATCAGGCCCTGTCGGTTGCCGGCTGGCTGCTGGTTATAAGTTTTTTACAACTAGCGCTCTATCCCACCCTGAAAAAATGCCTGCGGCAGTACGCATTCCCTGCAGCATTTGCCGCATCGCTCCTCATTTTTACCATTCTCACGTGGTACTGCGGCCTTGCCCGTTTCCCGGTTCAGCTTGCGCTTGTACCATTTGTCCTGCTTTTTACGTATCACCTTTACCGGCGTGATTACGCATGGAGCGAACTCAAAAAAGAGTGGCGCTGGGAACTGGTATTCCTTATCTTTTTCTTCCTGATGCTCACGGTCAGGTTTGTCAACCCGACGATCTCCTATGCAGAGAAGTTTATGGATCACGGTTTTCTCGCATCCGTGATGTTAAGCCCGGTAGTACCGCCACTCGATCCCTGGTTCGCGGGGGGTACGCTGGATGTTTATTATTATCTGGGCTACTGGCTTTTTGGCTGCCTCGGCATAGTGAGCGGCGTGCCCTCGAATATTGCGTTCAACCTCTCCCTGCCGACAGTACTTGGTGTCGCGGCTGTAACCGTGTACGCAATTGGAACGCTCTTACTCGACCGGATCCGCTGGCTACCGCTCGTCATCTTCATCCTCCCCAACCCTTCATTTTTTTACCAGATCATTATCGGAAAAGGACTCAACTCAGTGCTTTGGGACAGCACCCGGACGATCACCAACACCATCAACGAGTATCCCCTTTTCTCTTTTACCTGGGGGGATCTCCATCCCCATGTCATCTCGATATTTAACCAGGTATTTTTGATTTTCCTGCTGCTCTACCTGTACAAACACTGGGAGTCACTCGAATCAAGAGATAAATGGATCGTGTGCTGCCTTGCCGCACTCAGCCTTGGCTCCATGCCCCTGATCAACACATGGGATGTACTCATCTACGCGCCGATTACTGTGATCTTTGCCGCGTTGATCATCATGCGGGGCAGGAAACAGGGTCTGGGGCTCTCTTCGTGGGGCCATCTGATTGCAATCCCGCCCCTTGCCATTCTCATTTACCTTCCTTTTTATCTGATGCTTAAAACGAGTACCGGGGGGATCACAATCGTAAAAACACCATCAGATCCCTTCCAGTTCCTGCTTGTGAACGGCTGGTTTATCGCCATCTTCCTATTGCTTCTCATAAAAGACATACGGGAGCGGCCGTACCTTTTGCTTGTCGCAGTACCGTTTATCCTTGCCGGGTACACGGCTGCTGCAATTGCTGCCGTTCCCCTCCTCTATTTCATTGTAAAAAAGGAGCACAGCCTCCCGAAAATACTTGCCATTTTAGGGCTTTTGCTCCTTATCATCGTAGAACTGTTCTACCTCAAGGACAATATGGGGGATACCTATTTCCGGATGAACACCGTCTTTAAGTGCTACCTGCCGGCGTGGATCATCCTTGGCATCAGTGCATTTGCGATGGCGGGCGCATGGCTCGCCCGACCCGGGCGCGTGCCGGTCATGCCAGCAAAAAAAAGCGCAGTCCTTGCAACGCTTGTAATTGGCATCCTGTTTGTCACGCCTTTTTTGGTTCCCCTCGATCTCAATTACGGGAGCCGGTCTCTTGACGGGCTTGCTTACCTCGATACAGCGCACCCGGGCGATGCGGGAGGTGTTGCATACCTCAGGAACCTGACCGGGAATGACCGCATAGTCGAGGCTGAAGGTGGCGACTACACTTATTATTCCCGGGTATCCTCGTTCACCGGCATCCCTGCGATCATCGGCCAGCCGTTCCACGAATTCATGTGGCGCGGGGATACAACCGGGTGGTACAGTACCCGGCTTGTCGATATCAGGTCAATCTATGAAAAGCCGGATCAGACTGTTGCCTTAATGAAAAAATACAATGCAACCCTTCTCTATGTCGGGGATCTGGAACGGGATACGTATACGGTAAATCTCCCGGCAAGTGGGCTTATAAGAGCATATTCTGACCGGGGCACTGACATCTACCGTCTTGCCGGGTGATGCGCACCGGCCTTGATATGAATGATGCCGGGCCGAGGGTATCGCCACTGTTCGCAAACCTTTATTTCTCCTCCTGATGAAATGATATGGCTGCATCACTGCTACTGATGAGTAATGAAGGGGCAAAAAGGCTCCTGAATGAGGTGAGTTATGGCAAAAGGATACGTAAAAACCGAGGCTCCAGAGGAGCTCCAGAACAAGGCGCTTGAAGCCCTTGAAGTTGCAAGAGACACCGGAAAAATCAAGAAGGGTTCAAACGAGGCAACAAAAGCCATCGAACGCAGCGCTGCGCTGCTTGTTTTAATCGGCGCTGACGTTGAACCCGCAGAGATTGTCATGCATCTGGCTCCACTCTGCGATGAGAAGAAGATCCCCTATATCTTCATCAACAAACAGAACGACATCGGTGCCGCCAGTGGCCTTGACGTCGGTTCTGCCGCCGCAGCGATTGTCAAGCCCGGCAAGGCAAAAGAAGTGATCGAGGATCTCGCCAAACAGCTGGTTGCCTTAAAGGCATAAGGAGCAATCATGGCAGACGACGCAACGCCCGCTGAAGTCATCGAGGTCGTCGGTTCCACCGGTATGCACGGGGAAGCGATGCAGGTCAAGTGCCGGATCCTTGATGGCAACAACAAGGGGCGTATAATCACCCGCAACACGGTCGGCCCTATCCGGGAAGGAGACGTTATTATGCTCCTTGAAACCGAACGCGAAGCAAAGAAAATGTCGAGGCGGTGAATCCCATGGTCGAACAGCACATCTGCAGTTTCTGCGGTTCACCGCTTGAGCCGGGCACCGGCAAGATGTTTATCAAAAAAGATGGTACGATCTACTATTTCTGCAGTGCCAAGTGCCAGAATAACCACAATCTGGGCAGGGTTCCCCGCCGGGTTGAGTGGACCGCTGCAGGGCAGAAGGGTGTAAAGAAGGAGTGAATTTAACCATGGATCGCACCTTTGTGATGGTCAAGCCGGATGGCGTCCAGCGTGGTCTTGTCGGGGATATCGTCTCCCGGCTTGAGGCAAAAGGTCTCAAACTCGTGGCAGCCCGGTTCGAGAAGCTGCCCGAAGCCCGGGTCACCGAACAGTACCGGGAACACCTTTCAAAGCCGTTCTTCCCCTCCATGAAGACCTATATCATGGGAGGCCCGTGCTTCCTGATGGTGTGGGAAGGCCGGAATGTGGTTGCGATCGTCCGCAAAGTAATCGGGGCGACGAATCCGCAGGAAGCGGCGCCCGGTACCATCCGGGGAGATTTCGGGATTGATATCGGCAGGAACGTGATCCACGCGTCCGATTCTCCCGAGAGTGCCGCCCGCGAGATTGGTATTCATTTCAAACCCGCAGATGTATTCGCATACACCAGGATCGACGAATCCGTGTTATACGAATACTAAGTTCTTTTTTTACCAATACTTCTATTACCCATAAGAACCGTTTCTTCTTCATGGCCGGCGACCTGATCAGTTTCTCCCTGCTGTGCCTCTCTTCCCTTATCATTATCGTCAACCCGCTGGGAGCGACGCTGACTTATATATCGCTCACTACAAACCTCGAAAAGCCGGTAAAAGTGCAGATCGTCCGGGATGCGTGTACGATTGCCCTTATAATCCTCGTCATTGTGGGCATCACAGGGACGGTAATCCTCCAGGTCTTCGGGATCTCACTCGAAGCATTCCGGATAGCCGGGGGCATCCTGCTCTTTGGGATAGGCATGGAAATGGTCTACGCAAAAACCTCCCGGACCAAGCTCACGGCGACTGAAAAATATGAATCTAAGGACAACGAGGATGTTGCCGTGATGCCACTTGCCATTCCCATGATCGCCGGCCCCGGGGCGATCACTACCACCATTGTCCTGACGAACGAAGCAAAGGACATGCCCCCTCTTGTGTGGTTTGTGATCTTTGCGTCTATCGGAATTGCAGTCGGGATCACCTATTTTATGATGCGGCACGCAGATTATATCATACTCAAAGTCGGCCAGCGACAATACCGGGTGATCAACCGGTTGCTGGGAATACTGCTTATGGCTATTGCCGTTCAGTTTGTAATTACGGGGATAAAAACCGCATTTCCGCTCATGGGAGGATTATAATGTCAGACTGGGACATTACAACGGTGGGTCTGATTCTTGTCGGGTGCAGTATCATAGCGGCAGGAATCATTATAGGTGCCATACTCCTTGGATTTTTCCATTCATTAACCCCGTTCCTGTTGCTCACTGCAATCGTGCTCGTCGTAATGGGCGCCGCCCTGATCCTGTATGTTGACCGTAAATCCCGGCAGGAACACGGATCCTGATTTTAAGGGAGTCGGTCGATGCGATGCTGCAGTGCCCAGATTGATGGGGTCTGGGAATCACCGGAACAGACGCTTGAAACAGCAGAACCGGTTTTTTCTGATGCTGCCCGGGCCGGGGCTGCATTAATCTCGTTTCCCGAGCAGTTTCCAACCGGCTGGGACCCTGCATCGAATAAAAACAGCGAGGATCTTGCTGGCCCGACGGTGACCGGACTCAGGAGACTGGCAAAGAAATATTCGATCAACGTCATCGGATCGTTTCGTGAAACATTCTCCCCAAAACCGAGGAACACATCAATTGCAATCGGGAACGACGGTGAAATCCTTGCAACCTACGCAAAGATCCACCTTTTTACGCCCGGTATGGAAGATCGTACATTTACTCCGGGTGTCAGTCTTGCAACATTCACGATTGAGGGGGTGCATTTCGGCCTTGCAATCTGCTATGACCTCCGATTCCCGGAGCTCTTCCGATTGTACCGACGAAAAGGAGTACACGCGGTCATTGTCCCATCAGCATGGCCAAAAAGCCGGCTACGGTACTGGGAACTATTTATCCAGTCCCGGGCGGCAGAGAACCAGATGTATGTCGCAGGGGTGAATACGACTGGCACAAATCCCGTCGACCAGTACTCAGGTGCGTCCATGACCGCCGATCCTCATGGGACGATCATTGCCCGGGCCGGTACGGGAAACGAACTCTTGTACTATGAAATTGATCCCCAGTTTGTCAAACAAACCCGCCGGGACTTTCCCGTGGAAAACGACCGAAAGGATGCGTTGTATATCTCCCTCATGAGTGAGCAGACAAAGTAACTGTCCCGCCTTTAACGCTCGCCTATATGTACCCGGAAAACCAATACTTGTCCATGTACCATCTCGTATGCGTTCACTGCGGTGCCACCTATCCCGCTGACGAGATCATCTATAACTGTAAAAAATGCGGCCACCTGCTGGCGGTAAAATATCCGCTCGATGAGATCACCGTAAAGCGGGCTACATGGGACGCCCGTCCGCTCTCGGTCTGGCGCTACAAGGAACTGCTCCCGGTGCATATCGAACCTGTCTCCCTCCACGAAGGCGGTACTCCACTCTACCACTTAAAGCGTCTCGGGGACGAGATGGGCCTCAAACATCTCTACGCCAAGCACGAAGGCATGAACCCTTCCGGTTCATTCAAGGACCGGGGGATGACAGTCGGTGTCTCGATGGCACTCCAGCTCAAGAAGAAGAGCGTCGCCTGCGCGAGCACGGGAAACACCTCGGCAAGCCTCGCGGTCTACGCGGCAAAGGCCGGGATCCCGGCAGTCGTACTCCTGCCGGCGGGACACGTAGCGGTCGGTAAGATCGCGCAGGCGCTGATGCACGGCGCAAAAGTCATCTCCATCCGGGGTAACTTCGACCGTGCTCTCGAAATGGTTCACGAGCTCTGTCTCACCCACGGGCTGTATCTCTTAAATTCGATCAACCCCTACCGGCTGGAAGGCCAGAAGACCATCGGGTTTGAGGCAGTCGACCAGCTGGGCTGCGTGCCCGACCGGTTTGTGCTCCCTGTGGGCAATGCCGGGAACATCTCCGCCGCCTACAAAGGACTGCTCGAACTTGAAGCCCTCGGATTTATTGACACTCTGCCAAAGATGACCGGTATCCAGGCAGCGGGATCGAGCCCGGTGGTCCGGGCAATCAAAGGCAACCTACCCGAGGTCGTGCCCGACCAGAACCCCGAGACCCTTGCATCGGCGATCCGGATCGGCGCGCCGGTGAACGCGGAGAAGGCGCTTGTGGCCATCCGCAAGACCGGAGGGACGGCTGAATCGGTAACTGATGATGAGATCCTTGCGATGCAGCGCGACCTTGCACGGAAAGAAGGTATTGGTGTCGAGCCTGCATCAGCCGCATCGGTGGCCGGCATCCGCAAACTCGTAGAGATGGGCGCTATCGACCGCGACGAAAAGATAGTCTGCGTTGTGACCGGCCATCTCTTAAAAGACCCGGACACGGTGATCAAACAATGCGAACCCCCAACCGAGATCGACGCCGATTTGCCATCATTGCTCTCTGCGCTGCACTTATAATTACGCTGGCCATCCCTTCAGCGGGAGCACTCAATGCCACGTATCAGGTGCTGCCCAACGGTACATCGTATACCGCATCGGTCGATCTCGCGGGTGCGTCAAAATACATGTTTGCCGATACGGGTATACTCGGCGAGAATGTACCAATTACTGTCACTAATGTGACCTTGATCGCTGAAAACGGCACTCCTGTAAACTTCAACTGGACAATCATGTGGAGTGCCCCCTCGGTGATTACATTCCCAAAAGGGAATTACACGGTCACGTATATTGCACCCCTGCACGACAATCATCTCCAGGGAAATTACCTCTCGCCGTACAGTGTGAACGTAACCATGCCCGGAGAGTATGACGTGCGAAACCCGCTCCTTGCCGGAATAAGTACGGGAGCGAATGTGACCCGGTTTCAGGACAATTCCACGCAGGTGACGTGGAATAAAACGATGTCGTTCGATCTCCGGTTCTACGACCAGAACCGGGAAGAACTGCTCTACATGTTCGCCGAGTTCATGGTTATCCTTGCGGTAATTCTGTTGATGCCGTTTTTGTTGATGAGAAAGCCGCCGCAGAACTAAACCCGTTCCGGTGACCCGGGTCTGTTTCTTTTTTAGTTCCAGTACTTCTCTAATTTTCCTTTGCAAACATCAGAATTTTTTAACAGGACTTACCGAAGCGATTCCTGGTCTATTGGGGGTATCGCCTCCTGCCAGCCCGGGGTGGCACCCCCCACTCCCAAAAAGGAGAGGTTCCCGACCCCCCGACCAATTTTTTAAAAGCATGATACCCCCACCCCCCTCTTGTGGCCCGGGGGTAGGGGGTGCCATCTTTGTTCAAATGGGGGGGTACCCTCTCCTGCCATAAAGGGAGGGGGTGGCTGTCAAAAAAGGATATTTCCGCTTCCAGATCTGGCTTATACGAATTATTGGTGGTTGTTCATTCAACTTGAAAATAGAGAAGTACTGAGTTCTGGGAATTCCGGCCTCAACCCGTCTGTCGGGACCGGCTGCGAGAGGGGGCAAGGGGAAATTCCGGCGTTTTCTCCTGCTCACAACGCCTCTGAAAATGGCTCCCGTCTCCCTGTACAAAACGGCAAGATTTAAAACGATGCAATCCCAGCTCAGGAACAATGATGAGGGCAACCCTAGTGGCAACCGGAAAGGTACAGGGTGTCGGGTACCGACAATTTGTCTCGGTCTGTGCCCACAATCACGGGTTGCATGGCACGGTACAGAACATGCCTGACGGTTCGGTGCAAATAATTGCGGAGGGGTCACTTGCGGCACTGGATGAGTTTGCCCGGCTTGTATGGGCTCACGGTGAGCCGGAAATTCTGGTTGATGGCATGCAGATCACGCAGGGTGAGGCTACAGGAGAGTTCAAGGGATTCTGGGTGAAGTGGTGACGGAGAAAACAGCGCCTGTTACCACTTCCCGAGCGGATCTCATGGGCGGCCGCGGGCTCCCCGTCGGGCAACTGCACCCCGAATGAGTCTCATGGTCTTGTAATAAAACCTGAATAAAAAACGTAAAAAAAAGATTACTGTAACCCGAACGATTTCAGGGTCACATCGTCGTTAACAGCACCGACGTGGTAGACGCTCCCGTCAGAGAGTTCGTTGATAATAACCTCGGCAGGAGAGAAGAGCGAAGTATCGATCTTGTAGAAGTCGTACCCTGCTTCCTTGAAGATGTCGTTGAACGGCTTGCCGTATCCCTTGGACTTGCTGCTCGGGATCTTCTCAAGGTAGTCCTTGATCTCGGGTGCGTTCATCGTAAGCTGGATCTGGCCGTGGTAGATGGTTGCGTCGTTTGTCACGCCCATCGCACGCTTCGCACCCCGTACCGGGGGGATCGGGGCAGTGCCGATGGCGGACATGATCTTCCGGGTGTCAAACCCAAGCTCGTTTAACTTGTAGATCGCGGTCTCCACGCAGCGTCCCGAGACCTGGATCGATCCGACAATCGAAGAGGTCGGCGCGACAACCGCACAGGTATTTGCCACATCGACATGGCATTCCTCGGCAATCTTCTCCATGACCTCGCCGTTTGGCAGGTGATCGGACTCAAGGCACATCACGGCGCAGTCGTAGTCATCCTCGTAATCAATCACTTCGTAGGTGTGCTTGGGCTTGAGCGAGAGCGCCCGGGCCGGGCCGCTACCCATCGCAAAGTAGTTCCCGACCTTGACCGTCCAGCCGGCCTTCTGGGCCCCGAGGCAGGCAATCGACGGGAAATCGGTATTGACGTCAATGAACGGCATCGGGAACCCCTTTATCTGTCCCATCCGGAAGTTGACCTCGCCAAGACCGCCCATGCAGATCTCGGTAAAGGCCCTCCCTGCCGCATACCCGCCTCTCGTACTTACACCACAATCAACAATGCGAGCGCCATTATCCAATTCATGGTAAACAGCGTTAAACTCCTCAGCCAGATCGGCGAGATTGTCGAATATTTCAAGTGCCAGTTCGTTAACACTTAACATAGAAAAACCCCTGTCTCATATGAAGTGGGTTCCCAAATAGATAAGATTTTTGAAAATATTTCATCGGCCTTATGAAAGGTATCCCAGCATCTTTTCCGGTTCGTACCGGAGGGTGATGACCCGGGTCCTGCCCTTTCCTTCCCGGTACTGGAGGTTGACAAGCCGCATCGCGTCCATCTTTTTGACAATCTCATAAAAACGGGTGTACCCGACCGGCACCTGTTCCTTTATTGTTTTGTATACCTCGCCAGCATTCATCCCGGCTCCCGCGATACTCGCCGTGGCAAGTCCCGTGAGGATCTTACGTTCCTCATCCTTGAGTGTCTTTATGGTGTATTGAAGGTGCAGATATTTTGAGACCTCGTACGCCCCGCAGATATCCTCACGGTCGATGCAGCGCCGGGCGGCACGCTCCGCGTTGAGGGCGGCCCGTTTCAGGAGGTCGATACCCACTCTCAGGTCGCCGCTTTTTAAGGTCTGCTCTACCACGAGGTCGAGCATCTCATCGCTGATGACGCTGTTGAAAAATCCCTGCATCACCCGCGCTTTCATAATCTCCTGAACTTCTGCGTTCCCGTACGGGGGGAAGTAGATCTCGGTGGGCCGGAAGACCGACGCAACCCGGGCGTCCACGGCACGGGAAAGATCGACATCGGGGTCGCTGATGATCACAATGACGCCAATACGGACACCCTCGTATGACTCATGGGCCCGCAAAAGCGTGTAGAGCACCTTGTTGAGCTCGTTCTCGTAGAGAAGGTAATTGGCATCGTCGAGTGCGACGAGCAGCACGCACTCCTCTTTTAAGAGAATGCGGGCGACCGCGTCAAAAACCTGCTTGAACGAGGTTCCCGAAGAAGGTGGCAGGTGGCCGGAGAGTTTCCTGTAGATCTGGGAGAGGATCGCAAACTTGGTATTGTCGATCTGGCAGTTGATGTGGACCGGCACCAGTTTTTTTGTTGTCTCTTCGACCTCTTGGAAGAGTTTCTTGATACTGGTGGTTTTCCCCGAGCCGGGCAGGCCCTTGCAGATCGTATTGAGCGGCCGGCCGCCCCGGAGCCCGGGCCGGATCTGGAACGCAAGTTCCCGCATCTGCGCGTCACGGAACTCGAACTGTTCGGGAACGTAATCGATCTCGAACACTTCTGGGTCGCGGAAGAGCGACTCGTCCCACATCAGCAGGTTCTTCTTCATCGTTACAGCATCAACGTTAAAATTGATAACCTCTCTGATGGACGGATAGCGGGTCACCGGGCATAAAACCCGTCAGAAGTTTTCGGAAAAATCGGTACGATCGGTGCGACAACGTTGTTGGCTGAAATTGGAGATGTCAACGATTTCTCCACACCGGATAAACTGGCTAAATGGGTGGGAATCACACCCCGAGTCTATCAATCCGCTAATAAACTCCACACCGGAGCAATTACAAAACAAGGGTCCAAGCATATCCGATGGATCCTTGTTGAGATCGCTCATTCCTGCATTCGAACAAAAAACACGGCTCTCCGAGTTTTCTTTGATCGCATTTTCTATCGCTCGGGTTACAAGAAAGCCATTGTTGCTTTAGCCAGAAAAATTCTCAAACTCGTCTGGCATTTACTTACCAACGACGAACTCTATCAAGAAAAAAATTCTCCACTCACTAATTCGTCTCGTCTACCTAAACCCTGTATGAATGATTCATTTTCTGTTTCGGCTGCTATCGAATTGTTGGTAAAAGCAGGCTTCCAGATTATTGAGAGAGATGATCACTCCGATAAAAGTGGACTGGGGACTTGATAGTTCCCAGATTTTCATGACAAAATTATTCCCTAGATTGGCGTTCCGTAGTTCTGTATTATCACCTGCATTTCCGGCGTCAGTTGTTTGACCAGTATTGCATTGCCTGAACCTTCAGGTGGGCTGAGCGGATTCGCGAATATCTCCTGGGCCGCGACACCATAAGACCGTGATTGGGCAGCAAGCGTCCCGTCCCGGACTGCCGGATCAACGTCCGTCGTAATGATTGAAACCGTGTTGTCGCTGTTGCGGACGATCTCAAACATGCGGAACTCTTGAGGAAGATCCCTTAATGACGAGGTTTCGACCTCCCAGAACCCGGATTCGGAATTGTTAACTGGATCGGTTGAATTGAAGGGGGTGATCTGATTTACATGCCGGTGTCCCGATATCCACAGGAGGAGATTCGGATAGGTATGGAGTTTTGCAATCAGCTGTGCTTCGGTTATTGGAGCAGTTGGATCCCAGCCCCCATCAGAGCCAGCCGGACTGACCCCTATCGGTATGTGCGCGGAGATGATCACGAGCTTGTTTTCAGCCTGACTCCTGTTAAGTTCGTTTACCAGCCAGTTGTAGCGTGCTGTGTCCAGCGTTGCATGCCCCATGCCGAGACTCTCGGGATTTGTGGTAGCAGTGTCGGCCTGCGTATCGTCAAGTACGATAACCCTGATGGGTATGTCAGACTTTGGTTCGAAAGAATAGCAGGCAAATCCCGTATCCACATTGGACTGGTTGAATCCATGTCCCACCGGGCTTGAAGTTGTATTGAGGAATTCGGCCATCCATTGCGACTCAGTAATTGAACGGCGGTTTGGATCGGCTGCGAGTACCTGTGGAGGACTGGTAAAGTCTCCGACTGGTCCTGCCCCTATAACATCCCCGTACCGGGTTCTGCCGTCGATTGAGCCCATATAATAACCTCGGCTATTCATGCCGAGAGGATTTGTGAATACATAACCCAGGTTGATGATATTCGTGCCTATCAGGGTATTACGGAAATAATCATTCGGTTGCAGGAAACCGGTATAGAAGTGATCGTGGTTGCCAAGCGTCTGGAACCACGGGATTGTTGAATTAAGCCCTGCTGCCTTGAACTCGTCCTGATAATCGTTGTAGGGTCCCGGGACTGGATCGTCCTTCACACCGGAATCCGGGTTGATCGGTTTGCCATCAAGGATATCGATGTACCACCGCAGCTCGTTGTACTGATCGCTGTTGTCTGTATCGCCAAGAGAGATACCGAAATCAAACGGTTTTTGTTGGTGAAGTGCATTTATCGTCTGGACGGCTGCGTCGAAATTCTGGGTTGTGAGCATCATAACCGGTGAATACGCCGAAGAGGCAGACGGTTCAGTGGTCTTGTAGCCCAAAAATATTGCAGAAACCGGACTTTCTTCATCGGTTATATGGATATCTGTTATGGTAAAGTAATTCAGAAGTCTTGCCTTAGCTACGACCGATGTATTGTTGTATCCGGGCCGCAGAATATCCTCTCTTCTCTCATAAGGCAACCCCGGGCCGAACTTCCAGACACCATATCCATACTCTGTATAGTTGGAAACCTGGTATGGATAGAGCACCGGTGAAGTTGAAGGAACAGGGACAATGGCAATTGTGCGGTCAACTGTTGTTAAAACCGTGGTATCTATAGGATAGCCGGCCAGTGTCCATCTGCCAGTTACCGGCTGGTCTCCGGTAGTGCCGAAAATATATGCCCGGTCAGTTATTGCTCCATCCCATACCCCGTTTCCATTGTAATCCAGATAGAACGTGTGCGCCGATGGGCGGTATACACCGATCTCGGATTTGCCGTTATTATTCCAGTCCCCGGATACCGGAATGTCTCCGGTAGTGCCGAAATTATATGCCCGGTCAGTTACCGCTCCATCCCATACCCCGTTTCCATTGTAATCCAGATAGAACGTGTGCGCCGATGGACGGTATACACCGATCTCGGATTTGCCGTCATTGTTCCAGTCCCCGGATACCGGAATGTCCCCGGTCGTACCGAAATTATATGCCCGGTCGATTACCGCTCCATCCCATACCCCGTTTCCATTGTAATCCAGATAGAAAGTGTGGGTCGATGGACGGTATACACCGATCTCGGATTTGCCGTCATTGTTCCAGTCCCCGGATGCCGGAATATCCCCGGTCGTGCCGAAATTATATGCCCGGTCGGTTACCGCTCCATCCCATACCCCGTTTCCATTGTAATCCAGATAGAACGTGTGAGTCGATGGACGGTATACGCCTATCTCGGATTTTTCGCCATTGTTCCAGTCCCCGGATACCGGAATATCACCGGTTAAACCGAAGTTATATTGTACCGCATCATTCCACACACCGTTTCCAATATAATCCAGATAGAATGTGTGAGTCGATGGACGGTATACGCCGATCTCACCTACCGACCCGGCACTGCCGCTGCTCACCGTGATATACCCCATCTTCCCGGCGGTATTGTTGCCATACGTCGTATTCGTTGCAGTCAGGGAAACCGTATAGGTACCGGCTGAAGTATAGGTATGCACCGGGTTCTGTTTGGTTGCATTCACGAGTGAACCATCCCCGAAGTTCCAGTCCCACTGTGTCGGGAAGCCGGTCGAGGTGTCAGTGAATTTCACGGTGAGAGGGATGTTGCCGGAGGTGGGTGTTCCCACGAAGTTGGCAACGGGTGCCGATGGCACAATAATATATCCTATCTTTCGCGTGGTGTTGTATCCGCCGGTATTGTATGCCTGCAGCGCCACCGAATAGATCCCTGGTGTTGTGTAGATATGCGACGGGTTCTGTGCTGTTGATCCAGCGGGCACGATGCGCCACACGTCGTTATTCAGGCCGCCGTCACCGCCCCCCGCGAGCACGATACTGCCATCTGGCATCGCGACACTGGAATGACCGTACCGTGGCGTCCACTCTGCACTCGCTGTCACCTGCGTCCATGTTGCACCGTTATCGGTCGACCTCCATATGTCATTCATATCTGTCACAAGGCCGTCAAAACCGCCCATCAGGACGATGCTGCCATCAGGCATCGCGACACTGGAATGACCGTACCGTGGCGCCCACTCTGCACTCGCATTCACCTGCGTCCATGTTGCGCCGTTATCTGTCGACCTCCATACGTCATTCTTAACGCCGGTGCTGTCCTCGCCTCCCGCCAGTACGATGGAGCCGTCCGGCATTACAACACTGCTCGGATACGATCGTGCCGACCACCCTGCACTCGCTGTCACCTGCGTCCATGTTGCGCCGTTATCTGTCGACCGCCACACATCATTCTTTAAACCGGCGCTGACAGCCCCGCCCATCAGGACGATACTGCAGTCCGGCATCACAACAGTGCTTTGATAGGATCGTGCCGACCACCCTGCACTCGCTGTCATCTTCGTCCAGGTTACGCCGTTATCTGTCGACCGCCACACGTCATTACTGATGGAACTGCCATCCGCGAATCCGCGCGAGACCGATGATTTCGGAGGCAGGAGCGATGTTCCCCGTGATCCCTGTGATGTGCCGATAAACCCGCCCATCACGAGAATACTGCCGTCTGCCAAAGCCACACCGCTGTGATCGTATCGCGGCGCCCACCCTGCACTCGCATTCATCAGCGTCCATGTCGCACCGTTATCTGTCGACTGCCATACATCGTTTCTTAAGCCGGTGACATTGTTAAACCCGCCCATCACGAAGATCCTGCCATCCGGCATCGCCACGCTGCTCTGACCAATTCTAAACGACCATCCGGCACTTGCATTCACCCGGGTCCATGCCTGCGTGTAGGTTTCGTCGCCGAAATACCATGCCCAGCCCGTGGGGGTGTTTGTGGAGGTATCAGTGAACCTGACGGTTAATGGTACTTTGCCAGAGGTTGGAGTGCCGGTAAAGCCAACAACCGGGGCTATTACCGTGGAAGGGGCCCTGATATTATTTGATCCCACCGATCCGTTCACCACAACGGTTCCGTTCTGCATATTGTCTGCCGATACCGGCAGAATTACAATAAGCATACATAACGCGACAATCACACAAATGTGAATAACTCCACCACTATCAGCGCATACCTTCATGAAAAACAACCCCCCCCCCAAAAATTTTTAAATTGTATCGACGTAGTGGTTGATAAATTGCACGGGTATATTTTTCTACATTAGCCACCTGATCCATTTACCGTACAAATCGCCAGCCAGATCGTGGGTCGTGCCCTTTAAGGAATCCCCACATGTCGGGGAGTTCTCTGCACCCGCGGAGTAGGGGCAGTCTATTCTGGACGTTCTTGGTATGACAGAAATACCGGTAATCAGCCGATAAATTCGTTTTCGGTGTAAAACGACTTGTTCTCCTGAACATGATAGGAGTATATCCGGTGGGGTATCTGAGACAAAATACAAGGGACAGGATTCGATAAACTTATGTGGTTGTATAATTAATTATATTAAATTATTTCGTGGCAAGTGATGAAAGTTACCCCCACTGAATCGGTGATGATGCAGGGGACTGATGCCGCATCATTCTTCTAAAACTTCTAAAAAAATTCAGGTGAATAAGAACGACAGGAAGTCGGTCGCCTCTTTTGTCCCGAACATTCCCGACCGGGCTTCTTTCTCGGAGAACTGCGTGAGATTATCCGTACCTTTCCCCGTCACCACGAACGGCACCGGTTCCCGGGAATGCGTCTTAATCCGTATAGGTGTCGGGTGATCGGGCAGGACGGCAACAACGCCGTCAAACTCTTTCCGTATGGCGCCCACCACGCGGTCAACGTTCTCGATCGCTCGTACCTTCTCCTCGATACTGCCTGCGTGTCCTGCCTCATCCGGGGCCTCGATGTGGACATAGACAAAGTCGAGGTGTTTGATCGCGTCGAGGGCATATTGCGCCTTTGCCATGTAATCCGTGTCAAAATATCCTGTGGCTCCGGGAACGGTGATGATCTCCATGCCGGCGCAGCGGGCGATGCCGTTTAAGAGATCCACTGCGGAGATCATCCCTCCTTTCAGGCCATATTTCTGGTTAAAGGAGGGAAACGCCGGGCGCCGGCCCCCGCTCCACGGCCAGATCTGCGTCGCCGGGGGTTTTCCCGTTTTTATCCGCGCCACGTTCACCGGGTGATCGCGGAACACTTCGCGGCTCTTTGCCATGCAGGAAAGAAGGAGTGACGCATCCCCGTTCCGGGGCAGGTACTCCGTGATGGGCTGACCTACGATGTCATGGGGCGCTGTCGAATCCGCCGCTGACCCGTGCGGGATTACAAGGAGATTACGGTAGCTGACCCCCGCCTTTACAGTGACCCCGGGCACATGGGGGGTAAGTGAGGTAAAGAGCGCTGCCCCTTCGGCACTGGTGATATGACCGGCAGAAAAATCTGCCATGATTTCATCTCTGACCGTCACGATATTGCACCGGTACGCGACATCGGTGGGGGCAAGGTCGATTCCCATGCTCATCGCTTCGAGCGGGCCCCGTCCTGTGTAGTACTTCTCGGGAGCATACCCGAGGATCGACATGTTCGCAATATCGCTGCCCGGTTCGAACCGGTCGGGAATCGTGTGAAGCATGCCGCACGCCCCTTCCTTTGCCATCCGGTCCATGTTTGGGGTCTGTGCATACTCAAGAGGGGTTTTTCCCCCCAGCTGCGGGATCGGCTCGTCTGCCATGCCGTCCCCGAGAATCAGGATACACTTCATAAAAAAATCCCCTTATTGCGATTTGAGGAGGTCGCGGACAGCCAGCCTCACGCTCTCTTGTGAACCCAGTTCGGGCTTCCAGCGCCTGCTTTTTATCCGTTCAATGGATAACTGCATCTTTGGCACATCCCCGACCCAGCCGCGCTCGCCACCGGTGAACCGGAACTTTACATCAGGCAGGTGCATCTCATCGGCTACGATCTCCGCGATACTCTTTACATCGATCCAGTCCTCGGAGCCGATATTGAAGATGTTGACCGTATCCCGGGTCCGGAGGGCAAAGAGCATGGCGGCAACGCATTCATGTACTTCGAGATAGGACTTCGCCTGTTTGCCGTCACCGAGAATCTCAAGCTCGGCCGGGTTCTCTTTGAGCTTCCGGATAAAATCCGTAATGACACCGTGGCCGCTGCGATCGCCCACGATATTGGCAAACCGGTAGATCCAGGCCTTCATGCCAAACGAATAGCAGTATGAGGAGATCAGTGCCTCGCAGGCAAGCTTGCTCGCTCCGTAGACGGAAATCGGCAGGAGCGGGGCATAATCCTCCGGGGTCGGGATAACTTTTGCATCGCCATAGACCGTGGACGTGGATGTGAAGACCAGTTCCGGAACATTATGCAGGCGCATCGCTTCGAGCACCCGGTACGTAGCCATGATATTGTTCTGCATTGTCGGGTCAGGATTGAGAGCGCTCTGGCGGACATCCGGGTCAGCGGCAAGGTGGAAAAGCCGGTCCGCCCCTTCGAGATGATCCTGCCAGCCATCGCCCAGCAGATCGGCCTGGATAAACCTGACCTTACAGCCATCAATATGCCGGGCGATCGTTTCGCGGCGCCCTGCACAGAGGGAGTCGATGACAAGCACTTCGTTGCCCTGCGCAACAAGCGTGTCAACCAGATGGGAGCCGATGAACCCGGCCCCGCCTGTCACCACATCAAACATCAATACCTATTATGTAACCCATGCTATAGGATTACTGCTATGTTCATCGGGATTGATCACGGCACAACCGCCATGCGGTTTGCATCTGACACGGGCCGTTTCAAACTGACGCGCGAGGAAGCGACGGGATTTACTACAGCAGACCTTGGCCGGCTCTGCCCGACCGATGAGATCGAAGGGATCGCGCTCTGTTATTCGATGGGTGACAATTTTTCAAAGATCACCGATATAAAAAAGATAAAAAACCGGGGTGTTGTCAGCCGGGAGGGGGCAGGCAAACACATCGGAGGTGGTACGAAGGTCTTTGACGAGATCAAAAAGAGCGGTATCCCCACCATCGTCATCCCCGGCCTGCACCGGGGTTCCCCGACCGATCCCCGGTTCAAGGCCTACTCCCACCAGTCCAGCCCCGAGAAGATCGGAATCGCCTACGCAGTCTGCCACGATCTCGGTGACGACGTCGTGGTCTCGGACGCGAGTTCCAACACGGTCACGCTCCTTGTCACGGGAGGAAAACTGGTCGGTGCCTTTGATGCCTGCATCTTTGCACCGGGCACCCGGCACGGAGCCCTCGATGTCGACGCCATCCGTAAGATTGATGCGGGGGAGTGCAGCGCAAACGAGGCCTTCCAGCAGGCCGGGGTGGATTACAATCTGCCCGACGACAATAACCTCCGCATGAGAACCGTCGCCATGTTTGCGGCCATGGAGTGCGCCGCGCTCCTGCTCTTAAATTCCCGCGCGCGGGTTGCACTTGCCGGGTCGCTTGCGCCCCTTATCGCACCGGATGTGGAATCGCTTCTGGGGCAGGATGTGGCTGTATATGATGAATGGTGCGCATCCCGGGGGCTGTCTGCAATTGCCCGCGACGTTTTTTCAGGTGCCCGTGATATCCTCGGAATCGATGTAGATCTCTAGATTTATATCGATTTATCATGTAAGATTACTGGGGGATTTTTCCTTTGAGAGAATTGCGCATCCACGGCAGGGGCGGCCAGGGATCGGTCACCGCTGCGGAACTGATTGCTATTGCTGCGTTTGAAGGCGGCGTTTTTTCACAGGCGTTTCCGGCATTTGGTGTCGAGAGGCGCGGTGCTCCGGTCCAGGCATTCGTGCGGTTTGACGACCGGAAGGTCAGACTCCGCAGCCAGGTCTACGAGCCGGACTATATCATCGTGCAGGACAGCACGCTCATCAAGGACGTGAATGTTTTTTCCGGTGTAAAGAAGGGCGGGATCGTCATTGTCAATACCGAGAAGGCACCGGACTACAAGGTCCCCGATGGCGTGAAACTGATCACCATCGATGCGACATCCATCGCGCTCAAGGTCATCGGCCTTCCCATCACCAACACTTCACTTATGGGTGCGTTCGCTGCGGCGACCGGCGAGATCAAGTTCGATGCGCTCAAGAATGCGCTTTACCACCGGTTCCCAAAAGAACTGGCAGAGAAGAATATCGAAGCGGCACGCCAAGCATTCGAGTCTGTTAAGGGGGCGGCATAATGGCGCTTGCTGTCGGGTGCCGTGCCCGCCCGGGAAAGGGACGGGATAACAAAACCGGTTCGTGGCGGGTCTTCAAGCCGATCTTCGATCACGAAAAGTGCTCCAAGTGCGGGACATGCCAGGTCATCTGCCCCGAGGGCTGTATCACGGAGGACAAGGAGGGCTTCTTCGATCCTGATTATGCATACTGCAAGGGATGCGGGCTGTGTGCAGAAGAGTGCCCAAAGGAAGCGATCGCAATGAAACAGGAGGAGAAGTAGATGCTTGAAATTACCGAAGGCTCGATGGCTGTCGCCGAGGCGGTCCGGCTCTGCCGTCCGCAGGTCGTTGCCGCGTACCCGATAACGCCCCAGACGCACATTGTCGAGGCGCTCGCCGAGATGGTGGCAAACGGGAAACTTGACGCGGACTACATCACGGTTGAAAGCGAGTTCTCCGCGCTCTCCGCCTGCCTCGGGGCAAGCGCAGCAGGATCCCGTACCTATTCCGCAACCACATCACAGGGGCTCGCCCTGATGTTCGAGGTCTGCTTCAACGTTGCCGGTATGCGCCTGCCCATCATAATGACGATCGCCAACCGTGCGCTCGGGGCACCGCTCTCCATCTGGAACGACCAGCAGGACTCGATCTCCCTGCGTGATTCCGGCTGGCTCCAGTTCTACGCCGAGGATAACCAGGAGGCAACCGATCTTCACTATATCGCCTACAAGGTGGCAGAAAATCCCGCTGTCCAGCTCCCCGCGTTTGTCTGCTTTGACGGGTTCATCCTCTCCCACACGTATGAGCCGGTGGATATGCTCACCCAATCCGATGTTGACAAGTACCTGCCGAAGTTTGCACCAACGGAGCGGCTCGACGCGGCCGACCCGGTCAGTTTCGGGATGTATGCAACCCCCGAGTATTACCTCGAATTCCGGTACGAGACCGATAAGGCGCTCAAGGATGCAAAAGCCGCAATCCATGCCGCCGGAAAAGAGTTCGGGAAGATGTTCGGCCGGGACTACAGCGCGATGGTCGAGGGCTACCAGCTTGACGATGCGGAGACCGTTATCGTCGCGATGGGTTCCATCTGCGGGACGGTCAAGGATACCATCGACGACCTGCGGAAAGAAGGAAAGAAAGTGGGCTTACTCAAGATCCGTGTCTTCCGCCCGTTCCCGTCGGAAGATGTGGCAAAAGCGCTCAAAGGCGCAAAGCATGTCGCGGTGCTCGACAAGAACATCTCGCTTGGTGCAAAGGGTGCCGTGGCACTTGAGGTAAAGGACGCCCTTTACGGTTCCTCCGTTCCGGTCTATGATTATATCATCGGCCTTGGGGGAAGGGACGTGCAGAAGAAGGATATCCGGGAAGTTGTCGCACTTGCCGAGAAGGGTAAAGGCGATCAGTTCATCGGCCTGCGTAAGGAGGTGCTCTAAATTATGGCAGAAAAAACCTGCGAACTCTTCGACTGCGGGCACCGGGCCTGCGGCGGATGCGGGGCAGCACTTGCGGCCCGGCTGATGCTCAAGGCAGCGGGCACGAATTGTATTGTGGTCTCATCGACGGGCTGCATGGAAGTCTTCTCCACGCCATACCCCGAGACCGCGTGGAAAGTCCCGTGGATCCACTCGCTCTTTGAGAACGCTTCGGCCGTCGCCTCCGGGATTGAGTCGTCGCTCAAGAAACAGGGCAGGAAAGAGAAGGTCATTGTTATCGCCGGCGACGGCGCAACGTTTGATATCGGGATGCTCTGCATCAGCGGCGCGTTCGAACGCGGCCACGATATCACCTACATCTGCTACGATAACGAGGCCTACATGAACACCGGCATCCAGCGGTCCGGTGCGACCCCGTACGATGCGAGCACGACCACAAGCCCGGCCGGTTCGCAGTCCTTTGGGAACAAGCGCCCGAAAAAGGACCTGCCGCAGATCCTCGCGGCCCACGGCGCACCGTACGTGGCAACAGCATCGATCGCCTACCCGAACGACCTGGTCCAGAAGGTGGAAAAGGCGATCAACACCGTAGGACCGACCTACGTGCAGCTCCATGCCCCCTGCTGTACCGGCTGGGGTTTCGAGAGCGACCAGACGATGGCCATTGCAAAACTGGCCATCGAGACCGGCCTCTGGGTGAACTACGAGATGGTGGATGGCGAGGTCACGAAGGCAAAAAAGGTTGTCAGGAAACCGGTCGAGGAGTACTTAAAGACCCAGAAACGATTCCGCCACCTCTTCAAGCCAAAGAGGCAGGACGCCGAGATTGCGGCGATCCAGGCGATTGCGGATAAGAATGCTGCAAAGTACGGCATCGATATCAAGCTCAAGAAGGAATAGTCTTTTTTTTCAGGTATTTTAGGAATAATTTTCCTAGAAGGATTATGCTAGAGATAGGGCATATCGAAAAGAGGGATCCCCAATTTAATCATTTCCGGTTATAAGATGAGCTGTTAAAAAAATCGATATCATTGATAACGCCATCAAGAATGACGATATTAGAAAAAAAGTGTAAGGAAGGGGTGACAAAACACCTTGAGGCTCACTTTCTTTAAAATAACTTAAATAAAGTGTAACGAGGCTAAACGCTGCACATAAAAAGGACACTGCAAGAGTATAGTTAGTAAGTCTTTTTATTTTCGCAAATTCTCGTTGTTTTATTGAAAGCGCGGCAAATGTAACACCTAAAAAGACAGTGGATATAACAATATAATTCGAGGATACAGCTCTTATTCCTTCTAACTCAAAATGAAACGGAAATACCATCAGACTAACAAGCACTATGCAAAAAAGAACGACGGTTATTAATAATAAACCCAATAGCGTAGGATCTTGGCTTGGTTGTTTTTGAGACACTATATTTTTTAATCTGCCTTTAATGCGACATGAACCTTGTGTAAAAGCCATTCCCGACACTTTTAATAGATTCCAGTCTGACATTAGTAGGTTATCGGGCTCGTGGTCTAGCGGTATGACGTCGCCCTTACACGGCGGAGGTCACCGGTTCGAATCCGGTCGGGCCCATATTTTCTGGCAGTTTGTTCAGATTTAACGAAATCTGATATTGTTACGTAACGATTCTTCCTCCTCCTCGCCACTGCTCGGAGTCGCTCGGGCGCCTCGTCGGGCCCTCGCAGGGCAAGGATTTTGACCGGGATTTTGGGATCCAGGTAAGTGCGTAGCGCAAAACCCGACGAGGCGTTTTGCGCGTCAGGCATCGTTACATCGGCCCCTAGTATATAGGCCCTGATGCGGGAAGGCATCGCAAGTTTGTATAGGGGAACAACTGCTCTCATCGGCACGATAATATTCAGATCGCTTCCATCACTTCTGGGCAGTCCGATCCCTGCCAAACCCCGTTCGTATCACTCCCCCGTGAATATAACCCCCGGAAGGTGAATGATATTCCCGTTTCGCATCAACAATAATTAAGTACCCATTTGTTCGATTAACCTGACATATATCCCGGGTAGAGGGGATGTACCGCTCAAAGGTGGGATGCATCTGATCGATCGTGAATTTTTGAAAAAATACTATGCAGAGATCTGCCTTGCAGGCATCGTTCTCCTGTCAGCGTTCTTAAACATCTGGAACCTCTGGAACCAGGGCGGGAACGCCTTTTATGCAGCCGCAGTCAAAAGCGCGCTCATCAACCCGTGGGCCGGCTTCTTTGGCTCCGTTGACCCGGCCGGGTTCATCACCGTCGACAAACCGCCCGTCGGGATCTGGGTCCAGGCGCTCTTTGCCGCGGTGCTGGGGTACCAGGAATGGATTTGTGTCCTTCCCGAGGCCCTCGCCGGGATCGGCTGCGTTGTCCTGATCTATTTCATCGTCTCCCGCCCGTTCGGGAAGACCGCCGGGCTTGTATCGGCGCTCGCCCTTGCCGTCACCCCGATCTTTGTTGCGATCTCCCGCAACGAGACCATGGACAGCCTGATGATCTTTGTCATCCTTCTCGCCGTCTGGGTAGTATTGAAGGCGGCACGGGAACGCTCGCTCCCGTATCTCCTTGCCGCAGCGGCGCTTGTCGGCCTCGCGTTCAACATCAAGATGATCCAGGCCTTCATCATCGTGCCGGCGATCTTTGTTGTCTATCTCTGGGGTGCAACGGGAGTGGACTGGAAGAAGCGGATCCTCCACCTCGTTCTTGCGGCCCTCGTCCTTGCGGCCGTTTCACTCTCCTGGGCGCTTGTCGTGGATGCGATCCCGGCGGATCAGCGCCCCTATATCGGCGGCAGCGGGGACAACACAGTTCTGGGCCTTATCATCAACTACAATGGCATCCACCGCCTCGGCATCGATGGAAGTGGCATGGGGAGCGGTATGGGTGGCGGTCCGGGCGGCTCGTCTGGTAGTTCTGACGCCGGGATGGCCGGTTTTGACCGAATGAACCGTTCGGTGGATTCCCAGGGCTCGGCCACGTCATCGTTTGCGGGACCCGGCGGCAGTGCCGGTAGTGTCGGCGGTATGACGGGCACCCCCCCGGGAATGTCAGGCAGTTCCGGCAATTCAGCCAGTGGGGGGCCTTCGGGCATGGACCGGATGAACAGCACGACGGGTGCGCCGGACCAGTCCACATCCTCGTTTGCAGGACCCGGTGGCAGTGCAGTTAGTACCGGCGGTATGTCGGGTACTCCCCCGGGCATGTCGGGCAGTTCCCAGGACGGGACATCAGGACCCGGTAATGGATTCCAGCAGGGCCCGTCAGGGATGCAGCAGTCGTCCTCGGGTATCCTGAGCATGTTCTCAGTCTCAGGCAACAGCGGCGGGGGCATGAACAGCGGAGGAAGCCCCGGACTCTTCCGCGTCTTCCGGGACGGCCTTGCCGGGGATATTGCCTGGCTATTGGTCTTCGCCCTCATCGGGGTCCTGGCATGGCTGCGGAAGCCAAAGACCCTCTCCCTTGAGGGTATCAATGAGGCAGGCTACACCAGCGAGCGGTGGCTCACTATCCTTGCATTCCTCCTCTGGCTGGTCCCCGGCCTCTTATACTTCAGCATCACCTCCGGGTTCTGGCACGACTACTATATCGCTACGATTGCTCCTCCCATCGCCGGTCTGGTCGGGATCGCAGCTGTTGGGCTGTACGAGCGGTATACCGAAGGCGGCCGGGCCGGCTGGCTCCTTGTGGCCGCAGTCCTCATCACCGATCTCCTCCAGGTCCTCTTCCTCTCCTACGATGCGGAGTGGGCAGGACCTCTCCTTCCCTTCGTTCTCATTGGGACGATCATCTGTGCTGCGCTCCTGGCAGCGATGCAGATCCGAAAAGAATCTCCTGTTACGATCCACCGGGCAAAGATCGTAACCGTGGCCCTAGCCATCCTCTTTATTGCGCCTTTGGTCTGGTCCTTTACCCCCATGCTGAACGGGAACGGCGGGACCATGCCGACAGCTGGCCCTTCGGGAGGCCGAAGCGGCGGGTCTGGCCAATCGAATGCCGTTGGCATGGCAGGCCCGGGAGCTGTCGGGTACGGTGCCATAATTAACAGTACTTCAACGGATACAACAGGCCAGAGCCAGCAGGGCCGGGACGGGTCCAGGATGAGCCGGGATACAACGCGCAGTCCTGACCGTTCGGCCATGTCAGGATCCGGTATGGGTAATGCTGCGACAGGTATGGGAGCCTCAGCCGGTCTTACCATGAACCAGAATACCGGGGATTCGGGACCGGGCAGTGGGTCATCCATGAACGGAGGAGCCGGCGGCATGGGTTCGGGCGATGTCTCTACAGCAAGCCTTGCAAAATTCCTGCTGGCCAACACCACCACAGAGACCTGGATCCTCGTGGTTCCGAATGCACAATCGGCAGCAGACCTGATCATCTACACGGGAAAACCCGTGATGTGCTTCGGGTTCATGGGGAGCGACGATGCCATCAGTTTAGCCAAACTCCAGCAGTACGTCCGTGACGGCAAGGTACGGTACTTTGAGACCGGCGGCAATGGTGGAGGGGGCATGGGCGGTGGCAATAGTATCTTCAGCTGGGCCAGTTCCGCCTGTACCCCTGTGACCGTGACGGATGACTCAGGTGGCGCTACAATCCTGTACGACTGCAAGGGTGCTGCGGGCTCTGCCTGATTTTGCGGGGAGTTCATCCGCTCTTCTTTTTTTATCTGCCAGTGACTGATCATCCGGCAGGTAATCTCTTTTTTTAGATCCTGACAAAGGAGTCCGGCCGGGAATTACAGAGCATCCTTAACACTCCCCTCTGCATGATTTTTTTCTCACCAAAAAAGAAAAAACCGGAATTTTTTTCGCCGCGAAAATTTTTACCGGCCCGGGCAATCCGGATTTTTTTCTTAAAAAATCGGAACTGCCGAAAATTTCACGTCGGAGAAAAATATCAGTAGTCAGATGTACATCCGATTATCGGATAATTATCCGATAATCGGCTGGCTAACTTACACCTCTTTTTAGCACCGAAATTATTTTTGCCGGATCGTTGCCGGCCCTTTCGCTTTTTCTAGAGCGATTCCAGTACGGTTTTGACCAGCGTGTTTGTGGCCGGGTCGGACCCAAACCGGAATGCCATCTCCCCCTTTTCAGTTATCCGGTAGAACTTCTCCTTACGGTTCGTGTCCAGGACATCTATTCCCGCAAGGCCATTTTTCACGAGTCCGGCCATAAAATCGGAAAACGTCTGCTGGCTCAGCTCATCTGCCGCCTTCCTTCCTTTCTTGTAGGTCGCGGCCGGGGGATCTTTTTTGGCCCGGGCCATTACGTAGAGCGGCCAGAGTTGATCGTAGAGATACTGCCGCTGGACGGGAACAAAGGCGGTGGTTTTCTTCTCGTTTTTGCCATGCCTGATGAGTAGCGCGAGGATTGTCTGGTAGTTGGGATTTGCGATGAGGCCCGTGGGGGACTGATCCGGGAGCGGGACGGCCCGCATGACCTTTTCATCGAATGCCGCCCGGACGCTGCCGCCCACCCACGGGGCAAGGGCAAAGAGCGCCATGCCAAGCGCCGGCGACCCGCCTGCACAATCGAAGGTGTAACGCGCCGTGGGATATTCCCGGTGAATCCGGGTGAGTGCGTCGCGGACGGAATCGTAGGCTGGAGGGAAAATAACCTCATCGTAAAACGGGATGCCAAGGGCAGTTGACGTGTTTTTCGATACGGAGATCGCGCTTCGTACCGCCTGCCGCGCCTTCTCGATACCGGGATCCGCGTGTTTGTGAAAGACGATACTGTCGGTAAAGACGTACGCCCTGGTGATAGCGGGATAATCCCGGAACGATGCGGTGTAGGTGGCGGGGAGGTTTTCACCTGCGGCAATGATGTGGATGTGCCCCTGATATGGCATAAATCAGGATAGGGAGTGGCAGGATAAATGGTTGCAGGCTTATCGGTTGTGTGCCCGGGGAACCCCGGATACCACCCGTCCCGATCTTCCGGCATTCCCCAGATGGGACACAGGTTACAGGGATGCCGTCATGCGCCGGGAGGGCCGAACGGAAATATCCAGAACATGAGCCGGGGATTCTGGAAAAAAAGTCTGGCCTTGTTGTTAAGGATAAGACTTAATTTAAAAAAAAGTTCAGGAGGTTGCCGTCGCAGTGCTGCCGGAACTTCCCTTCTTGATGGAGGTAACCTGAATATCAAAGGTAAGGTTCTGACCAACAAGTGGGCTATTAGCATCCACTGCTACTCCCGCATCGGTAACGTTGAGTACGACAACTGGGATTACACTTCCAGTAGTGCTACGGAAATAGGCTTTTTCACCAGGATATATTGGCTCGTTTGTCTGGAACAGACTTTTAGGGACAATTTCTACAAGATCCGGGTTATAAATATAAGCTTGGTCAGCGGGAATTGTCACCGTCTTTTTCTCATTCTGTTTCATCCCGCGCACCGCGGTATCAACACCGGGAAGCACTTGGCCGCTCCCGACTGTGAATGTAAGAGGGGAAGTGTTGACATTGGTTTGATAGACCGTCTTATTGTCGAACATAAGGGTATACGTAACATTCACCGTATCTCCCGCTTCAGCCACGGTAAACGGGTTGAATACCACAAGATAGGCCGCCGCGCAGATAACGACAATTGCAACGATGGCCACAACTCCCACCAGTTTGTACTGCCGCTTCTTTGCAGCTACTTTTTCCTTGCCTTTGAGTTTCTCTGATTTCTTCATAGTGCTCATATCTAGAATTTGCCGGTAAACAATATACCCTTGCCTTTCGATGTACAGTACAGACTTGACCGGACGAATACCGGGAGGAAGAGCGTGGAAAAAGAAGACACCACAGCACCATCAGGTGCGATATCGACCTTAAATAAGATAATCCGGGCGGAAATCACCGAGGAAAAGGAGCGCCAGCAGCGCCTGTACGCCTCGGGTACCTCGGGGAGGGTCACTCTCATTATCCTCGGCGTGGCCGTCCTTATCAATATCATCTACTTCTTCAGGAGCCCGGACTACCCGCTGATCCTCATCACGGCGAGTTTCTTCCTGTTTATGTTTTATTTTATCACCCTGCTCATCCCCCGCACCATAAAACGCTCCCAGACCCCGCAAAACGAGATCCGCCAATATGTTGCCGGCCTCAAAGAGACGGGATTTATCAGGAGCACCACCCGGTTTACCCGCATCTTTCTCAACGCATTCTTTATCAACTGCCGCCCGCTCTTTTACGGGTTCTCCCTTATCTTCACTCTCGACATCATCCTTGTCCTGGTACTGCATGGCAATGGGACACTCTCATCCTCCCACACCGGGATCGTGCTCTTCCAGTCCGCTGCCATCATCGTCTTTTATTTCCTGGTCTGGAAACTGGAGCCGTATTCAACGGAATTTTTCACTGATGTATCGGGGGTAAAAGACCACCTGATCAAAAGAAACATCCCGGGATCGGTCGTCTCGTTTCTCTTTCTCGTGGGAACAGCCCTTGCCCTCATCTGTATTATCTCGACCATCATCCTTCTTCCGGGGGTAACGGTAAACAACGTCCTCTCGGTCTCGGAGTTCGATGAGATTGGGCACCTTGTCATCGCAGTTGCGACAGCCCTTGTGCCGCTCTATTTTATCTTCAGGTATATCCACGGGATCACCAGCCGCGATCTCTTAATTAAATTCTCGCAGAACAAAGCCGAACGCCTTCTCCAGCAGGCAGAACTCACAAAAGGGACTGGTGCAGACGAATCGGCCCCGGGTGCCGTGAAGGTCTCGGAGGAGACCCTGTACAAAGCAACAGAACTCCTGCTGGAAGCCCAGATCTACCAGGTCGAGAAAAAGACCATATTCGGTACGTTCCCGGTGTATATCGTCAATCCTGACTTTTCAAGAGTATTTACCCGCAGGGACTTCTCTCGCAAAAAGGACGACACCGGATAACCCCTGCTGCACGAAAAATCCGATCGGATCCGGGGCCATTTCCGATACGACTACCCCGATTGTACTTTATTTATACCTGAAGAACGCATTTTAAAAGTAGAGCCTATGTCCGACGAACTACCGACCGCTGACGTCGCAGGGAAAAAAGTCCAGTGGGATCCTGCGCAGATGCGAAAAATACAGGAGCACCCCTGCTTTTCCGAGAAGGCGTGCCATTCATTCGGACGCTGTCACATCCCCGTCGCGCCGAAATGCAATATCCAGTGCAACTACTGTATCCGGGATTTTGACTGCGTTAACGAGAGCAGGCCCGGGGTGACCACCCAGGTGCTGAATCCTGAAGAAGCCATGGACATGGTAAAAAAAGTCGTCAAAAAATATGATTACATCAAGGTTGTCGGCATTGCAGGGCCCGGCGATCCGCTGGCAAACGAAGAGACCTTTGAGACGCTCAAAAGACTCCACGAGGAGTACCCGGGCGTCATCAAGTGTATCAGCACAAACGGTCTCCTCCTGCCGGACAAGATCGACCTGCTCCAGAAGTATGACGTCGGCAATATCACGGTCACGCTCAACGCGATCGACCCGGCAATCGGGGCAAAGATCTACCAGTTCGTCGATTACAAGGGCAAACGGTATACGGGAATCGAAGCGGCAAAACTTCTCCTCTCGCAGCAGTTAAAGGGTATTGAGATGGCCGTGGAACGGCATATGATCGTCAAGGTAAACACGGTCTATATCCCGGGCATCAACGAGGATCATATCGTGGATATCGCAAAGAAGGTCGGCGAGATGGGCGTCTATACCTTCAACCTCATCCCGCTGATCGCCCAGTACAAGTTCGCCGACATTATCCCACCCACACCCGAGATGAAAAAGAAGATGCAGGACGCCTGCTCGAAGTATGTCAAGCAGATGCGGCACTGCCAGCGCTGCCGTGCCGATGCCATCGGCAAACTTGGCCACGATGTGCAGTCGTGCATGTATAAACACGAATAATCACTCTTTTTAAAATCCGGATACGGTCGGGAGGCCGGAACATCTTAAAAAAAGTCACCGTGAGAGGACACGATTGACCGTATTTGTCCGGGCTTACGAGGGTACTCTGACAGGGTGCTCCCTTCAGGATGTCGTCTCAAAAAAGGTTTGGATTGGATAAACCACCGGAACCGCCATGTACTATCGGGTGAGCCCCAGCGTGGGATAAGCGGACTTCTGCGGGCTGACACTCTGGAGAATCCGGTCCAGTTCCCCAACCACAGTCTTGAGCGACGGGGGCATGGCGGTTTCCGCAGCAGTCACCGTCTTGCCATGATAACTGATCGTATACGTCATCAGGTCTGCACTGCTGTGAGGAGCCGAATAGTTGGTCTGGAGCTGCCAGAACTGGGTCTGGTTAAACAGCGCAGAAATGAGTGCAATATCGGTTTCATTCAGGGCTATCACGGCACTGGTGGACCGCCCGGAGACGACCGCCACCCCGTTATCAAAGATCACGAGACGGTCATTGACACCGGCGATACCCCCGGCCCGGTGATAATCGACAAATACCGCCGGGGGTGCCGTCTTGTTGTCGGCGGGGATCCCGGTACCGAGGCACCCGGCACCCGCCAGTACAAGAGCGAGGATTAAAACCGAAATGATCGGCAGAAATTTTATACGTATCACTCCGAAGGGTACCGTCATCTTCGCGGTTTATCTCAGGTTACAGCTGCAAGACATCCGCTTTTTTAGCTTTTGCCGCGGTTTTGCGCTCAGGGAGGACATCTTCGAGCGCTCCCATGAGACTGTTCATCTTATCGTTGTTAAAGATCGCCCGGAATGCCGCAAGCTCGGCGGCGTTCATGATCATGATTCCCTTCTTTTTCATGGGAAGGCCGTTCTCATTGAGGGGATTGATATCGATCGCAAGGGAGGCAGGGCGGTTTTTCATGGCAGGCAGCCGGATGATGGAGACGCCGGCAAGCGAGGTTGCTTTACGTTCCCAGTCGCCGCCTTCTTCGATAAATGTCTTGAGGGTTTCAGTTAATTCCATGAAAAGAACTGATAATTTATATATTAAAAGTCTATCCGTTCCTTTTTTGGCCTGCCTGAAAAAATGTTGCACGATATCCTTAACAGTAAACCTAGGAGTTCACGTCAGTCCCCGGGCCATATTCTAAAAAGTTCAAACGCAGATATCTGACAGGATAAAACAGATCATGCCTCGGATCATACTTCACCCGGACCAGCCGTTCTCCCTTGACCAGACACTCGGGTGCGGGCAGGTCTTCCGCTGGGATCGCGGGAGCGATGGCTGGTGGTGCGGGATTGTCGGGAACCGGGTGATCCGATGCCGACAGGAGGGCACGACCCTCGTGTTCGAAGGCGCGGATGAGGCATTTATCCGGCACTATTTCTCGCTTGACCTTGACCTTGAAAAAATCCTTGACGCAATCGACCGCGACCCGTTCATCCACGGGGCAATCGAACGGTGCAGGGGCCTGCGCCTCGTCCGGCAGCCCCCGTGGGAATGTCTCTGTTCCTATATCTGCGCGACAAATTCCAATATCCCGATGATCCGGCGCCGGATCGCGACCATCGCGCAGCAGTTCGGCGATGAGGTCAGGTGCGGAAAAATGGCGTACTTCTCGTTTCCCGATCCGGCAAAACTCTCCTGTTCCGGGGGGAACGCGGATCTTGCCATCTGCAAACTGGGCTACCGCACGCCCTACGTGTTCAACACCGCCTGCGATGTTGCGGCAAAAAAAGAGTGGGCTGAGGAGATCGCGGCACTGCCGTACGAGGATGCCCGCCGACAGATGATGAAGTTCTCCGGTATCGGGCCAAAGGCGGCGGACTGCGTCCTGCTCTTCGCGTTCCAGAAATACGAATCATTCCCGGTCGATGTCTGGATCCGGCGGATCATGCGGGATCATTACATCACGACGCTTTCAAACGATTCTGCGCTGACCGGCTGGGAGTACGACACGATACGGAGGTTCGCAAGGAAGCATTTCGGGGAATACTCCGGGTACGCGCAGGAATATCTCTACGCGGCCCGGGAAGGATAAAACAAGGATCTAAAAAAAGCGAGATCTGGAGACACGGGAATTTATGTCCCGATATCCCAGCTGCACTGGTATTTTTTCTGGGCGGCACTCAGCTCGTCGATGGAAAGGCCAAGCGATGCGAGCTTGAGACGGGCAACCTGCTCGTCGATCTCATTGGGGACTTCGTAGACTCCGCCCTTGAGGGATGAACCGTGTTCTGCGATGTACCGGGTGCAGAGCGCCTGGAGCGCGAAACTTAAGTCCATGACCTCGATGGGGTGACCCATACCCTTTGGTGTGGCAAGGTTCACAAGCCGGCCTTCGGCAAGCACGTGAACCGGTTTTCCCTTAAGGAAATAGGTGACAATCCCGTCGCGCTCGACGGTCGAGTCCGCGTGTTTTTCAAGCCACGCGACGTCGATCTCGACATTGAAGTGACCGGCGTTTGCAAGGATCGCTCCTGCCTTAAGTTTCCCGAACTGGTTCTTCCCGATCACGCTCGTGTTACCCGTTGTCGTGACAAAGATGTCGCCGATCTCTGCTGCCTGATCCATGGTCATGACATGGTAGCCGTCCATATGTGCCTCAAGGGCACGGCGCGGGTCGACTTCGGTGACAACGACTTTTGCGCCAAGACCATGTGCCTTCTTTGCCAGGCCACGCCCGCAGAACCCATACCCGGCCACGACGAAATACTTGCCGGCGATAAGCGCGTTCGTGGTGATCATGATCGATGAGAGCACGCTCTCCCCGGTCCCGTGCACGTTGTCAAAGAACCGCTTCATCGGGGTGTCGTTGACCGCGACGACCGGGAACTCGAGTTTCTTCTCGGCCGCCATCGCACGGAGCCGGTGGATACCGGTCGTAGTTTCTTCGCAGCCGCCGATCACTTTCTTTAAGAGTTCGCGCCTTTTTGTGTGCAGGTAGTGGATGAGATCCATCCCATCGTCGATGGTAATGGACGGTGCAGCGTCGAGCACCTGCTCGATTGCCGCGTAATACTCTTCGACCGTGCAGCCGCGTTTTGCAAAGCAGTGCACATTCTTGACATGGTTCAATGCTTCAGCCACATCGTCCTGCGTGGAGAGTGGGTTGCACCCGGTGATGTAGACCTTTGCCCCACCGGCGGCGAGCGTCTGGACGAGGTTTGCGGTCTTTGCCTCGACATGGAGGGCCATGCCAATCGTCATGCCCTTGAAGGGCTTATCCTTCTCGAACTGCTTTTTAATCGAGGCAAGCACCGGCATGTACTGTGCCGCCCAGTCAATTTTCAGTTTCCCGGTACTCATAAAAAACTCCTTTTTTGCACCCGCCCGTGGCAGGCGTCAGTTTGCTACGTACCCATTCATTAGGGCGACCAATGCACATAAACTTCCCCGCGTGGAGCGGCAGGAGTCAGTCAGATAGGTAAATAGCCTTTGCAGGAGAAAACAGGAATGAAATGGTGCTCACGCGACGGATCATCCCCTGCCTCGACTTAAAGGATGGCAGGGTCGTAAAAGGGACAAATTTCCTGGGGCTCCGGGACGCCGGCGACCCGGTGGAATTGGCCGAGCGCTACAACGAACAGGGAGCAGATGAGGTCGTATTTCTGGATATCACCGCCTCAAAAGAGAAACGCGGCATTATCATCGACCTGATCCAGCGTGCGGCAGACCGGCTCTTCCTGCCGCTCACAGTCGGGGGCGGCCTGAAGTCACTCGAAGATATCCAGCAGATCCTCCGGGCCGGCGCCGACAAGGTGAGCCTGAATACGAGCGCCGTGCACGACCCGACCCTGATCACGAAAGGCGCGGAGTCCTTCGGGACGCAATGCATCGTGGTCGCGATGGACGTCCGCCGGAACTTCACGGAAAATGCAGCCGCGATCCCGGTCACCCTCGCCGATGGCCGCACCTGCTGGTATGAGGTCGTGATCTACGGCGGGAGCAAGCCGACCGGCATCAACGCGGTGCGCTGGGCAAAAGAGGCAGAGGAGCGCGGCGCCGGGGAGATCCTCTTAACGAGCATGGAGACCGACGGGACGAAAAACGGGTTTGATCTCGCGATCACCCGGGCGATCTCGGAATCGGCAAATATCCCGGTGATCGCAAGCGGCGGTGTCGGGACACTCGAACATTTCTACGATGGGTTTACCAAAGGAAAAGCAGACGCCTGCCTTGCGGCAAGCGTCTTTCACTACGGCAAATTTACTGTCCGAGACGTAAAAGAGTATCTTTCGAAGCGGGATATCCCGGTACGGCTCTGAGATCGAGCTCGAACGCTGCGACCGGGTGTTCCAGTTCAAACGCGGTGAGAACGGCGGGATGAATCTCGCCGAACACGCCGACTTTTTTCCCGTTAACGATAATATCGGCTCTCCTGCCATCGATAAACGCATCGTCTTTTGATTCTTCCACCGTGTAACTGATGCCAAGTTCCCGGAGCATCGCATCCACATGGGCGTAGGCCTCCGAGAAATCCGCTGTCGGGTGGGTGCTCGCCGCTGCAAGCTGCTGCGTGGTCAGGAGATCTGCCACAACATCGCCGGTCGCAAAGATCCGCTGCGGCAGCTCGCGGTGCCGGTTGACCTGGAGCATCTCTAAAAGGAGCGGCAGGATATCGGTACGGACGACCGTGTACTCCTCGCTTATCGGGTGCATGAGGTGCAGCACATGCGGCGAGCGGGGGCGCCGTAGGTAATCGGAGAGCACCCGTTCATTGGTGAGCGTGAACGGCATCATCTCCAGGTACCCGATCCCCGAGAGGATCGTGCGTGCCTGGTCGGCGACTGTGTTTGCCATATGCTCCTTCCCGATAGAGAAGGTCGGAGGGATCTGGACGTCAAAGTTCTCGTACCCGTAGGCAATGGCGACATCCTCGAAGAGGTCCCAGTCGTGCATGATATCGGCCCGGAAACAGGGGACCTGCACTTTCACCCGGTCACTCCCGACCGGCTGGGCGCCAAACCGCATCTTTTCCAGGAGCGCTGCCATCTGCGGGGCGGTCAGTTCGAGACCGACAAGCTCGCAGCACTCACGGACGCTCACGGTGCGTTCCGTGGGAGCGAGGCTGGGAGTCGCGACGCCGTTTATCTCAACGCTCTCGATGGTCGCACCGGCTTCTGCCATCGCGGTGCAGATGATGTTTGCCGCGACATTGACCGCACGCTGGTCGGTACCGGTCACATCGAGGAGGATGTTCTTTGTCTTCGTCGTCACCCGGGTCCGCTCGCCGTTGATAATCGGCGGGAACGAGCAGACATGATCTTCGTCATCGGTGATCAGAGGGAAGAGCGGGAAATCCTTCACGATCTTCGCATAGTCCTTTCCCTTCGGGTGCTCGGTAAGGATGCCATCGAGCGTGAGTTCTTTGGTGAAATCGAGCGGAACAAACTTCCTGCTCCGTGGCGAGGCAGTGTAATGGAACGGGGGCGTTATCGTGTCGAGGTCGTGAATACCGATGGCGACCTTACTCCGACCCCGTCCGACCGCCCAGTGCAGCGCTTCCTGGAGCGTCATGACCGAGAGGATCGATTCGTCGTCAAAGGAGACATTCCGTATGATCGCAGAACCGAGGCAGGGCCGGATACCGGCGAGCTTCGGGTCGATGGTGAACTTTATCCCGGAAGGTTTTACCGAGTACTTCGGGAGACCGGTTTCGATCCCGAGAAATCCCCGCATCGCACGGGCAGCGCCTTCAACCGAGAAGAGATCGGGACGGTTGGGGAAGAACTCAACGTCCACGTGATCCTCCTCGATCCGTTCGATCTCGGAGCCGATCATAGGGATACGCTTGAGAATCGTCTCCTTGTCGGTCCCGGTGAGCCGTTCGAGATACTTGTAGGAAAGGCTGATGATTGCCATGTTACGCTTTCCTCCCGACTTTTACCGGGGCATGGACCGGGCTGTTCCTGATCCATTCGAGGTCGCTCTGGTATAACTGGCGGAGATCTTTGAGGCCGAGCCGGAACATCGCGACCCGGCTCACGCCAAGACCCCATGCGAGCACAGGATAGGTAACCCCCCACGGTGCGGTGACTTCCTGCCGGAAGACGCCGGCCCCGCCCATCTCGACCCAGCCAAGGCCGTCGACATAGATCTCAGGCTCGACCGAGGGCTCTGTGTACGGGAAGAACCCGGGCCGAAACCGCACGTCCTCAAAGCCCATCCGCTGGTAGAACTCCTTTAAGAACCCCAAGAGGTGGCGGAAGGTGACGCCCTTGTCCATCACGATCCCTTCGAGCTGCTCGAACTCGGGCGTATGGGTGGGGTCGATTGCTTCGCGGCGGTATACCCGGCCGATGCAGAACGCCTTGACCGGGGGCTCCGGGTGGTTGACGAGATACTGGATGGAAAGACTCGTCGTATGGGTCCGGAGCACGCACTGCTTTGCCTTATTGGGGTTCCACTTCCCACCCCAGCCGGTGGAAGAGGTTTCCCCGCCATGCTCGTGCATATCGCGGAGGAGTTCCCAGCCTTCGGGGAGCGGCGCTTCCTCCATGAGATAAAAGGTGTCCTGCATCTCACGGGCCGGGTGGTCCTGGGGCTGGAAGAGCGCGTCGAAGTTCCAGAACGCGCTCTGGACGATCCCGCCGTGCATCTCGGTAAAGCCCATCTCTAACAGGATCTGGCGCATCTCGTCAATGAGCCGCTGGTACGGGTGGGATTTTCCCGGGTAGACGGTCTTTGGCAGCTTGTGGATGTCGTACTTCCGCAGGCTCGCGTTCTTCCATGACCCGGAGAGGATCTGGTCATGGGTGAGGGTGCCGATCTCTTCTGTGAGGTTAAAACCATGTGCTGCGAGCGTTGCACCGGCGGGAGTGAGCGCAACCGTGTAACTGACGGCCTCGGTTTCGGTGAGCAGTTTGCGCTTGATAAGTTCCTTTGCCCGGGCACCGGCTGCCCTGGGATCTGCAAGCGCAGTTTCATCGTCAGTGGTGGATGCTCCCGGCGCTTTGGTCACGGTGCCATCACTAACGGTGATCAGCCCTTTTTTCCTGAGCTGGCCAAAGCCAATTTTGAACGCCGGAGATTTCTGGAGTTCTGCAAGAGAGATACCTGCGTCTCCTATTGCCCGGAGCAACTGCGTTTCAGGGAGACCCGCAGCCCGGTATGTGGTTCCTTCCTCCGTATATGCATATGATTTATTGACAATGCGTTCGAGCTTCACGAACCCGTTGTCCATCGCGAGGTGAGCCCACTGGACAACCGCCTCGGGGGTCGCATCCATCGCTGCTGCGACCTGCGGGACTTCAACAGACTTTGTTTCGGTCTTTGCAAGCGCGGCAAGCAGCCTCTTCTCGTTTAACGTCAGTTCCGCCATCTGCTCTCACACCTCGATTGTCTCTGCTGCCACGTCCATCTTCTCCTTGAAATCTGCGAGGAACGTCATCACCCGTTCCGCTGTCTCCTTCTTGCACTGCCCGCAGGTGATCTCTCCCGCCTTGCACTTCCGGTGGAGCTCCGCCAGTTGTGCATCGTCGGTCACCATGTGGAACATGTTGAGGAGATAGAGCGTGCACTTCTCCGGTTCGCCGCCGAGTCTCTTCTGCTCCTCAAGCGTCATCCTGCCGCCGGTGAGGGCGCTCATCACTTTCTTTCGTACCGCTGCCTCGGGCTCGTAGAACGAGATGAGGCTCTCCGGGATACTTGACGACATCTTGCCACCGGTCAATCCCGGGAGGAAAATATGGTAGGTCGAAGAGGGAGTATAGAACCCGTATCCTCCGCAGGCCCGCTCGATCTCACGCACCCGTGAACTCACATCGGCGCATTCGGCCCCCTTAATATCCACGTGGCCCTCGTATTTCTTCGCGTGGGGAAACGCCTTTTTCACCGCTTCAAGCGCTTCCTCGGGGGCGTTCTTCGAGCGCACGCTGATGAGCCCTTCACGTTCCTCGACCGTGAACATCCGGAACTGGTGGGCGATCCCCCGGGTGAGCCGGATATGGGGGTCCTGGTCGATCCCCACCGGCACAAGCGTCGGGGCCGGCTCCCGGTCGATCTGCGGATACAGGATATCGGCCACCTGCGTGATCACGCTGTCCGCGTGGGCGAGCGCTGTATCAGGGCCAAACCCGTAGATCGCCGATAGTTCGGAGAAATTGACTTTCGTCGCCGCTTCAAACGCAAGATCCTTGAGCCGCTCGTTCTTGCTCTGGAAGTAGGTCTGCCCTTCAAAACCGAGGGCAAAAAGGCAGGAGAGGTACTCTTTCCCGAACTCCCGGCACTTCTCCCAGGAGAGGCCCCTGACCGCGTGTGCTTCCCTGTCGGCAATCGTGATATACCCGTTTGCTCCCTGCTGCGTGTGCCAGACCACTTCCCGCATGAGCATCAGGTGCCCGAGATGCGGGTGACCGCTTGGCATAAACCCGGTCAGGAGATGAAACGGCGTGTGGTTCCTGATCGCACGGGCAATCGGGAGGTAATCCCGCTGGCCGACCACGATTCCCCGGCGCATGAAATACGGGATCACGGGGAGCTCTTTTAAGACCGGCGCTATCGGGTCGATGCCGAACTCGGCAAATGTCTTCTCGACGTCAAGGGAGGGGGTGCTTGACCAGGGATTGCACTGCGGTTCTGTCATGATGGAAACGCTCTCAATTATTATAACTTGATCCGCGCAAATTCGACGAACTGGATACCGGTAGTATGTACGCAGCCAAATAACATCTTCTTTTTGACGCTGTGCGCCATCCTGACCGACCGCGAGATCACGCTCATGGGCATGACCGCTTCTTTCTCAATTGCATGTACCAAAAGGTCGGAGTGGACGTTCTTCCCACAGTAGACACGGAAGTGGTGGCCGAACTTGTAGCCGGTCCGGGGGGTGAAATCGTGCCGGCGCAGTTCAGCATACACCTTGCTCTTTTCCGCGAGTTCCGGGTCGGAATCCGAAGCAAACGCAAAATATTCTTTGGGGGTGATTTTGGTGCCATCCTTTTCTGCATGGAGGATACCGGCATCCATCAGGTACAGGAGTTCGACGGGCGAGACCATGAGCCGTTCGTCATCGAGACGCTTCCCAAAGCCGGCCTTTTCGAGATCCGATTGGGGCGGCACCCGGACCATCGCGGACTTCCCGACAAGGATCGCTTCTGCCGGGGCGATTGCCGGGAGGGGGAGCGGGGAATCCTCCAGTTTCTGGAGCTTGATCTCGTAATAGGTCAGTTCTTCTTCGTCGTCAACCACGGCAAGGACATACTGCTTGCGCATGTTCCGTGAAGTGACCACTTCTTCAATTAACTTGGTAAAACGGATCGGGTCACGCTCCGAGAGGACGCGGACAAGGTAGAGCGACTCTCCCGTGCCCGGTTTTTCACCACGCCGGAAGACCCGGTAATCATGGGGCCCGGTCTGGACGACATATCCCCGCTCGCGCAGGTCGCGGTATACAAGGAAACTGCGCAGGAAATTGCGCTGGTCGGCACATTTTGCAAGGAGCGTATCGAAGGTATAACCCGGGACCTCGATCTTCTGGCGGTGGAGGAGATACAGGGCTTCCTGCGGCGCGAGCCGTATGTATTCTCCCTCGGGGCGCCCGTACCCGCTCTGGTCGTAGAGCGTCCTCCCGTCCCTCCCGGTCAGCACTGAAGTGCCGTCAAATGTCGCTTTCGTGCAGGAACTATTGGGAGTATACTATAATAAGGACGTGGGAGAATGGCGGGCCGCGCGAACCAGCTCACGGGGAAGAGTTGGCCCGGGTAAAATCCCGAAGAAATAAACGGTAATTCATAGGGATTCTACTTGTCCGGGACAATAGGTTTATGGCCCGGAAAAGCCAAAATTCCTCGCCACATTGTATTCTATACGTATGACCTTCGTGCACGTCCCCCGGATCAATACCCTTTCCGGAAGATGAAAGTGTTACGATAGAGATGCATTGGTCTCCCGTTTAGGGATCATACCCATACCTGTTTTTTTATGCCGCAAGTTCGCGCACTTTCCGGATATTGCCCCGGTCATCACGCCGTTCGTCAACAGGTGTTTCACAGACCAGCGGAAGGCGTGCAAAGACCGGGTTATGGAGGATGCGCCGGAACCCGTCTTCTCCGATGAACCCCATGCCGATATGTTCGTGCCGGTCAAGCCCGCTCCCGAGATCGCCCTTGGTGTCGTTGAGGTGGATCACTTTAAGCCGTGAAAGACCCACCTGTTCGTCGAACTGCGCGAGGGTTGCGGCGAGTCCCTCTTCGGTGCGCAGCTCGTAGCCGGCGGCGAACGCGTGGCAGGTATCAAAGCAGATGCCGATCCGTTCGGGCTGTGACAGCCCGGCAAGGATGGCTCCGATATGCTCGAAACTGCTGCCGACGCTGTTCTTTTCCCCGGCTGTGTTTTCAAGGAGCAGCATGGTCTTTGCATCGGAGGATTCGAGTGCCAGATTCACCGCTTTTATCACCCGGGCCCTGCCGCCGGCCATACCGTCCCCGAGGTGGTGGCCGAGATGGGTGACAAGGTACGGGATACCCAGACATCCGCACCGGTCAAGTTCTGCCGTAAGAGTCTGGACGGACTTCTCATAAATCTCGGGTTTTGGCGAGGCAAGATTCGGGAGGTAGGGCATGTGGTCAACCGGGAGAAGACCGGTGGTGGCGCACTTCTTTTTATAGAGGGCACCGTCGTCATCGGAGAGCGGCTTGTACCCCCAGCCCCGGGGGTTTCGGGTGAACTGCTGGAAGACATCGCAGCCGGCGTCCTTTGCCCGGTCGACAGCGAGATCGAGTGAACCAGCGATCGAGACATGCACGCCGACTCTTACCTGTGTGATGGTTGATCACCATCCGGAACGGGAATCATGTGTGTATCAGGTAAGCATTGCAGCGAACCGGTACATGGAGATTGTGATCGTACCGGTCGGTTACTAAAAAAGGAAGTTAGTTCCTGCGCCGGTGCATGGCAAAGGAAGCGATACCAACGCCGAGAATCCCGAGCGCGGCAAACGGCAGGGCTGCTTTCCGGGTTGTTGTGGCAGATGCCTGGACAGATGCACCCGCTCCTGCTGGAGAGGTGACTGTTGTTGTCCCGAATGTCGTTGTCACCTTCATCCCAATGGGGGGAACCACGTGGACAATATAATCAGAGACCGGCTGCACCCCTCCGATAAGACCGGCATACTTGGGACACGTATCCGACAATGCCTCACCTTTCACGAAACTGATATTAACGCTTGAGGCATCGTTCCTGCCGTTGAAAAAGAGCGACTGTCCGGGGAGGAGTGTTTTTTGTGCAACGGTCATCTTCCCGCTCGTGACCGTCACGTTCGAGGTTGTGGCCGTGCAGGTCGTCCCGGTGCAGGCAGAACAGTTTGGTGCTGTTATTTCGGTGACCGTGTAATCTCCGATGAGCACGGTCGGGAGGCTCCCGATATCGCCGATCTCATCGGTCGCATCGTCTGCACTGGCACCGGAGCCGTACAGTTTCGCAAGCGAAATCCAGGTCCCGCCCGTGCCGCCAAGGCTCACCGCGACTGCCTGATCTCCTTTGGCAAAGACAGAGAGCGCGGCCGGATCCGGGAGGGTACCGGTGAGCGTTGAGGCATTCAGCGGCGTCCACGAACAGACCGGGGCGGACGTGCCCGAGCCATAGTCGCAGCCGTACTGCGAAGGGCCTGACAGGGTGAGGGTATTATTCGCAGAAGATACATCCGCCACGGTTCCTCTGACCGTTACCTGCAGGATAACGGCGCTCGCCGGGATCGCACAGGCAAACAGGAAAAGCAGGGCGGCACACAGGGTTAGATACGGGACTTTTTTCATGGTTACCACATCATATCGATGAGTTGTAATGGCTTCATCGACCCGGCGTCTTAAAAATCCTGTACATTTCATTTCCCGTTTTGTAAAAACCAGTACGCCCTGTAGTTCTCTAATTTTGAAAACCCGTAATAGCCATTACCGGAACGGAGCGAGATAACACCGGAAGATCTGTATATAGGATGCAGGCACCCCCTATGCCCTCCTCGAAAATACTTTAGAGGACTTCGATTAGCTAACAAAAATGCAGGATTTACTAAAATATCTACGACGGAAAAATTATTTGCAGATCGTACAAAAAGAGAGTTTTTCGAAATCATCTTTATTCATTCTCTGTGGGGGGGATTGAGATGAATAAATCCTACGTTGGCGGGAGAAAAAAATGAAACCGTGACCGGGGAACTGCCAGCAAGATCCCGGTATCTTGAACCGGGAGGAATCAGGCCGGTCAGGATAATGTCTGGAGAATTTCGTATACTGAATTTTTCATTTCCTGATATAGGGCAGAACCCGCTTTTTTATCGTTGGCATCCACCATGATGCGTATGAGTGGTTCCGTGCCGGATGCCCGGATTAACGCCCATGTATTTTGCCGTTTAATTTTTAGGCCGTCAGTACAATCAATATTTTCCTGTGCATATCGTTTATTGAGCAGTTCAATGAGACGTGATCCGTGCGGTGTTGCAATTTTTTCTTTTATCATATGCCGCTCTGGTAACTGCGCGACAAGTAATGAGAGACGCTGGCCGGTCGTAGCGAGAAGTGAGACCATCGTGGCGGCGGTCATTCCCCCGTCGCGGCAGAACTGATGCTTCGGGAAGATCAGACCGCCATTTCCCTCTCCACCAAATACGACCAGTTTACCCCCGGCAATCAGTTCCCGCATGGTACGGGCGACATAGATGCTCCCGACCGGGGTATACTGGACAGTACATCCTTCCTTGTTGGCGATCAGTTCAACCACCTGGGATGTACTGACCGGTGTAACAATGGTGCCTTTCGCGTTCCTGCAGATATGCTGCGTGATTAAAGAAAATTCCTTGTTTTCTTCTATGAAGGATCCGTTCTCATCAATAAATACCGCACGGTCTGCATCACCATCATGGGCAACACCAAATGCCGCTTTGCTTGCAACAACCAGTGCTGCCAGTCCTTTTAGACCATCAGGGGATGGCTCCGGTAAGCGTCCGGGAAAGGTCCCGTCCATAATCCCGTTGATGGTGATAACCCGACATCCCAGTGCCTGCAGAATTGCCGGTGTTGTCTGGCAGGCCGGGCCGGACCCGGGATCAACGACAACCGTCATGCCATTCCCGGGTTTTTCCGGGAACTGGCCGGCAATCGACTGGATATATTCCTCGATAAGGTGTGGTGCTGCGATCTCAGTTCCGACCCGATCCCAGGGTTTAGTTGGAAGGGACTTGTCTGATAACTGTTCTTCGAGCCGGATGGTTTCTTCATCTCCCATCTCAGTACCATCAGGTTCGATAATTTTAACGCCATTATATTCGGGAGGATTGTGAGAGGCCGTGATCATTGCCCCCCCATCGTAGTGCTCTTTTACGATATACTGGAGGGCCGGTGTTGGGAGTATTCCGCAATCGACAACATCACATCCTGTGGCAAGAAGTCCTGCCTTGAGTGCATCGGCTAGAGTCGGACCGGAGGTCCGTGTGTCCATTCCCACTGCGATGTGCCCCGGTCTCATCGTGCCAAGCGCCTGGCCAATACGGAGCGCAAGTTCCGGAGTGATTTCTTTTCCAATAACTCCCCGGACGCCGTTTGTTCCAAACAGCCGTTTCTGCATTTTTTTTATTTTCATCTTTGTTAAGATCCTTCTGGTTTTTTTGGTTTAATAATCTTCGAACAGGAATAATGAGGAGATAACCTGCTCAACTGTTGGGTTCCGCAAGACACAGGTGTCACTGGGAAGATCCCCTATGATGATCTTCGCGAAATTTCGTTGTTTGAACCCTTCGAGTACGGCAAAATCTACGCCATCATTTTTGAAAAACCGGAGCATCTCGTCGAGATTGTCTGTATGAATAGCAATCACGGATTTATGGGAATCAATTCCTGCTGATATATCGGCCCCGTTTTCAAAAAATATTGTTGTATCTTTTCCCTCATCCAGCAGGTATTCGTGCTCTCCCAGATGTTTTATTACCCCGACACGTCCTCGTGATTTAAGCAACAGGATGAGGTTCTGGATAAATGTGGTCTTTCCGGTGTTTGCCCGCCCGGAAACCTGGATGATTTTCATAATTTATATCCCGTCCTCCTGGGTATTGTGTACTGTATCATCACGAGATGACTTATTTTCACTGGATCCGGGTGTATCTGTTAATGGAACGTCTATTGTGACCGGGGGGTGATCTTTTGTGATTTCCACATCTGGTGTATTTTCCTGCGTGATTTCATGAGAGGGCCATGTCTTATTTGATCCTGTCTCCAGCGGAATATCAGGATTGTTAACTAAGGGGGCTATTAGGTTTTCGTCGAGGAGGTGATTTGACTTAGGGGAAGGATGGTCTCCCGTGTCTTTTGTCTTTGCGTCTGCTTTCAGGACCGTTTCATCCTCTTCCCGTGTTCTGAGTATGGTCTTTGCAGACTCTCCCACGCTTCTCATCACACGGGTGATCCGGTCTTCGATATCGATCTCCTCATCAATGTCGAGAGTTGTCCCTTCGACTTCTAAGAGAAAACGTGAGATCTCGCTTGCCTCAAAAAGGAGATCGTCAAGTTCATCCGTGGTAAAAAACCCGCACATCGCCCCGTAGAAAAAGGTGGCACTTGCTTTTCGTACCTTTTTCTTGAATGAATGACGTGCCTGGTTTACAGCCTGTGGGGAGTACTGCTCTTCCATAAATGGGACAAGTTCCGGGAGATGCTTCCCTATGAAGGTCATCTCGGCGCCCCCGGATGTGCGGAAATCTGTGCATAACCGTGCAAGAGCCCATTCACGGGCTGTTATATAGGTGCGTTTACGCAGGAACTGGTTAACCTTCCGGTATGTCGCGCCGTCAACTTTTTTAAATTTTTTGTACTTATTGATCTCCTGTTGAATAATCGAGTCGTCCATCGTAGATCCTCCCGTGTTTTTTTCTGTCAATCCCCGATTAATGACGTTTCTCTCGTTCGGTTCATTATTAGATCCTCTCATATATAGCGATATGCGGTTTATACGGGGTTGAAACGAATAAATATTATTTTTTATTGTTAATGCTAAGGCAGGGAGAATTTACAAAAACATGTATGGTGCCGGTTCCTTCCTCTTCTGTGAATTCAACAAAAAATCACTAATACCCATTTATGATCCGGGTAATTTTGAAACAAAATTCGTAGCAATTGGTATTTTTTATTGAGGGAATGGGAGATACTTACGATCTTTTTGTTTTATCAGAACGTAAAAGCAGCCAGGTAATCGATCTCTCGGATTATAATACCTACATGATCTGTTCCCCTCTTACAAGTGCATTACCAAGGGACCCGATGAGAACGAGATCTATGATGAGAATGAGAACAGATCAAGTAAATATCTGAAACTAGGGTGATATTCCTGCGAAACCATAACTACCTGGAAATACGGGACGATATCGTCCCTTTTGATCGTCTCCGGTTAAAAGTTTCAATTGCCTTTTTGAAAAAAGAGATCTCAACTGGCTTTTGCTGTAATAATAACGGTCGATGGAATAATCGTTCAACCGCCGAAAATCATGGCTAAGATAAAATTACATGGCTTACGAGCCTGGCAATATCCAATTAAAAGAGGATAATAAGCCCAACTATTTAGATCCGGAACGATAAACGATTTAATCCGATAACAATTGCAGTTGGATAATTTTTTTGCAGCCCTAATCTATTTGTGGAAATCAACGGACGTAGAATATAGTATAATTCCGCGCATTCCCCTTTTATCAACATTCGGAAGAACATGCGCCCGATTCCGGTTCTGTACGGTCATTCTGTTTTAATTTTTCTTGTGGTTATGGCGATATAATTTTCTGGTACTGTTCCAGCCATCAATCCAGCCGAATTTTATCTATTTAATTAGGGTGCCCTGTTATCTTCCCCCATTATATCCCGGATGTACAGTTTCATCTTTGAACCTGGTGTTGTATTGGGTGCCATGGGAACAACGGTATCCTCCTGACGTATACTTTCAGTGATTCCCGTGTCTTCCCTGTTTATTACCTGCTTGGCATTTTTGGGTTGTATGTTGCTGTTCTGTACTAAGAATGTTTCCAGTGCCGAACGAGGGATGCGCCAAGCTCGATAGGAAATTTTTGTTCCTGCAAGTTTTCCGGTGCGGAGCCAGTGGTGCACAGTTTTCTGATGGACGCCAAGAATCTCTGCCACTTCTTTTGGTGTTAGAAACTGAGTATCCATGGTCATGGTATGTTACCAATAGTTCCCTTTACAAACATAAATAGTTCATTCCCGATACATCCTGTTAGTATCTAGGACTTACGCACTTGATTCCGACCGAAAGATCTAAGAACTAAGAAGACCCATTGAGGGTAATACAAACCCGGAATGGAGATCGAACGAGCGTGAATCCCCCGAAATGTACGAGCAACGATTTTGTCAACTTTCTCATATCGACGTATCAAACATGCACATGCTTGGAAGCATCTCGGTGCTTGCCAAACGAATCAGAACCAATCGCCCATGATTCCGTCAAGCGGTTATTAGAGAGGCAGCCTCACCACACGGAGGCGCTGTATAACGAAGCAAAACGGATGGTGGTGCATGACACAGGTGTACTGGTAATTGACGACAGCACCTTGGACAACCCCTATTCTCATTAGATCGACATGGTAACCCGGCACTGGAGTGGGAAGTACCACCGGGTCGTTCAGGGGATCAACCTGATATCGACGATCTGGACTGATGGAACAGCGATTGTCCTTGCTGATTTTCGGGTCTATTATCCTGAGAAAGATGGAAAGAACAAAACGACCCTTTTAGGGATATGATCCGGGCAGCTGATGAACGAAAGTTTCAACTAGATTGCGTTCTCTTTGATTCATGGTATTCGAGTATCGACAACCTGAAACTGATTCGGTCTCTGAAATGGCACGGGTGTACTCGCCTCAAATCCAACAGGTTGGTGGATCCGGATCATACATATAATCGTCAAATCTCGGAGATTGACATACCTCCTGAAGGTAGAGTTGTTCACCTGCGCCAATATGATTCCATCAAGGTTTTCAGAATTGTTCATTCGGATGGAGATGCTGAACACTGGGCAACTGATATCCTCGATTCATCAGAACCCGACAGAAAATCATTCAAAGATCTCGGGTGGAACATCGAAGTATACCACCGTGGCATCAAGCCGTGTTGCGGCATCGAGAGATGCCAGGGACGCAAAGAAATCGTTCAGCGAGGTCACATTTTTCTTTTATTGCTGGCTTTTCTTCGGCTGGAAACTCAGCGGTTGCATACGGGTATCAGTTGGTACGAATCGAAACGCTCGATTCATCGAATGGCAACTTCCCTCTTTATCGCTCAACTGGGTTTCTAATCTGATTCCTTTTTTCATGTGTTATGACGGGTGTTTCTCGATTAAGACCAATTCAACCGCGTAACTCATAAGTATCAATAAGTGGTATCGTTTGGGAAATTCCTCTTTTTGCAAAGTGGGATTACACTCTGTAATAGTGGGATGGAAAAGGTATGGATGTAAACCAGGGCTCTTCTTTTTGTAATCTCTATTTAGTATCCGAATTATTTTCGGTTTTTGCATACCGAGAAACATCTTGATGACCTCCTGCATTTTTTCTTTTCGTTATGTGGGGGTACTCAAGTCCCGCTCTCAAAATTATTATTCCATTTAAGATTTTCTTGCCGCTTCCCGTATGTATGATATCGACAGTGATCTCAATTGCAACTCCAAATTGTGCAGGGGAAGTTTGCAACTTCTTTATTGATACCCGTTATATCTTCAGGTAAAAATCGTCATTTAGTGTATAGCATCATACGGTTTATGATATATCGAAATTCTGGCTCTGTTGAAACCCTAAGTGTAGAGTGCCAGAGTTTCTGTCCTCATATAGTGACAGTATTTATGTCCGCTTTCAAGAGCACCGAACCGGTGCTTGCGGGTGAAAGCGACAATGGAAATCAGGACGAAATCGGTCGTATTCTAT
>Ga0172381_10000281_pt1 | contig 62982 bp, 68 predicted proteins | sample Leawel6488metaG_FD_119754 | JGI IMG/M metagenome (GOLD analysis project Ga0172381, IMG submission 119754) | Leachate microbial communities from a municipal landfill in Southern Ontario, Canada - Leachate well 64-88 metaG | ecosystem: Engineered > Solid waste > Landfill > Unclassified | place... | reverse complement strand
CTTTTTGCCATAGCGGTTGTCGGCTCGTAAAATATCGACAAAATCCTAAAAAAGCTGCTTGAGTTACGTGGCGCGAGGCAAAGACTTTAATACTGATAAAACCCGGCCGGTAATTACCCGATTTGCTCTTGAAAGCGTCCAAAATGATTTTCAAAGGATCGATGGTGGGAGAAAGTTTCTTTTTGTGCATGTTTGCCTCTCCTGGATTGGCGCACCTTGGTTGATTTTATTGCTGCTGGTAACGTTCTTGTCGATAGTCAATAAACTTCGCCAAAGTAACAATAGCGAGGCAGCCCAACATACACAAGCCTATACCAATAGGTAGAATCAGGATTACGCCCAGTACTTCATATATACTGATGAGATTGCCTTCAGCAAACTCTTCGTAAAATACCCAAGCGGCCAGAATCATGCCGACTATGGCATAAATGGCGATGGCAACGATACAGATCCAAAGCAAAACTGTGAACATAACGCTTCCCTCCTGCTGGTTGGTTGATTGGTCATTGGCTTTTTATCCCATTTACTTTGATATTATTGAATTTATTGGGGTAAGTCAAGGTAAAAGATAAGTAAGATAACATTTACCGGTCAATTTTGATTATTCAAATAATTTTTATCCCCAAAAAACCATTGACATGATTTTTAATAAAAGATATAATAGATTTTTAAATAAAAATTTCTCAAAAACTTTGAGATTTTTTTGTTTCAAATTTTTAAAAAATTAAAAATAAAATCAACTATGAAACAAAAAGCGGAGGACAATTTAGAGCAGCTAAAAAATTTTTTAACCAGACAGTTGGAAGCTTATCTCAGGCAAGACTGGAATGACTATAATCGACTAGAAGAGCAAATTATTAGGGTTGAAAAAGACCTCTAGTTCTGGTATAATATATTTATGGCTAAAACTTTAGAAATTAAAATTTTTAATTGTCCAATTTTGCGTAAGTCATCCAAGGACTTAAAATCATCTGAATTACAAAATAAAGAAATTCAGCAGCTGATTTTGGACATGGATCAGACGATGAAAAATAAAGATGGCTGGGGTCTGGCCGCGCCGCAAGTCGGACATAATCTTCGCTTGGTGGTAATCAATACCCAAGATGGAACCATGGTTTTGGTTAATCCAAAGATTTTGCGCCAGTCTTGGAAGAAAGAAATCCTTGAAGAAGGCTGTTTGAGTTTGCCTGAAGTTTTTGGCCTGGTTAAACGCTCAATTAAAGTTACTCTAACGGCGCTTGATAAAAACGGCAAAAGAATTAAATTTACGGCTAATGGCATGCTGGCTCGAGTAATTCAGCATGAAGTTGATCATTTGGAAGGAATCTTGTTTGTTGATAAAGTTAGAAAGATTACTCAGGGTGAAAAAATATTTGAAAAATTTAAAAAAGGCGAAATTTAATAAATACTTGTGAAAACTAGTCCAGCTAAAATTATTTTTTTAGGCACGCCGGAATTTGCCGTTCCGGCTTTATTAAAATTAGTTGAAGCCGGGTATCTGCCCGAACTGGTAATCACCCAACCCGACCGGCCGGCCGGTCGAAAGCAAGAATTAATTGCTCCCCCAGTTAAAGTGGCCGCTTTAAAACTTGGTCTTAAGGTCATTCAGCCAAACAATAAAAAAGAATTGATTGAGATAATAAAAAGTCAGCCAATTGATTTGGCAATTTTGGTAGCTTTTGGCATGATTATTCCCAAAGAAATATTAACTTGGCCCCGTTTGGGTTTTTTAAATCTCCATCCCTCTCTTTTGCCGGCTTACCGCGGATCGTCGCCGATTCAAACCGCCATTTTGAATGGCGAGACTAAGACCGGTGTTTCGATTATCGGTTTGACGGATAAAGTTGATGCCGGTCCAATTTATATTCAGAAGGAGTCTGCTATTGATGATAAAGATACTGCGGAAGATGTATTTAAAAAAATGGCGGTAATCGGCGCGGAGCAAATAGTAAATATTTTACCCGGCTACTTAATGGGCGAAATTATGCCTAAAATTCAAGATGATAAATTAGCAACTTTTACTAAAATTTTTGACCGCCAAGATGGCCAAATAAATTGGCAAAATTCCGCCCAGCAAATTCTTCGTCAATTTAAAGCCTTTTTCCCCTGGCCTGGTATTTTCACGCATTATGCCGGCAAGCGTCTGAAAATCGCAAATTTGAGCGTTTCAGAGGGTAATTCTGAAGGTAATTCGGTGCCCGGGACTATATTTTTAACTAATTCCGGCCAACTGGCTGTTGGCTGCGGCCAAGGGGCGGTAGTGCTTGATAAGATTCAGCTCGAAGGAAAAAAAGAAATGAGCGGCCGGGATTTTTTCGCCGGGCAAAAAGATTTAGTGGGTAAAGTTTTAAATTAATATGTTGACCGAAAATCGTCAAAGGAAGATTGAATCGGTGGTGGCTAATCGTCAGTCTGGACTGGTTTTAGTTTTGGAAGACATTCATGATCCGCACAATGCCCAAGCGATTTTGCGTACCTGTGATGCTTTTGGCATTCAGAACGTATATTTTATTTTTGATCAAGAAAAATCTTATAACCCCAAAAAAGTTGGTCAAGTAACTTCTAGCTCGGCCAATAAATGGTTGGATTTTCATATTTTTAAATCCACCCCAAGCTGCTTGCAATCTTTGAAAAAACAAGGTTTTAAAATTTATGCCACAATTTTAGATGAAAAAGCCAAAGCCCTGGATCAGATAAAATTTTGCGATAAAAAAATCGCTATCATGCTCGGCAATGAACATCGGGGTCTGTCAGCTAAAGCGATCAAGTTGGCCGATCAAGCCATATATATTCCCATGAAAGGTATGGTGCAAAGTTTAAATGTTTCCGTCACGGCGGCTATTATGATTTTCGAGGCCAGCCGTCAAAGAAATAAAATTGATAGTAAAAATCGGTTAAGCCCAAGAGAACAAAAAAAATTAATTAAAGATTTTAGTCAAAGATAATTTTTATGATTGGCCTTAAACGTGGCACGGTAAAACTTGTACCACCTCAGAAAAAATGGTCAAAATCTTTTATGGTCGAGAAGAAAAAGATTGAAGCCATGCCGTTAAAACAAAAAATTAATGTTGAGCATATTGGCAGTACGGCTATAAATAATATGCCGGCTAAACCAATCATTGATTTGGCCGTGGGTACAAAAAAATTTAAAGATGGTTATAGACTAATTAAATCACTTGAGACCCTGGGTTACAAATACCGACCCAAAGCCAGTAAAAAGAATTCGCGTTTGTTTTTTCGTAAAGGATCTGACAGTCGCGTTACCCATCATTTGCATGTGATTAAATACCAAGGTCGGGTTTGGCAGGATTTAATAAGTTTTCGGGACTATTTAAATAAAAGTAAATCCACGGCAAAATCTTACCTAAAATTAAAAAAGAATTTATCTCATAAATTCTTTAATAATCGTAAGAAATATCTAGCCGGAAAAAATAAGTTTATCAAATCAATTGTTAAAAAAATTAAAATTCGTCAGGATCTTTAAATTAACCCTTTTTTCTTAAGCAATAAGTAAGGATAGCCCCTTTTATCAGGTTGACTAATGTCGCAGCCCAACTGTTCAGCTAGTTCAAATAATTTTTGGCGTGTGGTTTGAATTGAACCAAAATTTTTTAAAGCCTCAATTTCAATAAACCAGCCCAGATCATTAACTGAATCCAGAAAAATTTCAAACTCATTTTGGTAATTGTAAGTCAATCTTACTTTAACAACTGTCACTAAACTTTTAATACCCAGCGTTTCAAGCGCTTTTTTTGTTTGAGAGTAATCAACCACTTTGACTTCAATTTCATCACAATGGGTAAATGTCTCTTGCCCTTCTGGCCACCAATGTTTGTAGTTTAAAATAATTTTTTCTCCTCTTTGTCTTAAGCTTAGCCATTCGCAAGGAAATTTCGGATCTAAAAAATTTCGATTAGCAGGAGTAAAATATTCATCAATTTGTTTTGATTCTTTTTGATTGCTGGTGATTTTTGCCAATAAATTAGTTAGACGGAAATATTCTTCTTCCGTTAAAGCTAATTTTATTTCTACTTCAGTGTTATCAAAAGCCATAAGAATTCAATTATGATTTTTCCGGTAAAACATTTGTAGTAATAATTTTTTGGGTTATAAGCAGATAGATTATTCCCAGAGGATGATTTAAATAAGGAGTAAAAACATTTACAAAAACTAAACCAATTAATCCGGCCGCTAAACCAAATTTAATGTAGTCGGCACTGTTGATGCCCTGGTTAATTGTTAATAAGATAAACATCAAATAAAGACTTAGACCAATTAAGCCCAGTTTTAGCCAGATGTCAAAGTACCCCCATTCAAAAGCATAGGTCGTGTATAGACCGTCCGGATTATTTTTTAGAATTCTTGGGTCTTGGCTCTGGTAGGTTAAAGTCTTACCAAAACCATAGCCAAAAATTGGGCTTTGAATGATTGCTTTAGATAAGGGTTTTAATTCATTTAGCCGGCTGGCTCCAGCCGGTTCGCTGGCTAAATTATTTAACCGATTATTGAAAATTGCGCCGGTTAAAATCCGCGTAAAAGCCAATTGGGAAAAGATAGTCAAACATAAAACCACAAAAAATAAAACAAGTTTTTTATAATTGATACTTTTTTGCCAAATCAGAATTATTACAATGGCCAATAAAGCAGTTAGACCGCCCAACCAGAAGCTGCGAGATTGACTAATTAATAAGCAAAGTAAAATCAGATATGAATAGATAGCGAAAAATATTTTTTCTATAAAACTCTTCGGTCGCCAGCCTTTTAGCCAAATAGCCGAAAAAAATAAAAAAGCCATTAAACAAAATATTTGTGATTGTAAAAATATGCGAAACATGGAATCAGACATGTAGGTAATTTCGCCCACGCCCGTGCTTCTAACCCAACGATAAGTCAGATCGCCAATTTGCGCCAAACCGTGGGAAAAAATGTAAAGTAAAAAAATCGTTTTTAATGATAGCCAGAGAGTTGAAGCGATCAATATGGCCAAAATATTTTGAATGGCCTTTTTATTGTTTAAAAGAAAACATAAAATTGGTAATATTAAAAAATATAACCAAGCATTGGCGTCAAAGAAGGTATTTTTAAGTCCATTGTTAATCAATCCTAATAAACCCGCAGAAAAAAATATTAGAGCAAAAATAAAAAAAATTTTTATCGTCTCTATTTTTTTTACAAAAATTTTTAATTCTAGCCGGTTTTGGCTGATAATCTTAATCAAAGATGCCAAAACGAAAATGGCAAAGATGCCAATTCTGATTGATATGCCCTGAAAAGTAAAGAGATAACCGAAGCCGCCGATAAAGATTTCAGTCAGTAAAAAATAAAAGCCATAATCAATCTTAGTTAAAGTCAGAATTAAAGCTGTTAATAGAATCAAAAAATATACTATTGTCTGAAGTAGCTCAAAAGATTGACCAAGCCAGGATAACAACTCGGCCATGACAATTAGGCCTAAAGTGATTCTTAGGGTTTTGCCCATGTTCTTTAAATCCATAGTAGTATTTTAACTTATATCCTGGTTAACTACAATAAAAACGAGCTCCGGCCGCACGCGCAACCAGAGCCCTTTGGAATTTTTGGTTTGGTCGATTCGAACCCATTCACCTCCTCTCGTATTAAGATGGTAGGATCACCTCCTTCCTACACCTTGTCCGAATCCAATCGACCATTTTCGGACGCCATAATATGGCTTGCCCGTCACATTTTTGCTGCCTAATCGGCTGCTTTATTATTCTAATCCTTAGTTAAAATTTGTCAATATTAAAACTGCCATTAGGGCAGTGAGAATAGTTTTATCATTTTTTAGAAGCCGTGTTTTTTAAAATATCGCCAAGCACTTTGTAAAAAAATTCTTTGTTTTTTTAAGGTTAATTGCTGGCTGAAAGATTGACCGCCATAGTGAATAATTTGACTTTCGGCGAAATACCAAACTTGCCAACCAGCATTAACGGCCCGGCGACATAAATCGACTTCTTCAAACCAAAGGTAAAAAGATTCGTCAAAGCCGCCAATTTCGTCAATTACTTCGTGGCGAATCATCATAAATGAACCGGCTACCTGCTCGACCAATTGAGTTAAATTGTAATCAAAATCCCTGGCCAAGTAATTGTTTAAGGTATTTAGATTAGGAAAAATTTTAGCAATCTTTGAAATAATTAAAAAAATTGGCCAAAAGCTCGGAAAGCGACGGACAGACGGTTGAAGCGATAAATCGGGATTAAGATGCTGGCAGCCGACAATTCCGGCCTGAGGGTTATGGTTTAAAAACGTTAGAATATTTGCTAAACAATTTTTTTTTATTAAAGTATCAGGGTTCAAAAATAAAATGTTTTTACCTTGGGCTTGAGTCAAGGCTAAATTGTTCGCCCGGCCGAAGCCAAGGTTTTGTTGATTGGCAATTACCTTTACTTCTGGAAATTCCGATCGCACCATTTCAACCGATTGATCGGTTGAGGCGTTATCAACGACAAAAATTTCCAGCTCAATGCCGGCGCTATTAACATAAATTGAATTTAAACAATGGCGTAAAAGATTTTTTACGTTCCAGGAGGCAATAATTATTGAGATTTCCGGCTGGGGCATATTAAATTAGTTTCTTGCCTTTGATAATGTCTTCAGGAGTAAATTTTTTATAAGTGCCTTCTTTTAAGTTGCCAAGTTCTAACTTGCCAATTCTGATTCTTTTTAATTTGATCACTTGGTAGCCTAAAATCCCCAGCAGCCGGCGGATTTGATGATAAATGCCCTCATGAATAATAATTTTGGCGGAGCCGTTTTTGGCCATGGTCACTTTGGCGGGCTTTAATTTTTTGCCGTCCAAATACATTCCAGCCTGCAGACGATCAATGTCTTTTTGTTTAAGTTCGCGATCCAAAACCACAAAGTATTCTTTTTCGCAGCCATAGCGTGGATGAATAATTTTATTAGCAAATTCACCGTCATTAGTCAGTAAGATTAAACCCGAAGAATCTTTATCTAGTCGTCCGACCGGATAAATGCGTTCTTTGGTTTTGATTAAGCTCAAAATTGACTTACCTTGACTATCACTGGCGCTACAGATATAGCCCGTCGGCTTATTTAGAGCTAAATAAATTTTATTTTGGTTAATGGTAATTTTTTTCCCCTGGAATTCTACATCGTCTGCCTCTTCATCAATTTCCGTGCCCAAGGTTCTAACGGCTTGACCGTTGACCTTAACCTGGCCCTTTTTAATCAATTCCTCGGCGGCTCGCCGAGAAGCAATACCGGCATGAGCTAAAAATTTTTGCAGTCTCATCATAATTTTATAATTTAACTTTAATCCCCTGATTCCAGTCAAAATAATTCTTTAATAATCGCGCGTATTTAGGATGAAATATATTTTTGATATTTTTTTTATTGAGTTTTTTCCAACAAAAGCTCGTGTGTTCTCCCGAGATTTTTATGGTGCCGTTTAAATATTTAGCTTCAAACAAGACATACAAAGCACAGTCGCCGTTTTTAAAGCGATATTTGGTTAAAGCTACCGGATCCTTTCTTAATTTGTATTTAATATTTTCGCCTACTTCTTCTTTAATTTCCCGATCAATGAGTTTAATAAAAGGTGTTTCAACTTCGTTGTCATTAATTCGGCCACCAGGCAAATCGTAACAATTTTTAAAACTGACAGCCAAGTCAGGTGAAGCCATAATCAAACATTCACCCTTTTTATTGCGCAAAAGGATTTTTAGTGAAACCATGAAGGTTTGGGGATTTTGATATGGCATATAATTTTTAGGAGTATAACTTTATTTTAGCTTAAATAGATATTTCTAACAATCCTTTAGATATAAAGAACCGCGGGCGACGTTCTAGGGTTAACTAGATTCAGTCTCCCGCGGGTAATTGGTCAATGGTGATTAATGGTGCGACTTTGCCGCGCCCCGATCCATCGTGATCAGCAGGCGATGCAGGCCGCGCCGAGCATGTCCGTGTTTCCGCGAATCACCGCGTTCAACGGATTTTGTCCGATGTCCTTTGACGCGGTATTGGCGGTCGTGGCCTCGGTGTTGTCGAAGGTGCCGATGACGACGACTACGGAAATCGCGCGAATGGGGTGCTGCCATACTCCCATTTGCGTCATCGCCGCCATGTTCTCCGCGCCGCTCGCGCAGAAAGTCGTCGCCGGAATCGCCGTGGCCGAAATCTCGTTATAGGCCATCGTCGCCGTGTTTGCATTCGCCGGAATCGCTGCCGCCGCGCTCATCGCCATGAGCGTCAGCGCGATAATGATCGTCGTGGCCGCTATCGGGCCGAATCTTGCTCGCATGAGCTGTTTCTCCGCGTCTCTGGATAAAGATCCAGAGCCGTTCCTTGAGGTCTCATTTTCCACGATCCTTGCTGATATAATTTGAACAGAAAAAAGCTTTTCCTCCTTTCGGCTTTTTTGGTTATAGCCTAATTTTGACCAAAATCAGGTTGTTCAAAAAAATCAAGGCCGAAGCGACAAGTTTTTTACCACACCATTGGGGTGGAATTATTCAAGTCGTCTGGCCAGCAAGTTAAATTGATATTAATAAATTATTAAAAAAAAGTCAAGCCGATTTAAACTTGCTTTTGATATTTAGGGCTTGCTTAATATAAATTATGTTTTTTTTGAATGATTTTCTTGGCGTTTTGGTATTTTTTGACTGAAGACAAAAACGGCAAGTAATAAAACATTTTTGGTAGCCAATTTGACATCGTTCCCCCGGCCTTAACCGTAAAAAGTATTTCATCAATAAAAATTCCTTGATGGCCATCTTCTAGCATGGTTAGCCACAAATCCCAGTCTTGAAAGCGCTTTAAGGTTACGTCAAACCCCGGGAAGTCTTTTTTTCTGATAAGTGAGGTGGTGTGAATGTACGGCATCTTTTTTAATTTTGCCGCATCAAACGGCCAGAGTTTAAAAGTTTTTTTGCCAAAAATGAAAGCGCTATAAGCATATGATGCTTCAGGATGTAAAATTAAAGCTTGGTGCATCTTTTTTAATGCGTCGGGTTTTAAAATAATATCTGAATCACAAAAAATTATAAATTGTGAAACTGCTTCTTTGGCGCCAGTGTTCCTAGCTGCGGCCGCTCCTTGGTTTTTTTGATTAATAATCTTAATTTTATCTTGGTAGGCATCTAAAATACTTTTGCTTTGATCGGTTGACCCGTCATTAACGGCCACAATTTCAAAATCTTTAAAAGTTTGATTAAAGATGCTTTCTAAACATGGCTTAAGGGTTTTTTCCGAGTTATAAATAGGGATAACAATTGATATTTTTGGCATAATTATTTTGAAAGGATTGAAATTATTTTTTGAGTTTGAGCACGCCAGTCAAATTCATGATGAGCTCGCTCCATGCCCTGAAAGCCCAACCGATGAGCGAATGATTTGTCAGTCAGCAAAGACACAACAGCGTTAATTAACTCTGTTTGGCTGGTTGGGTTAATCAGCAAACCGGTTTTTTTATCTAAAATTGCCTCGGTTACTCCCCCGCTCTTGCCGCCGATTACCGGTTTACCAAAAAGATTGGCTTCCAAATAAACCGTGCCAAAACCTTCAACGTCGCCATTAGATAGTTGCCTAGAGGGCATAACAAAAACATCGGATATTTGATAGAGCACGGGTAATAAATCATGACTAACCGAACTGATAAATTTTACATAAGACCCTAGTTTTTTTTCCGAAACTAAAGATTGAAGTTTGATTTTGTTTGGTCCGTCGCCGGCGATTAAGTAAATGGTATTGGGGATTTTTTTGAGAATTTCAGGCAAAGATTTTATGACCAAATCATGGCCTTTTCTCTCCACCAAACGACCCACAGTCAAAATTATGTTTTTACCACCCAACTCGTATTGATTGGTGAAGTTTTGAATTTCTTGGGCGCTGACATGATGACTCGTTAATCCGGCGCAAGGATAAGCGACTACGACTTTGTCGCGATCGGCGCCAAGTTTAGCCAGTTCATTTCTGGTAAAATAGCTATTGGCGACAATGTATTTGGCCTTAGAAATTATTTTTTTTATAATAATTTTTTTTCTGGTGATTTTTTGAGGGACAGTAATATCCATGCCATGGGCGTAGAAAATGAAGGGAATTTTCGTCCTTCTTTTTAAAATTAAAGCCATACTGCCCAAAGGCAGAACTTGACCGATCTGGATAAATTCAATTTTATGATTTTTAATAATGATCAAGAGATCTTTAATCAGGCCAAGTAGTTGAAATTTTGAAGACAAATTAAAAAGTCCAGATTTGGCTTTAGCGATTTGATTTAATCTGGCGCTGCGAATAATCGTAAATTTTTGCCGGCTATCAAAGGTTTCCGAACCAGGCCAAATCGGTGCCAAAACAATTATTTTGTCGGAGGGAAAATTTTTACAAACATTATAATAATAATTAGCCACCCCGCCATAATTTGGGGGAAAATCCAAGGTAATTAAGAGTGACTTTTTTAAATTTTTTGGCATAGAATTACTCGGGGCTTATTGCGGCTTGATTATTTTTTTTAAACAAACTTAGAATTTCTTTAACGCTAAAACCTTTCATGAGCCAAAGACAGCCGAAGTATATTAAACCACCCAAAGCGACTTGGATTAATAGAGGCAGATAATCTTGAGTGGTTAAAATAAACAAGATCATGATTAGTGCCCCAACTAAAGTTTTGCCGGTTATTTTTATCAGATAAAGATAGTCAATTTTGATAATCTTTCTTACCCAATATAAATCTAAAAACACTAAAACAAAGTTGGTGATTAAAAAGGTAATACCCGCGCCATAAAAACTCAAAGATGGAATTAAGCTGATATTTAAAACTACGGCTAAAAAAGTGATTATTCCTCGGTTGATGGTGGTATTCTTTTGACGATCGCAGGCGTTAAGTAAATAGCCGGTGGGAAAAGCCAAAAAAATGAAAGGTATGGCTAAACTCATTACGTAGAAGGTAGGAACAACAATAGCGTATTTAGGCCAGAATATTCGCACGACTTCGGGAATTAAAACTAGAATGCCGGCCGTCAGCGGAATGCTAATAATTAATAAATACGCCCAGGCTCTTTCGAATGTCTGTTCAAGCTGCTGCCTTGACTTGGTATAATAGTAGCTAAAAGTGGGATAAATAGCGGCGGCAAAGGCGGCGGGAATCACCTGCTGCAGGGCGTAGACCACTTTGGCTGGTACGGAAAAATAGCCGACAGCCTGATCCGAACTTAAATAACTCAGCAATACCGAATCATTAGTGTTATAAATTTTTACAAAAAATCCGGACAAAGCAAAAGCTGGCAAAATTTTTAAAAAATGCATGGCGACTTTTTTGTCATATTCGGGCCAAAGCGAATAATGAAGTCGGAACTTCAGCAAAGCGCCAGAAAATAAAAAATTGAAAATGCTGGCGGCTAGCAAAGCTAAAATTAAATACTTGGTTTGGCCGGACAGTTTAAGGGCGGTTAAGCCCAAGGTAAAAATTATGATTTGAACTAAAATGGTTGATAAACTTTCATATTTTAAATTGTGCTTGGCCCTAAAAATTACCCAGAAGGTAAATGAAAAAGAATCGAGAACCATGATTAAACTGGCCAAATAAATTAAAAGTTTGACCGGTTCTGGTTTGCCTGAGATATTGATTGTCAGCCAAACGGCGATTAGAGTTAAAATCGTCAGCGGTAGTTTGATGGCAATGACGTTTTTTAGGTATTTGTTGGCTTGATTTTCTTCTCTGGCCGCTTCGCGAGTCAGAATCGGAGAAATGCCTAAGTCAAGGAAAATGGAAAACATGGTGGTAAACGATAAAGCAAAAACATATTGACCTAATTCTTGAGCGAACAGATTATTGGAAATAAACCAAAAATAAATAAAAGCCAGAATTTTTTGGAAAATTAAGGCCGCGGTAAAATAGATAGTATTTTTGGCTAAATTTGGTTTAGTCATGAAGTAATTATAGTAATTTTTTATCAATAAAACAAGCAAAGAAAAAAGTCCTGTCGTTACTATAGCGATTCAGGACCGAGGGTGTGTTGGGCGCAAAAAAGTCAGAATGCGCCAGGATCGAATTGGGTCTATTTCTCCACCCCTGAGCATGTCTCGGTAATTGATATAGTTGATTGACCCAACTACAATCAAGCATACCAGCCCAAACAAAATTAACAAACCGACGATGATTAATCCAAACATGGTGCCATGCCCTCCTGATATTGAACTAAGGTTGAAGGATGTCTTCAGTTCGACCGTTGATTGAAATGATCACATTTTTAATGGTAGAAAATTGTTTTAGGGTTTCGATAATTTGAGCCCTGACGGCTGAAACGCGGCACGAACCGCCGACGCCAGATTGAAGAGTTTCATCAAAATCAATTTTGGCTGTGCCTGAATTGATACTTAAGTTTTGGATTTTTACTCCATAATTTAGGGCGGTGCTGTAGTCATCGCTGGCTTCTTGGGAGTTTGGACCTAAAAATAACTGTTCGATGGCTGCCCTAGCCATGGCTTCGGTTTTTGGAATTATTCTTTTAACCGGAAATACTTTGTTGCAACTGACAGTCGGGTCTAATTTGCTATTTGAATAATATAAATTAATCGTGGATGTTTCCCCTATTTCTAGAATCAAAGGCATGCTAACAAGATCAATTTCGCTGCCATCTTTGGCCGAAAAATCTAAAATTTCTAGTGTAACATTTTTGGTCAATGGTTTTTTAAATAAGGAATTAATTTTTATTTCAAAGCTACCGAATTGACCCGCGTCCGGACTTTGGGCAGTGCTAAAACCACTAGCAATAATGTTACCTTTTTCGTCTTTCAGGCGGTAATTAAAATTATTTTCAAAAACTCTAGCCTCGCCAATTATGCTAAAAGGAAAAGGGATGGTTTGGTTCGGTCTTAAATTAAAAATTACAATATTTTTTCCCGGCTGACATTCACCTCTTTGGTAAGCCCATTCTTCACACCTGGTATCATCTTTAAATATACAAATGTTGTATTGCCCTTCGTTATTAATTCGTCCTTCAAGCTTCCCGGCTTGACTCAGACAATACTCAGACGCTGGATTAGCCAAACCCACTTCAATTTTTTCGGGAGAACCTGAGGTATTATCTGTCACCTTTAAACCGTTTGGACAAAGAGTTGTTGGTTTATCAGCCGCTATATTTCCGAATTTTATCCATTCGCCATTTTGACAAAGCCAAGCATCAGGGTTGCCTCGAACAAAAACAAAAAAAGAAACAATCAAAATTAAAACAATTAAAACTAGAGCAATAATAATAATTTTGCCATTCTTTTTCATAGTTAGTAACCTAAAAGGGCTAAAGTGCCGATGAATCCATGCAAAATGGCGATAATAATAGCTAAAAGTGCCAAGCCACGATGCCATTTAAGATTTAAAAGCCTGATGCCGCGGAGATTAAGTGCACCAATTACGGCGACAAAAATCATCATAATTAATCCCAACATGCCACCCCAGGCTATTAAGGGCAAGCCGAGAATTTTTGTAAAGGCGAGGGTCGAAATCATAAAATTAATTATTAGTTAAATTAATGGTTATTTGATTTGAGTATATGCCACACTTACCGCCGAGATATTCACAGACGCGCACATAGTAGCTGCCTTCGCCATCAAAGGCCGAAAGGGTGGCTGAATTGGCGGCCGGATCACTTAAGTATTGGTATTGATCCGATTCTCTGCACGGATATGTTGGATTAGAAATTTTTGACCACACTATTTTGAAGCCTTGCTCGGAGTAGCCGTTTGTTTTCCAACTTACCTGTCCATCATGGCTGCCGGATAAGGTAATACTAGTAACATCGCCTTCGGTTTCAGTTGCTTCTGTTACTTTTTTTGGCGCAGTTAATTTAACATTATTACTATATTTGCCGCATTTGCCGCCGAGATATTGGCAGATACGAAAATAATAAGTTTGACCGTCGGACATTTTCCATTTGTATGACCTGGTGGCGGCATTAGTTAGATATTGGTAGTCATTGCCAGGATAGACTGGGTTAATTTCGGTACTACGCACTAGTTTAAATCCATTGTCCACATTAACGTTACTTACTTTCCAAGAAAAATTCAGGCCATCACTGGCGACAGAGCCAGTTAAGATAATTGATGTCTCGGCAGGCGCCATTTGAGGTTCAGAATTTTTATCAGCTTCGGTTTTGACTTCGCTGGCTGTTTCTTTGTCATCAGATAAAACACCCATTTGATCGGCATAGTCGCTGACTTTCTTATCTTCTTCCTTATTCCAGACTACGAATTTATCTTCAGCTAATGCCTTGGTGTCTAGTTTAACGATTTTTTTCTCTTCGGACTTATTAATCTGATTTTTTTCGTAATATTTGCTACCCTGGTCTATGGTTAACTCCGTTTTATCTGATTTAACCACTTTTACTTTGCTTTCAAAGACCTCTACCCCCTGTTGTTTGTCTGTATTGACTACCTGATAAGCAGTACCCAGAGATTGATAGACAATTTGGCCGTCGGTTATTTCGTAGATTCTTTCTGATTTAGCTATCCGATTGTAGATGGTGCCGTTCTGGTTAGTAATGACTATATGGTTTGGTTCAAGACTGGTTAAGGTGACTTTAGTATTATAATTTAACCTTAGAGCACTGCCATCATCTAAATTAATTATCACGCGGCCATTGGAAAAAGTTTCTATTGAATCTCCGGCTTCTAGCTCTAAATTATTTTCGGCACGCATCCAGGCATTGTTACCCTTTTGGTATTCAACCACGCCTTCAATCCAGACAATTTGTGCGCCGAGCTTTTGGGGCACTTCCTGGTCTTGTTGGTTGGTGGTGTCTGGAGTTTTGGTGATAGATTTTTGAGAATTGATTCTGGCGCCGGAATAAATCATAAAAGAGCCGGCGGCAAAAATAATCGCAGCCGTTAAAATAAGTAGAGGCGTGAAATTCTTTTTCATATTAAATTTATTTATTTAAATGCCAGATATTAAAAGTTAAGTAAGTAGCAAAACTTACCCAGGCGGCATAAGGTATTAGTAAGATGGCGGATAATTTTGAAACTGGCCAAATTAAAATTATTAAAACAAAAACCGATAATCCCAGCAGCGCGGCTTCGAAGATGGATAAAAATAGCCAATGCCAGCCGAAAAATAAGTAGCTCCAAGCAACATTTAAAAAAGCATTAACCACAAAAAGGCCGATAACTAGCCAAAAATATTTATGACTTTTATTTTGATTATAATAAATCAGAATAGATACGGTGGTTAAAATAAATATAATTGTCCAAACTAAACCAATAATGCTGCCCGGAGGTGTCATTTTTGGAAGATTAATGATTTTATACCAACTCATCCCCTGACTAGTAATTTGGCTACCAAGAACCGAAGTCAAAATAGCCAAAGCTGGAATAATAATAAAATTAATTCTCATATACTTTATTTTAAGTTAAGTTCTTTAATTTTTTCCCAGGTAATTTCACTGAAAACAGAAATTTTATTTTCTGAAATAATATATAGATAATCATCTATATACACCGCTCGTTTCACAGATTCCTGACTAACGGCTTTTTCTAATTCCAATTCCGCGTCTTTATAGGAAAAGATGTAACCACCTCGGCTGGCGGGCAAGAAAAATATTTGATGTTTATCGTCAAGTAAAAAAGCGTGGTGATTGTTGGCTACCTCGGTCCAATATTCATTAACCATGTATTTAGCTTTTTCTTGGAGATTAGCTGGATCAGAAACATCAAAAAGTGAAATCTTAACCTTTGATTGTTCTTGACCAATACCAATAATCAAATTTTGGTCAATAGGATGCAGATATGATGAAAAACCAGGAATTTTTAATTCACCTGATAATTTTGAATTTTTTGGATCGGTTAAATCAATAACATAAAATGGGTCAGTCTGACGAAAAGTAACAATATAACCTCGGTCGCCAACAAATCTGGCGGAATATATTTTTTCGCCTTTGCCTAAATCTTTGACCGAGCTAAGTTCTTTTAAATTCTCATCCAAAGCATAAACATCACTGACGCTTTGATTGGTAGCACCCATTAGCCCGCCTGAAATAGTGGTTGCAATTCGTAAAATATTTTTGTATTCATCCAGGCAAAATTGATTTAAAGGTTCACCGGGTATTTGACCAGTAGCCAAAATACTGAAATTTTTGATTCCAATTTTAACAATGCCGGTTTTTTCCAGCTCTCTTTGATGTTCGGTTAAATACTGATTCAAGCGATTGGTTAATTCTGTTTCCAGTTCAAGCTGTTGATCATTATCCAAACTGCGCTCAAAATTTTCCATAATTTGATTAAACTCAGTCATCTTAGCGGCGCTGGAAATTTCGTAGCTTTTTAGTTTGGCTAATTTTTCAATGAGCGATTCTGGAACCAGACCCAGGCATTTGCTGACAAGAAAATCATACATAAAACTAACCGCATCAGGAAAAAAAGTATAAGTAGCGTAAATATTATTTTGCGACATGTATGTTAATGAATGACTGGCACTGCCGACGAAACTCGTTTGATTTTTTATTTCACCATTGAGCGGATCAATGGCCATAACCGTATACGTTACATCAATATTTACTGGAGATTGCGGATGGTAAACGTCTTGGCAGGCGACGCTAATTTTTTTATTGTTTAGAGACACCACTTCAATCGGACAAGGTAAAAAATCAGAAATGTTTTTTCTGATTATTAAATAGATTAACCCATTATAAAGCCTTGAATCGGTTAAGTAAGCATTGCTTGCTAGCTGCAGCTGCCAGGTAGCTTTTGGTTGATTGGCGCGCGACACGTCAAAGGCTGAAATTTTATTATTGCCAATAACAATTAAATGATTATTATTTAGTAAAAGATTACCATTTTCGTTAATTGATGAAATTTCTTTCAAATCAGCCGGCTTAAAGGCTTTGATGATTTTAACTGATGAGTCTACAATTCGTTGGGGCATATCAGGCGCAATACTAACGGATGTAGTTTGACTTAATGATCTTGATTTTTCCATTGAATTGGCCGTATCGGTTGTAATACCGTAACGCGGCTCCAGTGAAAAAAATATATTCTGTCCATCGGTTTTTATAATATCGGGCTCATCAACACCTGAGACTTGAATATTGGTTTGGGAAAAACGTTCAGCCGTCCCGGCTTGTTCATCTGAGCCCGAAGAAGTTGGCATTAAAGCTTTTTGAGTGCTAACCGAGTCGGTGGCTATAGCGGTATTTTTTTGCCCAAAGTTACCGGCAAAACCGGTCATTAAGCCTTCAGTCGACTTAAGATAGTCCTTAAAATCTTGTTCTGAGTTGAATTTAACCATTTCCAAATTAAAGGAATTTTCAGTTTTTGAATCTTTGCCGGCTTGAGACGGTTCTGGAGTATCGGGCTGATTGGTATTAACGCTGATTTGGCCTGCGTTATTTTGCCAAGATAAATAAATTAAAGCACCGAAGAATATCAAAACAAAGCAGCTGATGACAAAAAGTATAGTGGTAATTTTTGCACTTCCCCTCATGATTTTTTCTTTATTTTGTTATCCCATAATTATACCTTTTTTTGGTTTGATTGTGAAATTTTCGTTATGCCTAGAAATTTTCAGTTTTTTTAAAATAATGCTAGAATAATTCAATGAAAATACAAAATCGCGAGGAAAAATTTAAGAAGCTATTCCCCTCTGAGCCAACTTATCGAATTAAACAAATTCAAAAAGGTTTATTTGAGCCAAAATTAAAAGATTGGGATGGCTTTACTTTTTTGTCAAAACCTTTGAGAGAGCAGCTTTTAGAGTCAATCGACTTTATTAGCTGTCAAGCGGTAAAGATTTTACAGAGCAATTTGGACCAAACCGCCAAAGCGATTCTAAAGCTTAATGATGATAGTTTGATCGAAACTGTTTTAATGGAAAACTCCAGAAATCAATATACCGTCTGTATTTCGTCGCAGGTTGGGTGCGCCATGGGTTGTCGTTTTTGCGCTACTGGCCGCATGGGTTTGACCCGCAGTCTCGAAGTTGACGAAATAGTTGATCAATATCGGTTTTGGCAGATATTTTTAGCGGATAGTAGAAAATCCGAAAAAATTATTACCAATATCGTGGTGATGGGTATGGGAGAGCCGATGGCTAATTATGAAAATATTAAAAAAGCCGTATCTCTTTTGGTTGATATGGCCGGTCTGGGTGAAACTCACATTACCGTTTCCACGATTGGTCTATTTCCGATTCTAGCCAAGGTTTTATTAGATAAAGATTGGCCTAATGTTCGTTTAGCCATTTCTTTGCATGCGTCGGATTATGAAATCAGAAAAAAGATCATTCCCTCGACCCCTACAAATTATTTTCAGGATTTGATTGATTGGTCAAGAAATTATTTAAAAAAATATGGCAACCGCCGTCATTTTTTAAGTTTTGAATATATCATGATTTCAGGTTTGAATGATTCTTTAGTGGAAGCCAAAAAACTTTTGAGACTGCTGAAAAAAATCGGTCACGTCAAAGTAAATTTAATTCCCTGCAATGATATCTCGGTTTCGGAATTAAAAAAGAGCCAGGATATTAAGATTAGGCAGTTCTCAGAATTTCTCATTCAAAATGGTATCAGAACCACCATTAGAAGAAGTATGGGTCAGGATATTGCCGCTGCTTGTGGCCAGCTAATCACTAAAGAAAAACCCCCGAAATCGGCCAAATAATTCTCGGCCGATTTCGGGGGCAATGTTGCGTGGCGTTGGTTTAGTACAGTCGTACCCCCAACTCTTGCCAGAGCAAGGCCAGCAGACTGGCGAGGCTGCTGATGGCGGCGATGATAAGAGCGCCAACTGACCACGAATTGTCGAAAGCAATCTTTTGCATGGGAACCTCCTTGCGCTAAGCGCATTAAAAACCATGTTGATTGATAATATTAGTATATTTTTATTACAAAGTCAAGATAAAACCCCAAACGCTGGGGCTTTATTTGTATTTGAATATTTACCAACTACCACCGCCACCACCGCCGAATCCCCCTCCACCGCCGCCGCTAAAGCCACTACCGCCGCTGGCCGCTTGGCTTGTCGATTGAAACATGGAGTTGGTGGCAGTGCTAAACGCCCTGAGATTATTGGAAAAAATTATTGCATTGAAGGTTTGATTGGTGCTGTTAACATACCAATCAGGATTTTGCTTGTAAATATCCTCAAACTGTTTAGCCCATTGCTTCTCAACATTTAAGGCCATAGCAAACGGCAAAAGCTTCTCAAATGTTTCGGGCTTTTTCTCGGGGGCATTATGAAAATTTAACCGATCTTTTTCTGCAACGTTTAAGTAGTTTTTCAAGCCTAAAATATACTCTTTGGTCAAAACGCCTTTTTGCGTCATTTTCGGCATTATTATACCAAAAAGCAGAATTATTATACCACATAGTCCCAAACTGATTACGCTCGATACGCCAAAAGCTCCACCAAAAACAAATGAGAAAAAAATTACAACAACACCCAGGCCAACATAGACCCCTCTAGTGGTATTGGGATTGCTGGCAAAATAACCTTTTTCAGTTACCGCCGCAAAAATAGTTTTTTTGATTTCTTTCAAGTCTTTGGCAAACTCTTCTTTAAAACTGGAAAGCTTTGTGCCCTTAACTATTTGGCCATCAATTTCATGCTCTTTTAGATATGAAGCAGAAAAAAGGCTGCTTAGAATTTTTCCGTCAAACTCATTATTGAAATTTTCTGGCTTATCAATTTTTTCTAGAATGTAATTATCAGTTTTGCTGAATTTATCAAGGATGCTTTTGTCAGGAATCTGATGAATTTTGATGTAGTCCTGAGTCGCCAGATAAATTATTTCTGATGAAATATCAAAATTACTCAATCGTCCGTCGACAATTAAGCCGACTTCAGCCGGGGTTAAATTGTCCGGCACGTCAAACTGAGTAATGATTGTTCCCCGGCCTTTAGGGTCGCGCCCTTTTTTATACCAAACAATAAATACTATAATAAAAACCCCGATTGGCAAAAATAAGATTATATTGTCTTGAATCGCTTCAATAAAATTTTGCTGCCAGCTGGGCTGGCTGACGATATTTTTTGGAAAACCGACGACGATAGTTAAATAATCCCCTGGATTAATTTTGGTTTGTGAAAAATAGGCGCCAGGATTTTTATCATCTGAAATTCCAGCCACGTCGCACGGTGTTTGGGAATTTGAAACGCCAAAATAACATTTTGTCTGCAATAAATTTTTGTCAAAATTTGAATCAAAAATAACATCAACTTTCGCCTGATCAATAGGAATCTGCCATTGACCGCCGATCGCATTCCAATAAATTTCATCGTGATCATCAAAATAATTTATGGCTCGGTTAATTTTGTATTTAATAATATAGGTTTTAATTCCAGAAACCAATTTGTCAGCGTCTCCAATTTTTATAGATTTATCCGAACCCTTGTTGTTAATAGTAAAATTGTAGGCCTGGCCGGCTTCATTAACGACGGAAATAGCACTGATTTTTAAATTAAAATTACCAAAAGAGTTGCGGTAGCTAATCGGTATATCGCGATAAATTCCATGCCGTTCTTGATCGCCAAAATTGTAGCTGATATTTTCTTGAATATCTAGGCTGGCATCCTGGTTAATCTTAATTTGGACGGAGTAATTATCGATTTTTTCTTGCGCCAAAGCTGGTCCGGCAATCAATAATCCAAAAATTGAAAAAAATAAAATTAATTTTTTCATTTTACGCAAATATTATTATTTATTTTCCCAATACGCCTCACCTTCTATTTCCATTTGAGCTAACCGAGTGTAATAATCTCTCAGTTCGTTCAAGTGAGCCAAAGTGATTTTGCCGGTAATTAAGGGATCGTCATTTGAGACGTTAGTATTGGGATCTACTGTGCCATGTTCTAATTCTACATCCATACCCATTCTAAACTGTTCAACGTCAAATAAAGACCAGTTAACGCCTAGTTGTTCGCCGATTGATTTAGCCTCATCAGCGGTAAAATGAAGTTTAGCCATAATTTTATTATAAATAATTATGCCTTAATTTTCTCATATCTAGGAACTTTTATCAATTAACAAAAACACCTTGAATTAACAAGGTGTTTTTTATATAAGACGTTGTGTTTACCGTTTTGCCCACTGTGGTCCGCGTCTGGCTTTTTTCAAACCCGGTTTCTTTCTTTCTTTTCTTCTTGGATCGCGTTTTAAGTATCCTAGCGGCTTAAGGGTTGGTTTTAAATCCTTATCAAAAATCAATAAAGCTCTGGCGATGCCGTGTCGAGCGGCTTCAGCTTGACCTCTGGCGCCACCGCCGGCAACTTTAATGGAAAAATTAAAGTCTTTTTGCTTGCCTACGGCTTCAAGCGGTTGACGTAAATTCTCGGCTAATTCAAAAGTTGGGAAATATTTATCATAATCTTTGTCATTGACCGTAATTTTGCCTTCGCCACTTTTAATTAAACGAACCCGAGCAATCGATTTTTTGCGTCGGCCAACAGCAAACAAGTAGCTGTGTCTAACACGCTTTTTTTCCACAATTGGTTCTTTAACTTTTTTCTCAGCTTTAACCATATTTACTTAGAAATTTTTAAACGTTTAATCATTTGAGCCCGTAATTTATTCTTGGGTAACATATTCCAAACAGCAAAGTGTAAAATTTTTGCCGGATCTTTGGCGTATAATCTTTTCATGGGAGTCTCAATTAAGCCGCCCGGATAACCTGAGTAATGATAATAAACCTTTTGATCAAATTTTTTACCAGAAAATTTCAACTTAGTAACGTTAGTAACATAAATAATATCACCATTATCGATATGATATTGGTAAGTAGCCTTATCTTTACCCATTAATCTCTTAGCGATATTGCAAGCCAAACGACCTAAAACCTGGTCGGTCGCGTCAATTTTTATAACCGCTCGATTAATGATCGGCTTTTTTGAAACTTTTTTAACTTTTTTTACAATCTTTTTATCCATATCGATAATTAAATTTAAACTAATTCAAGTTGAACCATTTCCGCGCCATCACCTTTACGCAGGCCTAAGTTAATAATTCTGGTATAACCGCCCTTTCGATCCTTATAGCGCGGACCAATAACTTCTAAGGCTTTAGTCACGGCTTTTTTATGATATAAAACTTCCAAAAGCTTGCGGCGAGAAGTTAAATCATTCTTCTTTGAAATAGTAATGATTTTTTCTACCATCGGTTTAACCGCTTTAGCCTTGGCTTTAGTGGTTTTGATTTTTTCATAAAACAAAATACTGGTAACCATGTTTCTAAGCATGGCTTCACGCGGTGCTTTTTTACGATCTAGAATTTTTCCTTTTTTGCGGTGTCTCATAATTATCTTTATCCAAAATTATTTCTTCTCTTTTTTAGGTTTTTTAGCCTTCTTTTCCTTTTTTTCTTTCTTTTCATTGTCTTCGTCCTCTACTTCTTCATCCTCATCCTCATCTTCTTCAGCTTCTTTCTCTTCAACTTTAGCTTTTTCGGCTTTTTTGGTTGAAGCGACGTTATCCGCAATAAAATTAAAATGTTCAATTAAAACGGCCGTTGATTGCTCCACTGCTTCTTTGGGCGTAATTGAACCATCGGTTTCAATAGTCAGTAGTAAATTTTCATAGTTAGTAAACTGCCCGACTCTGACATTCTCGACATGAATACCAACATTTCTCATGGGGGTAAAAATTGAGTCGATTATGACCAGATCAACTTCCGCGTTTTCTTTTTCGCGTGATTCCGTCGCGACATAACCGCGGCCGCGAGTGACAATAATTTCCATATCCAATTCTGCGGAATCGCTGGTTAAGGTGGCAATCAATAAATCCGGATTAACAATTTCTACGTCACTGGATTTTTTAATATCCTTAGCGGTAACTTTTTTTTCGCCCTTGGCTTTTAATTCCAATCTGACGGGTTCGTCCGTAAAAACTTTCAGTCGCAGTTGCTTTAGATTTAATGAAACTTCCACGATATCTTCTTTAACGTTGGGTATGGCGGAAAATTCATGGTTAACCCCTTTAATTTTAAAACCAGTAACGGCCGCTCCAGGTAAGGATGACATTAAAACGCGTCGCAAGGCATTACCAAGCGTAATACCATAACCAGGATGGCACGGTTGAATGCTAAGCACGGCTTCGTTGGCTTTTTGGCCGTCTAAAAATTCAATTTTTGATGGTAAAGGAATGTTTTCCATAGAGTTTTTCCTCCCAAAAAGATCGGGTTAATTATTTTGAATAAAATTCGATAATTAGTCTTGGATTGAAAGTTTGCTGGAGCTCGTCGCCCTTGGGCGCGTTTAAGATCTTGGCGCTTAAATTTTTTGGATCAACATGAATCCAGGAAATAGTGTCCTTGGTCTCTAAACTTTTTTCCAAATCAACGAAATTCTTGGATTTTATCTTATGCTCATTGATAGAAATTTGATCTTTTGGTTTCATCTGATATGACGGAATATTAACTTTTTTATTGTTTACGAAAAACATGCCATGGCCAACCATTTGTCTGGCCTGAGTGCGGGATTTCGCAAAACCCATGCGATAAACAACGTTATCGAAGCGCATTTCCAATAGTCGGCGTAAATTTTCCTGACTATCGCCAGTCTGGTTAACCGCTTTTTCGTAATAATTTCTGAATTGTCGCTCAAAAATACCATAAATTCTTTTGGCTTTTTGCTTTTCACGCAGCTGAGTGCCATATTCAGTTAAACGTCCCTTGCGTTTGGTGCCATGAGCTCCCGGTGGGTAATTGCGGCGAATGATTGGGCACTTGGCGGTGCTGCATTTTTCACCTTTTAAAAACAATTTAACACCTTCGCGGCGACATTTTTTACATTTTGGATCAAGTGATTTTGGCATATTCAATAAAGTATAAAAAAAATTAAACGCGTCTGGGTTTCTTCGCCCGGCAACCATTATGTGGAATCGGGGTAATATCTTGAATGCTAGTAACAATAAAACCATTGACGTTTAAGGCTCTAATCGCCGCTTCACGACCGCCGCCAACGCCTTGAACGAAAACACTAACTTCTTTCAAGCCGTAAGGCTTAACCTTTTCCGCGGCTTTGGCAATAATGATACCGGCCGCGTACGGAGTGGATTTTTTTGGCCCGCGAAAACCAACTTGACCGGCGGAACATTGACCTAAAGTATTGCCAGTCTGGTCAGTAAAAGTGATCAAAGTGTTGTTGTAAGTTGCTTGAATATAAACTCGGCCGGTGGAAACCTGCCTTTTAGTTTTTTTTGCTTTGCCTCTTACCGCCTTAACTTCCGCCGGAGTTTCCTCTTTGACGGCTGGGGCGGTGTCTTCGGCGACAATAGTTTTTTGTTCTTCTACCATAGAAATTTATAAGAAAATCACGTTAAAATTAAGTCTTTTGACCAGCTGGCTTCTTGCCGGAAGTGGCAGTGCGTCTGACGTTGCCACGAACGGTTCGGGAATTGGTCTTGGTTCTTTGGCCGCGAGCCGGCAAATGACGGGAGTGGCGCGAACCACGGTAGCTGTCAATTTCTTTCAAACGCTTGATATTCATTAGAATATCGCGTCTTAATTCACCTTCCACCTTATATTTTTTCTCAATAATATCCCTTAAACGATTGGTTTCCTCATCAGTTAAGGCATGAACCCTGGTGTCTGGATTAATTTTAGCCTCTTTTAGGATTTTGGCCGCTTGAGTCCGACCAATACCGAAAATATAGGTAATACCTATTTCAATTCTTTTTTCCTTTGGTAATGTTACGCCTGCGATTCTAGCCATAGTAATTTAGTATAGTTAATTACCCCTGTCTTTGCTTATGGCGGGGATTTTTACAAACAATTCTGACACGCTTATTGCGGCGGATCACTTTGCAATCTTTACAAATTTTTTTAACGGATGCTCGAACTTTCATATTTTAATAACGATAAATTATTCTGCCTTTGGTTAAATCGTAAGGGGTCATTTGCACTTTAACTTTGTCACCGGGCAAAAGTCTGATTTTAAACATTCTCATTTTACCGGAAAGATGGGCTAATATTTCGTGACCATTTTCCAGAGTAACTCTGAAGGTGGCGGCCGGTAATAGTTCGTCGACCTCGCCGTTAATTTCGATGAAATCTTTACTGCTTGGTGTTGATGCTTGTGGCATAATTTAGAAAAAAATAAAATTCTTGGCTCTTATTCGCTGATAACTAGCCTAGAATTTTATTGAAAATAAAACGAATTGTATTTATTTTCACCTTTTTTATTATATCAGGTTACCTTTATTTGTCAATAATACTGTTTAATGTTATCTCAATTTAATAAAAAAGTCAAGAAAAGGCCAGGGACATTTTTGATAACAATATATATTTAGCTAATTTTAGCTGAATATTATTGATTTTTATAATTATTTTTTATATGTTTTAGATAAAAAAACGGCCACTTTATCGACAGCGGCCGCATGATTTGGTGGGAAGTTTGTGATCAATTAACTTCTTACCCAGTCTTTTTCACCGGATGTTCGGCGACCAGGGCATTCAGAGCCTCCAAAAATGCGTTAAGGTCGATGTGATAGGATGAGCAAACCTTCTCAACCGTTTCGATATCGTTCATTGCGCAATGTCTGCATCCGCCCAAATGAAAGGCCTTGAACACTTTGGCCGCCCTTGGATGCAGAGCCAATGCCTCGGCTATCGTCATCTCGGCGGCGAATATTCTCCTCTCAGCCATAGTCGGTTTCCTTGTTAGGTTAAAGGTTCGAGTACACGGTAAGGCGATTAGTGGCGTTACCAATAAAATATATTACTCCAAACGCTAAAATTGTCAATAAAAAAGACGGCCCATAGAACCATCTTTGTTTTCAAATAATTTTATTCTAATATGGCTTTGATTCTGCGTACGCCTGAGCTACTGGATTCTTCTTTCAAAATTTTGAATTTTCCCAGTTCTGAGGTGTTATTAGCGTGCGGACCGCCACAAATTTCTTGACTAAAATTATCAATTTTATAGACTTTAACCTTTTGCCCGTAGCGATCATCAAAAACTCCCATCGCTCCCCTTTGCTTCGCTTCGGCCAATTCCATTTCGTCGCAGACAACCGGAATGGCTTTTGAAATTTGTTCGTTAACTAAATCCTCGACTTGTTTGATTTGTTCCGGAGTCATTTTTTCCGGATGAGAAAAGTCAAAACGAATTCTTTCGGGAGTAATATTGGCGCCTTTTTGCAGGACATGGTCGCCTAATACCTGTCTTAAGGCAGCCAACATTAAGTGGGTGGCGGTATGCATTTTGGCAGAAGTCTCGGAAGAGTCGGCTAAACCGCCTTTAAATTTTTGTTCGGCGCCAACTCGGGATAGCTCTTGGTGTTTTTTAAATTCTTCATTAAAACCGGTCTCATCAACTTTAATACCTTTTTCCGTCGCCAACTCTTTAGTCATTTCCAGCGGAAAACCATAAGAAGTAAATAATATAAAAGCATCATGGCCACTAATGTCAGATTGAGAAATTTTTTCAAATTCTTTTAAGCCTTTTTCTAAGGTTTTGCTAAATTTTTCTTCTTCCTGATTAAGTTGATCAATAACAAATGCTTGATTTGATTTTAATTCAGGATAATCCTGAGCAAATACTTCAATGATAATCTTAGCAATTTCAGAGGTGAAATTTTGATTAATTCCAAGGGTTTTACCATGACGAATAGCCCGTCTGATTAGTCGTCTTAAAACATAGCCTTGATCCAAGTTTGAAGGACTGATGCCTTTATTATCACCCAGAATGAAGGTGGCGGCTCTGAGGTGATCGGCAATAATTCTAACCGATGAATCATTGTCATTTTTGGCTAAGGACTTAATCTTTTCAATAATCGGTTGAAACGGCGCAATGGCATAGGTATTATCAAAACCGTTTAAGACGGCTAAGGTTCTTTCCACGCCCATGCCGGTATCAATATTTTTTTGAGTTAATTCCTGGAAAGTCCCGTCAGAATTTTTATTGTATTGCATGAATACGTCGTTCCAAATCTCTACCCATTTTTTATTTTTGGGATCAAAAATCATTGGCGCCGGTTCTTGCCCGGTCCAATAAAACATTTCCGAATCCGGGCCGCAGGGTCCGGTTACACCGGCTGGACCCCACCAATTGTCTTCTTTAGGCAAAAATGCAATACGCTCTTGGGCCACACCCAAACTAAGCCAGACTTCGGCCGATTCATTATCGCGAGCCGCATCAGCGTCTCCAGAAAAACATGATACCCCAATTTTTTCCAAAGGAATATTTAATTCTTTGGTTAAAAATTCAAAACTCCAGGCAATCATATCGTTTTTCCAATAATCACCCAGCGACCAATTGCCGAGCATTTCAAAGAAAGTTAAATGAGTATTATCCCCAACTTCATCAATGTCGGCGGTTCTGATGCATTTTTGCACGTCACAAAGCCTGGTGCCGGCCGGGTGTTTTTCACCCAAAAGATATGGCACCAAAGGGTGCATGCCGGCGGTAGTAAATAAAACCGTGGGGTCATTTTCCGGAATTAAAGAAGCCGACGGGATTATGGCATGACCCTTTTTAACGAAAAAATCCAAGTATTTTTTAATTAGTTCTTCTCGAGTAATCATATCGATTATTCTAGCCTAGATCTTAATATTTTTCAAGAAAAAAATGATATGGTTTTTTTGAATTTATTTTATAATTTTGTTGATTATTCCCCCACCCAAAACTCTTTGGCCTTGATAAAAAACCGCTGATTGACCCGGCATAACGGCTCTTTGGGCTTTGGCCAAGGTTACCAAATTATTTTTGATTTTTGCCGAAACGGGTGCGGCCTGGTAGCGAATCTTAACCTTGATTTTTTGATTAGCTAAAGGTGCTTGAGAGCTTATCCAGTTAGTATTAGCTAGTTTAAAAATTTTAGTTTTAATTTCCTGAGAATTCTTTTGATTGCTCACAACTAAATTATTTCTTTTTCTGTCTAATCTAATAACATAATATGGTCCGATACCGCCCACTTTGATTCCTTTTCTTTGACCCAGGGTGTATAAAGCCAAGCCTTCGTGCTGGCCTAAAACCTTACCCTTCTCGTCAACAATTTTTCCGGGAGTGAGCTTTAAGTATTTTTTTAAAAAAGAATAATGACTTTTTTCCGGCACAAAACAGATTTCTTGACTTTCAGGTTTTTGATAAACCGCCAAACCTTGATCTTGGGCGATGCGTCGGGTCTGAGTTTTTTCTAAATTGCTCAAAGGAAAGATTAAATGTTTAAGATTTCTTTGATTTAAGTTGTATAAAAAATAAGTCTGGTCTTTGTGCTTGTCTTTTGGCAATTGTAATTCTAGTTTATGATTTTTGTTGTTGGTAATTTTAGCGTAATGTCCGGTGGCCAAATAATTACAGCCTAGCCCTTTGGCTTTTTTTAGTAATAAATCAAATTTAATGAATTTATTGCAGCGAATACAGGGGTTGGGCGTTTTGCCGTTTTGGTATTGTTTTAAAAAGTCATCAACAATAATTTTTTTAAACTCATGGGATAGATTCAGCGTGTAAATGGGAAAACCAAGTTGATGGGCAACTTTTCTGGCGTCGGCGAAAGCATCGGCTGAACAGCATTTATTTTCTTGGCAAGCGCTAGAATTTGGTTCTGACCAGAGTTTCATAAAAATACCAATGCAATTATAACCTTGCTTAACCAAAAGAGCCGCGGCCGCTGAAGAGTCAACGCCGCCGGACATAGCTATGCAAATTTTTTCTGATTTTTTTGGTTTCATTGCCTGGTATTTGCTAAATTAATTATAGCCATAACCCTTCAATTATATCAAGTTATAAAGGGGTAGATAATTAGTCCACACCCCCCTATTGACAGTGCCTTAAGCATTTGTTATATTTTTTTTAACTAAATATTTAAAATTAATAATTAAGGCTTCGGCAACAAAAAATTTGCCAAGTCAAAAGGAGCAAAAATTAATGTATTTTGATGATGAAGAATTAACCACAACCGCCAATGACGATTTGGGTGATGATGATCTTTCTGAGGATGAAGATTTAGATGAAGAAGGTTTAGACGATGACGATGAAGATGAAGGTGAGGCGGAAGAATACTAATTCGGAAGAAAAAAGCCGAAATTAATTATACAAAATAGCCCGCTCGGGCTATTTTGTTTTACTTAATGACAATTTCTTCTTTATTGTTAACGTCTATTTTCACTTTTTGTCCGGGTATGATGACGTTTTCAATTAATTTCATGGCTAGTTCATCCAAAACCTTATCTTGAATTACTCTCTTGAGTGGCCGCGCGCCATAAATTGGATCATAACCTTTTTTAACGAGAAAATCTTTTAATTTTTCACTAAAGTCGACGTTTATTTCTTTATCCTTAAGTCTTTTGGCGACTCGGTGTAATTGGAGGTTAACAATTTTTCTAATGTTGACTTGATCCAAAGTGGAAAAAACAATTATCTCGTCCAGCCGATTCAAAAATTCCGGTTTGAAGGAGTGTCTGAGAATTTCGGTAATCCTTTCCTCCATATCTTTTTGGTCAAGGATTTCTTCGCGTTTATGATCGGTAAAACCCAGCGCGTATTCTTTAATAATATCACTTCCCAAATTAGAAGTCAGAATGATGATGGTGTTTTTAAAATTTATTACTCTACCCTTGGCATCATTGAGACGACCTTCATCCAAAATCTGCAGCAAAATATTAAAAATTTCCGGATGGGCTTTTTCGATTTCATCGAAAAGAATAACAGAATAAGGTCGTCGCCTAACGATTTCGGTTAATTGACCACCTTCTTCGTAGCCGACATAGCCTGGCGGCGAGCCAATAATCTTACTCACACTATGCTTTTCCATGTATTCTGACATATCAACACGTACCAATGATTTTTCGTCGTTAAACATAAATTCGGCCAAGGCTTTGGCAGTTTCGGTTTTACCGACGCCGGTTGGACCTAAAAACATAAAGGTACCGATTGGACGATTCTCTTCTGCTATCCCTGCCCTGGAGCGTCTAACGGCCTTGGCAATGGCCACGATAGCTTTTTTCTGACCAACTATCCTCTCTTCTAATTTGGCTTCAAGGTGGGCTAATTTTTGACTCTCGCTTTGCAGCATTTTATTTATCGGGATACCCGTCCAACGAGAAACTACAGTCGCGATATCTTCCTCGGTTACCTCTTCTTTAAGAATTTTTTTATCCTTTTGAACTCCCGCTAATTTTTTGGAAATCTCCTTGCTTAATTTTTCCAAAGCCGGAATTTGACCATATTTAATCTCAGCGACTTTGTCTAATTCGCCCTTACGTTCGGCAATGTCCGCTTCATTTCTTAATTGATCAATCCGATTTTTGTTTGCTTGAATTTTTTTGATTAAGTTTTTTTCATTCTGCCAATGAATTTCAATTTGTCCGCTTTTTTCTTTCAAATTAGCCAATTCCTTTTCTAAAGCTTTGAGTCTCTTCTTCGCTGAATCATTATTTTCTTTTTTGAGAGCCTGTTTTTCAATTTCTAGTTGGGTGATTTTTCGCTTCAGAATATCCAATTCGTCGGGCATGGAATCAATTTCCATTCTTAAGGCGGAAGTGGCTTCATCGATTAAATCAATAGCTTTGTCCGGTAAAAATCTATCGGTAATGTAGCGGCTCGAAAGATTGGCGGCGGCCACTAAAGCCCCGTCGGTAATTTTAACTCCATGATGAATCTCATATTTTTCTTTAATGCCGCGCAAAATTGCTAAAGTATCTTCCAGGGTTGGTTCACCCACTAAAACCGGCTGAAAACGTCTTTCCAGGGCAGCATCTTTTTCAATGTATTTTTGATATTCTTTTAGAGTGGTGGCGCCAACCGCGTGGAGGCTGCCTCGAGCCAGAGCGGGCTTGAGCATATTAGCCGCGTCAACCGCTCCTTCTGAGCCGCCGGCGCCAACGACCAGGTGAAGTTCATCGATAAAAAGAATAATTCTACCTTCTGCGGCCTCTACTTCTTTCAAAACGGCTTTCAAACGATCTTCAAATTCGCCTCTAAATTTTGTACCCGCTACCAGGCTGCCGATATCTAAAGCGATGACTTCTTTGCCTTTAATGCTTTCCGGCACGTCACCAGCAATAATTCTTTGGGCTAGGCCTTCGACGATGGCAGTCTTGCCGGTTCCCGGTTCGCCGATCAAGACAGGGTTGTTTTTGGTTTTTCTTGACAAGACCTGCATAATGCGGCGAATCTCCTGATTACGACCAATAATGGGGTCAAGTTTGCCAGTTCTGGCCTGCTCAGTTAAATTGACGCCATATTTGGCGAGAGCTTGGTACTTGCTTTCCGGTTCCGGATCGGTGATGCGATGATTGCCGCGAATATCTTTTAAAACTTTAAGCACAGTTTCATATTCGACGCCGGACAATTTTAAAAATTCTGAAATTTCAATTTTTGCCTCCGTAATTGCCAAAAGAAAATGCTCAGTACTGACGTATTCGTCACCAAGATTTTTTGCTTCTTTCTCGGATTGGATTAGTATTCCTTGAAGTTTTTGATCAATGAATTGTTGATTTAGACCTGAACCAGTAATTTCAGCCAGGCTCGAGATTTCTTTATTTAAGCGTAATTTAAGTTGATCGATATTCACTTCAATCTTTTTTAAGACTGATAAAACGATGCCATCGGTTTGCTCAATTAAGGCTAAAAATAAATGAGCCGGCATAATCTGCTGCTGATTGCGTTGTGACGCTAATTCCAGGGCAATTTGCAATGCCTCTTGGGCCTTATTGGTTAATTTTTGGGGGTTTATCATATGTTTATTAGCACTCTTAAGGAATGAGTGCTAATTGTAATTTATAATATTGCCTTGACTGTGTCAAGTATTAAAAAAGACCAAAATGGTCAAATGAATAAATATTTTAGTTATTTTAGAATTTTGAAAGTAGTGAGCAGCTCAAGGCCAACCCCAATTAATAACATTGCTGATAAAACATATACTGCAAATTTTGGCAGGGATATTATGGGTTCGTTTTTATCGCTGAATTTTATTTTGACTTTTAAGTAAATCAAGAAAATCATAATGCTATCAATGCCTAATGTTACTGCGCCGATAAAACCAATAATTTTTATAAAATCGTTTAAGCCGAGAAAATACAAAAGAATTGGTACGAAGCTGGCTAAAAGCCAAGCCAAAATTTGCGGCAGTTTTAGATCAAAGCTAAAAATTTTCTTTAAAGTCAGAGCCGAAGATATATATGAAGTAAAGGTGGCAATGACACCGACCACAAAACCGGCGATTAAAACTCTATAGCCCAAAATATTTTTTAAGCCATCTAAAGCGTCCGGAGTGGTTTTATTGCCACAAACGCCCTGGGTAATAAAAACAAAAGCGATATAGGTTAGAGTTGAAATAATGATCGCGTTAATGACTAAACTTCTCATCTTTTTTTTATTGCCATGGGATAACTCCTTAATCTCCGGAATAATTGACATGCCGGAAAGAGAAAAAAGAATTATACCGTAGGGCAAAAATAAATTTACCAAACTAAAATTTGCCGTTAGATGATTGGCAATATCAATGTGTCTTAGGCTAACAACAAAAATAAAGATAAAAGCGATAAAGAATATTGCCAAACCAAAAAATTCAAATTCAGAAATTGATTTTGAGCCGAAATAAACCAGAATTGCCCCTACGCTAAAATAAATTAAGGTATATATTAATAAATTGCCGCCTAAGATTGGCATTAATAAACCAGCCAAGAAGCTGCCGCCAACGATAATATAGGCCAGATTTGAGCCAAAAAGACCCAACGAGGTGCTAAAAACCGAGAGCCACTTAGCTTCTTTGCCTAGATATATTTGCGCATAACCGGGCAGGCGGTGGTTACCGGGAGTTTTAAGGCAAATTTCTGAAAAAATAAGATGCACTAAAATTGAGATTAAGGCTAAGAAGAAAAAATAGAATAGCATGGGATAAAAGCCGATGCGTGAAGAGACATAAGGTAACCCAAAAAATCCGACGCCAATTATAGTTCCGGTCAGGGTCGATAAAGCTAATAAGTATTGCTTCATTAAATAATTATAACATTATTGGTGAAAATAAAAAAATAAAAGCGGCTGGGCGCTTCTATTTTTTATGAAACTTATCGTCCGACGCCGAAATATTTGAAACCGTGATCGGACACTGTTTTTGGGTTAAAGATATTTCTTCCGTCAAAAATTATTGGTGTGGACATTAAAGTTTTTATTCGGTTTAAGTCAAGATTTTTGAATTCGTCCCATTCAGTGCAAATAATTAAAGCTTCGGCGTCTTGAGCCGCTTCGTAAGAATTATTTTTATAGTCCAGGTCCGGCAATTGTTTTTTGGCATTTTCCATGGCTTGAGGGTCATAGACTTTGATAATCGCCCCGTCATTTTTTAAATTTTCAATTAATTTAAGGGCGGGAGCGTTTCTTATGTCATCAGTATTAGATTTGAATGCTAAACCCAAGACGCCAATTATTTTTCCATCCAAAACCCAGAGTTCACGCTCGATTTTTCTTTGAAAATTTTTCAAAGCCAGGGAGTTAATTTTTTCAATCGCTTCAATAAAAGATTTATCTAAACCAAAAATTTCCAAAGTTTTTTTGTAGGCGGCAATATCTTTAGGAAAGCAGCTGCCGCCGAAGCCGATGCCGGGTTTTAAAAATTGGTTGCCAATTCTTGCATCCAAGCCAATTGCTTCTAGGACTTCAAGGGCATCGGCTCCGGCTTCTTCGCAAGTCTGGGCGATTAAGTTGGCGAAAGATATTTTGGTGGCTAAAAATGTATTAGCTCCATGCTTAATTAGTTCGGCGCTGCGCACGGACACTAATTTTACCGGTACTTTGGTTTTTTCGATAATGGGTTTATAGACCTCAAGCATTTTATCCTTGGCTCTTTGCGTGTCAGCGCCGATGACGATCCGATCCGGCTCTAGCGTGTCCTTAACCGCACTGCCTTCGCGCAGAAATTCAGGATTAGAGACGACATCAAAATCAGCATCGGGACGGTATTTTAAAATAGTTTCTTTAACTTTTTCCGCTGTTTTAACTGGTACTGTGCTTTTATCAACAATGACTTTGTATTGGCCATTGAGGGTTTGCGCAATCTCTCGGGCCACCTGCTCGACATATTTGAGATCGGCATGACCGTCATTTTTTGGCGGAGTATTGACGCAGATAAATATCACTTCGGAATCCTTAATCGCCTGTTCAATGTGACTGACAAAGCTTAGTCTTTTTTCCGCAATATTTTTCTGCATTATCTCTTCTAAGCCAGGTTCAAATATTGGTGATTGGCCAGCCTGGAGCTTAGCCAGTTTTTCGGGGTTGTTGTCGACGCAAATTACTTCCTGGCCTAAATCGGCCAAACAAGTACCTGTGGTTAGTCCTACGTAGCCGGTTCCAATAATAGCAATTTTCATATTTTTGAATAAAAAAAGACTAATTAGCCTTATAATTTTATAGAATAATTACTTTAATGTCAAAATTTAATAACCTCGCCCGGCTTAATTTTTTTGGTTGATTCATCCTTAACCTCAAGCTGTTTGGTCGCTAAAGACATGGAGTGGTGGACGATTTCTTCAATCGGTGTCAGCTTGTCATCGGCTGGTTCATCTTGATTATTGTCATCTTTGATCAAATTTTTTGGTTTGGCCGACGGCTGAGCTTGATTATTTTTTTGTTCAAAATGTTGAAGCGGTTTTTTTAGGGCTTCACTTAAAGAAATTTCCGGACCTGGTGAATTGGGTTCGACCTCCTTTAGTTCCATATTTTTTGGTTCACTGGTCTTACTGTAGAGCATTTTTTCACGAATTTTTTGAAAACATGTTTGACAATAAATTGGCCGAATACCGTCTGGTTTAAAAGAAATTTCTGTCGGTTGGCCACATTCATAACATTGAGCCGGGTAAGTCTCTTTATCCTTTTTTGTCGAGCCAGCCTGATCGGAATTGGTGCTTCTTTTTTTCTTCTTTCTCTTTTTCTTTTTTTCTTCTAGGCCAATAGGTTCAAAGGCCGGAGTTTTTTCATCCAATCTGGGCATAGCTTTGGGTATTGCACTGGTTGGTAGCTGAGGTTTTATCGTTGATTCCGTTTCATCATCATCTTCATATCCACCGATGCCACTCCAACGAATAATTTTATCCTCCACTACCGCTCGAGGTTTGGCATAGCGTTCACGTGAGACGGCAATAACTTTATCTTTATTGCCGGTCCAAACCGATTGACCCAAAGGTGGTAAGGTGGTGGCAGAAAATGGGCTGGAAGCCACGCCATCGATCATTAATTTCATGTAGGTGTCAAATTTTGTCAGATTAACCAAATCTTCTTCAACAAAATAAGGCGCAAATTCAGTGGCTAAAAACTCGGCGTCGGCCGCGCCAATGCGAAAACACATTAAAGTTCCGACGTTACCAAAAACGGCAGCCCGGACAATTTCGTCCAGTTGTTCAATGTACTGATGGCCGATAATCAAGTTTAATCGGTATTTTCTAGCCTCAGATAGAATAGTGGCAAATGATTCGGTAGCAAAATTTTGAAATTCATCGACGTAGAGATAGAAATCGTTACGTGTTGATTCGGCCGTATCAATACGGCTCATCGCCGCCAGCTGAATCTTGGTAATCATCATGGCTCCCAAAAGAGCGGAGGCGTCTTCCCCTACCCTGCCTTTTGAAAGATTCATAATGAGAATTTTTTTCTCATCCATAATCTCTCTGATATCAATGGAAGATTTGACCTGGCCGACGACGTTTCTAATCATGGCCGTTGATAAAAACTGTCCAACTTTGTTTTGAATTGGCGCAATGGCTTCGACTTGAAAGGCCTGAGGATATTTTGAATATTCTTCAACCCAGAATGATTTAACCACCGGATCCTGAATTTTGGTAATGACTTTTTGGCGATAACTTTTGTCAGTTAAAATTCTCATTACCCCAAGCAAGGTACTGCCCGGATAATCCAGCAGTGCCAAGATGGCATTGCGCAATAAATATTCAAGCCGAGGGCCCCAGGAGTCAGCCCAAAGTTTTTTAAAAACTCCAATCAGGCCCGAGGCAATAAGATGCTTGTGTTCGGATGAAGTTGATTCTAAAAGATTAAAAGAAATCGGGTAATTATAATCAGCCGGGTTGAAATAGATAACGTCGTTAATGCGTGAATTTGGTACATAATCAAGGATCTTTTCGGCAAAATCGCCATGAGGATCAACCAAGGCCACGCCTTCGCCGTTAATAATATCCTGGATAATCATATTTTCCATGGCTGTTGATTTACCCATGCCAGTTTTACCAACCAGATACATGTGGCGGCGACGATCATCTTTTTTTATGCCAAATTTTACGCGCTTATTGCGAAAATTTGTTTCAGCAAAAAAAACGATGTCATTTTTTTCTTCAGTTGGTTTTAGTGTTTGTTTTTCTTCGTCCATGAAAATAATTTTAATTTAATTTTAGCCAATCGGCAAATCGGTTGGCGGTTCAGCCTTAACCGTTGAAGTATTCTCCTGTAATTTGACCGGTCTGAAAACTTCAATGGGCAAACTAATCGGCGGTTCAGCTTTTTTCGCTTCAGATTTCTTTAACATTGGCGCCTTTACGTTAAGAGTTGGGAAATGATAAATTGTGGCCAATTCCTCGCAATTCAGAATTTGACCATACACCCCAGGTTCAAGGAAATGTCCACGATTTTTATAACGATAGATAATTTTATTTTTTCTGGCAATTGAACGATTTTTTTTCAAAAAAACCATGCCACCAGTTTTGGACTTCGGGTCAGCCTTGAAGGAATTCATGTTTAGGGTGTTAAACTGCTTGAAACCACCCATGATAATTTTAGGCGTGACTTTATTAAATACCGTTTTTTCTGCCAAATAAATCAATCTGATTTTCGTATGAAAACCGATTTTACTGATTTTCTTTTCGACTCCCTCCACCACCACTTTTTCGCCATAAGACATGTGCTGAATTTTTGAAGGTGGATCATCGCTTTTGGCTGCCGGTTTGCTCGCTTCGGCGCCACTGCCTAAAGCAATACTTTCAGAAACAGTCTTTATAATACTGTCCGGGAAATCAAAAACTTTGTCTGCCCAGGTTTTCTTTTGTTCGACTTTAGCACCAATAAGCTTTTTAACTTCTATTTTGGCACTTTCAATCCAACTGTTGTCAGCCGGCGTAATAACAAGTTGCACCCAAATTTGTTCGCCCGGTCCAATGCGAGTCAAGGCTTCCAGTAAGCCGGCCATTGAGTCTTTAAAGCCCTCGGTGCTATGTTCAAATTCCGGGTAGGTTCTAATCGGATAAAATTCTTTCTTAGCTAATCTTAGTTCCGTGCCCCAGAGTTCATACTCATCGTTGGGAAATCTTATTTTTTTATAATCATTAACATAATCTTGAACTTCCATAATTTCCGCATCAGGATATTGCGCGTAGACGATAGCTTCCACCAAATCACGATATTGAACGCAGGTATGAATCATAAATTGAATGTAGCCGCCGACACTGATTAGTTCGAAAGAAAAGCTGTCGGGTATTTCACCTGTCCACCATTTTTCATAACGACCGATTCCTTGTTGGGCGCCAGACAGTTGGTTGAATATATGTTCAACGCTCTGTGGCCCATTTTCAATGTTTTTTGGAACATCAACAGCCAAAACTATATATTTTCTCGCCTCACGGTACTTGGTTTTTAACCAGTTCTTCCACAATTCCAGCATACCGGCGACAATTAAAAAGACTGGATAAATCCAGCCGATATTCTTAAAAAACCACCAACCAAAGGCAATTGGGTTTTCTGTCGGGATGCCTGAGAAATCAATAACAATATCCATAAATAAAATTATTTTCTTTTTGTTTTTATTATAGTATATTTTTTAGCTTTTAGCTACTCGTTTCGGTATTCAAAGTAAATTTGCCATCAGCAGTTTTTTTGACAATTTTTTTATTGGTCAAAGCCAAATCGATCGTGCTTTTTCTGACGATTCTTTGATCCAAAACTGCCTTGGTAATATCTTCTTTGCTCATCGGTTGATCGGAATTTTTAAGGATATCAACAATAATATCAATCACTGTGCCATTTTTATAGCCCCATTCCTTTAAGGCATAAATTCCTCGGCCGACTAAAACAAAACGTTCATCTAAAATCAATTCATTGTGAATGGTGGCCGGGTAAGCAGTTTTTTTATCAAAGCCAGATTGGTTGATCAAGTCGGTAATCTCGACGAAATGAAGGGGTTTTTCCGCCTTGCGTAAAACCAAATAAATTTTATCACTCATACGTTTGGGCGAAATTGAATTCCAGCTTGATAAGCCCCATTCACCCAAAATATTCTGGTCAATGTTTTTGGCTACTTTCAAGTAGGAGTGAATCACCTGGTCGATCTCTTTTTCTAATTGATCCTGACTCGCGCCAAGTTTTAAAGACAAAATTTGACCCTTGTTGTTGCTGTAAAAATCGCGACTCTGTAAATGGTTAAGTAAATCTTCAAGTTTCAAAAGTTTATTTTCCAAATTAATGATTTCCACTAGCTCATTGATTAATTCCTTAACCATGGTGGTCGGCAAAACCGGCAATTTCCAGGCATTAAGTAAATCGTCGTCCGTTTTAATGGCGTCAATTTTATCATTAATTAAATGATTGAGAATAAAACGCACCGATTGATTTTGGGATTCGTCGTTATAACCAATTTCGTCGAGTAGGAAGTTTTCTTCCATGATGCCGCCGTGATTTTCCAGTAAATGAGTGATATGCTGCTCGGCAGTCTCAATGTTTTGACGAAAACTTTTAATTTCCTTAAGCTTTTTGATGGTGGCCATTTCAATTTGTCTGATCCTTTCCCGAGTGATTTCATAATATTTTCCGATTTCTTCAAGGGTTTCTTTCTTTTTTCCCAGGATACCAAAACGACGGCTTAAAATATCGCTTTCTTTGTTAGATAAATTTTTTAATAAATTACCTACCAATTCGTTCGGATTGAATTGTGAAGCTTGTCTTTTTTCTTGACTTTCGATTATTTTATCAAGAATTGAGTTTTGATTATCCATATTGTTTTGGTCTTAGTTGACTAAAAATAGCTAAATTTACTAAATAATTGATGATATTTGATATACCATATTTCAATCTAATTTAGTATATCATAAAAGTTCTTCTACGTCAAGTTGACCTCTATTTAGAGATAATAATCAATTAGAATATAAAAAAACGACTTTGTAAAGTCATTTTTTATATTTGGTTTAAATTATTTTTTTGAAGCTAACTTTTCCCAAACCACCAGTAGCGGACTGGCCAGAAAGATTGAAGAATAAGTACCAATGGTTACGCCAATAATTAAAGCCAGGGTAAAGTCATGAATAGACTTACCGCCAAAAACAAAGATGGCAAATAAAGCTAGCAGGACGGTAAAAGAAGTATTAATTGAACGCACAATAACTTCATTAATACTGGCATCAACCACTTTGTCGAAGTCTTCGCCAACCCGGCGTTTAAGATTTTCACGAATCCTATCAAAAACAACAATAGTATCATTATTTGAATAACCGAATATGGTCAGCAAGGCGGCGATAAAAGGCGCGTTAACCTCTAGGCCATAAAATTTACCTAACAAGGCAAAGGCCCCGACCACAATTATTATGTCGTGCATTAAAGATATTACAGCAATGATACCATATTTCCACGAAGCAATGGGTTTGGATACTTTGCGGAAAGCAAAAGCGATATAGGCAATAATAGCAAATGATACAACGATAATCGCCCAAATAGATTTATTTCTTAATTCCTGACCCACAGTTGGGCCAATTGAATCAAAACTTTTTTCTTCCAAAATTTTGGTATCCGCCGCCGCGTCAGCAGGTTTATATTTGTTATTTAAAGCCGCTAATACGTCTTGATGAGTTTTTTCATCAATGCTTTTCGATCTGATGTTGTATCCGTTGTCCCCGACCGGCTGAATGATTAAATTAGTTAAACCTAGCGGGGCTAGGGTTTCGCTTAAGCTATCTTTGGTGGGTCGAGAAATATTAAAACTGATTTCCAGCGAACTGCCGCCGGTAAAATCAATTCCCGGTTTCAGGCCATACATGGCAAAAACAATTATACTGGCTATTACCATTATGGTTGAAAGTGACAACCAGATTTTTCTTTGTTTGATAATTGAAATCATATTAGTTCTTAACTTGTTTTTTTCTGACGCCGTAAAGCCAAAGATGATTAAAAAATTTGATTCGAGTTATAAACTTAACAATCAGACGAGTAACTACCACGGCTGAGAACAAACTCATTAAAGTACCAATGGCTAAGGTGATAGCAAAGCCCTTGACCATGCTGGTAGTAAACCACATTAAAATAGCGCAGGAGATTAAAGTCGAGACGTGACCGTCAAAAATGGATGACCAGGCGCGCTTAAAACCTTCATCAATGGCCAAAGAAAATGGTTTACCCCATCTGATCTCTTCTTTAAAGCGTTCGAAAATCAGAACATTCGCATCAACTGCCATACCAAGCGAAAGAACGAATCCGGCTATGCCCGACAGCGTTAATGTTACATTTAGTATTTTAAAAATCGCTAAGACTACCAAACCGTAGAACAATAAGGCGATGGAAGCGGTAATACCCGGCAGACGGTAATATAAAATCATAAACAGACAGATTAAGATCAAACTGAAGATACCGGCTTTCAAACTTTGGTTCACTGATTCATTACCCAATGAAGCACCAACGGTTTTTTGCGAAATCAAATTAATTGGTACGGGTAAGGCACCGGCATTTAATCTCTGGGCTAGTAATTTGGCCTCCTGGATAGTGAATTTGCCATTAATTACGGCCTTACCGTCTTTGATGGCATCTTGTACGGTCGGAGTGCTTATGGCTGAGCCATCTAAAAATATTGCCACTGGCTTGCCGATGTTTCTGGTAGTAATAGCCGCAAACAAATCCTTGCCCTCGTCGTTAAATTCTAAACTGATCTGTGGTATTTGCGTGTTGGGATCAAAAGCAATCTGGGCTTTTACCAGTTGTTTGCCGGTTAAACCAGTATAGAGCCATGGATCAACGGCTTGTCCATAATCTTTTTCACTTTTGGTTTTCAATAAGATATGACTACAGTTTACTTCTCGGCTATCACCAGAACCATGTTCATCTATTTTTTTAATTATATGATAACCATATGCCGTTTTTGTTAGTTTATTCGCAATCTCGCCATTTTTTAATTCATTAAAACAAACTTGTTCAAATGACGGATCAAGTAAACCTTTTTTAACAAAACCCAGGCTCCCACTATTATCCTTAGAGCCAGGATCTTCGCTGTATTTTGTCGCCAAAGCGCCAAAATCAGATCCAAATTTTAAAGCTTCATTTAAAACGGTTTTGGCCGTATTTTCTATAGTAGCATTTGAAGCGTCCATTTCTTTCTTCTGTGCCTCGGTGATGGTAATTTGTTGATTGGGATTTTGTTCCTTGAATTCCAAAAGTGGTGTCTCGCCAATCATTTTAATCGCCTGATTGATATCTGAAATGCCGGCCAATTCCGCGATAATGCGGTAATTATTGGCTACCTTGGAAGTTTGTACTAAAGGTTCGGCTACACCGAATGAGTTTACTCTTCTTTCTATAACATCTCGCACTCCCTCGACTGCAGTGGCTTGTTCTGTCGACGGAATTTTGCTTAAGTCAGCTTCATATATCAATTGAGTTCCACCCTGTAAGTCCAAGCCTAGTCGATACGATAAATTCAAAAACGATGGCACAGGAAAACCGGTTTTTGTCAGTTGGCCAGGGAAATCAATTAATATAGCTAAAATAGCCAGAGTAATAACGCCGGCTAAAGCTAATCTGATTTTATTTTGTTCACTTTGCATAAATGATAAAAATAGTTTAACAGATGATTATAAATTAAGCAAGGGGGTTCAACTGAATTCTAGGGTATAAATCGGATGTTTTATCCGCAAAAAAATGAAAAAGTGTTTTTCACACTTTTTACCCAACTAAGCTCTTGACAAGCGTTGGTAATTTTTTCTTAAAAATATGTTAATGATAAAATTGTGGATAACTTTACGTCGATTAGTAATGACTATTTATTTTCCCCATATTTACCATGCATCTTGGCCTGATCAAGTACGTGGCCATTAATTATTTGCATAATTTTAAATAAGGTAGTGTCAATGGCTAAATCCAATGTGCAATCTAAGGCGTATATTTTAAAAAAATATCGATGGCTGCCGTTGGGCGGACACGGGCCACGCCATTGATTTTGCTTAAAATCATTTAAACCAACCACGGCCCCTGTCGGGACGCTGCTCTCATCAATTAATTCGGTATCGGCATTAATGTTCCAAACCAGCCAATGAAGCCAGTTGTCGTTGCCCGCATCGGGGTCGTCGACAGTCAATAATAAACTGGCTGTACCCACCGGAATGTCAGAGATTTGCAGGGGCGGATTAATATCTTGGCCGGCACAAGTATATAATTTGGGTATATCGCCGCCATCTTTGAAGGCGGGACTAAAAATGTTCATATTTTTTAGGATAGCAAAAACGGGCTTGAGCCCGTTTGACTTGGCTTAGTAAACTTCCTTGAGTAAAACATTCTCCACGAATATGCCGCGGGGATAAAGTATTCTTTCCAATTCTTGTCGAGCATCAATTTCCACTTCCGCTCTTTTAGTGGTGGCCATTTCCTGCAGGTTGTATTTGGCCGCAATCATTCTCATTCGGCTTTGAATCGTTGGTCTAATAATTTTTTCTACAAAGTTTTGACCGATACTTTGCCAAATCTCAGGAATTTGTTCCGGATCCAGTCGAAGTAAAATTGTTCCTTCGATGGTTACTTTTTTGCCATCATTGGCCGACGCATTAATTGGTTGGTCACCGAGCAGTTCCGGCTTATCAATATTATATTTTTTGCCGATATCATATTCCAAGGTTTGAGTGTTAAACAAGGTTGCTCTTTGCCAGAAAGGAATTTTTAAGTGAAGTCCGGGCTTATAAATTTTTTTTAAAACTCCCCTACCTAGATCGTATATGCAGGCCACATAGCCGGGTGGAACATTAATGAAAAACCCTTTCAAAACATCTTCGACCACGAATGAATACATTAATTTGTCTAATCCGTCTTCGGCCATATTTTTATTATTTTTGAGGCTTATTTTCCGCCTGTTTTAAAGTAATTTGAATAAATATTGTAATCATAGATATTATAGAAGAAAAAACCAATGAAGTCAAAATGAAAAGTGATTTAACCGAAGGCAAGGAATATAGAATTAAAAAACAAAAAGCCGGAAAAAGAAGAGAAAATAGCTGTTCTTTTTTTGATAGCTTGTAGCTTCGACCCCAGCGCTGGATTAGAATGTCGACAAATATGTATAAAGCGACAATAAACGTGATCAGTAAATCTTTTTGGCCCACGTTAAACCAAAGAAATTTTGTATTAACAAAATCCGGCCGCATAATGGACGGATAAAGCTGATGAAGCTTTTCTTCCGTGTTAATACCCCCCAAAAAAACTTGATAAAGTAAAAACAAGACTAAGCCTTGAACGCCTAAAACAATGGCTTTGGCCCATGGTCTGACCTTTCTTTTTTTAAGCGCCAGACGAATCATTTGTTTTTTCTTAACCACGTCGGCCGCAAAGTCTTTTTCGATTTCCCTGACTTCTTTAGTTAATTTATCGCTGACAATTTTGCTCTGTTCGGTTAAAATGCTAAACGGTAAAAGCAAAAGTCTCAATAAAACCGTCAAAATTATGACGGCAATACCCAAATTATAATTTGAATAGTTATTGTAAAGAAAGATAAGAAAATTAAAAAGTGGAATGTATAAGTAGTAGTGCCAGAAATAAGTAATTATTTCCATAGAAATTTAAATTATTGACTTTTAAAAAATATCAAATTCATTTCCATTCCTCGGGGACAGGGATTCGAACCCCGATTAATGGCTTCAAAGGCCACTGTCCTGCCATTAGACGATCCCCGAGGGATAGAAACGATGATAATAAATATACCAGAAAACGGGTCAATGTCAATGTTAAACTCTCAGGTAGCGCCTAATGGCGATATAGCTGCTCAAGATGTTTAGTAAAATAATAATAATTAGTTCAAATCCGAATATTTTCCAGAAATTTTGCGTGAAATATGTGGCAATACTAAACTCGTTGGTCAAAAAGAAGCTATTGAGATATGGCTGAACTAAATTCAACACGGGAAAGGCAATTACGACCGAGATGGCGCAGGCGATTATGCCGTAAAAAACCGCTTCTAATAAAAATGGACTTTGAATAAACCAATTAGTCGCCCCTACCAGTTTCATGATGGCAATTTCTTGGCGATGGGTATAAATGGCGACTCTGATGGTGTTGAAAACAATTAAAAGCGCGATTAAACTCAAAACACCCGAAGCGATCAAGCCAACCTGTCGGATTTTATCGGCGATACCTTTAATTTTTTCTATGTAGACCTTATGATCGTCAAAATTTTTATCTAATATTAAATCATTATATTTAGAATTGCTTAAAATATCCATCACCACCGGGTAATCGTCAATGTTTTTAGCCTTAATCTGTAAAGTGGCCCCAATGGGATTACTGCCGATTTCTTCGATTGATTCAATTATGGTTGTGTCTTGGCGGTGCAATTGGCGGAATTTTTCTAAAGCGTCGGTCTGTGAGATATAAGCAATATCTTTGACTTGTGCCATGGAGGCCAAATAATTTTGAACTTCCAAGACTTGAGGTTCGGTAACATCTGGCCGAAAATAGACGCTAACATCAATTTTATTCTTTACAATTTGCATGGCCGCGTCCGAGACAACATTTAAAACAATAACAAAATTAATGGAAACAAAAGTCAAGACAATGATGGTTATGGTAACCATGGAGAGCCAAAAATTACGCCAAAAACTTTGCCAGGCAAAAGAGAAAATTCTCAAAATTGAAATGATTAACATAATTAGAGTAAATATTTACCAATTTTTTGATCGGATGCCACTGTTCCGTTGTCTAAAGTTATAACCCGCTTGCCAATTGAATTGATTACATCCTTATTGTGCGTAACTAAAACTACTGTCGTACCAAACTCGTTGATTTTTAAAAGTAATTCAATTATTTCCTGGGTATTATATGAATCCAAATTGCCAGTAGGCTCGTCGGCGACTAAGATTTTAGGCCGATGAACCAGGGCTCGGGCCACTGCCACTCTCTGCTGTTCGCCGCCGGAAAGCTGCAGCGGATAGCGGCCTTCTTTGCCAGTTAGACCGACGATTTTAAGCACTTGGGGTACGATATCGCAAATTTTTGTCCGATCATTACCGCAGACTTCTAGAGCAAAAGCAATGTTTTCAAAAATTGTTTTTTTTGATAGTAATTTAAAATCCTGAAAAACGACGCCAATTTGTCGGCGCAATAAGGGAATTTCACTGCCATTGATTTTAGTGATATCCCAGCCGCCAACAATAATTCGGCCGTTCGATGGGCGTTCTTCGGCGGTGAGCAATTTGACCAAGGTAGTTTTTCCCGTGCCACTGCGACCAACGATTGAAACGAATTCTCTGGGCTTGATGTGCAAGTTAATATTTTCTAAAGCGGTAACGTCGGGGGGATAAATTTTGCTTACGTCTTTGAGAATTATCATGGTTTAGGCCTTTTCTTATTTTAAATTATTGTCTATAATGCTATTGTCTCGTGCGGGTGTCGTATAACGGCTATTATATCAGCTTCCCAAGCTGAGGACACGGGTTCGACTCCCGTCATCCGCTTATTGGGAAATATGATTTTTTTGACGCACCGGTTAGGAAAAAAAATTTAATAAATGTATAGTTTCATGCCAACGTAGCTCAGCTGGTAGAGCATCCGCTTCGTAAGCGGCAGGTCGTCGGTTCGACTCCGACCGTTGGCTTTTTTGGTTGTCAAATTTTAATTAATTTGATAATTTTTGATTCTTCTTTAAAATTCTCCAGTCTACCTTGAAAATCTTTAGTCGCAACTAATATTTGGCTTAATCTTATTCGATTGGGTTGGTTGCTGCTGTCATTAAGTTTTTCCGTCACCTTAAAAATGTGAAAACCTAAATTGGTTTTGATAATATGGCTGGTTTGACCCGGTAAAAGTTCAAAGATTTCTTTCTGGATTGGCAGAATTATCTCACCCTTATTAAAATAACCGATGTCCCCTCCCTGGCTAGCGCTAGAATCGTTACTGTATTGTTGGGCGAGACTTTCGAAAGTGTCTTGGCCGGAATTTAAATCAGAATAGATTTTTTCAATTAAAATTCTAGCTTCATTATTCTCCGGTTGTTCCAAGAGATACAAATTCAAATTATTTTTCGCCAAAAGGGGCATTAAAATATTATTTTGGAAATCTTTAATGGACCAGGCATAGCTGGTGGCCAGCTGTTGTTTAAGATTTTCCATACCCCCGGCTTTGTTAATAATATTTAAAGTTTCTTGATCCAGCTCGTCGGCAGTAACATCTACATTATAGCTCATTGTCAGCTGTTTAATCAATTTTTGTTCAATTAGACGATCAAATAGTTTTTCTTTTAGTATTCTTTGATCAGGTATTTCAATCTTTTGGCTATTGCTGTTTTGCAAAAAAACGTAGTAATGATTTAACGAATTGATTTGATTGAGCCAATCGCTATAATAAATCGGCTGAAAATTTACCAGCGCAATTGGGATAGGAATAATTCTGGTAATTGACTTGAAAATTATATCTTGCGGCGTAAAAAGATATGCCCAGGTTTGCAGACTAAATAAAATTAAAACTACTAGAATGCTAAATTTTAAAAATAATTTTGGAAGGTTTGACCGTTTAACCGACGGTTTTAATTTTTCAGAATGATTGATGGTTGGTTCTTCATTCTTTTTGGTGATTGAAGGCTGAGAGTCCTCGGGAGTTTGCAGTCTATTCAAAACTGCGTTTCTGAGTTTAGCAATTTCTTCCTGGTTTAAATCATTTTTTTTCTCTTGATCGTCTAACATAATTATTTAAAAAAATACCTCCACCATTTTTTTGGATTGGAAAGTTCCTCAAGATTCTTTTCGCCCGCGGCATTTTTTTCCTGAGCTAAAAGGTCATTTTTCATTGATTCGGGCACCATGACAACTTTTTCCCCTTCCTTTTTAAAGCCAAGATCAACGCGGGCTTTTTCTTCGATATAGGCATTAGAATTAAAATATCCAATTAGTTCATTCAGCTTTAGATTATCCGTTTGAATGGTAGAGATTTGTGTTTGCAGCCCGTCAATTTCTTGGTTAATCTCGTGATTTTTTTGCCAAGTACTGACTAAATTAAAAGCAAGAAAAATAACAACTATAATTAAAATTAAGGAAACTATAATTTTTTTTCCTTTATTTTTCGGTTGATTATAGTGATGCGGGCTACCAATCATTTTGGCTGGTTATTTTTTAATCTTGGCCGACAATGACGTTAAACTTTTCTTCGCCCAGATAAGCCTTAAGTTTATTGAGACGGTCAGTCAACTCTTTAACCGTTTGGTCGGATTTTGTGGTTTTGTCATTAACTAAATCCGCCTTAAGCCGAAGAATTTGCTGCTGAATTTTTTGAGGTGAGGTCAAGTTTTTAAATTCAAACCCGGATTTGTCGTCATTTAAGGAAATATAAATTGTCCCCAATCGGTTAATAATTTGCCAAAATCCTTTGGTTTGATAATAAACATCGGCAATTTTGTCCAATAAAATATTTGAAACCACCCGTTGGCGTACACCTTTTTGATCAATGTCAATCAACTTCTGATTAGTTATAACTAAAATACGGTTATTCCAGATGTAATAAATTCTGGCGAACAAAATCAAACCAAAGGCCAGGAGGGCAAAAAACAGTAATATACCTTTATCACCCAGACTAAAAAGAAAAAAAAGAAAAAAGAATGTCAAAATAATAATTGCTGAGGGAATAGAAAGTTTCAAATAAAGTAAAATTTTTCCTTGATGTATTACTCCGACTATTTTTTCCCCCTCGCTCAAGGGTAATTCCCTGATTTTATTTTTAAACATAGTATTATTTTGGCGCTACTTACCATAATAAATTCTAAAAATACAAATATATTATAACATAAAAAGTGTAGAAATAAAATCAATTAAAAAAATTGTCCCAACTAGTGGAACAATCTTTTTAATTAAGCAATTATTTTAATTCAATTTTTTCCACTACTACATCGGTTGTCGGATGATCGGCCGAATCAGTGGGCAGATTCTCAATCTTTTCAACGACGTCAAGGCCACTGGTAACTTGGCCAAAACAAGTATGTTTACCGTCCAGCCAAGGTGTAGCCTCGGCGGTAACAATAAAAAATTGGCTGCCATTGCTATTGGCTCCTGAATTAGCCATAGCTAAAGCACCTTTAACCAGCTTGTGACTGTTGATTTCGTCGTCAAATTTGTAGCCGGGTGTGCCAAAACCCCAAAGTGCTTTGTTATCATTCTTAGAATTTGGATCGCCACCCTGAATCATAAAATCCTTAATCACTCGGTGAAACCTGGTTTGATCGTAAAAGCCTTTTGCGGCAAGATCAATAAAGTTTTGTACAGTTTTAGGGGCATCTTGACCAAAAAATTCAACGGTAATGTCGCCGAGATTGGTTTTTATTATGGCTTGGTTGAATTTTGGCAAATCATTTTTTTGCTCGGTCATAGTTTTTTGTGAACCAAGGCAGCCGCTGAGGAGTAGGACCAGAGCCGCTGACATAAGAATGGTTTTTTTCATAAAATTAATTATTTAATAATTTTTTAATTTTTGGCAAAGCCGCTATGGCCGCATCTTCTCCGGCTTTAATTAGTTGGCTGACTTGATGATTATCAAAAAACTTGTTCCAGCCGACCAAACCAATTTCTGTTACTTTCGGTTCAATTAAAACATCACTGGAATTCAGGCTTTTTTGAGCCAAATGGTAGCGTAAAATATTTAGGGCGCGAATGGAGATTTTGGTAATTGATGGGTTTTTCAATAATGTCGAATCATTTTGATCGAATTTGCCCGAATCCAAACTGACCGTGATGACTTTATCGGCGCCCATTTTTCTCACGGTATCATCAGGTAAAGGATTGGACAGACCGCCATCAGATAAAAGCATGCCGTTAATTTCAATCGGGCGAAACACGACCGGTACCGAAAGGCTGGCGCGTATCGCTTTGAATAAATCACCGTCAGAAATGTCTACTTCCTGACCTGAGTTCAGATCCGTGGCAATAACGGTGAGCGGAATTTTTAAAGAAGAAAATTTTTTATCTTCGAGCCAATCTTGAATTAATGATTCGACCTTGGTGCCTTTAATCAAAGCTCCGCGCCACGCCGGATCCAAAAGATAAAAAGCGGTTTTCCAATTGCTGGCCAAGGCGGTTTTTTCCATTCTTATCACATCTTTGTAGGCTGCGTAATAAGCGCCAATTAACGCGCCGATGCTGACACCGGCAATAAAATCAATGGGAATGTTATTTTTTTCTAAAACTTTTATCACGCCAATATGTGATAGACCCTTGACTCCGCCACTACCCAAGGCTAAACCAATTTTTTGTTTTTTATGTGGCATAATTTTATGTGGCTGTTTGATTAGCGTTTTTAATAACGATATTTAATCTCTAGCCTAATTGATCAACGATTTGATAATTTTATTTTTTTGACCCAAGCTCATGGCGTGCATAACCACGATAATATTATTTCCTTTTTTTAAAGAGACGGTTCTTTGGGCTTCCACCAAAAATCCGGTTTTGACGCCGTCGGGATTGTATTGCAGTAGACTTTGATTGCGATTTATCACGGCAATGTTTTTTAAATTGTCATTAATATCCAATGCTTTGATTTGATATTTCTGGGTAATTGTGGTGTCGGCAATTTTTGACTGAGCAAAAGCCGCTGAGGCGATTAAGGCCATTTCCTTGGGCGTAGTAACATTGTGCGGATCTAAGCCACTGACATCATAAAAAATGGTCTTTTTTAAACCGAGATCTTTGGCCTTTTGATTCATTTTTTCTACAAATTCCTGGCGACCCAGGCCGGTCGCATCGGCTAAAGTAATCGCTGCCTGATTTGAAGAAGAGACCAGCATAGCCACAAATAAATCTTGGCCTGTCATTTGATCGCCAACGGCGAAATTGATTTCGCTGGTTTTATCGCCGCCGGAATAAATTCCAGGGTAATTGATTTCATTTTCATTAATTATGATTTTTTTGGAAAAATCAAAATTTTGATCAAGCAAAACCAGGGCGGTCATTAATTTTGTCATTGAGGCCGGCGGTAAGATTTTATCCGCGTTGTATTTTTTATCAAAAGTAATTCCATCGTAGCGCACATAGGCCACATCGTTAAAAGTTGTGTCAAAAACTAATTGTTCTGAATTCATTGGAATCTTTCTTAACTGAATGTCTTTTATACCGAGGCTGCATTGACTCAAAATCTTGGCTAATTCTTGGCTGTTGGTAAAACTGTATCTTAATCCATTCGCTGGATTAACGTACCAAAATATATCCTCTTGGTTAGTTGGTCGAAGCACGTATCCTTTGAGACGATTGACCATTTTAGTGTCAGCTTTATCTCCTTGCTTGATCGGAATCTTTTGTAAATCAATTGGCGCCAGGCTCAAACTAAGAGATTTAAGCGTGTCTAAGGCCATGGCTCCAGATTTTAAGTAATATCTTTGGTTGGTTTTAGGATAAACATACCAAATTCGGCCATAACTTTGGACTTGAAGGAGAAATTTCCCTGACATTTTTTTGGCTAACGATACCTCGGCCGCGCTGGCTGGCTGAGTGAAAATAAAAAAAATCAGAACAAACAAAATTGTCTTAATAATACGATTATTCATATTTAAATTATACTCCAAACGCTTGAAGTCGACAATGCACAGAATTTAATTATTTGAGAATAAAATTAAATAAATATCCGGTTAAAATAATACCGAAGCCGACGATGCCGGCAAAGATTAAAATTAATTTTATTTTCATAACCTTTTTTAAAATCATAAATTCAGGCAGGGATAGGGCGGTTACGGCCATCATAAAGGCCAGGGTGGTACCAGTGGCCACGCCTTTTTCAGTCAAGGCACTGACTAGAGGGATAATGCCAGCGGCATTTGAATAAAGCGGTATGCCAATAATTACCGCCAAAGGCACGGCATACCATTTATCAGCTCCGGCGTATTGGGCCAAAAAATCGGCGGGAATGTATCCATGGATCCAGGCGCCGACGCCAATACCGATTATAATGTAGGGCCAAACCTTTATTATGATTTCTTTGGTGTAGTCTTTAGCATAAGCCATTCTTTCTTTTTTAGTCATTGTTTGGCCGTGAAAATTCGCATTTTTAGTTTGGTTTTGCCAGACAAAGTCAGCCACTAAATTTTCTACTTTTAGCCGGCCGATAATTATGCCGGAAATAATGGCAATAATTAAACCGCTGACAATATACAATAAAGCTATTTTATATCCGAACATGCCAAAAAGCAGGATTAAAGCCACTTCATTAATCATGGGCGAAGCCACCAGAAAAGAAAATGTTACGCCCAAGGGAATGCCGGCTTGAACAAAGCCTAAAAATAAAGGAATGGCGGAGCAGGTACAAAATGGCGTAATAATGCCAAACAAAGCGGCCAGAATGTGACTGAAAAAAATATTTTTTTTGATTAGCACGGCTCTGATTTTTTCCGGTGGCAAATAAGTTCTAACCAAAGAAATCAAAAAAATAATTACCCCAAGCAGAATAAATATTTTTACGGTATCAAAAATAAAAAAATTAACAGCCTCGCCCAAAAGTGTATGGGCGGTAATTTTGAAAACCGAATACGTTAAAAAGTCAGCAAAAAATTTTATTGGGTAAAAGACAATATCCATAATTTAACAAGAGCCGCAGCCCGAACAACCACATTTTGATGTCGGGGTTGATTTGCCGGCTTGATAATTGCTAATTAATTCTTTGATTTTTTCGGTGTTGGGCAAGTTTCCAGCCGAAATTATCTGGTCATTGATGGTCAGTGCCGGCAGAGACATAATCCCGGACTTCATAATCTCCTGATAATCATTCACGTAGTCGATTTTGACATCAATTCTTAAGTCATTGACGGCTTTTTGCGCCGACTCAAGTAGTTTTTTGCAGGTCGGACAGCCGGAGCCTAAAACTTGGATTTTTTTGATTTCATTTTCCATATTATTATATTTAATTTTTTTAAAATTAAGGTTCAGTTAGCCAAACATTATGTAATCTAAATTAATTTTTTGGCCGTATCAATTATAACAAAAATTTGTCTTTAATAATAGGATAATATATCCGTCTTGAAAACTGTCTATATTCTGCTAAAATATAGACAGACTAATTAATAATTAAAAACTATGCCTCAAATTTTAGTTATTCTTGGCATTATTGTAGCCTTGGCGGCGATCAAGGGGTTTTATGTCGTTCGTCCGATTGAGAGAATTTTAGTAGAGCGTTTTGGCAAGTACAACCGATTTTCGCAACCGGGCTTGCATTGGTGCATTCCTTTGGTGGAAAAGACTTACCGAATTAATATTACCGAACAAATGGTTGACGCCGAACCGCAAGAAATTATTACCAACGATAATTTAAACGCCCGAGTTGACGCTCAGATTTATTTTAAAGTTAAAAACGATGAAGAAAGTATCAAGAATTGTCAGTATAATGTGGGGAATTATAAATCCCAAATTGTCAGCTTGGCCAGAACCACTTTGAGAAACATTATCGGTACTTTGACTTTAAAGTCCGCCAATTCTGAGCGCGATAAAATTAATTCTGAACTGCTAAAAACTTTAGCCACTGAAACTAAAACCTGGGGTATTGATATTGTTCGGGCGGAACTTAAGGAAATCGATCCACCTAAAGATGTGCAGGAGACCATGAATAAAGTGGTTAAAGCCGAAAACGAAAAAATTGCGGCCGTGGACTTTGCCAACGCGGTAGAAACCCAAGCGGACGGCGAAAAACGCGCGTCTATTAAAAAAGCCGAAGGCATTAGACAAGCAAAAATTTTGGAAGCTCAAGGCCAGGCTGAGGCTATTCAGTTGGTTAATGAATCGGCGGAAAAATATTTTAAAGGTAACGCCCAAATTTTAAGAAAAATTGAAGCCGTTGAAAAATCATTGATTAACAATTCGAAAATTGTTGTCAATTCCAACTCTGAATTGGTTAATGTGATCGGCGATATGGCTGGCGTGCCGTTATTCCGCGGAGAAAAATAGATTGGATAAATATATAGCAAAAAACTCCGAGCTATCGGAGTTTTTTGCTATATGCCCCAGGTGAGTAAATAAATTTTATTTTATGACTTACCCATTTTTCGATCAAAACATTTTTGACAATATTGCAATTTATTCTTTAACTTTTCGTCTTGAATAATTTCCAGCAGCACGTAAGATTCTTTTCCACAATTTTGGCAATATCTTGAATCGCCGGTCATAAATTTTCTGCCTTTGGCCGATTTGGCGGTTGGTAGTACTCCCATACTTTATAAAGTTACTGAGTAAGAGCATTAAAATTTTATCATGATTTAGCCAAAAAGTCAATTGATGTAAATTATAGAAGTAGGCGATGTACAACAGTCGGTGGTGGCGGACCTTTCACTCCCTTTATTTTTTTTACATACCTTTGAGCGTCTTGGTAAAATATTTTTTGGCCGTTATGTCCCCTGTTTTATTCGGTGCGAGCAAGAGACTGAATTTTCCGGAAAAAATTGATGGCCAGATTCTGACCAAAAAATATCGTAGAAATGACGGAGTAATTTTTACCGGTAATATTCCCCCGCCCATAAAATTGAACTGTTCCTTTTCTATATAAAATCCAGCCAACCCCACCATTTTTCTCAATTCAGTCAGGGTAAGAAATCGAATGTGCTGGTAGTCCCAGGCTTCTAAATTGTTATGATCCCAATGAACAATAGAACGTCCTAAAAACATTCTGAATCTATTGCGCAGATCAAAATGATTGGGAAAATTAATGGCCATTTTACCGTCAAGTCTTAACCATTTTTTTGCTTTTTTTAAAGCATCTAGCGGTTCAAAAAGATGCTCTAAAATATCGGTCATAATAATCAGGTCGTATTTTTTTTCCGTATCAAATTCCTCAATCTGGCTAAGGGTCGCGTCCATGCCTTTGTCCCTGGCTTCAGTAATTCCTTTTTTCGAAACATCAACGCCAGCCACTCGGTGTCCCATTTTTACCAGTTCGCCGCCAATTTTTCCATCGCCGCAGCCAACATCAAGAATGTCGCATTTTTTTTCATTTTTGAGTTCATCTTCAATTAACCATAAAATTTTAGATAGCCGAGCGTCTCGAGAAAATGAATCATTCTGATTGTATAGAGTTGATATAGACATATTGTTTTGATTATATCAAAAAAACATTTTAAAAAATAGTTCCGCCAAGACGGAACTATTTTTTAAGCCTCTCTAACAATTGACTAGAGTTTAATTTTCATTTTTGAGTAGCCATTGGCCTTAAGGGCCAAAGCCAAGCTAATAACGCCCGCTAGGACTAAAAGAGCTCCAACTAACATGCCCAATAAATCCGGATAAACAAACACCAAAACACCGGCGATAATAGCCAAGATTCCCTCTGATACCAAGCCCCAAACCAGGTTTTTGATAAACCCAAACATAATTTGGATGTCTTCCATAAATTTATACTTATGAGTAATTCATTTTGATTATTAAAATAATTTTTTATTGATAGTCTAAAAAGTAGTATTAAAATCAATCCCCTCGGCGTGATCAATTTTGCCTTTGTGCTCCCCCATATTCAAAGCTGATGAAGTTTTAATGTATTCGTTGATTATTTCTTTTTTCTTTTCTAGAGGTAAATTTTGATTGTTGATTGCTGGCCCGCCGATGCAGCCGCCGGAGCAATTTAATAAATCCATAAAACGATACTGGCTTTGGCCAGCCTTAAAATCATCTAAAGCCTTTTTGATATTTACCACGCCGTCGGTAACCAAAATTTCACCTGCCTGAAACAGCTGGTTTAAGTGAGAAGTCGCGGCCAGGCCGCCGGAAACAGGATAAATTTTAGTATATTCACTGACTAAAAAATCAAAATAATAGTCTTTTGTGAAATCCTGTTTGGTGATTTTTTGCGAGTCAAAGATTTCTTTTAATTCTTTTAGGGTAATAACGGCGTCAATGTATTCTTTAAATTTAGGAGCCTCAATATTTTTTTTAGCTAAACAGGGCGAGATAAAAACTACTTTATGGTCGGGATAATATTTTTTATAAATTTTTGCCATCGCGGCCAAGGGCGAGACGATTGGCACTAAGTATTTAACCATGTCGGGGTATTGGGATTTAATAAACATCACTACGGTCGGGCAAGGTGAAGATATGAATAATTTTTGGTCTGAATGATCTTTAATATAATCGGCATAAGCCCAATTAACCATTCTCGCCCCATAGGTTAGTTCGGTCACTTGGGAAAAACCAAGATGTTTTAGCATGCCAATGATATTGGGAAATTCAAAATCAAGCGCAAAAGTTGGTGCTAGTAGGGCCACAGTTTTATGGTTTTTTATTAAGTCAATATTTTCCTGAATATCCATAGTGTTTGTCATATCAATTATGTGAATTAAAAAAATTCGTCTGGTTTTTCGGTTAAGGTATTGTCAATTTTGTATTCGGGATGTAATTTATTCCAAACAGAAATGTTAGTCCAAGTAAGTCCATGAAAACCAAATTGTCCATTCCATTTTGCGCCATAGGCTAAGTTTTTTTCAAAGCTGAATTTGTGAGCTAACTCAACCGGAGCAAATTTGACGCCCAGGCTTTCCAGATATTTTCGTTTAGTTACTGATATTATCCAGTCCTCATTCTGACCATATTTATGGTCGGGTTTTTGTTCAATATAAATTTTTTTATCATTTTGCAACAGTTCAATTAATTTTTTACTGCGTAAACTAAAACCGCCATTGCCAACCACCAACTCAGTTTCGACCCATAAAGGTGCGCCAACGTAATCATATTTTAAGTACTCATCATCCCAAGCCTCAGGATTTAGGATAAAGCCGTCATGCTGCACAATCAGAGCAAAGTCAGTGTCAATATAATCATTCATTTGTTTTAAAATAAATTCTGAATATGCCCGGGCTGATTCCACGGGCTTTATAGCTACAACACTTTTGTTCTTTGATGGAATGGACGTAAGTAATTTAATTTTTGCAAATTCAAAATTTTTACAGCAAATTTCTGCCGCTTTAATAAGGCGATTTATATCAACGCAATCTAAGCCAAATAAAGTTACATTATTTAATTTTTTCATGGTTTCATTATATCAAAAAACCGCCTGAAATTACAGACGGACTCTTGGTGGGGCGTGCGGGGATCGAACCCACGACCATCAGCTTAAAAGTCCGCCAGCCGGCGGATCTACCAGCTGCCTGCCCGCTACACTTCGCCGCAGGCGATGTGGGTGGAAGTGACTATCATAAATTTTTAATAAACTCACGTCCTCCCGCACTTTTTAATTGTTTTTCTCGCAACAATGCTGTCTTTTTATCTTCGCATTTTTCCTGATAAATTAATTTCCATGGCCCTTTATTTCTAAATGTATACGACGATTTTTTGTGAGGTAGCAAATTATTATGTCTTTTTAATCTTAATTCTAAATTATCCGTAAATCCAATATAAATTTTGCCTGTACTTTCTGATTTAATCGCATAAACAAAACAAGACATATTTTTATCTATAATTAAAAGTCCGCCAGTCGGCGGATAAAATTGGTGGGGCGTGCGGGGATCGAACCCACGACCATCAGCTTAAAAGGCTGCTGCTCTACCAGCTGAGCTAACGCCCCACGGTTATATTAATTTTTTTTGAACATCGTGACCATCAGCTTAAAAGTCCGCCAGCCGGCGGATCTACCAGCTGCCTGCCCACCTCACTTCGCCGTAGGCGATGTGGGTGGGAGCTAACGCCCCACGATTTATATAACAAAATCTATAATAACAGAGAATATTATTTTTTGCAAGCCTTAAAATAAAAACCAAGCAAGAAGTCTGCGAACTTTTGCTCGGATTAAAATTATCATCCATCGCAATTTAACAGTCTGGCCGTGATAATTTTTGTCTAAGGATCCTTTCCGCGACAATGGCTGCTAATTTAGGCGATTTGGTCTGGCCGCAAGCGATTTCAAATAAATCGTGCACATTTTTTGAGTTAAGCGCTTTGTGCAGTCGGCCAATGCGTACTTGATGCTGGATGTATGCAACCAATCCAAAAAACGCAAAAATCCCAATCAAAGCCGCAATTAATTCAGTCGTTGCCATTGGTTTGCCCTCCTATTTTTAGTCTAGCGCCTTTGTCGGCATATGTAAAATAGGTGGATAATCTGTTTAAAATCCGAGCTTGATCAATGCTTGATAAATAGTGTAAGATTAAGGGGCAGAAAAAGCAAATTTATGGAACATCAATCCGACAATTTTGAAAAAATTCCGCCACAAAATGTGGAAATGGAACAATCGCTTCTGGGAGCTTTATTGATCGACAAAGATTCAATCATCAAGATAGCCGACGTTATTTCGCCGGAAGATTTTTATAAGGATTCTCATCGATTCATTTTTGAAGCCATGAGAAGTCTTTACGAAAAACGTGAGCCAATAGACTTGATTTCTTTAAGCGCTAAATTGGAAGAGCAGGGCAAAATGGAAATAGTTGGCGGGCGAGCCTATCTATCTAGTTTGGCCAACATGGTGCCAACTTCCAGCCACGTGGTTCATTATGCCAAAGTGGTTCAAAGCAAATCAACTTTAAGAAGATTGCTTAAGGCTTCCTCGGAAATTACTGAATTGGGTTTCGTTCAAACTGAAGATATTGAAACCTTACTTGATCAGGCGGAACAAAAATTATTTGGGGTCTCGCAGAAATTTTTAAAACGTACGTTTATTTCTATTAATGACGTTCTGACCGAGGCTTTTGACAGAATTGACGAACTTCATCGTGGCGCGGGAAAATTACGCGGCGTGCCGACTTATTATTCCGATTTGGATAACACTTTGGCGGGGTTACAAAAGTCAGATTTGATCATTCTGGCCGCTAGACCCTCGGCTGGTAAAACTACCTTAGCTTTGGATATTGCCAGAAATGTTGCTATAAAAGGCAAAGAGACGGTGGGCATATTTTCTTTGGAAATGTCCAAGGAACAGTTAGTTGATCGTTTATTGTGCTCGGAGGCTGGGGTGGACTTGTGGAAAATGAGAACCGGCCGGTTGTCCGATCAGGGCGATGATGACGATTTTTCCCGCATCAACCACGCCATGGGCATGCTGTCCGAAGCTAAAATTTTTATTGATGATTCGGCTAATGCCAATATTATGGAAATCAGAACTAAGGCACGGCGCTTGCAGTCCGAACACGGCCTGGGTTTGATTGTGATTGATTATTTGCAGTTAATGGAAGGCCGGAGTAAAGAGAATCGTGTTCAGGAAGTTTCCGAAATTTCTCGTAACCTTAAAGCTATTGCCCGTGAATTGAATGTGCCGGTTTTAGCTTTATCGCAGCTTTCCCGTTCCGTTGAATCACGGGATACTCATATTCCCCGCTTGGCTGATTTGCGCGAATCTGGTTCTATTGAGCAGGACGCGGACGTGGTTTTATTCATTTATCGTGAGTCAATGTATCATCAAGATCTGCCGGCGGAAAAAGCCCATGTGGCTGAAATTCATATCGCCAAACATCGTAATGGTCCGACCGGGAAGATTAAATTATTTTTTGATGAAAAAAATGTTACTTTTAAAAATCTTGATTCTAAGGCTTCTGATAATAATGATAGTATCCCCTTTTAAGCCATGCCTCCATATCCACCCTCAATCAAGAATTTAATAGATCAATTTGCCGCTTTGCCTGGGATTGGTCCCAAGACGGCTGAGCGCCTGGTTTTTTATTTACTTAAGCAGCCTAAGAGTGATTTAGCTCGGTTTGGTCTGGCTCTGGAGCAGATAAAAGATAAAATTACTCTTTGTCAAAAATGTTACAATTTTTCCGAATCAAATCCTTGCTTGATTTGTTCAGATAAAAGACGCAATCAAAAATTGATTTGCGTTATTGAAAAGCCCCAAGATCTTTTTGCTTTGGAAAAAACCAATGAGTATCTCGGAGCTTATCATATTTTGGGCGGCGTCATTGATCCACTCGAGGGGGTAACGCCGGAAACTTTAAAGATTAAAGAATTAGTTGAGAGAATCAGAAAAGACGGAGTTAGAGAAATCATCTTGGCGCTCAATACCGACATGGCTGGCGAAACCACAATTTTATATTTGACCAAATTACTAAAACAATTTCCAGATATTAAAATTACCCGCTTGGCTCAAGGCTTGCCGATTGGCAGTGACTTGGAATATGCCGACGAGGTTACTTTGACTAACGCGATTCGCGGCCGTCGTGAATTATAAATTAATTATATAAAAAACAGTCACGTTTGGCGGGACTGTTTTTTATATGTTTATTTAGAAATTTCCACCTGAGTGAATGGTTGACGATGACCTACTCGTTTTTTATAACGAATTTTGGCTTTATATTTAACCACTAATACCTTTTTGGCTTTGCCTTGCGCCAAAACCTTAGCCTCAGTCTTAACCGATAGCGTGGGTTTGCCAATTTCAATCTTGGCTCCCTCTTCGTCGGCTGTAAGCAGGGTGTCAAAAGACACCTTATCACCAGCGTTTAGTTCGAGTTTTTCGATTTTTAGTTTACTGCCAGGTTTAACTAAATATTGTTTCCCGCCAGTTTTTATTACGGCCAAAGACATAAAAAAATAGTTATGAGTAATAACTAATATATAATAGCGATAAAATTCAAAAAAGTCAAGGGCGTAGCTAAAAAAATCAGTTAATCTGCTTATTTGGTACAATCCAGCTTGGCCTGAAAAAATAACTAGTTTATTCTATTAATTTCGAGATGTAATTATCTACTGGTGCCAACTCATCGGTTAAAATTTTAATATTATTATCAGCCAAAAAATCCATGCTTAAATATTTTTTTAATAATCCTTTCTGTTCTAAGTCGGCCTGATTGGCTAATTTAGCCAAATCCACCGGTTTTTTAAAAGCAAAAAGTACGATATTCTGCGGATCTTGGTAATTTATATCTTTTGATTGATTGGCCTGAAAAACTAAAACTTGGGCAAAATTCTCTTTCAGGGTTTTAAGCTCTGCCTGGAAAAATTTTGATTTTTCTCCAGTTAAGCCCGAAATAAGATTTAGAACAAAAAAACCGTCATCAGATAATGAGCTAGCTACTTTTTTTATCGCTTCATTGGTCGTCAATTGAAACGGAATGGAATAAAATGACGCGTAGGCATCACCATAGACGACATCAAATTTTTCTTGATTATTATTTAAAAAGATTCGCCCGTCTTCGTGAATAATTTTAAGGTTATCACTGTCAGTCAGGCCAAAAAAAATCCTGGCCACTTCGGTTACTTTCGGATCAATCTCAACCACGGTAATTTTGCTTTGAGGGTGGCGCTTGATAAAATCCACTGGACCGATGTATGCCCCGCCGCCCAAGGTCAAAGCGTTTTTAATTTGGGGATTGAATAACGTATCAAGATGATATAATTTCATGTATTCCGAATAAACATCGTTACTGTCCCGGTAAACTATTGAATGAGCGTAGGTGGAAAGAAAAAGTACTCTAATCGGCCGACCGGAGTCTTTAAAATCAGCAACTTTAATGTGGTTATACTCACTATCACCTTGATATAAATATTTGCCATTTGTGGTATTATCGATAGTAAAAAAAAGTAAGATAATGATAAAAAGTAAAAGAACTTTTAGCCGGCGATAATGATGACCAAAAATTGAAGTCAAAATTAAAACACAACCTAAACCAAAAATGATTTGTGAACTGCCAAAGGTTGGAATCAAGTAAAAGCCCGCCAAGAATGTGCCAAAGATGCTGCCAACTGTTGACAAGGCGTATAAATTTCCGGCCACCTCCCCTGAGGTTTCCACGTTTATGATTTTTAATCTAATAGCATAGGGAGAAACCATGCCCAAAAGAAATGTGGGTAAGGCGAATAAAATTAGAGTGGCTACTACCGAACCAGTTTTAATGCCCAGAGAAACTGACAACATGAGAATTGGCTCTTTAATCAGGCCAACAATTAGAATGGCCGTACCACTTAAAAATAAAATTTTAGCTAAAAAGTTAATAGTTGGATTATGCTCAGAAAATTTGCCGCCAAAATAATAGCCTAGAGTCATGGCGCCTAAAATTACGCCGATAATGGAAGCCCAAACAAAAATTGACGTCCCCAAATATGGCGCCAAAATTCTTGAACCAATTAGTTCTAAAATCATCACTACGGCTCCGGCGATAAATATAATAATTTCTAGTCGGCCGAAGCTAAATTTTTTTATGTCCATGAGTTTGTTTTTTCTGATAAATATAAAACAGTCCAGCTGCCAGCACCACCATGAATAGCAAAAGAAGAAATAAGGCGATCAATTTTCCCCGGCTATGCAAGAATAGCGAAGTTAAACCAAAGGCGGCCGTGGCTGAATACAAAAATAGTACAGCTTGCCGGTGGCTTAGGCCAATATCTAATAAACGAAAATGTAAATGTTTGCGATCAGCTCCGATCGGTGATTTACCCTGTATTAATCTTCGGATGATTACCCAGGCGACATCTAAAATTGGGATGCCCATAATCAGCAAAGCGGTGGCAATTTTTGATCCGGAAATAATTGATAAAACTCCAAGCATGTAACCGCAAAAAACGCTGCCACCTTCGCCTAAAAATATTTTTGCTGGATGCCAGTTAAATATTAAAAAACCTAGGCAAGAGCCGGCTAAGATTAAAGCCAGATATGATGTGCCGGAATTGGCAACATCCCAACTCAGGCTGACAATAAAAATAATAATTGAGCCGATAGAAGTTACCCCGGAAACCAATCCATCAAGGCCGTCGAGAAATTTAGTGGTATAAATCATGCCCAGGAGCCAGAAGAAAGCAAAAATCACGCCGGTATATAATGGAAAATTTAAATAACCGCCGAACGGATTGGTAACAAACTGGATTTTAACGCCAAATAAAACAGTAATTGATACGGCCAGTAGAGGAAAAATTATTTGCTGGGCCGGCTTGAGGTTATAGATATCATCTAATATGCCGCCAATAATTAAAATGCTAACAGCGGTAACTATGCCTAAAACTTGCAGGCCGCTGATTTTGACATCAATAATATAGCCAAGCGCTAAAAAAATTAGTAAGCAGCTGGTAAAAGCTAAATAAATAGCCAAGCCCCCCAGTAAAGCCACGGGTTGATGGTGGATTTTCCTGGGGCCGGGTTGGTCGGTAATATTTAGTTTTAGGGCAAGCTTTTTCACCAGAGGGGTAAACAGTGCTGCCAAAAGAAACGATATGATTAAGGAAAAAAAATACATCATTTGCTTAAATTTGTTCGGCTTTATTAATTATTATTTTACCGAAATCGTCAATTACCAGTTGGTCTCGGCGTGAGATTTTGTTGCTAATTAAAAGATTAGCCAGTTGATCCTGGATGATCTCTTGAATCACTCTTTTAAGGGGTCGGGCGCCAAATTTTGGATCAAATCCGGCTTGGGCGATATACGCCAAACCCACATCGGTCCAAATTAAATCAATCCCCTTTTGGGCCATATTACTTTTTATTTTATTTAACAATAATATGGCAATTTGTTTTACTTCGACGATGGTTAAAGGTTTAAAAACGATTATGCCATCAAAACGATTTAGAAATTCCGGTCGGAAATAATTATTCAGTTCTTTATCAATCAATTGCTGTTTCACTTCTTCTAAAGCGACATTATTCTGCACTAACTCTTGAATCATAATTGAACCGGCATTGGAGGTGGCAATAATAATGGTATTGGTAAAATCGATCGTACGACCGGTCGAATCAGTCAATCGGCCATCATCGAATATTTGCAGAAAAATATTTAAAATGTCGGGATGGGCTTTTTCGATTTCATCCAGAAGAATCAGAGAAAATGGATTTTTTCTCACTGCTTCGGTTAAAAACCCGCCGGCTTGACTATCGGCAAATCCTGGCGGCGCGCCAATTAAACGGCTGAGACTTGACTTGTCTTGATATTCGGACATGTCTAGGCGTATCATATTTTTTTCTGCCCCAAAATAAACCTCGGCTACCGCTTTGGCCAACTCAGTT
>Ga0172381_10000280_pt1 | contig 63150 bp, 59 predicted proteins | sample Leawel6488metaG_FD_119754 | JGI IMG/M metagenome (GOLD analysis project Ga0172381, IMG submission 119754) | Leachate microbial communities from a municipal landfill in Southern Ontario, Canada - Leachate well 64-88 metaG | ecosystem: Engineered > Solid waste > Landfill > Unclassified | place... | reverse complement strand
TATTTGCAAAATTGTTATTCTTCCTCCCCCCTTGAGGGGGAGGATTGAGGTGGGGGGCAATCGAGGGGCGAGGGTTTGGGGTGGGGGGCTTAAATTTGCCCGACAACAAGGAATTTGGATTGCCGCGTCGAAACTTTGTTTCTCCTCGCAACGACGGGAAATTCCGTTCCCTGCCCCCCGTTCCCTGTTTTTTAAAAATTTGCGAAGCATTATTGAACTTAATCACTTAATCACCCAGTCACTTAATAACTTCATAAAAAGCCCTTCACCCCTTAAGCCCTTAAGCCTTTCAAACAACCTTCCAACCTTCCAACCCTCCAAAAGCCGTTTACCAATTCGAGCGTGTCATTATGATTTTGGCGTTTTTGTTGTACATGTTTTCTTTATACCAACGCCCTTTGAATTTTTTCTTCTCATCAAAAATATATTGGTCGGAATTTGAAACATAATAATATGCAGCGGCTAATTCTCCGTTTCTGTAATATTGGTAGGCCCAGTAGGGAAAATTTGGATAATTGCCGGAAAAAGTGTCGACCCATCTTAAAGAACCCATTGCGTCGTAATAATAAATATTTTTAAGGTTATTTTTATATTGAATTCCGTACGCAATCATTAATTTGTTCCAATAAAACCCGCAATAAAACTTATCCGCGTCTTCCTTTTTACCTTTAGAAATATCATCGTAATCTTTTAAATAATTATCATTTTTCCAAAAATTTTCGTATTGTTTTTTGAATTCGTTTCTCGAATATTTAAGCTTAGTTTTTTCACCAAACAAAATGCTTTGAATTTCTTTAATATTTTCGTCACGCTGCAATTGTGTTTTTGAAATCCAATCGAAAGTAATTTCACATTCAAGCGGTTTTGTACCCTCTTCAACCTGTGCCGAAAACGCAGGCAAGACCAAAAACATTAACAAAATTGAAATAACAACCTTTTTCATAAACTCCCCCTAATCACTCAGTCACTTTTATATTATAATTATATTATGGACTATTTAAAAAACAAGTTTGATACAATTGTTGTAGGGGCGGGACATGCAGGCTGCGAAGCAGCCCTTTCAGCCGCTAATTTGGGGTTAAAAGTTCTTTTATGTTCACTTAATCTGGACAACATCGCCTTAATGCCCTGCAATCCGGCAATAGGCGGCCCCGCTAAATCAACTTTGGTGCGGGAAATAGACGCACTCGGGGGTGTGATGGGCGAGGCTGCGGATGCAACTTATATTCAAATGAAAATGTTAAATTCTTCAAAAGGGCCGGCTGTCAGGGCATTAAGGGCCCAATCAGACAAAAAAGAATATATGACGTATGTGCGTCATATTTTGGAAAAAAACAAAAATATTTATCTTAAACAATGTTGTATAACTGATTTGATTGTTGAAAACGGTAAAATTAAAGGGGCAGTTGACCAATACGGGATTGAATATTTTGCTCCGAGCGTGATTTTGACAACGGGAACGTCCTTAATGGGAAGGATTTTTGTCGGACTTCAGTCATATCAAGCCGGAAGGCTTGGCGAAATGCCCGCAGTCGGACTTTCGGATTGTCTTAAAAAATTGGGCTTCACCGTTAAAAAACTCAAAACAGGAACTCCTGCAAGGGTTGACAATCGGACAATCGATTATTCAAAAATGACTATTCAGCCCGGCGATAAAGAATTGAATTTCTACTCCTTCAAGCCAAACCGCCCGATAAGACAGCAATATCCATGCTATTTAACAAAGACAAACGAAAAAACCCACGAAATTATCAGGGCTAATTTGGACAAATCACCTATGTATCAAGGTCTGATTGAAGGAGTCGGCCCGAGATACTGTCCTTCAATTGAGGATAAAATCGTAAGATTTTCCTCTAACCCTTCGCATCATATTTTTATCGAACCGGAAGGACTTAGCACCTACGAAGCTTACGTACAGGGATTTTCCAGCAGCTTGCCGGCCGATGTTCAAATCCAAATGCTTCGCTCACTGCCCGGTTTGGAGAATGTCCATGTGATAAAACCTGCCTATGCGGTTGAATATGATTATGTACCTGCAATTCAGCTTAATCATTCGCTTATGACAAGGCTTGTTCAGGGATTGTTTCACGCAGGGCAGATTAACGGAACAAGCGGGTACGAAGAAGCCGCTGCCCAAGGGCTTATTGCGGGGATTAATTCGTTTAACTATATTAATAAATCCGAGATGCTGGAATTACCGAGGAGTTCTTCTTACATCGGCACGCTGATAGACGATTTGGTTACAAAAGACATTCAAGACCCTTATCGAATGTTGACTTCACGCTCAGAATACAGGCTCCTGCTCAGGCAGGATAACGCTGACACGAGGTTAACCCCGATAGGACACAAATTGGGGCTGATTGATGATGTGCAGTTTAAAATATTTGAAGAAAAACAGGAAAAAATTGAGGCTGAAACCAAAAGGCTCAGTGTTGAAAAAATTCCCTCTGATGCAAACATCAACGAAATTTTGGCAAAATACGGGGAATGCATTGAAAAAGGAATTAAGTTAATTGATATTTTGAAGAGGCCCAATATTGATTACAAAATTTTAAAAGAATTAGATGATAAAACGAAAAAACTGGATTTACCCAAAGATGTTTACGAACAGGTTGAAATCCTTATAAAATATGAAGGCTACATCAAACGTCAGGAATTTCAGGTTGAACAGTCGGGCAAACTTGAAAAATTCAGGATACCGCGGGGCATTGATTATTCAAAAATTCAGCATATTTCGACAGAAACAAGGGAAAAATTAGAAAAAATCCGTCCCAAAACTCTTGGTCAAGCCTCCAGAATTGGCGGCGTAAAACCTGCAGACTTGTCGGTTTTGATGGTGATGTTCAACGGCAAAAGGTAATCAAAGTAGGGTGCCTATCAAGAATTATAATTGACTTTTTGTACGCTTTAAGGTACAATGTCTAATATGAAGGAAATAGTAATTTTTGAAATAAACGGAAAAATTCCAATAATGGATTGGTTAATTTCGTTTAAAGATAAAAAAAATAGAGATAGAATTGCCGATAGGATTGTGCGTATTTCTTCAGGCAACTTGGGCGATTATAAAAAAATCAACAATGAATTATCAGAACTTCGCTTTAAGTTCGGCTCAGGGTATAGAATTTATTTTTCGGAAATTGATAATGTTATTATTCTGCTTTTGAACGGCGGAGATAAATCAACTCAAAGTCGTGATATCAAAAAAGCAAAAGAATATTTAACAATATGGAAAGGGCAACAAAATGACTAAAAAATATAAAAACAGTGTACCATTGGATGACTTTATGGTTGAATATTTACAAGATAAAGAAAGAGCAAAAGGGTTTTTAAATGCAAGCCTTGAAAGTTATCTTGACGATAGTGACATAAATGAATTTTTGCATTCCTTAGAGCTTGTTCTGAAATCAAGACAGTCTGTTTTGAGTTTCGCAAAAGAAACAAAGCTCAGCAGAACCAATTTATATGTGCTTTTTAAAGGCAAAAGAACTCCCAATATGCATACGGTTTTAAAAATCCTTGCAAAACTTGGGTATACGCTTAAAGTGGCTTAGAACTGTAGATTGGGTGTTATTCCCGACAACATGGATTAAAAAGCAGGGTAGGATTGCTATTCTACCGGCATGAGGCAATTTATGAAGACATTAAAAAAAATTCATTCAAAAAACAAGAATGAAATTGTATTGATTGAACAAAAAGGGACAAAAAACCTTAAGACAGTCCTGATAATCGGCGTTGTTCACGGCGATGAGCCTCAGGGGAAATTTCTCATTGAAAATTATCTTGAAAATTCCAAAAATAAATCATCCGGACTTCCTGAGAATCGGATGCTTCTTATTCCCTGTCTTAATCCCGACGGGCTTGCTCTGGGAACACGCCAAAATGCGAATTTGGTCGACATAAACAGGAATTTCCCGACCCAAAATTGGCAAAATGCACCGTTTACACCTGAATATTTTGGGGGCGAGAAGTGCTTCAGTGAGATTGAGACAAAATTTGTCATGAAAATTCTTGAAAAGTTTTCGCCTGACGTGATTTTTACCCTGCACACCCCGTTTAAGGTGGTTAATTACGACGGACCTGCAAAAGACATCGCCAAAAGGATTTCCGAAATAATAAAATATCCGGTTAAAAAGCAAATCGGCTATCCTACTCCTGGAAGTTTCGGAACTTATGCGGGAATTGAAAGAAAAATTCCTATCATCACGCTTGAATTGGACGAAGAAATTGACGTAAAAGAATTAGTTGCTCCAATGAACAAAATATTCGATTATCTTGGCAATGTTTAGTTTTTTTTTTAAGATTAATAAACTTTTGAAGTTATTGAATTATAAATTATGCTAGAAGCTTTTTGGATAAAATCTTTGCCCAACTGCGAATTGTAAGGACGATTTGCCAAAATTGCCACAATGTATTTTTTGCCGCTTGGTGTGAACACAATCCCCGCATCGCCGAGCATTTTGCCGATGTCGCCGGTTTTGTGGACAAACAAAGCCTTCGGGTCAAGTCCTGCTTGAATTAGTCGGTTATTTTCGACATGGCTCATGTAGTCAACAATGTATTCGCGGGAATTTATATTTAAAAACCCCGGATTATCAAGGTTATAAAGCATTGTAGCCAAATCTTTTGCGGTCGTGTAATTCGTTCCGTCAATGTCCGGAAGCCAATTATTTATGTAGGTATTTTTCAATCCCCAGCTTCTGATTCCTCCGTTTACGTCAGGCATTCCGCCTATTGTTGAAACAATCATATTTGTGGCAGAGTTGTCCGATTTCGTAATCATTGCTCTTGCAAGTTCGTCAATCGTATATTTTGCCCCCAAAGCCCTTGTCTGCAAGTCGCCCGAGCCTTCTGCCTTGTAATAAGGCGTCAGTGCCATCTCATCGTAAATTGTTAACTGATTGGCTTCAATCGACTTAAAAAGTTGTATTAGGACGGGAATCTTGATAATACTTGCAGCGGCATATGGTTCAGACGCTTTTATATCAACATATTTCCCTGTATCATAATCCCAAACAAAAATAGAAGGATCAATTGTTTTATACATAGCCATTAATTTTGTTAATTTTGCTTCAACAACGGGCATTTTTTCTGTAGTGTAAAGCGTTGTCATTTCAGGTTTTTTGATTTTTGCCTCGGTTAAAAGTCTTGTGTTTAAAAATAAATCGTTTGACAAATAATTTACAGTAGGGCTGTAAAGCTCGTTATAATCGACTTTTACCTCTTTATAAGGAGGTCCGAAAAGAAGCGGTTTAGAAATTCTGTCATATCCGTAAGGAAGCACGTAAATAGCCAACAGGGCCAAAATTGCCCATGAAATTAAGCGGGCAAAAGGATTTACCCTTTTGCGGCGTAAAACTTTTTTCTTTCTAACGGGCCTTAATTGTGGCCTGACCGGCGTGATAACCTGCGTGTACGGCTGAGGATACGGCCTCTGATAGCCATAGTAACCTCTGCTATACCTGTAATCTCCTGCCTGTTTAGGCATTGGCATGACAATCCCTCCTCCAACAAAACTATTATAATACTTTTTATAATTTGTGTGAATAATGTAAACAATGTATCTTTTTTTGGTGATTAAGTGACGCAGGGAACAGAACCGTTCGACCCTTCAACTTATCGGCTTATAAACTTATCGACTTCTTTCCCTATTGTTTTTTTTTGTGTTTCATGTAATAATGATTATGCAATCTGTTAATGATAGTAGTTTATGCTTGTTGGGTGTAAATCAATTTACTTCTCCAGCATGAATGTTTAGCATAGAAGAAAGTGAGATACTCAAGAATAGTGAGTTCTAGCGAATTTAACTTTAAGTATATTAAAGATAGAGCATCTGCGGGAAGTTGGCGGCGTGGCTATGAAGCCCATACCAAAGGTTTAGTGCTCGAAGGATACCCTGAAAAAAACTTTTACAAAGGTAAAGTCAAGGGTAACTTTAAAGATTCTTACAAAACAGATCTTATTTTTAAGAAAAATGAGGTCGAAGCCCGCTGTGACTGCCCTTTAAAAGAAGAATGGTGCAAGCATGCTGTTGCGGTCGGTATAAAGGCCGTTGACGAACATGCCTATGAAGATTTTTTGGAAACCAAATATAAAATCGAATCGAGTTTTGATGACGAAAATACGGCACTAACTCAACCGCCGCAAGGAAATTACATTTTTCACTTTAACCCTAAGAGAAAACCTAATTTTTTCTCAATTTTGGTCATGTCAAGGGAAACCGGCAAAGTCGTTCGGGCAATTGAATCCATTTTGAAAGTTTTAATAGATTCACAAAAACAGGATAAAAATTTTGAATTAAATAATGCCCAAAAAGTTGAGATTACAATTTTTCAGCAGCTTCTCAAAACGTCCCGTCAGGACAAAAAGGCTGGCTGGTATGACATTCCGATTACAAAATTCGGTGATATGTTCACGCTTTTATCAAGAGCCGAAGAAGTTTTGGATGAAAAATCAAAACAGCGTTTAAAGTTTACCGACAAAGAATGGCGATTGGTACTTTCGGTAAATTCCTCTAATGTCGGCAACGTTATGCTGGCACTTGAATGGAAACGCCCTGATAAGGACGATGTATACCCGTTTGAGGAAGTTCGGTATTTCTCCCGTCACCTAAAATGGGGAAGGTACAAAAACTTAATGTTCCCGACAAATATTCCGGTTAGTGCGGTGCCTCAAAGCCTTACAAAAACCTCATTCACCGATTTGAAAGACGCTGATGGCGGTAAATTTATTTATGAAGAACTTCCGAAACTTCAAAAAATAATGGATATAGAAATATCAGAAACAATAAATAAATTACTGCTTGAAAAAAGACCTCCTTTGAATATTGTCACAATGGGAATTGATTATGACCAGTCACTTAAAGCTTCATTGGAATTTGAGTATGACGGAGTCAAAGTCCCTTTTTCAAAAACAAGTGAAAAAACTCCCTATGTTACGATTAAAAACCCTAAAGAGGACAGTCTTTATTGGGTTAAAAGAAACATTGAACATGAACAGGCTGCATATAACATGCTTCTGGCCTGCAAGTTTGTTCCGATGCAGACTAATAACCTCGCACTCGAAAAGGAAAACGCAATAGATTTTTATAATTACTACCTGAAACAAGCTGGAGAAGGCTGGAAGTTCATCGAAAAAGACGACATGAGCCTATTTAAAATTGTGGAAGAACCTTTTAAATTGAAGGCTGAGGTTGACTTTTGCGAAAATTCAAAGGATGGGTTTGAGATTTATCTTTATGGTCAGGTCGGAGAAGATAAAATTAATTTTGACGACATCTACGATACCATCCAAAGCGGCGAAAAATACAGCAGGGTAAGAAGTTTGGGGTTTGTGGAATTTCCCGCACCCGAAATTTATTCAATGATGCGTTCGTTCAATTCTTTTGATGTTTATAGAAACAGCGAAAACAAATTTATCGTAAAAACTTACAGGGCAGGGCTTTTAAATGAGCTTGAAAACCTCGGCGTAGACTTGATTTTGAGTGAAAACTTCTCGGAATTTTGGCGGCAGATGTCTACTTTCTCGACTACCGAAGATGTTACCCTTTCAAAAAGTATTAAAGCGGAACTCAGAGAATACCAGTCGAAAGGATTCAGCTGGCTTTGGTTTATGTATAAATACGGGCTGAACGGGATTTTGGCGGATGACATGGGGCTTGGAAAAACCCTTCAGGCACTTACAATTTTGCAAAAAGCCAAAGACGTGGACGGTCCGATGCCGACGCTTGTAATCTGCCCGACTTCGGTTGTGTTCAATTGGGAGGCTGAAATCCAAAAATTCGCTCCGGAATTGACCTGCCTTAAGCTCTCCGGAATTGAAAGAAAACAGCTTTTTAAGGAAATCGCAAATTACGATATTGTAATCACGAGTTACGCTCTTGTCAGACGTGACGTTGAAAAATTAAAGAAAATTAATTTCCGGTATGTAATTCTGGATGAATCTCAAAATATCAAAAACGCACTCTCTCAAACTGCACAGGCAGTTAAAAAACTTGATGCACAGCACAAAATGGCACTTTCAGGAACCCCGATTGAAAACAAACTGGAAGAATTATGGTCGGTGTTTGATTTTCTTATGCCGGGATTTATGTTCAGTATCTCCGAATTTAATTTCAGATATGTTAATCCGATTATGGAGCGTGGCGATAAGACGGTTGAAAAACGGCTCAAATTGCAGATTTACCCGTTCATCCTTCGCCGTATGAAGCGGGACGTTGCGAAAGATTTGCCTGACAAAGTTGAAAACATTGCATACTGCGAATTAACTCCGGAACAAAGAGAGTTCTACCTTGAAGTGCTTGACTCTACTAAAGAAGAATTGTTCAAATGCATTGAGCAAAACGGTTTGGAAAAGAGCAGGATGTCAATTTTCTCAGCCCTGTTGAGATTACGCCAAATCTGCTGCCATCCGAGACTTTATGACAAAGCAAATATTAAAGGAATTAATCAGTCCGGCAAGTTTGAACACCTGAAAGAAATGCTTGAAGAAATAATTTCAGAAAACCACAGAGTACTTCTGTTCAGCCAATTTGTTGATATGCTTGACTTAATAAAGGATTGGCTTGAAAGAGAGGCAATTCCTTACGAATATTTGACGGGAAAAACCAAAGACAGACAGGGTGCAGTTGAAAGATTTAACAAAAACGACAGTATTCCGATTTTCTTGGTCAGCTTGAAGGCCGGCGGAACGGGCTTGAATTTGACCGGAGCGGATTACGTAATCCACTATGACCCGTGGTGGAACCCTGCAGTTGAAGATCAGGCTACAGACCGAGCCTACCGTATCGGCCAAACAAAAAAAGTTTTTGTATACAGACTTATCACCAAAAACACTGTTGAAGAAAAAATCCAAAAGCTTAAACAGGTTAAAAGAAACCTCGTTGACAGCGTAATTTCCGTTGACCGAAACATAACAAAATCGCTTACCATAAACGATATTAAGGAAATTTTCTCGGTGGACTAGCGGGCAGGGGGAAACCGTGAGACGTGAGAAGAGAAACGGGAAAAGGGAAACGGAAATTCCCGTCGTTGCTATTACGCGAGAATTTGTTTGCGTTTTTACCTGACCTGTTATCTTTTCTTCAATCTTGTTTGGATATCTTCAAGAAGCTTTCTGTTGACAGACAGCAAATCAGCCAGAACTGCTATTAAGCCTATTTGAACACCTGTTAAAATTAACACGGCCGATAAAACAAGTGATTGAATGTGGCCCGAACCGGATGCGGTAAAGTAAAAATACAAAAATCTTACGCCGAGCAAAATACCCGGAATTAAAAACAGCAAGCCGATTATGGCAAAAAATCTGAATGGTCTGTACACGATAAACATCCTTATCATTGTAAAAGTCGAACGTTTTATATAATCAAAAATGTTCTTGATTAATTTTGATTTTCGCAGCTCAGGATTAACTCTAACAGGAACAGAAATGATTTCAAGCCCCTTTGCCTTAGCCTGAATAATTGTTTCAAGAGTATAGGTGTAATTGTCAAAAACGTTAATCTGTAACGCCGCATCCTTTGAAAAAGCCCTGAAGCCGCTTGCCGCATCGGCAATTTTTGTTGAGCTTACAAGCCTCATTACCCGGGAGCCGAGTTTTTGCAGTATTTTTTTTGTGGGCGAAAAGTGCCGAATATTTTCTATCGGACGGGAACCTATTACAATATCGGCTTGTTTTTGAAGAATCGGTTTAACCAATTTTTCGATATCTTCGGCGTAATACTGATTATCCGCATCTGTATTCACGATTATGTCAGCACCCATCTCCAAAGCCTTCGAAAGCCCTATTGAAAAAGCTTTGGCAAGCCCGACGTTATTGGGCAAAATGACAAAATTACTGACGCCGTTTTTTTGAGCAACCTCGGTTGTTTTGTCCTCGGAGCCGTCATCAATTACAAGAACCTGAATTTCGTCGATTCCGTCAATATGTTTTGGCAGTTGGGACAAAGTTATTGCCAGCGTTTTCTCTTCATTATAGCAAGGTATTTGGATGACTAATTTCATATATTCTCTTTTAAAAAGTAAACAATGACGTAAAATGCGATAAATTTTTTAACAATTATATTCATATTATAATATAAAAGTGAGTAAGTGATTAGGTGATTAAGTGACTAAGAGAAATTTCGGTTTAAAAACATTTGGAATAATGTTATTTATAATAACTCTGGGGACGATATTAAGGCTGATTTTTATAAATAAACCCGACGGACTTTGGAATGACGAATACGTAAGCTGGTTTATCGCGTCAATTCCATTAAGCAAAGGGTTTTTCAACGCCGTTGCTTCCCAGTGCCACATGCCGTTTTATTATTTGTATCTGAAATTTTTTATACATTTTTGGGGAAACAGCGACTTAATGCTTAGACTAACTTCCGTTCTGCCGGGCGTTTTGTCAATTATATCAATGTATTTTGTGGGGAAAGAGTTCAAAGATAAAAAACTGGGGGTTCTTTGTGCAACAATAACCGCCCTGAGTTCGTTTTTAATATATTTTTCGCAGGAAGTAAGATTTTACGGAATTCTGTTCCTTTTTTCAAGTTTATCACTTTTATTTACGCTCAAACTTGGGAAAAAACAGAATTTTTCAAACTTCTTCTGGTACACAATTTCTAATTTCCTTATAATATTTACCCACACGATAGGATTTGTATTTGTATTTTTCAATTTAATATTCCTCAGCTTTTGGCTTAATAAAGACAAAATTCTCAAAAAATCTATAATCATACTTTGGAGTTCAATATTTCTATTCGGTCTGCTTTTTGCTCCCTTATTATTTAAAATTTTCACCACCCACCCTTATTCGCAGTGGTGGGGACAGTTCACAATCGCAAAAATCGGTTTTCTGATTACGGATTATTTTTCACCAATTTTGACTAATATAGTAAGCTCGCCGGACAACTTTTTTTATAACTTAACACCAAACTTCATTATTTTCGCACTTTTACCTTCAATAATTGCAATAGCAGGGCTTATAAAGGCTCTCACAACAAAAGAATACAGAATATTGGGATTATTTTACGTAAGTCTGGCTTTCATCTTGACTTTAATTCTGGCGGCTATTTCGGGTAAACTGGTCTTTGCAACAAAATATTCCATTGAAATTTACCCGATATTAATTTTAATTGCGGGATTTGGCTTGCTGAACTTTAAAAAAGCCCTAAAATATTTTTTAATTCTTTCATTCTGTTTTTTAAACTTATTTTACATCCTCACAAACCCAAATTCTGCACCGAGACTTCGCCGCAGCGAAGGGCATAAAATAGTTGCAGATTTAATCAAAAACGCTGATTTAAAAGCCGGCGATTACATTTTATTGAATTACTATCCAAAAGAAAGATTTGAAAAGTATTTTGATTTCGGCAAATACAACGTGATTTCCGTCAATAAGGCTAATTTCCCCGAATATCTGGGGGTAAAATCGAAAGAAGAGTTCAAAAGTATTGATGAAAATCATCTTGACAGAAAATTTAAGCAGGAAGTATTGGATAAATTACAGCCCAATCAAGAGCTTGCAATTGTTATTTTGAAAGACGTTGCAATGTATTCGCCGATGCAATTAAAAGCCTTGCTCAAGGATGAGAAAGAATACAAAAAAACGCCGTTTTTGTTTTTGGCGTTTTCATATCTTAAAAACGAAATGTTTGAAAATTCTTTAAAGAATCTTCAAATCTTAAGGATAGAACAAAAAGGAAGTTGGACGGTCGTAACATTTAAGAGATAAAATAGCCTGAAATATTAGCATGGAGTAGATTTTACGCTTATTAACATTTCTTAATAAAGGGCGGAGTATTAGCAATTATGAGAGAAAAATATTCTTTATTTATATGTAAGGTGGTTGCTTTCAGGTTGGAAGTAAAACAGGAAGTGTAAATATAATGCCGAAGATTAATAAAATCGACATTTCGGATGTATGCACGGGCTTGGGCCGGCAGAACCTCAAAAAAGAGGCGAGAGAAGAAATATTAAAATTAATGCCCAAATCCGTGAACACAATACACGGAATGTCTGGATTTGTCGGCGAAATTCCCAATATTTTAATTAATGCGGTAGGAACTGGTTTAGTTGCACCTATTTTTATTAAATATAATTTTTTATCAAAAACAGACGAAGATACAAGAACATATTCAGCCCTAAGGCAGCCTGTTTCTGCCGCTTTGGCAATTTTAATGCAAATCGGAATTGTTATTCCTTTCAACTCCGTCATAAACAATATGACAAATAAAGGAGAGTATTTAAAATCAAAATATAATAAAACCGCCTATCAAGACATGAATTATCTTGAAAAAATAATTAAAAAAGAAAATCCGGCATTAGGCAAAAAGGCGAGAGGGAAACTCGCACAAGAAAAACAGCTTAAACAGTTGGAAAAAATGCTCAAACAACTCTATATTAAAGATACGATAGAATATGAAACCGCAAAGGGAAAAGTTAAATTGTCCGCAAGCGAGATTGAGGATTTGCTTGAGCAAACCTCAAAAGATATGTTTAAAAAGGCAAAGGGGAACTTACAGGAAGAAAACGTTGTAAAAAAACTGCAAACAGCAATTAAAGAGAAAAGGCCAATAAAAGAACTGTTTGAAAATTCCAAAGGAATCAAAGATACCAACTTTGTTTACGAAGTGGCACAAAAATACATATCAAACACTGCGGCCAATATAAGGGGATTGAAACAAAACACCGGACTGGCCGTAACTTTGCTGGTTTTGCCGCTTTCATGCACCTTGCTCAACTGGATTCACCCGAAATTAATGAAAGCATTTTTCCCTAAATTGACAGAAAAAAAGAAAGACAACTATCAGGATACCTTCTCGAAAAACGAAAAAGCAAGTCGGGAGGTGCAAGATGATTAGCGTGTCAAAAATAATGAGTCAGGCAGTTGATTACGGTATCAAAAAGCCTATAAACGCCTTCACCAAAACCCGTTTTGCCGATAATGTCTGCAAAAATTATCAGTCCAACAATGTAAAATATATCGCGGGATTGGGGATAGCTTCAGTCGTTTTAAAAGACGCATACGGCTGTTATTTGTACGTAAAACAAAGTTTAAACAACAAAAAAATCCCTGAAGACAAAAGAAAATTCGTGGCGGCACTGGATTTAACCAACGGCGGCTTGATGATTTTGATGCAGCTTTTAATGTTTTTCACGATGTCAAACCCAAAAGTTCAGGGGAAAATATTTAATAAATTATTCGGGAAAATATTCAGCACTACGGCTAAAACAGGCTATGAAAAAATAATCAGAAGCCAAAACAAATTCAAAAACATCAGTGCAAAAGAATTTGACACAATTTTTGAAAACACAAAAAAAGACATTGAAACATTTTTTGGAATTTTCACAAGTCTTGCCGCATCAACAATTATCGCAAAACGTGTTATCGTTCCGTTCATTGCGACACCGCTGGCCGATAAAGCCGAAAAATTTATGACCAAAGATGACGACAAATGCAAAGATAAATTCACCCGTGGAGTTAAAAAATAGCCGCATGGATTACGAAATTTGTTTGTGATATTTTAAAGGTAGGGAACAGTAAAAAGGGACGACAATGCTAGAAAATTTACCTACCGTTTATGATGCAAAAGCAACAGAAGAAGAAGTTTATAAATTTTGGGAAGAAAACGAATGTTTTAAGGCAGATGCCAAAAGCAATAAACCGCCTTACTCAATCGTAATTCCGCCGCCGAACGTTACCGGAGTCCTTCATATGGGGCATGCACTGGACGGTACTTTACAGGATATTTTAACAAGATATCACAGAATGTCCGGCTATGAAGCTCTTTGGCTTCCTGGAACAGACCATGCAGGTATTGCGACCCAAGCGGTTGTCGAAAAAAAATTAAGAGAAGAAGGCACAAACAGGCATGAAATTGGCCGTGAAAAATTCCTTGAAATAACATGGGATTGGGCAAATAAACATAAATCTGCAATTTTAAATCAATTCAAACGTCTCGGAGCGTCTTTTGACAGGAGCAGAGAGCGTTTCACTTTTGATGAAGGCTGTTCGGAAGCCGTAAAAGAAGTTTTTGTGAAATTATATGAAAAAGGATTAATTTATAAAGGTGCTTATATCGTAAACTGGTGTCCACGCTGTCAGAGTGCGATTTCTGATATTGAAACCGAATACGAAACCGAAGACGGACATTTGTGGGAAATTTCCTATCCTTTTAAAGACGAACCGGGTGCAATTGTGATTGCTACAACCCGCCCCGAAACTATGTTTGGGGATGTAGCTATTGCCGTTAATCCGAGCGACTACAAGTACAAGGATTTGGTAGGAAAAACGGTTTGTTTGCCTTTGACTGGTAGGCCTATACCGATTATCGCCGATGATTACGTCGACAAACATTTCGGAACAGGTGCTTTGAAAATTACTCCGGCTCACGACCCGAATGACTACGAAGTAGGAAAACGTCATGAGCTTAAGCCGATTTGGGTAATCGACGGTGAAGGCAAAATGAAGGACTGTCCTGAAGTTCCGGCTGAAATAAGAGGACTTGACAGATACGATGCCCGCAAAAAAACAGTTGAAATGCTTGAAAAACAGCAAGTTTTGGTTAAAATTACCAAACATGTCCATAATGTCGGCAAATGCCAACGCTGCCATACCACAATTGAACCGCTCTTGTCTGAACAGTGGTTTGTCAAGATGGAACCGCTTGCCAAAGAGGCGATTGCGGCGGTTAAGGACGGCAGGGTTAAGTTTGTTCCCGAACGCTGGGAAAAGAATTACCTCGGCTGGATGGAAAATATCCGTGATTGGTGCATTTCCCGCCAACTCTGGTGGGGGCATCAAATTCCCGCATATTACCACAACGTGACGGGTGAAATGGTTGTCGCAAAGGAAAACCCCGACCCGCAAAATTACACCCAGGATTCTGACGTCCTTGATACATGGTTTTCATCAAGCCTATGGCCGTTTTCAACTCTGGGATTTCCCGATACGGCGTCGGAAGATTTTAAGAAATTCTATCCTACAAGCGTTCTGGTAACCGGATTTGATATAATTTTCTTCTGGGTTGCAAGAATGATTACAATGGGGCTTGAATTCACCGGTAAGGCACCGTTTTCGACTGTTTATATCCACGGGCTTATCAGGGATGAAAAGGGCCAAAAAATGTCAAAATCAAAAGGCAATACGATTAATCCTGTTAAAATTATCGACAAATACGGCTGTGATGCTCTAAGGTTCACTATGACGTCGCTTTGTACGTACGGCGGACAGGATATTAAAGTCAGTGATGAAAGATTTGAATATGGCAGAAATTTTGCCAACAAGATTTGGAACGCTTCCCGCTTTGTGCTTATGAACCTTGAAGGCGTTGATGATAAAGAAATTGATTTTGCCGACCTTACGATTGCGGACAAATGGATTTTGGATAAGCTAAACAATACCGCAAAAGAGGTTAACGAAAACATAAAAAATTATAGAATAGGCGAGATTGCACATATTTTGTACGATTTTTTCTGGAACTCTTACTGCGACTGGTATGTGGAAATTGCAAAAATTCAGCTTCAAGACGAAAATATAAAGCTCAATACTCAAAGAGTTTTAAGATATGTTCTTGATATGTCTTTGAGATTACTGCACCCGATTATGCCTCACATCACTGAGAAAGTTTATTCGCTTATTCCAAATCACGAGTTTAAAGCAATTATGTTGGCAAATTATCCGATTTACGATAAGAAATTAAGCTTTCCGGCCGAAGCAAAAGAAATGGAACTTGTGTTTGAAACGATTACGTCTTTGAGAAATGTGAGACAAAGTTTTAATATTTCGCCGTCTGTTAAGGTCAACATTGAAATTAGGGCAAAAAAGAGCGAAAAACCGACTTTTGAGAGTGTTTTACCTTTGATAAAAAGGCTTGCGAGGGTTGAAAACATTACGTTTGCTGATGAAAAACTTCCGTTGCCTAAAAAATCGGCAACAGCTGTTGTGAGTGCCTCCAAAATAATTATCCCGCTTGAGAATTTGATTGATATAAATGCCGAAATTGCCCGCCAGCAAAAGAAATTGGACAAATTGACCGCTGAGAAAAACTCGCTTACAGGTCGTTTGGGCAACAAAAATTTTACAGATAATGCACCAAAAGAGGTTATTGAGGAAACTCAAGCCAAGGCTGCCGAGCTTTCAGTTCAGCAGGGAATTATTGAAAAACTGATTGAGTCATTGACTTAACGCTAACCTTTTAAGGCAATCAGGGCGTCTGCCAGTTTATCGCATGCATCCTTAACAAAAGCAGGCATTTCTACTTTACTTCTGAAAATAACAACGCGTTCTTGTAATTTATCCACTTCCGGTATTTCGGAATAATTTGAAATAGTTATTAAGTCTCTAGGGGTACCACTATCATAAGATGGAGAATGGACAATCTTTTGTCTAATGACATCATTAGCCGTTGTATTTTTATTGTAAATAGCAATACCAAACTTGGATTCTTTAAAACTGAATTCTCCCGCTAACACCTTTTTGGTAAAATCCGAGATTAGTCTAAATTCATCACCAACGTTCAGAGTGTGATCTAATTCCTTATCCAATATTTTTGAATAAGAATAGTGAGTAGCCACCCCAAACGATGTTTGGGATTTGTTTTGGTTTGTTTGTAAACTTGAAATTTTTGGAATCATTTTTTTCTCCTTTTTTATTAACACATGCTATAAACCATGGGCAGAATATTTTTTGCTAGTTTTCTTGTAAAGAATTGTAACAAATTGAAGTATATACGCAATTTTATACTTCGTATATACTTTATATATATGTAAGACAAAACAAATTAAATAAAAAGAGAGCTAACATTAAATAAACACAACCCCCTACCAACCCCCTCCCAACCCCCTACCCTACCCAACCCCCTTACATTTACCCCCCAATTCCCTTCCTAACAAAATTTTACTCCCCATCGGGGAGTTTTTTTTGTGCTTAATTAAGTCGATAAGTCGATAAGTCGATAAGTTGAAAGGCTTTTGAAGAAGTGATTAAGTGATTAAGTGCAACAAAAAAATTTCCCATTTCCCTATTCCCTATTCCCTATTCCCTATTCCCTATTCCCTATTCCCCATTCCCCATTCCCACCGCTCCCCCGCTCCCCCCTCCTTCCAAACTGCCTAATCGGGTGAGCGAAACAATACCCAACCGGCGTTATTTTGAAATGATGTTTGTTGTATCCTATACTAATATAGGAGGGAAAAAGCATGAGATTTAAAAACTTTTCAATTATTACACTTATTTTTGTGGTTCCTATTGTGGCCTACATGATTTTGTCAAAGCCGGAAACGAGTTTTGCGAACAAAACAGTCGATGCAAACAAGCCGCAAATCATTAAATTTACATCATTGATGTGTTTGGATTGTAAAAAATTGGATAAGGTCATGAAAGAAGTTTATCCTGCTTACAGTGACAAAATTACGTTAGTTGAAGTTCAGGTTCAAAACGAAGACGATTATACAAAAAAACAAGTCCAAAAGTACGATGTAACATTGGTTCCGACCCTTATTTTCATTAACTCAAAGGGCAAAAAGGTTTCCAAAACCGAAGGTTTCCTTGAGCGTGAAAGACTGGAAAAATACATGAAAGAACTTAATTAATGAACAATTATTTGGAAATGTTTTCACAAGGAGCGGCAGGTAGCGGACATTTCGGCCTGATTATGCTTGGAGTCTCTTTTTTGGGAGGACTTTTGGCATCGGTATCGCCTTGCTCTCTGGCAATGTTGCCGATAATTATCGGTTACGTCGGCGGATATTCCAAAGGAAGCCCCGCTAAAACCTTCCTGCAAATGCTGTTTTTTGTTTTCGGTTCTTCTCTCGTTTTTGCAACAATCGGGGTTATTTGTGCCGTAACAGGCAAAGTCTTTATTTCATTCGCACCCGTGTACTTTATTTTGATATTAGCATCTTTGTTGATGGTTATGGGGTTGAATATAATGGGATTGCTTGATTTCAACATGCCGGTTATTATCAAACAAATTCCGCAAAGCTCGGGGAAAAACATGGTTTTGTACCCGATTTTAATCGGTGCGGTTTTTGCACTTGCCGGAACACCTTGTTCTACGCCTATTTTGGCGGGCATAATGGCGTTTGCGTCAATGTCGACAAATATTCTGTCTGCCGTTTTAATGCTGTTTATGTTTTCTCTCGGACAGGGCTTAATTTTGGTAATAGCCGGAGTTTTCACCTCCAGTCTGAAAGGGTTTAAGAATTTCGCATATATATCAGAAATCTTGCTGAAATTAAGCGGAGTGCTTTTGATTTTATCCTCTCTTTATATTTTTTACAAAGTATTTTCTCCGTTATTGTAAAAAAATCTTGTATGTAGTAGTATTTACATATAAATAAATGGAGAAAAATTATGATAAAAACTATTGAAGGCAAATTAACCGTAAAAAGCGAAAAATTTTGCATTATTGTTTCAAGATTTAACGAATTTATCGGTTCAAAACTTTTGTCGGGAGCAATCGACGAATTGACAAGACACGGGGTTAAGGAAGATAACATCACGGTGGTTTGGTCACCGGGGGCGTTTGAAATCCCAATTTTGGCTAAGAAATGTGCTAAATCAGGCATTTACGATGCTATAATTGCTCTCGGAGCGATTATTAAGGGTTCAACTGCTCATTTTGATTACGTTAGTGCCGAATTATCAAAAGGAATCGCAAGCGTAAGTCTTGAAACAGGTGTTCCTGTGATATTCGGAGTGCTTACAACCGAAAATATTGAACAGGCAATCGAAAGAGCCGGCACAAAAGCGGGAAACAAAGGTTCAGACGCAGCCAAATCCGCAATCGAAATGGCAAATCTGGTCAAATTGGTTTAGTAAAGGACATCAGAATTGGAAATAATCACTGAATACAGAAATGAAAACACCAAAGACATCGATATAATTCCAACCCTTGAATTAGTCAAAAAAATGAACGACGAGGACAAAATAGTTGCCCTTGCCGTTGAAGAAGAGTTGGAAAACATTGCAAAAGCCGTTGACTTGATTGCAAAACAATTTTTAAAGGGCGGAAAGCTCTTTTACTTTGGAGCAGGCACATCCGGCAGGCTCGGGGTTTTGGATGCTTCAGAATGTCCTCCTACTTTCAGTGTTGAACCGGATATGGTTCAGGGAATTATCGCGGGCGGCGAAGCCGCTTTTAAAACAGCTGTCGAAGGGGCGGAAGACGATTTTGAAGCCGGTAAAAAAGATGCAAGTGTTTTAACAAAAGATGACGTGGCCGTTGTGATTTCCGCAAGCGGAAATCCTAAATATCTTCTGGGCGTTTTAACCCGTGCCGAGGAAGCCGGAGCCAAAACAATCGGAATAACCTGCAACTCTCAGTGCAAAATCTCTGAAGATGCCGGCGTCTTAATTTGTGTCGAAGTCGGTCCTGAAATTATTGCCGGTTCAAGCAGATTAAAAGCAGGAACGGCTCAAAAAATGATTTTGAACATGCTTTCAACAGGTGCAATGATTAAAATCGGCAAAACCTACGAAAATTTTATGATTGATTTGAAAGCGAGCAATGAAAAGCTTAAAGACAGAGCAATAAAAATTGTCGCTCAAATCGCACAGGTCACACACGCAGAAGCTTTGGCCATGCTTTTGAAATGCAGTTGGGAAATAAAAGTTGCGATTGTCGCACTAAAACTCAAATTGGATGTCACAAAAGCCAGACTGGAATTAAAAAATCACGGCGGAGTGTTAAGAAGAGTAATATAAACAACACAGAATTAAATGGTGAGGTAAAAACATGAAATTAACGGTACTGGGGCCGGGATGTTGGGGATTGACTCTGGCATGGCTATTAACAGATAATTTCAACGAAGTTGTCGTTTGGGGCAGAGAACAGGATTTATCCGAAGATTTAATTAAAAACAAACACTGTGCAAAACCTCTGGAAATCCAACTTTCCGATAAAGTTGAGATAACGTCAAATCTTTCAGCGGCAATTAAAAATGCCGATATAATTTTGCTTGTGGTAGCAACCTCCGGAATAAGACCCGTTTGCGAGGCCTTAAAAAATGCGGGGATTAAGGATGAACAAGTTTTGGTTAACGCCTCAAAAGGTATCGAATTGCCGTCATTGATGAGGATGTCCGAAGTCATAAAGGACGTTTTACCTGACCAGAGCGTTGCCGTTCTTTCCGGCCCGACTTTGGCAAAAGAAGTTTTGATGGGGTGTCCGACCGCTGCATCCGTCGCGTCAGAAAATATAGAAACCGCAAAAAAAGTTCAGCAGGCCTGCACGGTTGCGGGTAAGTTCAGGTTATACACCAACAAAGACGTAATCGGGGTCGAACTTGGCGGAAGCCTGAAAAACGTTATAGCAATCGCTTCAGGGTTTGCTCATGCCATGAATTTGGGTGAGAATTGTACGGGTGCTTTATTGACACGGGGGATGGCGGAAATCGTTCGGGTGAGTGCTAAATTGGGAGCGAATCCCTCTACTCTTTACGGACTTTCTGGAATGGGCGATTTAATCGCAACCTGCTCCAGCCCGATGTCGAGGAATTACACGGTGGGTTCAATGTTAGGCAAAGGCAAAAAAATCAACGATATTTTAAAAGAGTTAGGCTCTGTCGCCGAAGGCGTCCAGACTTCAAAAGCGGTCTGTGAATTAGCCAAAAAACTCAAAATTGAAGTTCCCGTTTCAAGTGCAATTTACGAGGCGGTTTACACGGATGTAACGCCCAAAGAGCTCCTCGACAAGCTGATGAACAGGAAACTAAAAGAAGAAGAAAGTTATTTGTAGTATAATAAGTTAATGAAATACGCTGTAAGATTAATTAAAAATACATTCCATCCGCTGCAAGTTCCGGATTCATTGACTGTTGAACATGGCCAGATGGTTTTGGTTCGGACTGAAAAGGGCGAAGAAGCGTTGAAGATTTTCACCGTCAATTCTGAAATTTCTAAACAGTGGGAAAAATTTAAGCCTGAAGCCCTGCATGCTATAAGAAATTTATCTCAGAGAGATTTACAGACGCTGGACGAAATAAAAAAAGAAGAAGTCGAATCCTTCACCAAATGTCAGGAATTGGTAAAAAAGCACAAGTTGACGATGAATTTGGTACAATGCAGAATTACTTTTGATAAAAAAAAGATAACTTTTTATTATACAGCACCGGAAAGAGTCGATTTCAGGGAACTTTTAAAAGATTTGACGCAAGTTTTTAAACGGGTCAGAATTGACCTGAGGCACATAGGAGTAAGAGACGAAACTTCAATTATGGAAGGAACTGGCATTTGCGGAAGACCGTTTTGCTGCTGTTCTTTTCTGAGAAAATTTGACTCAATAAATATAAAATTAGCCAAGGATCAAGGGATGCCGATAGCTCCGGGTAAAATTTCCGGAACCTGCGGAAGGTTGCTTTGCTGCTTAAATTATGAATATTCGAATTACATTGAAGCCGCAAAAGGTATGCCCCCTGTCGGGTCTACTGTTATGACCCCCGACGGCCTGGGGAAGGTCTTTTCGCTGAAATTTTTGAATTCCAACGTCATGGTTAAACTTGAAGACGGTAAGATGAAAGACTATCCGAAAAACGACATTGAAATGGTTGATGCCGAAGCCAACGTTGAACTTGACATTCCGGTTGTGACTTATCCTGAAGAAACAGAAGGAATAGACCTTAAACAGCTTGAAGACGACAAAAACAGCTCAACGGGAAATGTTTAGGGAACAGGTGAAAGGTCGAACGGTTCAATTACCAATTCTCAATTACCAATTTCCTTTTCCCGTTTCCCGCTCTTGCTTAACACCCCCTTGGCAAAAAAACATGTTTGAGTTACTATATCGATAGTAAAGGAACTAAGCAATGAAAATCGGAATCCCCAGAGCAATGTCTTTTTATAGCAATTACCCGTTTTTTTTCGGGTTTTTTACCGATTTGGGAATAGAAATAGTTTTGTCGGATAAAACGACAAAAAAAACTCTCTCAAACGGTGCGGCTCTTGTCGTTACGGAAACCTGCCTGCCTGTTAAGGTTTTTGTGGGCCATGTTTTAAACCTTTTAGAAAAAGGGGTTGAAACAATTTTTGTTCCTTCACTTCAATCGATTGCTCCAAAAATTTACAACTGCTCAAAAATCAGAGGGCTTCCTGATTTGATTAGGAATGTTGTCAAACGTGATTTCAAAATTATAGAGGCAACGCTTGACAAATCCGAAAAAAATCAGGGATTTTACGAATTTTTGAAAGAAACGGTTTCCCATTTTGGGATTACAGATGAAAAACGGATTAAAAAAGCGTCCAAAGTCGGATGGAAAGTTTATAATAATTTTCAGATTATGGCTCAATCCGGAATGGATTATAAACAGGCCATGAATTACGCTCTTCAGGGTAAAGTTCTTATTGAGAAAAATGATAAGGAATATCCTATTTCCGTTGCACTTGCGTCGCACGCTTACAATATTTATGACGAAAGAACTTCGATGAAAATAATTGATAAGCTAAAGGATATGGATGTTAAGGTTTACAGTGCTTTGCAGTTGACCAAGGAGCAAATGGAAGAGGGCATAAATACCCTTTCTCAGAGAGCTTATTGGGCGAATGAACATGAAATGACCGGATGTGCCGGACATTACCTGAAAGAGAACAAAATTGACGGGATAATTACCCTTACTGCGTTTGGCTGCGGTCCGGACTCATTGATGGTTGAGAGAATTACCAGAAAATCAAAACAGTTTAACAAACCGCTCTTAAACTTAACCATAGATGAACATACGGGGGAAGCCGGCTTTATCACGAGGCTTGAAGCCTTTGTTGATATGCTTTACCGCAAGAAAAGGGCGAACATTATAAATAAAATAAACATTGGCGAAGCGGAATACATCCCAAGCACAAATTTTATTCAATTTAATGATGAAATCAAAAACCAAAGCCTGTAAACAAGTTTTCCCAAAAGTTTTTTCTTAAAAAAAACAGCGGATAGCGTTTTATAAAGGCAAAAATTCCCCTGTAAAAGTTTAATTTATCTTCAATCCGCCATTTTTTGTAATCGTCAAAAGCGTAAGACGTCATCTTGTGATACTTAAAATAATTTTTTTGTTTGGGATTGAAACAGCCCAGTCCTTTTTTCCAGGGCTTGTAGTCCCCGACGTAATGCACAATTTAAGGAACGGCAATCGCACATTTGTATTCCGCCTTATTCTCATAACTCGGCCAAATGCTGAGGGGACAGTATTGCAAGTTCCATTTTAAATCCAAGAACTTAACGCGACCTTCAAAAAGCCGGTTCAAAACGGTTTGGTCGTAGCCAAATCTTGTTCCGGTATTCTGCATTGAAATTTCAACGGCACGTGTGGAAATATCATCCTCACGCCACTTTTTACAGTTGATTAACATAACTCCGGAGTTAAAAAATTTTGACTCTTTTTTAAGCCCAAACCTCTTTGCATATTTTTTCCCGTTGGCATCTTCAACCGCCGCAACGTAATTATCCCCCAAATCGTTCTGCCACAACTCTTTTAGAGAAGTATTTACAACCATATCACAATCAAGGTAAATCAGCCTATCGGTTTTAATAATGTCCGGCAAAATCATTGGCCAAAGCATCATCGCAGGATAGTAATCCATTTTTTTGTAATGCTCAAAGATTTTGGCATCCACTTTGTGAAATTCTATTTCACAATTTTTCAAATCTAAAAGTTTTGACTTTAAAAACTCGCTCAATCCGCCGTCCAGAATGTGAAAATGAATTGTTTCTTCACCTTTATTCGCCAAAATCGAAGTCATCAAGACAATCCCCTGCTCAAGATACTTGTCGTCAAAAGTTAAAGCTATATGAATAATTTCCATAACTTAGTAAATTAAATCCTTATTTTTTTCTTTAAATTCTTTTTCGTAAAGCTTGGCCCATTGGATAAATTTATAGTAAGCCTGCATTTTGGCAAAAATCAGCCCGTGAATTCCGTCAAAAATTCCGCCTTTGAGTATGTAAAATTTAAAAAACTCAAAGCAGGGACGTGTGATAAGTTTAAACAAAGAGAATTTTTTGCCCTTTTCCTCAAATCTTTTAAGTTCAAAATCCGTATACCTGTCAATTTTTTCGTTAAAAGAGCTTATTGAAGGCATATGATAATGGATTATATACAAGTCTTTCCCTTTAATCCAAAAGTCTTCGCCCTCGTGAGTTATCGGCATCTGGTGAATTGCGTCGGTATAGGTACAAACGCCCTTCCTCCAAAACCTTTTGCAGCCTTCCTGATACCATGAACGAAGGATTTTGCCGTCCATAGCAGTTTCTCGTTGGATATTGCAGGCAAAATAATTTGGCTTAGGATTATTTGCATATTTTCTCAAATATTGCCAGAGTTGCGGCGTTACGATTTCATCCGCGTCAAGTACCAAAATCCAGTCGCCTGAGGCCTGCTCCATTGCCCAATTTCTTGCCGGCTCAACAATCCCCGTACGTTCGTGATAAACAATTTTGCACCCGAATTTTTGAGCAATTTCTATTGTTCTGTCCTCTGAATGCATATCGCAGATTAGAATTTCATCCGCACCCTTGACGCTTTCAAGACACTTTTCCAAGAGCCTGTCTGCGTTTAGAGTATTTATTACTACAGAAATTTTCTTCATCATCACTCCTAATTTTCTATTCTTACCCAATTTTCAGGAATTACGTCCGTTTGGATAATCTTTTCATCATTAAACCACTTTTTCGGGGCGATTACAATCTTTTCTTTATTATTGTTAAGCCACGCTCCCCACCACGAAAAAGAACTGTTTGCAATTATATTATGTTTGCAGAGGCTCATCAACCGCATATCCTCAAAGCTTTTTGACCCTGTGTTGTGCGAAACATAAACGCACTCGTAAGGAAGTTTGAAATTCTCCTTAACCCATTTAATGTCGTCTGAAAAAATAAACAAAGTTGGATTAGGATATTTACCCCCTATGTAATCAACGCCCCGTTTGTAATAGCCCAAAGAGCAATTGGCATAAAGATTTTGGTACCTTTTTTTCTTAACATAATCCCCTCTTCGGATGTGCAGGGATATTGAATTTGTCGTGCCGATTTTTTCTATCAGCTTTTGGTTTTCTTCATCGGGTAAATTTTTAAACCGAAAATCGGCACGAACCTCTTTTTCTATATTTTTAAAATATTTTTCACTTTGAAAAAAACCTTCGATATAAGTATTTGGGCTGAGTTTGAAAAGATTTTCGTCATATTCAAAATGCGGTTCAGAGTAAAAATTTAACCCCAAAAACTTCTTACCGTTGAGTTTTTTTCTCAGACTCCAAATTAATCCCAACTTGAATTTTGTCCCGAAATCGTCTACTGTTTTGATTTTTGTGTCAAAAACGTTTAATTCATAAGGTCTTGCGTATTTTTTTTCAAAAAAAGACATGTCCATAAAAGCCGGCACGCCTGTTCTTTTCTCAAGAGCAAGTGCAAAAGCCCGCTGAAACATCTGATTTCCCAGCCCGCCGTTAAACTTTACTATAAATTTGTTTTTCTCATTTGACATATTCAGAATACTCTTGTGATTCTTTTTTCCATTTTTCTTCAGAAACTTTGAACGCATGATTCCAGAATTTTTCAATCGCATAAGTTTCACGTTCTTCTTTGTGTAAAATGTGAACTACAACATCACCGTAGTCAAGCAAATTCCAGCGGTTTTTTAAATCGCTTTCCTGACCGTTTGGAAGCCTTTCAAGCAGGTCTTTTACTCTTTCCTTAACATAAGACGTTAACGCCCTTACCTGCGTTGAGGTATCGGCAGAACAGATTACAAAAAAATCTGTCAGCACCGAAACATTGCTTATATTCAAAATTGTAATATCTTTCCCAAGTTTATCATCAAGTATTCGAGCAATTACGCTCGCCAATTTGTCCGAATTTATATTTTCCATTTAATCCTCTTCACTCAATCATGTCTACTCTAATTTTGTGTCTGCCCCCTTCAAATTTTGAATTCAGCCAGACATCAACAATATCAATTGCCGGCCCTTCACCGACGGTTCTTTGCCCAAGGCATAGGATATTGGCGTCGTTGTGTCCGCGGGAAGCCTTTGCGGAAAAAGCATCAGAACAAAGTGCAGCCCTAATTCCCTTTATTTTATTTGCAGCAATAGACATTCCTATTCCTGTTCCGCAAACCAAAATTCCCTTGCCGAAATTGGAATTGGCGACTTCTTGTGCAACTTTTTTGGCTATTTCGGGGTAGTTGCAAGATTCCTCATCGAAAGTTCCAAAGTCTTTGAATTCAATATTTTTACCTCTTAAATATTGTATTATTTTTTCTTTTAGTTTAAATCCGCCGTGGTCGGCACCGATTGCAATTTTTAGATTTTCCATTTTTATCCTCATATTTGTAACAGCTTCAAAATCTATTATACAATTTACAGCCAAATAATGCGTCCGGCTCAATACTTTGTTACATTGAACTGTTATATAACATAACTTGATTTAGTAGTTTGTTTAAATTAAAATTGTAAAAGAGGAAGAGAATATATTGGAGGAAGTTATGAAAATTAAGTTATTAATATTGACGCTTGCGGTGATTGTTTTTTCAAATACTGTCTATGCACTGCCATTTAGGGCTGATGCAAAAACAAGAAGAATCCCTGCGGGAACTAAATTAAAATTGCAATTGATAGACCCTGTAAACACGGTTGCGGGAAATGAAGGTGATTCTTTCAACGCTATGCTGCTGGAAGACCAAACCTCGGGAGCAAACATCATTCTGCCGGCAGGCTCGGTAGTCAGAGGGTGCGTAAGCAAGATTAAGCCGGTGAGAAGGCTTTCAAGGGGTGCTATTTTATATCTTGATTTTGACCATGTTGTAACTCCTAACGGGCGTCAATTGCCGCTCTCAATGTCTGTTTATAACAGAGCTGATTTATCACTTGACGGCGGAATTTACGGTTCAAAGGGCTATGGTGAAGCATTAAAGAAAAATTGGGCAAGAACGGTTGAGATTACAAAGAATGCAACCCAATTTGGGGTTAATACAGGTGAGGACGCATTTACGGGTGCTGTATTTATAACCGCTCCGATATGTGCAGTCGGCGGTGCTTTTGGCGGCGGGGCTTACCTCGTCGGTGACAGCGTTATTGATTTATTCAGAAAAGGCGACGATGTAATCCTGAATCAGGGTACTGTCCTTGATGTAATGCTGACAAACCCGATAGACGTTCCGATTAATTAGTATAAACATATTGGTGCAAAAAACCATTTTTGCATAACAGGTAAAAAAAGCAATAAGTCAGGTCATTGCGAGGGGTAAATGTTCTGGCCAATGCTAAAGAGCGTTCGCGTCATTGCGAAACAAAGGAAACCGTTGAGCCGTGCGAAACGTGTGACCCTGTTGGTGCAGGAACGAGTGAGACATGGGTTATCGGCTGGGGATGTAGTGTCCACCGAAGCAATCTTTCTATTGGTTTATTTCGGATTTTTTAGTACGAAGAATATTTTCAAAAAGCATACGCTGGAAAGATTGCTTCAAAATGCAAACCTTTTCGTGTGTCTACAAGTCTTATGTTTCGCAATGACGTGAACCTTGTTTGATTCATTCTGGTGATTAGCGGCTTACATTTTTCGGAACAGGCCAGCAGAATTTTAGTTAGTCATAAAGACAGATACAATAAGCGTCTATACCCTCCCCACCTGAGGGGGAGGGATGAATTTCGGTGCGAGGTACCGAGTGCCAGAAATTCAGGGCTGGGGGGCAAGTGGAATAATAGTATGCTTTTTACCCCGCAGTTACCATTTTTCCGTGCATGTTAAGAAATGTGAATGCGAATTTTTTCAAGATATTAGTGAACTTGGGCGATTTTTGCTAATTTTCACATAAACTCACTAGCAAAAAATATTTTCACGCTTTTTTAAGCAAATATCACTAGACTTATACTAACTTTAAAAAAGGAGAAAAACTATGCAAGTAACAAGAATTAATGGTCAAAATGCGGTCATGAACAACCGCCCAAAAACACAAAACCGAAAAGCAGATGTAAGCTTTGGTACGATTACAGGTGATTTCGCAACCTTGGTAAGGGAGGAAGCTCCAAAACTTTACAAAAAATACCCCGACGGCTGTTATGAAAAAATTGTTGAATATTTAGAAAAGCATCCGGTAAACTTTAGAGGATTTAAGGCAACATTAGTTACGGATCAAGTTCGTCATGGTCTTAATTGTGGATTTATCGCTGATCCACGTTCATTTGTTGCGGCTGTTTGGCCAAACCCTTCTGTGTCAAAAATTGATAACTTTTCTGAAGTAATGAAAGTTTTAGCTTTCAGCCACTCTAACAACGACCGCCTAGATTTACCACATGCCTACAAATTATTTAATCTTGAAACGATATTGGATAGTGCTGAAGCATTCGCAAGAAAATTTGATAGAGTCTCTGACAGACTAGAAAAAACAAAAGAATTATTGAATCAAGCAAAAATACAACAAGAATTGCAAGGGCAAATAGATAAACTAAATAATGTAGATATACAAACAATAAATTCACAAATTGGGCTTACCCTACAAGATATAACTGAAAAAGCAAGCACTGAGGGAAAATCGCTTTATCCTGATGCTGTTTTAGAGGAAATTCAACCATTAAAAGAAAAAATTAAACCATTGGAAGAAAAAATTCAACAACTAAAAGCTGAGAAAGAAAAATCTAAAGAGCTTGAAGCCGGATTGAAAGCATACAAATATCCGTTTGATGATTATGAAATTGCAGAATCTATTGATAAAAGAGATAGCACATCAAACAAGAATGCTGAAATTTTATCCGAATTATTTCCGGAATACATTGAAGAATATCCGAAAAATCATGGCACAATTATTAACATAAAATCAGTTTCCGGGCATAGTGGTATTTATTAGCTTGTAGCCTATTAAATTTAATTACTTTCAGCGGGGCAAATTTCTTTCAGAAATTTGCCCCGCTGAACTTTTTCTAAAACAAGGCGATTAAGACCCTAATATAATTTCATAGAAATAATCTTTTCGGCAATTCTTACGGTGTTCAAGGCTGCACCTATGAGCAGGTTGTCAGCCACGCACCATAAGGTTATGCCGTTTTTGAAAGCCAAATCTTTTCTTATTCTGCCGACGTATACAGGTGTAGTAAAGGCGATTTCGGCCGCTGTCGGATATTCGAATTTATCGGGATTGTCAATGACTTTAACCCCGTAGGCCTTTTTGAGAATTTCTCTGACTTTTTCAGGCGAAATCTCATCCTCAAACTCGATTGTAACCGCTTCCGAATGTCCTCTGTAAACCGGAATTCTCGCCGCCGTGCAGGAAATCGGGAAATCCGCTCCGAGGTGCAAAATTTTTCCGGTTTCGTTTGTAACCTTCATTTCTTCTTTTGTGTAGCCGTTTTCGCAGAATGAGTCTATCTGCGGAATTACGTTAAACGCAATCGGCTTTTTAAAAACTTTATTTTCGAATTTTTCATTATTCAAGCAGGCTTTTGTATTTTCGGTTAATTCGTTAATTGCAGCAAGTCCGGCCCCGCTTACCGATTGATAAGTAGAAACAATGAGCCTTTTCATTTTTACATAATTATCAAGCGGTTTTAGGACAAGCATTAGCTGGGAAGTGGAACAGTTCGGGTTTGCGACAATCCCTTTGTGCTTTTTCAAATCCTCATCGTTTACTCCCGCAATCACAAGCGGAACATCGTTATCCATTCTGTAAGCACTTGAGTTATCAATAAAAACGCAGCCTCTTTTGACGGCTTCAGAGGCAAGTTTCAGGCTGGTCGAACCTCCTGCTGATGCAAGACAAATGTCTACGCCTTCAAAAGATTCGGGCGTAGCTTCTTCTACCGTAATTGTTTTGCCCATAAATTTCATTTGCTTTCCGGCACTTCTGGCACTGGACAGCAATTTTATTTCGTTATAAGGGAGTTTTATTTCTTCAATTACTTTTAAAATTTCTCTGCCAACGACTCCGGTTGCACCGAGAACTGCTATGTTAGGTCTGTTCATCTGTTTTCCTTTTGGGTTGAATGGTCGAACAGTTGAATGGTTGAACGGTTATTAAATATTAAACTTTTCGACCTTTCGACTTTTCAACCCTCTATAATATATTCTCCAATCCATACACAAAATCGTCATTTTTCATTACATGCTTAATCGCAAGGAGAACCCCCGACATATAGCACGTTCTGTCCATTGAGTCGTGGCAGACTTTTAGAGTCTGGCCTTCAGAACCGAATATTACTTCCTGAGAGGCAATATAACCGGGCATTCTTACGGAATGAATATGGATGTCTGAGCTTGAAATTCCGCCACGGGAACCTTTTATTAATTCTTGTTCCTCGCAATTTCCTTTTGCAAAGGATTTATTAGCACTTAATTCCATCATTTTTGCAGTTTTGATGGCCGTTCCCGATGGTGCGTCTTTTTTTTGATTGTGGTGATATTCAATGATTTCGGCATTATCAAAATATTTTGCGGCCTGTGCTGAAAACATCATCATCAAAACGGCACCGGTTGAAAAATTTGGTGCAATGAAACATGAAACGCCGCTTCGGCTTGAAAGTTCCTCTAAATTGGATATTTGCTCATCACTAAGCCCTGTTGTGCCTATCACCGGACGGATACCGTTTTCTAAACAAAATTTGGCATTTTTAAAAATCGCATTTGGCTGGGTAAAATCTACCAAAACGTCTATTTTTGTTTCTTCCAAAGCTTTTTCAATTGTGTCAAAAATGTCTTCACCAAGGCAAATAAGGTCTATTTTGGCAACCAATTCCAACTCGGGGTCGCCTATAACAGCCTTTATGACTTCCTGACCCATTTTCCCGCAAGATCCGCATACTGCTACTTTTATCATTTTTCCCCCTTCATTACTTTTTCCTTTTACAATTATATGACAAAAATTTCTTATGATAAAATAACTGTATGAACATCTTTTCAGAGAAAGTACCGACGAATAAGCAGGAAGCGATAAAAGATTTTATTCTGCAAAATTTTGCTGCGATTGTAAACCCTAAGCAGTATGCATTTTGGGAAATCAAACATAAAGATTTTACCGCGACTTTTTATAATTCGTCGAAATTTGTCGTTCAGGGGAAAAACATTGGTCCTTTATTAGATTGTTTGAGTGCAAAGTTTGATAATTTTAGGGAAATAGGAAATAGGGAATTGGTAATAGGAAATTCACAATTCACAATTCCCCATTACCAATTACCCTACGTCGGTACCGACGAATCAGGCAAGGGCGATTTTTTTGGCCCACTGGTTGTTGCGGGAGTCTTGGTTGATGAAAAAAATCGCCCTCTGTTCAAAGATTTGGGGATAAAAGACTCTAAGACTTTGAAAGATGAACAGATGTTGAGGATGGCTCAACAAATTCAAAAACATTCGGTTTTTTCGGTTGTTGTGATTTCAAACGCCAAATACAATGAACTTTATGCCAAATTTAAAAACTTAAACAAACTTCTGGCATGGGGGCATGCCAGAGTTATTGAGAATATTCTTGAGAAAACTCAGTGTGAATATGCACTTTCGGACAAATTCGGAGATGAAAGCTTAATCCAAAGTGCACTTATGCAAAAAGGCAAAACTATCAAGCTTGAGCAAAGAGTCAGAGCCGAAAGCGATATTGCGGTTGCTGCTGCTTCCGTGCTTGCACGTGCAACATTTGTGCAAAAAATGAAGAGCATGGAAAATTTTTATGGATGTAAATTCCCAAAAGGTGCAAACGACGGAGTCAAGGTTTGTGCAAAAGATTTTATCCAAAAATACGGCAAAGATAGACTCATTGAGGTTTGTAAGGTTCACTTTAAAACTTATAAGGAAATTTAATGTAAATTTTTAGCATTAACATGTTTACAAAACTCAAGTATTGGTGTAGTATCTTATTGTACAGACGGAAACAAGTACACAAGTTGTTCTTTTTTTGTTTTCGGTCGTGCAAAATCGGTAGTTTCAGGGGTCTGAAACTACAAATCAGGGTTGACAAACAAAAACGGGCATAAAATGAAACAGGAAACCAACAGACACGAAATATTGGAGAAAATCACACCGCTAATCGAAAATACCGCGATGCGGTTTGATTTAATTCCGATTGAAATTGATTTTGAGAAAGAAAATCATCGCTGGTTTTTGAGGATTTTTCTTTTTGCAAAAGACAGAGGCGTAACTCTTGAGGACTGCGAAAAAGTTACCCGCAGCCTTAATGATTTTTTGGATGAATTAATTCCTTGTAAATATTACTTGGAAGTTTCCTCACCCGGACTTGAAAGGAAATTTAAATCTGAAAAGGAATATTTGTTCTTTAGAGGAAAAAACGTGAGCATAAAATTGAAAGAGCCGCCGGAAGGCGAAAGCGAAAATATTTTCAGGGCGAATTTGATTGATTATGATGAAGCCAAAAGAAATATTTTCATAAAAAGGTTATCAGATGAAAAAGAAATGGTTTTAAGTCTGGATAAAGTAAAAAATACAAGGCTATACATAGAGGAATAGATGTAAAGATGTATGGATGACTGGAAAGCTATACCTCCATACCTCTATACCTCCTGCCCTCTCAATAAAGGAGAAAGAAATGATTAAAATCGGAACAGCATTATTTGAAGCATGTGAACAGCTGGAGCGTGAAAGAGGAATATCAAAGGAAATTTTGATAGATTCTTTATGTGATGCGATGGTCGCAGCTTACAAAAAACACATGCACATCAAGGAAGCAACAAATATAGAATCGATTTTGGACGAACAATCGGGTGAAATAGGCGTATTCGTGACAAAATTGGTTGTCAACGAAGTTGAAGAAGAAAAAGAGAATGAACAAATTTCTCTAAAAGACGCAAAAGAAATCGACGAGGATGTTGACTTGGATGACGAAGTTAAAATCGAAGTAACTCCGGACCAATTCGGCAGAATTGCCGCACAATCCGCAAAACAGGTTATCACCCAAAGAATAAGAGAAGCTGAAAGAAATCTTGTTCTGGCTGAATTTATGGACAAAAAAGGAACATTGACAACAGGGATTATCCAAAGAGTTGAAAACCGCAACGTTATCGTAAATATCGGCAAAACAGATGCGATTATGCCTCAAAAAGAACAAATTCCGGGAGAATTTTACAAATCCGGCAACAGAATAAGAGTATTCGTTTTGAACGTTAAAGAAACAACAAGATTGCCTCAAGTAATCGTTTCTCACGCCCATGCAGAGATTGTAAGAGAACTCTTTGAATTGGAAGTTCCCGAGATTGAAGACGGAATTGTTGAAATTAAATCAATAGCAAGAGAAGCAGGATTTAGAACAAAAATAGCAGTGGCTTCAAACGACCCTGAGGTTGATTCCGTAGGAGCCTGCATAGGGCCAAGAGGAAGCAGAATTCAGACGATTGTCGGCGAATTGAAGAACGAAAAAATCGATATCGTAAGATGGTCGGAAGATCCGGTTGAATATATCGTAAACGCACTTTCACCGGCAAGAATAGTCTCGGTTGACGTTTTAGCCGATGACGACTACTCAAGAGAAGCTCTCGTTGTAGTTCCTGACGACCAGTTGAGTTTGGCAATCGGCCGTGAAGGTCAAAACGTAAGACTTGCCCACAAATTGACAGGCTGGAAAATTGACATCAAAAACACAACCCAAATGCAAAACGCAGAAGCGGCTCAACAATTGGAAGAAGCCTCTGCCGAAAAACCCGAAGAAGATACTAAATTAAACGAACAAGTCCTTGATGCAGGAAAAGAAGTTTCAGAATCGGTAATTGCGGCGAAAAAGGTAAAAGGGAAAGGGGAAAAAGAAAAAGTAAAACCCGAACCTAAAAAAGCTGCAACAAAAACAAAAACGGCTCCAAAGGCAGAAAAGGAAAAAGCCGTAAAAGCGAAGGCTGATCCTAAAGCTAAAGTGGCTCCAAAGGCTAAAACTGCTTCCAAAGCTAAGGTGACTCCTAAAAAAGCAGCAGCAAAACCCAAAGCGAAAACTGAGCCGAAGGCAAAATAAATCTTCAGCAAAAAAGGGGGTTAAACCCCTTTTTTGCTAATTATCCACCGACGCCACGGACACTGCGACTTTACCCGGAAAATTTTTCTTCAGCGAGCTGACTAATTCGTTTGATGAATTTACCCAAAAAATCGACGATGAAAGAATTTTTGTATTATCGTCCCCTGACGAAACCTTTATTACGACAGGGTCAGAGCCGTTGTGTTTTACAAGAATATCCTTAAGTGCAACGAGTTCTTCGTAGGTAATTTCTTCCAAAAGTTCAAGTGTAAATATGTTCGAATTTTCGACAGGTTTGACCGTTTCCACGAGTAGGCTTGCATTTTCCCCATCCCTGCGTGAAACTTTGCCTGAAATTATAACTTTTTGCTCGGACTGCAAAAATTCATCATACTGCAGCATACATTTATTAAAGCAAACTATTTCAATTTTGCCGGACAAATCTTCAATTGTCGCAAATTTGATAAACTTTGTCGGGTCTTTTTTGGTCGGAATTTGCTTCACGGTTGTAATCAGACCGCAAATTGTGACCATTTTGTCATTTGGAACTTCCACAATATCAGAAATTTTATGGGTCATCAAGAACGGCAATTTGTCGCGAATGCTTGAAAGCGGGTGGCTTGTGACATAAAACCCCAAAAATTCTTTCTCAAAAGACTGTATTTGTTTGTCGTCAAACTCTTCGTCAGAACCGGCGAGCGTAAATTTAGGTGCTTCACATTCGCCCCCGAATAAGCTGCATTGGCCCAAATCTCTGGTTTGTGTTTCTTTATTTGCCGTAGAAACTATGTACTCAAGATTTTCAAGTAACTGTTTTCTGCTTTTTTCGATATTTGAAAACGCTCCGGCTTTTATCAAACCTTCCATTACCCTTTTGTTGGAACATTTTGAATCAACTCTTTTACAAAAATCATAAATGGACTCAAACGCCCCGTTTTCTTCCCGTTCTTTAATAATAGCCTCAACAACGATTTCGCCGACTTGCTTAATCGAAGCCAGCCCAAATCTAATATTATTCTCATCCGGCGTGAACTCTGCATAAGATTTGTTTATATCAGGCGGCAAAACTTTTATTCCGTATTTTAAGGCTTCTTCAATATAGGCCTGAGTTTTGTCCTGATCGTTTGCAACACTTGAAAGAAGTGCTGAAAGATATTCAACAGTGTAATGAGCCTTTAAATAGGCTGTTTGATAAGCTACGAAAGCGTAAGCCGCCGAGTGTGACCTGTTAAAACAATATTCGGCAAATTTTTCGATTTGTTCAAAAAGTTCCGTCGCAGCTCGAGAGTGCATCCCGTTTTTGCCGGCTCCTTCAACAAACTTTTCTTTCTGCTTCGCCATCTCTTCAATTTTCTTTTTCCCCATCATACGGCGAACCATGTCCGCCTGTCCGAGCGAATATCCCGCAAGCGTTTGGAAAACTTGCATAATCTGTTCTTGATAAACAATCGTTCCGTAAGTATCTTTTAAAATAGGCTCAAGGCTCGGATGAGCGTAGGTAATTGCCTGTCTGCCGTGTTTTCTTTCGACAAAATCTGTAACCATGCCCGATTCAAGCGGGCCCGGTCTGAACAATGCCACTAACGCACCCAAATCTTCAAACACGCTCGGCTTCAAATCCCTGACCAGCTTTTTCATGCCCGAAGATTCAAGCTGAAATACCCCTGCCGTTTCGCCCTTTGTAAGCATTTTGTAAGTTTTTTTATCATCAAGCGGAATATTATTAATATCGATATCAAGACCGTGGCGAAGTTTAATCATTTTTAAGGTTTTGCTTATAATTGTAAGGTTTCGAAGCCCCAAAAAGTCCATTTTTAAAAGCCCCAGCTTTTCCAAATCGGCCATAGGGTATTCTGTAATGATAATCCCTTCTTTTGAAGGCTGAACAGGTACGATTTCGTTCAAAGGCTTGTGGGAAATTATAACTCCCGCTGCGTGCATTCCGATGTTGTTCTTAATCCCTTCGATTGATTTTGCCATATCTACGAGTTTTTTTATCTCGGGGTCGTTGTCGTACAAAATTTTTAACTCCATCCCGTCTTTAAGTGCGTCGTCGATTTTTGCACCCGGATTTGAAGGGATGAGGCCGGACAGCTTGTTGCTTTGGGCAAAAGGAATGTTGAAAACCCTTGCTACACCTTTTAAAGCGGCTTTAGCAGCAAAAGTCCCGAAGGTTACGATTTGACAAACTTTATCACTCCCGTATTTTTTTGAAACATAATCAATAACTTCTGAACGTCTTTCGATACAAAAATCTATGTCCACATCGGGCATGCTTATTCTTTCAGGGTTTAAAAATCTTTCAAACAAAAGATTGTGTCTTATCGGGTCCAAATCCGTTATTTCCAGTGCGTAGGCAACGATACTTCCTGCGGCGGAACCTCTTCCGGGGCCGACGGGGATACCGCTTTGTTTTGCAAAATTAATAAAATCCCACGTAATAAGGAAGTAGGCGGAAAATTTCATTTGTTCAATAATATCGAGTTCATACTTAACTCTTTTTTCAATTTCCGGCGTAATTTCTTTGTAGCGTTTTGCCAGTCCTTCTCTAACCTTAAGTTCAAGATAACTTTCCACGGTATGGCCTTGAGGTACATCATAATTAGGAAGCGGGCTGTTGCCCATCTCTATTATCAGGTGGCATTTTTCGGCAACTTCGACAGTATTATTAATGGCCTGTTCAAAAGTTTCGCCATCCATCCATTTGAAAGCGTCACGAAGTTCAGAAACGGTCTTTACGTAGAATTCGTTATTCGGAAAGTGAAAACGGTTTTCGTCAGTCTTAAGTGCGTTTGTTTGCAGACACAAAAGCGTGTCATGCCAGTCTGCATCTTCTTTTCGCAAATAATGGGAGTCGCTTGTTATGACAAGCTTAATATCTAGTTCTTTTGCAATATTTATTAAGTCAGGATTTGAGCGTTTTTGGTTGTCCAGACCGTGATCTTGAAGTTCGATATAATAATCATCTTTAAATAATTCTTTATATTTCTTAGCTTTTTCTCTTGCCTTCGCCGGTTCTTTTTGCAAAATTAAATCTGCAAGTTCACCTTGAACACAGCCGGAAAGACAAACTAAACCTTGAGAATATTCTTTTATCAGTTCAAAATTTACTCTGGGCTTATAGTAAAACCCTTCGCAATGGGCAATTGAAACCAATTTGACCAAATTAGCGTAGCCCTGTTTGTCTTTTGCGATTAAAACAAGGTGATTTAAGTGGGTTTTGGATGAGTTTTTTTCGGACAACTCACCCTGATAGACATAAAATTCACAACCGATAAGAGGCTTTACGCCGGTTTCTTTAGCAGTTCTATAAAAATCGATTGCCCCGTACATAACACCGTGGTCGGTTACTGCAACCGCAGGCATATCATTTTCCTTTGCAAAATCACACAAATCTTTCAGCCTGATGGCTCCATCAAGCAGAGAATATTCACTATGAAGATGTAATGGTACGTATTGCATTTTTTAGGTGAATAGATGAATAGGTGAATGGGTGAGTAAGTTCTTTAATAATTTTAATAATTGCACTTAATCACTTAGTCACTTAATCACTTAATCACTTAGTTCCCCTTTCACTATTCTATTCTTTTCATCCACAATAACAATTGTTGGTTTGTAGTTTTTAACGGGTGCTTCGACATACATATATGAAACAATAATAACCTTGTCACCCTTTTGTGCTTTTCGTGCCGCGGCACCGTTTATGCAGATTTCGCCCGAATTTGCTTTGCCTTTAATTACGTATGTCTGAAACCGCTCACCATTATTTATGTTCAACACTTCGACTTTTTGCCATTCTTGCAGCTTTGCAGCAGACATTAAGTCCTCTGCAATTGTTATTGAGCCGACATATTCAAGATTTGCGTCAGTAACAGTGGCCCTGTGTATTTTTGAAAATAAAAATTCTAATAACATTTCTTACCTCATCCAAGTTCATTTTATCAAAAACAAAACTATTCTGCAAAAAATAAAATTTCTTACTGCGGCGAGAAATTTCGAGGTAAATATTACGATTTTGTAACAAAAAAAGTAGAAAAATTAAAGATTGTAATTAAAAAAGACGATAGATGAAAAGTAAGGAAAATATTAGTTTACTTTAAAACCAACTATGGAGGCATGAAAATTATGGGTATGTCAGCATCTCAAATGAGGTATGTATTAGTAACAGAACGTAAGAGTGACGTTGAATTTCAAGGTCAACAGATTAACCAGCAAAGAACGACTTTGGCTACTCAGTCATCTGCTTACACAGCTCAGTTACTTGATTTAACGGTTCCGACACCGCCAAGCTCGGATGATTTCACCAAAACGACTTATACGTTTAAGGACGCAAGCAACGCAACATGTACAATAACCGGAACTCTTTATGATCCCGTATCAGGTACTTATACAGTTAATTATACTACAACTTCAACCGGTTCACAGGGAGAAAACGGCGGAGTCGCAAATTTTGTAAATACCAGTTCCCCGTTCGCCGTTCCAAATTTTCAGTTATATAATCCGAATACAGGAACTCTTACAGAACCTTTATCTCTTGTCGATACTACATCCGGTAGTACACAAGCACTGGAAAACCTTGCTAATCTGTCTACAATCTGTCAAGACCTTGACATAGTGGACGCAAACGGCAAGCACTACGGGGAAAATGGCTACATTATGCCGGCATTTTACTCATATGCATCAGGCGGTACAACAAGATATGTACAAGCAACAGACTTGCAAGCTAATGCCGGCACAGGTTTAAATAATTTGGGGAATTCTATACCAACCTACTACGTAGATGACAATGCAGCAATATCATCAAACGGCCAAATTACCGGTGCAACAATTCAGTGGAGTGATTCAGGCAGAATGGAATCAATAACCGACTCTCACAACAATCCGATTCCGTTAAATATAGCAACAACTAAAGATGATGCCGCATATAACGACGCAATGAATGAATACGACTATCAACAAACTCTATACAGCCAAAAAATGGACCAAATTAACGCCCACGTCAGTATCCTTCAAGCACAAGACAAAAAATTGGAACTGAAACTGAAAGACCTTGATACACAACAACAAGCACTTTCAACAGAAATGGATTCACTTAAGAAAGTCATAGACAAAAACGTTGAAACAAGTTTCAAGACATTCGGTTAATCAAGAGTCTTAAACAAACAGCAAAAAAGCTCCCTCTCGGGGGCTTTTTTTATTCCTATTGCCAGAATAACATGTTTTTTGTAAAATGGTGTAGACAAGGGGAGAAGATTTATGACCGACAGACAAAAACCGCAAGAGCAGAATCCGAATAAAAGAAGAGCCAATTTTGAAGCGGTTGAAAACAATTTGACCCCTCAGCAGGTTAAGCTTGAGGCGGACAGATGCCTGCAATGCAAAAATGCCCGCTGCATACAAGGCTGTCCTGTTAATATAAATATTCCGGGATTTATTGCCGCATTGAAAGAAAATGATGTGGAGAAAGCCGGTGATATCATAAGAGAAACAAATTTACTTCCCTCTGTGTGCGGAAGAGTTTGTCCTCAAGAAAGACAATGCGAAGGCAAGTGTGTTTTAGGGATTAAGGGTGAGGCAATTGCCATCGGGGCCTTAGAGAGATATGTCGGCGATAATTCTTCGGCTAAAAACCCGCCAATCACTCCTTCAGGCAAAAAGATTGCCATTGTGGGTTCAGGCTGTGCCGGAATCAGTGCTGCCGCCGACTTGAGAAAAGAAGGGCATGAAGTGGTTGTTTTCGAGGCACTTCATAAACTGGGCGGCGTCTTAAGGTACGGAATCCCTCCTTTCAGACTGCCAAGAAAATTTTTGGACAGAGAAATCAATTTTTTAAAAGAGCTTGGGGTCAAATTCAAAACAAATGTAATCGTGGGGAAATCAATCACTATAAAACAGCTTAAGGAAGACGGTTTTGATGCTATATTTATCTGTTCCGGAGCAGGGCTTCCCAAAATGCTCGGGATAAAAGGCGAAAACCTGAACGGAGTTTATTCCGCAAATGAATTTTTGACCCGTGTAAACCTTATGCAGGCACACGAAGAACACACTCCGACACCTCTAAAAATCGGAAGTAAAGTTGCTGTTATAGGCGGCGGGAATGTCGCCATGGACTCTGCAAGAACAGCCGTTCGGGTCGGAGCCAAAGAGGTTTATATCGTCTACCGAAGGACTGAGGCCGAACTTCCTGCGAGAGTTGAAGAAATAAGACACGCCAAAGAAGAAGGGATTATTTTTAAACTGCTCCATGCCCCTGTGGAAATTATTGGTGAAGACGGCTTTGTTAAAGGAATGAAGCTTGAAGTTATGAAGCTTGGCGAGCCTGATGAAGGCGGAAGAAGAAAACCTGTTCCGACAGGCAATTTCGTAAAAATGGACGTAGATACGGTAATTATAGCCCTCGGAACGGACCCAAATCCGATTATTCAAAAATCGGCAAAAGCCGACGGTATAGAAATGGAAACCGACAAAAAAGGATACATTATAGTTGATTCCCAAACCGGTAAAACGTCTATTCCGATGGTTTTTGCGGGCGGAGACGTCGCACCGACAGGTGAATCAAACGCAATTAACGCAATGGGGGCCGGAAAAAAGGCCGCAAAGGCAATTAATGACTTATTAAAGGGATAAAGTGGGTAAATGGCTGAAAGGTTGGAAGGCTGTATTGTTTAAACGTTTTTTAAGTAAAATTCTTATAACTAATTTTTTGTGTACGCCTGTGCTTGCACTTGAATTTGACACGTCCATTGACGACGACATAAGAAGAAACTACAACCCTTCTAAACTCGAAAAAGATGTTTCTTTGCCGGTTTTGCCGAAAATTTTGAATGAAAAAGCGACACAGCCCAATGCAGTTTATAAAGCTCCCTCAACAAGCCAACAAAAGCCTCAACAGGCAAAGCCTTTGCCGTATAAGCAAACAGTTTCTGCTGTGTCGGGGGAAAATTATGCAACTTTAAAACAGGGAACAAAAATTAGAGTAAAGCTGTTAAAAAGTATTTCTGACAGGTCGCAAAAGGGTACTCCGGTCGTTTTTGTTTCCGAATACCCCGTCAGCACAACATATTTTACAATTCCGATGGGAACAGTCTTTAACGGGGAAATCGCAAACTCCCACAAACCTCAGCTTTCAGGAAACGGCGGACTGATAGTGGTAAGAATTAATTCAGTAGTATTGAACGGCGAAATACGACCAATTAACGGAGCGGTTTCGGAGGCAAATTTCAGAAAAGTGTTTTTTAACAATATTAAAGGCAACAGAAAATATATCAGCAGTATGTTCAAATCAATGAAACCGGGCTGCCGCTTCTTTAGAAAAATGCTCGGCGTCACGGGAAATCTTGCCCATGGAGGGTCTGAAATAATTTTAACCCCATTTTCTTTAGGAACAGGCATCCTTGTTATGGCCGGTAACGTTTTTGTATCCCCGATGCTTGCCATATTTTACAAAGGCGACTCCATCTATTTCCACGAGGGAAGTGATTTTGAAATAAAACTGGTTCAGGATGTGTTTATTTATAAGTAATATTACTAATAGACTTGAATTTGTAACGTAATCATGTTATAATAGAGGAAACAAGATGAAAAAGTTTACAGCTGAATATACAAGTGAGGCATTAACTCAACTTCAAAATCTGGAAAAGCCAAATAAAAGGAAAATTATTAAAGCTATTGCTATTTTTGAACAAGTTGGAACTGAATACAAAAATGTTAATGACTTAGGTAATGGGTTATTTGAACTCAAGCCCGACAATATAAGAGCTTATTTTAAATATCACGAAAACAAAATAATCATAATAGGTTTTATCACTATTAAAAAGACACAAAAAGCACCCAAAAGATATATAGAACAGGCTTTAAAAAATATAGAACATTATATAAAATGAGGGAAAATATTATGAAGAATAAAATTACAACAGAAAATTTAATCCAGCAATATTTTACACCCGATGAGGCTCAAAAACTTCATAAGGAAATTGATGAAGCTGTTGAAAAGATAAAGTGGGGCGGTAAGCGTAAAAATGCCGGCAGAAAAACAAAAATCGGCATAGTTTTATCATTTACCGCACGTTTAACTACTGAAGAAAAAGAGTTTATAGAATACTCAAGAAAAAATAACTTGCATTTGCGGGAACTCATGCAAGGTTAAATTTTAAATAACCGTAGCAAAAGGGGTTTTTTCTCTTATTAAGAGAAAAAACCCTTTTTGCTTTACTAACTGCTGATTTACTCTTTGCTTGTTCCGGATTTAGCGATAATTTCCGTTTCAATATTTGAAGGAACTTGTTCATAGCATTTGAATTCCATTGAAAAAGTACCTCTGCCTTGAGTTTTGGAACGTATATCCGTCGCATAACCGAACATTTCAGCCAGAGGAACAATGGCATTAACCTTTTGAATACCTGTACCTTCAATCATTTCCATACCTTCAATACGGCCTCTGCGGGAAGAAATGTCGCCGATAATATCGCCGGTATTTTCTTCAGGAACTTCAATCTCAACTTTCATCATAGGTTCAAGCAGGCAAGGCTTAGCTTTTCTTGTACCTTCCTTCATTGCCATAGAACCGGCAATCTTGAACGCCATTTCAGAAGAGTCGACATCGTGGTATGTTCCGTCATATAATGTAACCTTAACGTCTATCATTGGGAATCCTGCTAAGATACCGCCTTCAAGGGCTTCTTCCATACCTTTTCTTGCAGGTTCAATATATTCTTTCGGAATGTTACCGCCGACAACTTTATTTTCAAACACAAATCCTGCATTTTCTTCTGCAGGTTCAATTCTAACCTTAACGTGTCCGTATTGGCCACGGCCACCGGATTGTCTGATAAATTTAGAATCTTGGTCGGCTGTTCCTCTGATTGTCTCACGGTAAGCAACTTGCGGCTTACCTACGTTAGCATCAACCTTAAATTCTCTGAGCAATCTGTCAACGATGATTTCCAGATGAAGTTCACCCATGCCGGAAATAATTGTCTGGCCTGTTTCAGTATCGGTTTTAACCTGAAAAGAAGGATCTTCTTCTGCAAGTTTCTGAAGTGCGATACCCATTTTATCCTGATCAACTTTGGTTTTCGGCTCGATAGCGACAGAAATAACCGGCGTTGGGAATGTCATTCTTTCCAGGATTACCGGATTTTTTTCATCACACAGTGTATCGCCTGTTGTTGTATCTTTCAAGCCGACAGCGGCACATATATCGCCCGCATAAACTTCGGAAATCTCTGTTCTGTCATCAGCCTGCATTTGTACAAGCCTTGAAATACGTTCTTTTTTGCCGTTTGTTGAATTTATAACGTAAGAACCTGCTTTCAAAATCCCTGAATAAACCCTTAAAAAGGTCAATCTGCCGACGTAAGGGTCGGTCATGATTTTAAATGCAAGTGCTGCAAAAGGTTCATCGTCTGAAGAGTGTTTTTCAACTTTTGTTCCGTCTTCAAGTTCGCCTTCAATCGCTTTAACGTCAAGAGGCGAAGGCATATAGTCAACAACTGCGTCAAGAAGCATTTGGACGCCTTTGTTTTTGAAAGCTGTACCGCAAGTTACCGGAACTATTTTGTTTTCGCAAGTTGCTTTTCTTAAACCTGCCTTTAACTCTGCAACGGTAGGCTGTTCACCTTCCAAGAATTTCATCATCAATCCGTCATCAAATTCCGAAATTCCTTCAACCAGTTCTGCTCTGTATTCTTTGGCTTTTTCAAGCATGTCAGCCGGAATGTCCGTAATTTTAATGTCAGTTCCCAGGTCATTCATATGCATGTGGGCTTTCATCTCAATTAAGTCGATAATACCTGACATTTGGTCTTCGGCTCCGATTGGAAGCTGTATGGCATGTGCGTTTGCACCCAGTCTGTTTTTGATTTGGTCAACTACACGATAGAAGTTAGCACCGGTTCTGTCCATTTTGTTGACAAAAACCATACGCGGAACACTGTATCTGTTAGCTTGACGCCAAACTGTTTCTGATTGGGATTGGACACCGCCAACCGCACAGAATACAGCAACAACACCGTCTAATACACGCAGCGAACGTTCAACTTCAATTGTGAAGTCAACGTGTCCCGGTGTGTCGATGATGTTGATTTGATGATTATTCCAAAAAGATGTAACCGCAGCAGAGGTAATCGTAATGCCTCTTTCTCGCTCTTGGTCCATCCAATCGGTTACGGCTGCTCCGTCATGGACTTCGCCGATTTTGTGAATTTTACCTGTATAAAATAAAATACGTTCTGTTGTTGTGGTCTTGCCTGCGTCAATGTGAGCCGCAATCCCAATGTTCCTAATCCTCTCAAGGGGAGTCTGTCTTGCCATTTCTTTTTCCTTTATATTTCTAATACTACTAATGCTATTATTTCTAGCCTACTATAATTGTTACATAAACAAGCAATTTTTCAAATAGTCATTTAATTTTTTTTAATATTCATGTTAGGATGAGAGAGAAGTGAGAGGTGAGAGGTGAAAAAAAGAGCATATATTAGCGTTTACGACAAAGAGAACATTGTAGATTTTGCAAAAGAATTAATAAAAAATAAATTCGAAATAGTTTCGACAGGCGGAACTTACGACTTGTTGAAAAAAAACGGACTTGAAGCTATTGAAGTTTCGGCTATTACAAATTGTCCGGAAATGCTTTCGGGAAAAGTGAAATCACTTCATCCGGCGGTTTTTGCCGGAATTTTGGCCGATATGACAAATTCAAAAGAGGCTGCGGAAATCGAATCAAAAGCAATCAAAAATTTTGATATGGTAGTGGTTAATTTGTATCCGTTTGAAAAAATTGCAAATGAAACCGATAACATTGACGAATTGGTCAAAAATATCGATATAGGCGGGGCAGCACTTTTGAGAGCCGGAGCCAAAAATTATAAAAATGTCACAGTAATTTGCGATAAATCAGATTATAAAAAAGCAATAAATGCGAATGAAGAAACCCGTCAGGAACTTGCATTAAAAGCATTTACCTTAACATCAAATTATGACAAAATAATCGAAACAAAGTTAGGCGAAATTTTTGTGGGTAAATGTGATGAAGTAAAAAGCTTCGACTTCCAAAAAATACAAGATTTAAGGTACGGCGAAAATCCGCATCAAACGGCTGGCTTATATAGTGGGTCAGGCATACCTGCCCGACAACATGAGGCAGATTATGAAATCCTTTGGGGTAAAGAACTTTCTTATAACAATATTTTAGACATGACAGCGGCCGTAAATATTGTAAGTGAATTTTTTGACGTGCCTGCGGTTGCGATTGTCAAGCACACTGCACCATGCGGGGTTGCACTGGGCAAGGATATTTTAGACGCATACCAAAAAGCTTTTGATTGCGACCCAATAAGTGCGTTTGGCGGAATAGTCGCCTTTTCCCAAAAGGTAAACGAGGATGTCGCAAAGCTTTTGAACTCGGTGTTTTTAGAGGTCGTTATTGCTCCTGATTTTGATGAAGAAGCTCTTGGCATTTTGAAAGGCAAGAAAAATTTGCGAATAGTTAAATTGAATACCCCTTTGGAAGAATACAAAGTAATCGCAAATGATGAAATAAAAATTACTCCGTTTGGAGTTTTAATACAAAATCCGGACAAGAAAGAACTTGATAAGGAAACTTTCAAAGTCGTTACAAAGGCAAAACCAACGGCGGAACAGATTGAGGATGCAATTTTTGCATGGAAAGTGGCAAAGCATGCAAAATCAAATGCAATCGTTATCGCAAAAGATTTTAAAACACTCGCAATCGGGCAAGGGCAAACCAGCAGGATTTGTGCGATGGAATGGGCATTGAATTATGCATGTGACGGAACAAAAGGTGCTGTTGCAGCATCAGACGGGTTCTTTCCGGCGGTTGACAACATTCAGGCAGCCGCTCAAGGCAGAATAGCATTGATTATTCAACCCGGCGGAAGCATAAAAGACAAAGATGTAATTGAAGAAGCAGATAAATATAATATGGCGATGATTACTACAGGGATTAGACACTTTAGACATTAGTCGATAAGTTTATAAGTCGATGAGTCGAATAGTTGCCATTGTACGGAATTAGCGACGCGGCAATCTATCCCGCCGACATACGTTGGATAAATAAAAAAACAAATTCTTGACAACAAACTTTGTTGAATATAAAATTGAAATTGGCCGAAATATCGCAATTTTAATTGCAAATTTCCGACTTTCCCAAATTATCATCATCGGGATGTAGCAAGGACCAATGGTGCATCTCAACAAAAAGAAAACGATTAAGTATCGTTTTCGCTCCCCGGGGTCAGGGAGGCTTTTGGTAGCGCCTCGCTACCAAACAATTGAATAAACAAGACCTCATCGGGATGTAGCGCAGTTTGGTAGCGCACCTCGCTTGGGACGAGGGGGTCGCACGTTCAAATCGTGTCATCCCGACCACTTACTTAAAAAGAGAGCTTAACGGCTCTCTTTTTTGGCGTTTACTTTATTATGACACGATTTGAATAGTTCGATTTTAGCTACACTTGCTTGAATCGTGGCAAACACGCAGATTTTTTAAAACTCATATTTCGTTTTAAAAATCTAGCTGGTTGCACAAGCTACACTAAGACTCATTCTTCGTCAAGTGTAGCGTCTCATCCCGACCACTTACTTAAAAAGAGAGCTTAACGGCTCTCTTTTTTGGCGTTTACTTTTTAAAATATCTTAATATTTATCAATCGCTTTTATCTTTCGACGCAGAGCGAACCGTACTTGCATATTCTTTACACTTCTTAACTTTGATTTGGCGTTGTATTCATGGTACCATTTACAGAGTTAGGGCTAGCTTGGCAATATAAGATAAATAAGGATTTAAAAAATGGATTTTACCACTTTAACAATAGAATTATTGAAAACGTTATCAAATATAGTAGGAAGTTACGGATGGGGAATTATTTTACTGACAGTAGTAATTCGGCTTGCAATGTGGCCTTTGGGAGTTTCCCAACAACGTTCAATGAAAATGATGCAGACACTTCAGCCTAAATTGAAAGCTATTCAGGATAGGTACAAAAGTGACCCGCAGGTTATGCAAAGAAAGATGATGGAGTTTTACAAGGAACACAAATTTAATCCAATGTCAGGTTGTTTTCCTCTGCTAATCCAGATGCCGATATTTATTTTGCTGTACACAGCCCTAATGAGTCCTCAATTTATCCAAATTGCCGGAGATACCCAATTTTTATTCATTAACAGGCTTGATGCAACGCTAAAAACCACTGCCGGAATTTCTTATGACGGCGAGATGGGTGTTTCCAAATATGATAACTTTTTCTTGGGCAAGAGTGCTACCGTTTATTTGCCGAAAGAAACTCTTGAAAATGTAAAGGTTGAAAAACCGACCAAAGCACTGGAAATTCAAGGCGATGTAGTTCCCGGTGAACCGATTGATTTTAAAATAAGTCTGGACAGTCTGGATTTAAAATTCAGTCAGCTTGACCAAATTCAAAAGGCAGAATTTACGATTTCTAATGCCCAGAATAAGGAAAGCGAAAAGGTTAATTTTATGCGAAAAGGCGGAATTCTGGCAGCTTCAATGCCGACAAAGGCCGTCAAAAGTTCATTCCATTACGACGTCTTAATACTAATTATATTATTCGGTTTGACGATGGTTGCAACCCAAAAAATTATGATGTCGACGACAACCCCTCAGCAGCAGGACCCTACGCAGCAGGCACTTCAAAAGTCGATGGGTACGTTTATGCCGATTATGATAATGGCAACGTTCGTGTTCATTCCAATCCCTGCCGGCGTCCTTTTGTACCTGATTGCAAGCAATGTTATTCAGGTTGTGCAAACAGTTGTAATCAACAAACAGCTTGAGGCCGAAGACGCAAAAAAGAAACAAAAAATCGATGATGATGCCGTTAATACAGCGAAAAAGATTGAAATAAAAAAAGAAGAGGTATAGATTAAGGATATACGGCCTGTTTAAATGCTATCCATACCTCCTGCCTTTAGTAAAAGATCATAGGATAAAATATGTTACTTTCGGACTACAATTATATATTGCCTGAAGAATTAATAGCTCAAACACCCGCTAGCGAAAGAACTCATTCTAAAATGATGGTGCTTGATAAAACCGCCGAAACTATTGAACACAGACACTTTTTCGATATTCTTGACTATCTGGGCGAAAACGATGTGCTTGTATTAAACGATACAAAAGTAATCCCCGCAAGGCTTTTCGGACAAAAAACAACCGGTGCAAAGGTCGAAGTTTTTTTATTAAAAGACATGGGTAATAGGCAGTGGGAAGCCTTGATAAAGCCCTCAAAAAGGGTAAATCCGGATAATATTATAAAAATCAGCAACGAACTTATCGTCAAAACATTGGTTCGTCTTGATGGCGGAAAATGGCTCGTCGAATTGATTTACGAAGGCGACATTTACGAAATTTTGGACCGAATAGGCAATGTTCCGCTTCCGCCTTATATCGAAAGAAAAATACCGGACGAAAAATTGAAAAGTCTTGACTATTCACGTTATCAAACAGTTTTCGCATGCCATGCCGGCTCGGTCGCCGCCCCCACCGCAGGGCTGCACTTTTCAAAGGAAATTATTAAACAATTAAATGACAAAGGGGTTCAGATTTGTTATGTAACGCTAAACGTTGGATTGGGTACATTTAGGCCTGTAAAATGCGAAAATATTTTGGAACATAAAATGGATATGGAAAGCTTTGAAATCTCGGCAAAGACGGCAGAGATAATCAACAAAGCCAAAAAATCAGGCAAAAACATTGTCGCTGCCGGAACAACTTCTGTAAGAACACTTGAGACCGCTTTCCAAAAATACGGCGAAATAAGGGCCTGTAAAGATACCTCGCAGCTTTTTATTTACCCTCCTTACGATTTCAAAGTGGTGGATAAATTAATAACGAATTTTCACCTGCCGAAATCAACGCTATTGATGCTTGTAAGTGCTTTTTCGGATAGAAATTTTGTTTTAAAAGCCTATAAACAGGCAATCGAAAGTAAATACCGCTTTTACAGCTACGGCGACTGCATGTTTATACACTAACAAATGATTTGGCCCGTAACTGGTCAGCAGAAATCATTTATACCTAAAAAGCTTTCACTATCTCCCCTCCCCACCTGAGAGACTCTGCCGAAAAAACGATTAAGTATCGTTTTTGAGAGGCAAGGATTTTTCAATACGAGGTACGAGTGTTAGAAAAATTGGGTGGGGGGTAAAAAGCGTACTATTATTCCACTTGCCCCCCAGCCCTGAATTTCTGGCACTCGGTACCTCGCACCGAAATTCATCCCTCCCCCTCAGGTGGGGAGGGTATAGACGCTTATTGTATCTGTCTTTATGGCTAACTGAAATCCTGCTGATTGGTTACTTTGGCCCTTATTGCTCCTGAATTACCCTTGCAGGGAAATTGTTTCGCTGCAGCTCGGAAGCGAGTCCTTCAGCCTTTGCTCTGTTCGAATAAGACCCGACTTGCAGAGTGTAGAATCCTCCCATATCCTTAACAAATGGTGTTATGTCGAGGCCCGAATCCAGCAATATTCCTTGAGCAACTTTTGCTTGCTCAACCGTTGCGTAACGCCCAACATAAACTTTTGACATTTTTGGGGTTACAAAAGGTGTAGACAATTCCCGGCTGGTAGGTCTTGGAGGAGCCGCAGGGGTTGACATTGTACCTTCATTCGTTGTTTGAGATTTACCCTTTGAAGTCGGCAAACTGATTTTTTCGTCCAATTCCTGCGTGAATTTGTTAAAGCTTTCGTCATTATATCCCGAGGTTTTTTTGTTCTCGTTTTTAACTGAAACTCCGGCGGAATTATCTTCCATCTGTATTACTTTCAGTCTTTCGTCGATGAATTTTTTTACGCCCAATCCGGTATCTTTTGCATCTGTTTGGGAATCGTCGCCGATTGTAACATCTACATTAGGAGAAAAACTTTTTGCAACAACCGTAAAAAGCAGCAGCGTTACAAAAAACGTTGTTATCCCAAGCAATAAACCGTTTTTAGAGGTGTCTTTTTTCTTCTTTTTTTTATATCTGTCATAACTCATAAAGTCAGGCGTTTTCATTTTTTCTCCTTAAATTTTAGCGTCCCGTTACCTTGGTACTCGCAAGAATTATATCATCAATTTCCTGAGAATATTTTAGCATAATTTTTTTAGCAAGTCCCTTAATGTCACAATTTCCCAAACAATCCAAACCTGCGGCATCAACCGGAGCCCCGCTCGGGTCGATATTAAGGCCCACGTGAATTAAAACAGAGGTTAAAGATTTGGTCGCAATAGATACAGAAAGTTTTTTGCCATCTATAAATAAATCATCTCCTTTGCGAATGATACATTTTGCATCTTCTAAAACTTCCTTAATAATACAAATTAACAGTCTTTGCCTTGTGACACCTTCAATCAGTCCGATATTAAAATGTTCAACAATAAAACTCAGCATGTTTTTGGAATAAATCGGCTCGTTGTTTATTACATCCTCAATGTCAACCATTTCGGTTAATTTGACTTCACATTCTCCGCAAAAGGCCACGATGGCATCACCTTGCAGATGAAACTTTTTGTAAATCCAATGAGGAGAAAGCTCAAGCCCTGTGTATTTAATTTCACTATCTATAAATTTTGTATGCATAATTAAAATAATACTCTAATAATTTCTTTGCAATTATTTTCCTCTAATGCTCTTTTTAGCCTTACGCAAGACTCACAAACTCCACAGTGCTTTTCTTTTGCAGAGTAACAACTTCTTGTCAACTCTAAAGGTACACAATGTTCGATTGCAACTTTCACTATATCATTCTTGCACAAATTAATCAAGGGTGCGTAAGCCTTTGGCTTTTTTTGGGTCGAATATTCAAATCCGGCATTAATTCTGTCAATAAATTCCTGCGTATTATCGGGAAAAGTTGCCCCTTCTTCCTTATTTGCACCAAAAATTATATAATCGTAACTGTAAGAATCTGCGAATGCCGCTGCAATGTTCAGGAAAGTGCCGTTTCTGTTTGGCACCCAAACAGAAACGGCACTTTTATTCACAAAATCATCTGAGCATAAATCTTTTAAAGCTGTTGTTGGAATTTCTTTTTCGCTGACAAGTGCAGTTTGAGTGATTTCCTTAAGCCAATCCAATTTTATAATCTTATGCTCAATATTGTAATGCTCACAAATCTTTTTTGAAGCCAAAATTTCAGCTTCAGCGGATTTTTGCCCGTAATCAAAGGTCAAAGCGAGTTTTACATTGTATTCTTCTTTGGTTAATGCCAGACTTACAAGAGAATCCAGCCCTCCCGAAAGTAAAATTATTGATTTAGCCATTTTGTTTTATCCTGCTTTATGTTTTTACTATTTTAACATGAAAACCAACACAAGCGGATAGCTGAGGGAGTAAGCCGATAATTTGGATGATTGGAGGTATGGCAGTTTGGTTGAACGGCTTAAGGGCTGAATGGCTTTTTACGAAGTTATTAAGTGACTGGGTGATTAAGTGATTAAGTTCAATAATGCTTCGCAAATTTTTAAAAAACAGGGAACGGGTAACAGGGAACGGAATTTCTTGTCGTTGCGAGGAGCAAGTTTGCGACGAAGCAATCCAAATCCCTTGTTGTCGGGCAAATTTAAGCCCCCCACCTCAATCCTCCCCCTCAAGGGGGGAGGAAGAATAACAATTTTGCAAATATAAACTTGGGGGAGGGGGTCAGCCAAAGCCCAACCTACTTTTACCTTCTCAACCTTTCAACCCTTCAGCCCTTAAGCCTTCCACCCGTTCAACCCTTCAACTTATCGACTTATAAACTTATTCCATGCTAGCGAGGAAAAGGGGAAAGGGAAAAAAGAGATTATCGGGTTACTATTTTTGTTCTATAATTAAAGAATGAAAACATCGAGACAATCATACATAAACGTTCACAGGGATGCTTGGGTTGAGGTTAACCTTGAACATCTTGCTCAAAACGTCAAAATTTTTAAAAATCTGGTACAAAAAGACGTTAAACTTCTCGCTGTCGTAAAGGCAGATGCTTACGGGCATGGGGCTGTAATGGTTGCTCCAACAATGCTCGCTTCAGGCGTTGATATGCTCGGAGTGGCATCGATTGATGAGGGTCTGGACTTACGCAATGCAAAAATAACTTGCGATATTTTGGTACTCGGGGCAGTGCCTGTCTGGGCTTTTGAAAGTGCCTGCGTAAACGACATTGCAGTTTCAATTTTTTCCGAAGAACACATCTCGGCTTGTAAACAAACATTTGAGAGAACAGGGAAAAAAGTTAAGGCTCATATTAAGATTGATACAGGCATGAACAGAATAGGCGTTAGCAAAATCGATGCCGTGGGCTTTATTAAAAAAGTGCAATCTTTCGATTTTATAGACTTAAAAGGACTTTTTTCACATCTGGCATGTGCCGAGGACGAGCAGGAAACACAAAAACAATTTGATAAATTTAATGAAATAATTTCTCAAACAGATACAAAAGGTTTGATTTTACATATTTTAAATACAGCAGGAATAATATCCTACCCGGCTTACCAGTTTAACATGGTGCGTGCGGGAATCGGTCTGTATGGTTTGATGCCTGATTTAGCTGTAAATAAAGGTATAACCGTTCGACCTAAACCCATTATGGGATTAAAAGGCAGAATAACAAGGATTCACGTCATGGGGGCGAATGAGGGAATTAGCTACGGGCATACTTATATTGCTGATAAAAATACAAAAGTTGCAACGGTTCCGATAGGTTATGCGGATGGCGTGCCAAGAGCTTTGTCAAACAAAATTTTTGGACTTATTAACGGTAAAAAGGTCAGGCAAATAGGAAATATTACCATGGACCAAATGATGTTTGACATAACAGATATCAATACTCAAGAAGGCGACGTGGTAACACTTTTGGGCGATGGACTTTCAATTGACGAATGGGCAAAAATCGTCGGAACAATTAATTATGAATTGACATGCAGACTAAAGGTAAGACTGCCAAGGGTTTACACAAGGTAAGCAAGAGGTGAGAAGTGAGAGAAAAAAAATTCGACTTCGGCATAATCGGTTCCGGACCGGCGGGTTATACGGCGGCAATTCGTGCTTCTCAACTGGGGAAAACCGTCGTTCTGTTTGAGAAAGAAAATTTAGGCGGAGTCTGCCTCAACAAAGGCTGTATCCCGACAAAAACCTTTTTATATTCTGCCGATGTTTATAATTCGCTTAAAAAAGTTTCCAATTTGGGAATAGAAATAGAAAATTATTCGCTCAACTTTGAAAAAGTGGTTCAAAGAAAAGAAAAAACCGTTGAAAAATTAAGGAAATCACTTGAAATGCTTCTGAAAAGCTACGGGATAGAAATCGTTTATTCAGAAGCGAAAATAATAAAACAGGGAGCAGAAAAACCAGATTTTCCGCTTTCCTCTTCCCTAATTCAAGCCAACGGCGAAATTTATGAATGTTTAAACGTCCTTGCCGCCACCGGTGCTGAACCAAAGTGCGTTGGCGGATTTGAATTTGACCATGAATTTATTCTAAGTTCGGATGATATTTTAGAGTTAAAAACATTGCCTGAAAAAGTTTTGATTGTAGGCTCCGGTGCAATCGGAATTGAATGGGCCAGAATTTTTTCCGCTTTTGGCTCGGAAGTAACCATTATTGAAATTGCCGATAGGCTCCTGCCTCCGGCGGATTTTGAAATTTCCCAAAGACTGGAGCGGATTTTTAAAATGTCACGGATAAAAATGTTTTTATCAACTTCCGTGAGCGAAATTAAAGACAAAAAAGTAACGCTATCAAACGGAGATGTTTTAGAACCCGATTTTGTTTTGTTTGCAACAGGACGTGGGGCAAACAAAATTATGGATACAGAAGATTTACTTAAAATAGGTGATTGTTCAGGAAACATCCAATTAGCCCATTTTGCGAGCCATCAAGGTATTCAGGTTGTTGAAAATATCGTTTTGGGCAAAGAAATAAAGGAATTTATCACGCCATCCGTGGTTTATGGAGAACCTGAAATCGCCTGGGCAGGTAAATGCGAACAAGAATTAATTTCTGAAAAAATCGAATATAAAAAATCAGTGTTTCCGATTTCCGCCCTCGGAAAAGCGGCAACTGAAAACAATCTCGAAGGATTTGTCAAAATCCTCGCCGGCAATGCAGGGAAAATTCTTGGAGTTCACATAATCTCAAAAGAAGCTTCGGCCCTACTCCATCAGCTTACAATTGCAATGGAAAACGGTATAAAAGTTGAGGAATTAAAACACTGCTGCTTTGCCCATCCGACTTACTCGGAAGGAATTTATGAAGCCCTGCTGGGAATTGATAATCAATCTCTATCATTATTGAGGGGGCAGAATGCCTAGGCTTCCGGAGTATCTCAAAAGGCCCATAATTGACACGGATAAGACAAAAAATGTTCGAAGAATTTTGAAAACAAATTGCCTTAACACTGTTTGTGAATCGGCACGCTGTCCAAATAAAAACGAATGTTACCAAAAAAACACCGCAACTTTTTTGATTATGGGCAATTCTTGCACACGCAATTGCAGATTTTGCAATATTTCATGCGAGAAGCCAAAACCTTTAGATAAAAATGAACCGAAAAATATCGCAAAAGCAGTTAAAGAACTTAATTTACAATACGTTGTGATAACTTCCGTAACCCGTGATGATCTGCCGGACGGCGGAGCAGAGCATTTTGCGAAGTGCTTGGAAGAAATAAGATGTATTGTTCCCCCTCAAGGGGGGCGGGAGGCTTCCATCAAAGTCGAAATTTTAGTTCCCGACTTCAAAGGCGATGAGAAGGCCTTAGACTCAATAATTAAATCAGATTTTACCCCCGAAGTTTTCAATCATAACATTGAAACAGTGCCAAGACTTTACAAAATCGCCCGCCCTCAGGCAATTTACCAAAGGTCTTTGGCCGTTTTAAAATATGTCAAGGACAATTCAAATATTCTGACAAAATCAGGAATTATGGTAGGTTTGGGTGAAACTTTCGAGGAGTTGGAGCAAACTTTACTTGATTTAAAGAGCATTGGCTGCGATATTGTGACAATCGGGCAGTATATTCAGCCATCAAAGAAACACTTAGGGGTAAATAAATATTACACTTTGGAAGAGTTTGAAGAGTTAAAGGCTCTTGCTAAAAAAATCGGCATAAGAAATTATCAAATCGGCCCGCTTGTCCGAAGTTCATATAATGCTTGCGAAACGGCTACACAGAAAATCTAAAGTGAACGAGGTCGCCGTCTTGAACCACGTAGTCTTTTCCTTCAAGGCGGGTTACGCCTTTGTCCTTGCAGGCTGCATATGAGCCGCATGCGACAAAATCCTTATACGCAGTTATCTCCGCTCTGATGAAACCCTTTTCAAAGTCTGTATGAATTACACCTGCCGCCTGAGGAGCTTTTGCTCCGGCGGGAATCGTCCATGCCCGAACCTCTTTTTCGCCGGCCGTGATAAAAGTTCTCAAATCCAAAAGGCGATAAACCGATTTTATCATTCTATTTATGCCGGAATCCTCAATTCCCAACTCGTTTAAGTATTCTTTGGCTTCTTCAGGGCTTAATTCTGCGAGTTCTGACTCGATTTTTGCAGAAATTAAAACCACATCTGCACTGTGAGTTTTTGCATATTCCTCAACTTGCTTTGTGTAAGCATTTCCGTTTTTCAAATCAAATTCCGTCACATTAGCACAGTAAATTACTGGTTTTGTTGACATCAGATGAAGCCCTCGCACAATCGGGATTTCATCTTCGTTAAAATGCTCTTTTATATTGATAAATTTACCTTCAGAAAGCAGCTCTGTAAGCTTGGTTAAAATATTATTTTCCAAAACTGCTTCTTTGTCCTGTGATTTTGCAAGTTTTGAAACTTTTGCCTGACGTTTTTCCACACTTGAAAGGTCAGCGAGGGCGAGTTCTGTGTTAATTGTTTCAATATCATCAAGCGGATTAACTTTGCCTGTAACGTGGATGGTATTTTCGTCATCAAAACAACGCACAACCTGAATTATCGCATCAACCTCTCTTATTGTGTGCAAAAATTGATTGCCCAGTCCTTCTCCTTTGCTTGCACCCTTGACAAGTCCTGCGATATCAACAAACTCAATGGCTGTGGGGATTACAACATCGGTTTTAACAAGCGGTTTCAGTATGTCAAGCCTGTCATCGGGCACACTAACCACGCCAATATTCGGCTCGATTGTGCAAAACGGATAATTCGCACTCTGGGCGTTTTTTGCAGACGTCAATGCGTTGAATAACGTTGATTTCCCTACGTTTGGCAATCCTACTATTCCGGCTCTAAGCATTTTTTATTTATTCCTTTTGTTAAGAACAGCCGGAGTAGCCGCAGTTTAAGCAAATAAAGCAGCCTTCCGCCATTTCAATACTTGTTCCGCACTCCGGACAGACAAATTTTTTCAATACGATTTCCTCGTCTTGTTGTGCCGGTTTAAGCTCTATTTCGGGTTTTTTCTTTACATCCAAATTCATCGGCTGGAAAGTACGGCTGTTGTTTCTGTAAACCGTAATTCCTTTTAAATTATTTTCAAACGCAAGAATATAAGCCTTTTCGATGTCCCCTCTTGTGGCGTGCTCTTCAAAATTTACTGTTTTTGAAACGGCGTTGTCTGTATGCAGCTGAAAAGCTGCCTGCATGCGAACGTGCCATTCGGGAGTTACGTCGTGTGCTGTGGCAAAAATATGTTTAGCTTCATCTGAAATTCCCTCAATGTGTGCAATAGAACCATCTTTGGCTATTTCTTTCATTAGGTTTTCTGAATAAAACCCGTGGTCTTTTGCGTATTTCTCAAAGATTGGATTAATTTCAAGCATTTCCGTGCCGTCCATGACGTTCCTGAAGAATACAAGACCGAAGAGAGGTTCGACTCCGCCTGAGGCACTTGCTATCATTGAGATTGTTCCTGTCGGTGCGATACATGTTGTAGTAGCATTTCTGATGCCGAATTCTTTAATTTGGGCATCGAGATTTTTCCAATCCTCGTCGGAAACCATATTCGCGGATTTGCCCGTGTATTTATTTGTAAGGAAATTTCCTGCTTCGTAAACACTTCCTTTAAAATTATTGAACGCTCCTCGGGACTTCGCAAGTTCAACTGACTCAACTTTTGAATGGTAATCGATAAATTCCATAACTTTATGAGCCAAATCGGTTCCTTCTTTTGAATTGTAAGAAAGTCCCAATTCCATAAGCATATCGGCCCAACCCATAACGCCAAGCCCGATTTTTCTGTTATTTTGAACCATCTCTGCAATTACCGGCAGCGGATAATTATTAACTGTAATCACATCATCCAGAAAATGAATTGAAAGTTTTGTGATTTCTTCAAGTTTTTCCCAATCAACTTCAGGCACCATTTCGGTATTTTTGAGCATTAAGCCGAGGTTAATCGAACCTAAGTTGCAGGCTTCATAAGCCAACAGCGGAACTTCCCCGCAAGGATTTGTTGATTCAATTTCTCCAACGAGAGGAGTGGGGTTGTCAGCGTTCATTTTATCAATAAAAACAATTCCGGGTTCCCCGTTTCTCCAGGCACCGTCAACGATAAGGTCAAAAACTTGTTTGGCGTTCAATCTGCCGACTGATTTTTTCGTTTTCGGGTGGTACAGATCATAATCCTCGCCGTTTTTAAGTGCTTCCATGAATTTGTCTGTAATAGCGACTGAGATATTAAAATTATTCAACTTGTTATTATCGCTTTTGCAATTAATAAAATCTAAGATGTCAGGATGGTCAACCCTAAGTATACCCATGTTAGCACCGCGTCTTGTTCCGCCTTGTTTTACGGCTTCTGTGGCTGCGTTAAAGACTTCCATGAAAGATACGGGACCTGACGAAACGCCCATGGTTGAGCGGACAACGTCATTTTTGGGTCTTAAACGGGAAAAAGAAAAGCCGGTTCCTCCGCCGCTTTTATGGATTAGGGCTGTATTTTTAATTGTTTCAAAAATCCCTTCAAGTGAATCTTCAACGGGGAGAACAAAACAAGCAGAAAGTTGGCCCAGTTCACGTCCTGCATTCATTAGAGTCGGTGAGTTTGGCATAAAATACCTGTTGGTGATGGCTTCATAAAATTTTTCCGTGAGTTCGTCAATATAGGACTGCGATTTGCCGTATTGCGATTCGGCCGACGCAATACTTGAGGCAACTCTTTTAAACATATCGGCCGGGGTTTCCGTACAATTGCCGTCTTTATCTCTTTTAAGATATCTTTTTTCTAAAACTTTTATCGCATTTTCTGATAATTCTAACTTTTCGTCCACTTTTTCCCCTAATTCTAAACTCACTTCTAACCTCCAACTACATGTACTAAAAAACTGTCAGTTAATACATTGTACAATAAACCGATAGGGCATGGCAGAATTTTAAGAAAAATTACTTCATAAAATTTACACAATTGTTTAGCTTGACAATTGTTTATGTATTAAATACGATAAGAGTAAGATAAGGAGGCATCGCCAAGTGGTAAGGCAGAGGCCTGCAAAGCCTTTATCCCCGGTTCAAATCCGGGTGCCTCCTATTTTTGAGTGAGTAAGTGAAAATCTTTGGAAAATTAGAATAATCATGGGCGATTGGCCTCGGTGAAGCTTGCTGAAACGAAGTTAAATTAGAACCAACTGGGCCAATCCAAAAAACTTTGAAAATTTAAAATAATCATGGGCGATTGGCACAGTTGGTAGCGCACTTGAACGACATTCAAGGGGTCATTGGTTCGAGCCCAATATCGCCCAATTTTTTTCTTTTAGTAAAACTTCATGGGGCGTTGGTGCAGTTGGTAGCACGCAACACTGGCAGTGTTGAGGTCAGGGGTTCAAATCCCCTACGCTCCAGTTACTTTTTCTACAGAAAAAGTAACCAAAAAGATTTCTCATATTCTGTCTCGATTTTTACTAAAGAAAAACAGATTTATATCTTTTGGCTTTTTCACTAAAGTAAAAACGCTGTATTTAGAGATTCTTACTAAATAAAAAAAGCTTAATATCTTTATTTTAAAATGTTGTGTGTAATCTATGTGTATGCGGACTATAGTTATTGATGAAGAAACGACATATTATTTAAAGACATTATTGCTTTTAACATCATTTCCGGCACGGGGTGAGCATACCTCATTGTCATGTTAATATCAGAATGTCCCAATGCTTCTTTTACGCATATTAAATCCGTTCCGCTTTCTACCATTCTAGTGGCGGCAGTGTGCCTCAGGTCGTGAAAAACTAAATCAGTTATGTTCAATTTTTTTACTATATATGTAAATCTATCCTTTAAATCTTTATATGGTTGTAACGTTTCTGGATTAGTAAAAACATACTCGCTGATTTTTTCGACCTTTTCAAGTTCTGATTTCAAAATAGGGGCAAGAAATGACTTTCCTCGGCTTAGAAGAAGAAATAAAAGATACTCGCAAAAAACTCCATTCTATGGTCGAGGATATTGACTAAATATTTGAGAGCATTTTTACTTTTTTATAGCTGGATATATTTATTTAGTTATAGGTACTTGAAATTTTTAATATGATGTCGTATAATTGTAAGTATAGATGTCGTATTTTTGGAATAAAAGGATAAAACAAAATGCCAATAGTTCAAATACTGGAAAAAAGAATTCAATACCGTATTAAAAAATCGAAGGATTTCGTTTTTATGCTGACTGATTTTGAAGATTTATCTGATAAAGACCAGATTATGCGTGCTTTGAGAAAACTTATAAAAAACGAACTTATTCTAAAAGTTGGAAAAGGTGTTTATGTTAAAGCTGAAAAATCTCAATTTTCGAGTAAAATAATTCCGCAAATAAGTATTACGGATATTGCAAAAATAGTTGCCAATAAAAGAAAGTTAAAAACAATTCCAAGCAAGTATGAAGTATGGTACAATGAAGGCAAGACAACACAGGTTCCGACAGGCAGAGTAGTTTCTGTTTTGGGTAGAATTAATCGCAAAATAGGGTTTAACGGTGAATATATAAAGTATGAAACAGTCAGAAACAAAGACAGATATTATAAACTTAATTAGCAATTATTCAAGAGAATTTGGGATTGCTCCACAATTTGTTGAAAAGGATATTTATGTCGTCAAAGTTTTATCCGCTTTGTCAAAGATAAATTATCCTGATGTGAAAATTATCTTTTCAGGCGGAACATGTTTGTCTAAAGCATATAATAAAATCCAAAGATTTTCCGAAGATATTGATTTTAGGATTAATACAGATAAAAGTTTTTCAAGAGAAAACAGAAAGAAATTTTGTAATTTTATTTTGGAAGAACTAAGCAAAATTAAAGATTGCAAGATTGTAGAAACTTCAATTAAAAAAGGAAATGAAAACAAATTTTTTAGCTTTGAAATGGAGTATGAAAAACTATTTGAGAGCTCTATTAATCTGCGTCCTAATATCAAGGTTGAATTTACGTTTGAGAACTTAATTCTACCGGCAAAAGCTTGTATTATAAAATCATTTTTAGCAAATTATATGAAAGATTTTCCGACTACGGAGATTGATTGTATTCAGCCACCAGAAGTTATTGCCAACAAATTTAGTGCTTTGATGTGGCGGGTTTTTATAAAAGACCGAAGCAAAGATTTGCACACAAAAGAAAATGACCCGACAATCGTAAGGCACCTTCATGACATTTCTGCGTTGGAGGATGAAATATTTAATGCAGAATTTATAAACCTTTTGAACACTTCTTTTGTTAATGATAAAGGTCGTGGATGAGTTGAAAGAGATTATACTTTAATAGAATTTGCAAAACTGACTTTGGATAAATTGATGAACAATAAAAATTACAAACAGGAATATATTGATTTTGTAGATTCAATGTCTTATGCAAAAATAGATGAAGTTATTACGTTTGAAAAAGCGATTGAAAGTTTTAAAAAGGCTGTTGAATTCATTGAAAGCAATTTATTACGTACATTTACGGACTGTTAGAAAACGGAAATCATCGTTATAATAATTATATGACCCTCGAACAGAAACATTTTGAAACTAAATATCCGCACACAGAAATTAAACATAAACTTTTAAGTACTACTTTGAATAGTACAATTTATGTGGCAAATCATTTTACGGAAGAATTTTTATCAAAAGAATTTGTTCTGATAGATTTATTTGCAGGCAAAGGGATGTTTGAAGACGGAACAAAAGGTTCGCCGATGATTGCTTTGGATATTATAAACAATTACTTTAAAATAGCTATTAGCAAAAATTTTAACAAATTTACTCTTATTTTTATAGAAAAAAATATAGAAAATTACGCAAGTTTAATTGATAATATTTCCAAAAAAATTTTACAAGAGGATTGCCCTTTAAAAATTAAGATTATTATCGCTTCAAATGAATGGGAAAGTTACAGCAAGGTTATACAAAATTATTTGAGCAAAACATCTGCCGCATTTATTTTCGTTGACCCGTTTTCGACCGAATTAAATATGAAAAAACTAAAACCTTTAATAAATCCTGACAAATATCATACAATATTGACTTTAATAAACATTAGCGGGTTGGAAAGAATTTTAGGATTAAACAGCACTAAATGCACAAAAAAAGTTTGCGAATATTTTGATGTAGATTTAAAAACAATTGAAAGATTAAAAAAGAGAAAAAATATTACAAATGCCGGAATTATCAGAAATTTAATCAAAATATCGCTTAAAAATATTGAAAAAGATTTTATTATAAATTTGGGACTTCCTCGAACAAGCAAAGGAAAACTGGAAAATGCCGATAGGTTTTATTTGTGCCTTTTGACTAATTCTGTTGGAATATCAGACACTTTTTTAAGGACTTATGGACAAATATTGGGCATTAAAGAAAAAACAAAATCCAAAACTGAGCAAAAACAATTTAGTTTGGCATCAAAAATCTTGAAATTTATAAACAAAAAGAAAATCGTTTCGCTTTTACAGATCACTTCCGAATTATATGATGATTTTTATTCCTGGAAAGAAGCTTCGGAAAAAGAAATTCCGACATCTTCAAATTTGACAAAAGCAGTTAATTCTTTGATAGAAAACGGGAAAATAAAATTAAAAACAACTGAATTTACCTGCAAACGCAATTCGAACAAACTTCTAGCAAAAACTTTTTCATCTAAAATTAAACAGGAAACAGTGATTGTTGAAAAGGTTCCTCTGAAATAATTTCAGGTACTTGTTTGTAATATTCGCCTTGTAAAAGACTTCCTGCTGCTTTTTTATTCACTCCGCCCCACTGCTTAAAGAAAAAGGGTACATGCATTTCTTGACATTTATCTCTGATTGGCAAAATCCATTCTTCTTTGATTGGTCTTGCACCCGGACCGCTTTCTCCGCCGATAATAATCCAGTCAATATCTTGCAAAGGCAAATCCTTAATCTCCGTAAGCATTGGTTCAATTGACAAATATTTTATCTTTGCTTCGGTTGCGAGCAAATCACTTATCCGCACTTTTTGTCTGTCGGATTCTACGGTAACTCCCGCCCAAATGTTTGATGTCCAGTTTAATTTGGGTGAAATTTCTTTTAGTCGTTCAGAGCGTTTTGTTAAAATCTGAAATGTATGCATTGAGGCTTTATTCATACTTTCAAACACTTGTTGAATATACTCATCAGGCACATCTTTGTGAAATAAATCACTCATTGAACAAACAAAAATCAAGTGAGGTTTTTTAAATTTTAGCGGTTCCTGCAAACAATCAGGATGAAGCGTAACATTAAAGCCATTTTTGTATTTTGGTTGCTCCATTTCACATAATCGTTTTGCCATTTTTTCGGCATAACAATTCAAACAGCCTTCGCTGATTTTTGTACAACCGGTTACAGGATTCCAAGTCGATTCCGTCCATTCGATTTTTGATTTCTCTGCCATATATATTATTGTACAATAACATTAGGCTTTTTTCATTTTTAAATAAAAATGGCATTTAAATTGATTAAAATCAATTTTTGTTCCCTGATACTTAAAACAAATTCCCTGTTCCGATTTTAGGGAATTTGGGGGTAAATAAGGTTAAAATCCTTTATGTCATGGGGTTATTTTTTAGAGCAACACGCTAAAATCATCAAAAAACGTAAAATTTCCCTGTAAATACCCTGTATTTTTGTGAGACTTTTGCTGTCTAAACTTCATCCACCAGTTACTTTTTTTTGCAAAAAAAAGTAAGCAAAAAGATTTTTCATATTGAGGATGCGGAATTATTCCAAAAAACGGCTCACGTCATGCTGAACTTGTTTCAGCATCGCGTCAGCGAGCGACTTTGCGACCCTGCCTCTTGTTTTCTTTGCGAGGAACGAGCTTAGAAAACAG
>Ga0172381_10000279_pt1 | contig 63323 bp, 105 predicted proteins | sample Leawel6488metaG_FD_119754 | JGI IMG/M metagenome (GOLD analysis project Ga0172381, IMG submission 119754) | Leachate microbial communities from a municipal landfill in Southern Ontario, Canada - Leachate well 64-88 metaG | ecosystem: Engineered > Solid waste > Landfill > Unclassified | place... | reverse complement strand
GGATTTTGCCCAACAACTAAGTAGGCAGTGGATCAACAAATACGGAATAATTGTATTTGAAGATCTTAATATAACTAAGATGGTTCATAATCACAACATAGCGAAGAGTATCTTGGATGCAAGCTGGAATAAACTGGTACAATATACTTCATACAAAGCGGAAGACGCTGGTAGAAAAGTAGTATTGGTCAATCCTGCTTATACATCTCAAATGTGCTCAAGCTGTGGTCAAATAGTCAAAAAGGATCTGTCTATCAGAGTGCATGATTGTCCTTATTGTGGATTATCTATAGACAGAGACCTCAATGCATCTCTAAATATTGCGAGACTGGGGCTACAGTCTCTGGCATCCGCCTAGATGCCTGCCAATGAATTGGCAGGAATGGTCACCAGATAGGACATTAAAAATGAAGTCCTTGGATAAATTTAACAATCTTATTCAAGAAATGAAACAAGAATGCTTAAAATTATAATGGATAATTATGACAAAATTCCAGATAATTAGTACAAAATATAAAAACCTTCCAAATGGCCCCTGTGTCACTATTTATGGCCGAGATCAACAAGGTAACGCCATCCAACATGACATTACAGGATTTAAGCCATATTTTTTTGTATTGCCTAAGGACTTCAAAATTGTAGAAAGTTTGTTAAACGACTTACCAGAGGTTACGGAATATTATCATGATTATAAATATTTACCCTCTGGATATCAGCAAGATCGTACTGAAGTTTTACAAATTTATGTGAAACGTCCGGGTGATGTTCCAAAAATCCGAGATACCTTAAGAAACCATCCATCTGTAATTGATGTATATGAAGCAGATATTTTGTATGCTACAGCAAGGTTTTTAACCAACCATGATCTGTTCGGAATGGGTTGGGCAGAAGCCAATGGAAATGATATTAAACCCTTGCATAACATCAAGGAGAATGCTCCACTGCGATTTTTAGGAACGGATATCGAAGTTCTCCCACCCGAGAGGAATGTACCCGTTGCCCAAGTTGACCCTATAATCATTATAAGTTTGAGTTTTAACATACCATATAAAGGTCATAAAAGTTTGGTGCTAGTCGCACGAAATGGTACTGATTTCGGTGACGTAAAGTACCTTAATGACGAGCGATCCGTATTAACTACATTTCTACAAATCATCCAAGATTATGACCCGGATATCATGCTAGATTTCAACGGATCTATATTTGACCTGCCATATATTGAGACTAGGTTAAACATGCTTAGCATATCAAACAATATGGGTCGGGACCAAACACCATTTGTTATCAAGGAATTTGGTAGCAAAAAGGAAGTTAATATAGTGGGTAGGGCATGCGCAGATCTTATTGACCTGATAAAACTAAATTATTCATTGACTAGTTACTCCTTAGATAATGTTTCCAAGGTTCTTCTTAATAGACCCAAACTAGATATTAAAGCCAGTGCCATGCGTAGAATCTGGTTGGAGGGTTCCCACCAAGAATTAACCGACTTCATATCATATGCGGCGCGAGATGCTGACCTACTCTTAGACATCGTGAATGAACTCAAACTTATTGATCGTTATATTGCGTTGTCCCGAGAATGTGGCCTTCTTTTACACGAAGTCATTAATGGAGGACAATCCCGCCGCATAGAATCCATGTTGCTTCGTGAATTTTATAAAGAAGGTAGATTATTTCCGCTTAAACCAAAAACATTACCAAAAGATGTAGACGTGGAAGGTGCAACTGTTTTTGAACCTGACCGAGGCTTGCATGAAAACCTAATTGTAATGGACTATAAGAGTCTGTATCCGAGTGCGGTTAGAGCCTTTAACATTTGTTGGACATCTATTCTAAATGAGGACATACCTAGCATCAAAGCAATAGTGGCACCAAACAATGTCAAATATGTAGACCATTCTGTGTATGAAGGTTTAATGCCACGTATATTAACTAGGCTATATAACAAGCGAGTTGAATTAAAAACCTTAATGAAGATGGCTACAACCAAAAGCGAAAAAGAATTTTATGATAACCAACAATACTCAGTTAAAATTCTTTTAAATAGTTTCTACGGTTACACAGGTGCAATGACTAGTCGTTTTTGTGATGCTAGGCTCGCGAATTCAATAACAAGTGTTGGCCGAATGGCTATAAAATTAACCAAGGAAACCGCAGAAAGTTTGGCAAAGTGTAAAGTAGTAGGCGGTGATACAGATTCGGTTTTCATTAAACTTTTTGAACAAAATGATCCAGATAGTGCCAAGCGGGTGGCTACGATTATCCATGATGAAATGGTTAGGAAGTTACCACACCCTATGGAAATCGACTTTGAATGTTTCGTAAAACGTGGTATAATTTTTGAGAAAAAACGCTACGCTATGTATATTTTCGAACAATCTAAAGATGGCTGGAAAGACAAATACAAATATAGAGGAATCGAAACCAGGAGGAAAGATTGGGTTCCGCTTGTAGGAGACACCATGGAAAAAGTTCTAGAACTTATCTTAAAGGAGGATAGAACCCGAGATGCATGGGAATATACTGATCAAATTATAAACAAGATTAGATCTTTGCAAGACATTCGAACAGATCCAGAATTTGCTCAGAAACTTATTTTAAGTCGAAAACTAGGCAAAATTGATGGTTATAAAAATCCACAACCCCACTTAACTACATATAATAAAATGGTTTCTAGGGGCGAGCAACCGCCAGGTTTAGGGGATCGCGTCCAATACTATGCAATACCAGGCGCTATGAAAGATGGTATAAGTCTATGTGCAGATTCACCTGATTATGTTATCTCAACAGGTGGTCGTATTGATAATGAGTGGTATATTCATCATCAAGTCATGCCGGCATTAGAACGAGTATTTTCGGTGATGAATATTGATATTAATACTGGCAAGAGAATACAAGTCGCATCTGATCTATTTGGCTTTTCACAGGTCGAAAAATCCAAAGAAATCATACAACCTAAAAAAACAAAAACTGGTTTGTTCTCCTTCACATAAATTATGAGGTATTATTATGTCAAAATGTATAATATGTGGTAATAATATTAAACAAAGGCAACTTTCCTTAAGTCTAGACCTAACAATATATCCATTGGCTTGTAGAAAGTGTTTGCCCAGGAAACATGTCATGATTATGACTAATGGAAAATATTTAATAATAACCAAAGAAAATTATAATAAGTTAAATAAAAAGTTAAAATTCAGATTACCTTTCGCTGGATCCACTGGTATTGTTCAAATTGAAAAATCCTATATACGATCATTGACAAAAATATATAAAGAGTACTTCTTGACAGAAGAGGAAAAAGAAGAAATAAATTGTCTTTACGACCAAATGGACTATCTTGCGGATAACATAAGTGATTTACAGGATCAAATTGACATAATTCCCTTCAGACAAATAAAATTCGGAGGAATCTAGTTGGCAGAAGAAATCATGCGTAGGCTTCTTGCAAGCAAGGACAAATCAAGTAACACAGAAATAATTCAAGCAGACGGAGACACAATAGAAGAAATTAATATTAAATACAAGTCAGGTAGGGTACTAACCATTCGATAACCAAAAGGCTTAAATACTAGAAAATAATAAATTAAATTGAACTATTTTTAGGAGCACTATCATGGAAGATAACGACCAAATAACCCAATTTAATGAAATTGCGGAATCGTATCGACAGGATTTAAACATGCTGGGAGACATATTGGCCAGCTGGCAACAGTCTGGCGCAGATCCAGACAAATTGGATGCCGCTATTAAAGCCGGGATTAAGAACGCCGGCAGCATTACAGTTTCCACTGATGATGCCGGAAGTTACCTAGTTGATTTTAAGTTCCAACCCATTGAAGTCCAATGGATATTGAAAACAATCATTGAGGACCATTAATCATGCTAGATCCCAAGAAACCGTTGTCCAAGTGGACCCTTGATGAAATGGAAGAACTTTATGCAGAACAAGGTTCATTCAGAGGATGTGGACGAGTTGTTGGTGTGCATCACTGTACCTGGATTAAAGCATATGATGAAAAACTTAAAGAAAAAGAACAAATGAAAGGATTAAAACAGACCCTACTTACCTTGGATTATATGCCCAAGGAAAAGGCATCACCTATTGTGATTAATTCTGCTGTCAGACTTGTCCAGGACAACGGATATCTTTGTACCAAAAAACCATTACAGCGAGGACGTACTATTACAATTCAGCCAGAACCTGTTGATAATAATGTTTATAAAATAGGCTTAGTATCAGATACTCACTTATGTTCAATGTACCAGCAGATAAGTTCCCTTTGGAAGTTTTATGAAACCTGCGAAAAGCAAGGTGTAGACACTGTGCTACATTCCGGAGATCTTTCAGATGGCTTCAAACTATATAGCGGTCAAGAATTTGAAATATTTAAGCATGGAGAAAAAGCTCAATCCCAGTATATCGTAGAAAATTATCCTCATATTGAGGGCATACAGACGCAGGTAATTGGAGGGAACCACGATGAGTCATTCTGGAAGAGATTTGGCACTGATATTTGTTATAATGTTGGTATTCAAAGGCCGGACATATCTTATCTAGGATTTTACTTAGCAACAGTCATCACGCATGGTGTTAATATTTGTCTTCATCACGGCGATGGTGGAGTAACCTACGCAAAATCATACAAGTCCCAGAAACTTGCTTTAAGTAAAATCGAAAACAAAGAAAAACCTGCGCCTGATGTAATTTCCCTGGGGCATTACCATACATCCTGTATTCTACCAAGAATTTTTGGCATGTATATGGTCCAAATGCCGTGTTTTCAAGGTGTAACGCCTAACTACATGGGTCGGAAAGGAATGAACCCGGATATTGGCGGAGTTATTCTCGAACTTGAGATAGAGGATAATAAATTGGTTTCCACAAAAACCCAGTATATCCAATATAAGGAGCAGGAAGATGACTACTAAGGATCTTACCTTTTTAGTGGATTCTTTTAAAGAATGTCCAATCATCTGGAAAGGTGAATACCCCTACTTTGTACACCCCTTAACAGATGGTGTCCTTCCTATAGACCCGATGTTAATCACAAAAACAAGTGCTGAACTAACTCGCCTTATTCAGCAAGATGTTACTCATTCTAATCTTGATATGATTATCGCCCCAGAAGCAATGGCCCTGCCCATAGCAACCTTAGTAAGCCTTAGAATGGACAGACCATTTGTTATTGTCAGGAAAAGAAAATACAGTTTACCGGACGAAATCGAGATTAAGCAAGTAACCGGCTATTCCCAGAACCTAATGTATATTAATAGCATAAAACCTTGGATGAAAGTAATAATCCTGGATGACGTTGTCAGTACTGGAGGTACCATAACGGCTATAGTAGATGCATTAGAAAATCTTGGAGTTAAGGTTCTTGGTTCCTATGTTATTGCCGAGAAGTTTAACGCTTGCAAAAACCTCCAAGACGCTGGATATAATGTCAAAAGCCTAGTTCAAATTGAAATGGGACCCAAAGGCATTAAAAGTGTAACATCATCTGGTGAATACAAATGAAGTTTAGCGAAATTAATCCAAGTTTTCAATTTAACTGGTTCAACAGAATTGAAATTAGTGGTATTGAAGAATGGATAAACAGACATGTACAAAATCTTTGTATACTAGCACCTCCAAGATCCTATAAAACAACACTTGCATCATTAATGTTACCAAAATTTTTAAGTGATAAATATCCAGAACGCAAGATATTGGTCCTGACTTATGGTCAAAGTCAAGCAGAAGATTTAGAGCGAAATTTCATAAGAAATAACGGTAACATTGAGAAGGTAGTATTTTCATCTGTTGGTTGCTGTTTATCAAGTCAGTTCGACTTTATTATAATGGATGACTTAATAAAATCAAAATCAGATGCAGAGAGTCCTGAATTTCAAAATAAGTTATGGTACTGGTACATTTATGATGTACAGACTAGATTAACTCATAATGGAAAGCAACTTATTATAGCATCTCAGTGGACAGATAATGATTTACATAATAAAATATTAAAGAATCAATATAACTGGATGCTAATTAAGTTACCAAAGTCTACGATAAATATATTATGAGGTATTATGGACCTTTCCGACATTCCAATTATCCGCAAACAATTCCAGGAACTTAACGAAGAATGGCATAATGAAATATCTACCGTTCCGCAAGTTCCTATTAATACGCCTAATATTTTATACGCAACTCATTTAAGAAGGGATAAATTACTAGAAATTGGTGAAAAATATGATAAAAAAGTAAGAGAACTTTGTAAATCTTTATTTGGGAGTGACTTAGCCGTATATGCCACTGATTATATGGATCCATTAGAAGTACTTGACTGGATTGAACATTTTATGAAGAAGGATTAAAATTAATTATTTTTTATTAACTTTACTAGGAGACACGATTTGCATTGCTTACTATTCCAGATAAGCCATTTTCCGAATTTAATTGCTTCGATTTAATGCGAGTGTATTGCCGTTGCGAAAGTTTCCAAAATTGTGCAAAGTTTGTCAATGTTTCCAAATATGTCTGGACACAAAAATGGTATGCTGAAAATTTGCCAAGCCCTAAGACAACCCGAACCAGATTAAGTGAATTGGATCTTCAGCGTCATGAAGTAGCAATCATATCTGATATGCATTTTGGTAGTGTATATCAACAGAAATCGATATTAGACTCCTTTATTCAGGACTGTAAAGATAGGAATATCCAAGATTTGCTATGTTTGGGAGATCTGACTGAAGGACTTATGGCTAGGCCAAATCACGAAGCCACTAGATTCCTACATACTGCTTCGGAATACGAGGATTATGTTGTCGAACACTATCCCAAAGGGTTTACCAATAGCGTTTTTATACCAGGCAATCATGAGTCCAGCTTCATTAAGCATGAAATTGATTATGACTTCGGCGAAGAGCTTGTGAAAAGACGTCCAGACCTGACTTACCTTAAGCAAGGTTCTGTTATAAGAGGTCCTGGTGGTGTACGCTTTTGCTTGCATCATGGTAGTGGTTCTTGTGCGGCACCTGGCCAATCCCGAAATAAGCGGTTAAAGACACGGGTCTTGCAATTAATGTCAGAAGAGAAATGCGCGGAGATATTCATCATGGGGCATTGCCACCGCATAAATGTTATACCTTCTTTTATGAATGCATTTATTGTGGGAACTGGTTGCTTTGTCGCACCAGACGATACCTTATTGAGAGTCTTCGGAGGCGTTGATATATGTGGGCTAATTTTGTCATATTCTGTGCTGGATGGCAAACCAGTTAATATTAAAACTAATTTTCGCTTCGCAGAAACTTATGGAGGAGTATTGGAACATGATTACTAACACCATCATTAAGGAAGTAAAATTATCACCAATTTGCTCATACTGTGGTAAGTTTACTCCTTTTTCTTTTATAGGAACAGTTGGTGAGGAGGAAATATTTTGTTCTTTAGAACACCTGCAAAAGTATTATGGTAAATATATTGAAATGGATTATAGGAAAGCACTTGATTATTAACCAAAAACTATTTAAGTTAATCTAACTTAGGTGTAGGTATGTTCCGAAAAACATTAATAGATCTTGGTATATTTAAACCAAATGTTCACGACATTATGGACAGTATCATACGACAAGAACTTTCAGAAGACGAGTTAAATGATCTAGAGTATATCAGATGGATAGATTCATCCAAGTTAGTTGCTGATAGATTCAAGGTTAGTTTTGGATTTGATATAAATAACGTTTTGGATATAAGATGTTACGATGGAGATCAAGGAAATTATTATAACCAACAAAATTGTGTTTTTATAGCAAAAAACTTAAATGATATAATTCTTGCTATACAAGACGCAAAACATGATATCACTAGACTTGCAAAAGAACGCAGATCCGAAGCAGAAAAATATAATAAAGAAATACAAGAAAAGAAAGATCAAGAAACTAAATGCAAAACTAAGTTATGGACAAAATTTAACCAATAGATTTAAGTACTAATAAGTTAAAATAAAACTGACGGCTGGAAGGTCATACTGAGACCATGCGGGACTTTGTGCCCGCCCGTCACTTAAATAAGAGGTGATAAGTAGTGATAGAAAATGCAATAATAGGAATGTTTGCTCTAATTGGAGAACTTGTAGTAATGGTATTATTTGTTCTTCTCATTGCAACGTCATCTATAGATAGAAAGATTGGTGAAATATTATCTTTTGCTGTTGGATCACTGATAGGATATTTTGTAATATATCCGACTATTATTTATGTAATAGTAAATATATAAGTGGCGGTGGCGAACATTAATGAAGAAAAAGATACCAAAAACCACTCGATGGTGCCTGAGTTGTAAAACTCTAACCGAGTGGGAATACAACCATGTAGTTGGACACTCTCGCTGTACAGAATGTGGAGGGTCTTTCAGCTCTAGCGAAGAGATACCTGAAGAAAAGCTAGGGGAAGTTGCCAAGAAGTTGATGCCCTGGGTAAAAGCAGGTGACTAAATGTCTGTGCGTAATATAATAACAGTAATTCTAATCGGTATGGATATAGAAAATTATCCAATAAAGTTAAATAATATTAAGTTTCATACGATAATATTTAAATATACCAAGGAATATCCGAAATTATTCAAAGAATTTATGTTCGATAATAACGGGCCGTTTCCATATTGTGAACAAATAGATGAAATACTTAGTACGTATCGATATTCTGGCGTGATGGACATTCACAATGGAAAGGATTGTTTCATATCTGGCCAAAATAAGCGATTTGCTGAAAGAATAAAGCAGGAAATGAGTCCAATTATTTATAATAAACTTATTAAAATAGGAAAGAAAGAATGCTTAAATTTTAGGTAATATTATGAATGAAATATTAATAATAATTGGAGTGATCCTAATGATTATAGGCGTATTTCCAGAAAATTTAAGGTATCCAGAAAACATAGTATTGGCATTTATTGGGGCGGGTATTGCATTTTATGGAGCATGCTAATGTTTGAACTCCTACTTGGTCACATCTTGGGCGACTACTTCTTCCAGACCCACTGGATGGCCCAAAACAAGACCAAACCGGATGGTTTCGATGCTTGTTTCCAGCATTGCTTAATATATACATTCTGTGTAATGGGATGTCTTGCATTCGTTCTACCTGCAAACTTAATATTATATGCCTTTGTTGGGATATTCCTGTCACATTGGTTTATCGACCGTTACGGTCTTGCTTACAAGTACATGCAATTGAAAGGTGGTCCTGACTTTGATAACCCATTTGCACCAATAATCTACGTGGTAATTGATAATACATCTCATATCCTCCTGATGTATGGATATTTACATTACATGTTAGGAGTCCAAATATGAATGCAATATTCGCAGGTTCGTTTGATCCTTTCACCACGGAACATAAATATATAGCCGAAACAGCATGTGAAGAATTTGATAAGGTTTACATAGTAATTGCTGTAAACAGTAAAAAGAATAAAGACAACACTGGCATGTTTACTGTAGCCGAACGCATAAAAATCGCAGAGTTATCTTGCCCATTTAAAAATGCAAAGGTAATGGCAACCACCCGTCTTATTGTAGATCTTGCCAAGGATCTTAAGGTACAGAGATTGGTAAGGGGCTTACGTCACACAACTGAATATGAATACGAATTACGTATAGCTACGGGAAATCTATTAATTGGTGGCATTAAAACAATTGGAGTATTTCCCAGGACAACTTCCATATCCAGCTCGGATGTCCGAGAATTAATTAATTTTAAGGACACTCGTTGGACACCTTACGTAGACCCGGCAGCAGTTGACTATATTAACACAATCATAAAGGAGAGACTATCTTGATTTACTGGGATTTGGATGGAGTGCTGAGAGCCTTACCTGAACATGTCTTGGGTTACGAGCCTACCCACTGGAATAGCCTACGCAATGGTAAAAACGTAATCGAACTCGTAAATGAAAATCCAGGATTGTGCCTGAGTGCACCTGAAACAGAATACTTACCCATTGTAAATAATAGTCTGAGCAAAATACATTTGATGACCAGTCAGTTACCCAGCTGGATACCTTATACAAATAAGTGGCTCAACGAACATATAAAAATACCTTATGAGGTTATTTATACTACGAGTTCTGTGGAAAAACTATCCCTTCTGGGTGATAACTTGCTCGTGGAGGACTTCCCTAACTTTCCAAGTTATGATAGAATTGTCTTGATCACACGCAAGTATAATGAATACCTAGACGTGCCTTTGCGTATTTCTAGTATTGAGCAGTTTAAAGTTTTCTTGGACAAGTACGGTGATTAATATGTGGTGTCCAGAATGCAACTATAGGTGGACATATTATGAGAATGATAGTGATAATTTGAATGGCTTTGCGATATGTCCTATATGTAAATCTAAAGTCAAACTAACCACTGGTCAGTTAATATTAAGAAGGTGTTAACATAACATCTGTCCCGCTTAAATTTTGGCCAAATAATTTATCATCTTTAGCATGGGTCGGTATAGCGTTATCTGTAATAATAGGCTCTTGGCTAAATGAATTTAACTTATTTGGATATCCATGGTCTAGTATTGTGTCATATATAGTTATGTTCTGCTTTTCAATATTTATTATAGATCAAGTGATTCTCGGGCCATTATTTTACCACTATTATAGGAAATATTAATATGGTTATATTTTTAAAATGTAAGCGATGTGGTCGACGCCTGCAGGATCCAAATAGTCAGGCATTGGGCTTTGGCCCAACCTGTTATAAAAAGGTTCAAGAAGACGACCATGTTCAGACAGATCTATTCCAATATGAGGTGAAAGATGACACTTGACCTTAATTTTATCTACAATTGTGTGATCATGTTCCTTTCAATAGCAGGAGCCTTTTTGGCATCGTCTTCCCACCATAAGCAAAGATGTGCGGGCTATATTATCTGGATCGTGAGCAACGGCGCAATTGCAATCATCTTTTGGCAATCTGGAAACTTGCCGCAAACTATAACCTTCCTAATTTATGAAATTTTGAACATTCGTGGCGTAATATCAAATTTAACGCGCAAAGAGTAAAGTTTTAGGTGATTATTTTGTTAGAAATAATTAAATTATATTCCGATCAAATCATAATGATATGTAGTATAGCATTTACCATAAGTTTAATTCCGCAAGTTTTATTTAATTATAAAAATAAACTCTGCGAAATTACTTACAAATCATCTATACCCACTGCCCTTTTTATGGGTATAATCACTTTGGTTTATGCTGCGAATTCCTTTTGGCTATCAGTTATAATGGGATCTGCCACTACATTAATTTGGACAATAATCGCGATACAAAGGTATCTTTATAAAACTTAGTGCAGGTTTTCATGATCCTTAAAGACGAGTCCAAATACTTCATGGAAGAATCCAAGAAAGGCCGATTTTATTGCCGAAAGGTTGATGGCGAGATCATAAAATATCCTTCGGTTACGACTGTCATATCACAATCAGAAGGTAGTAAGTTTTCTGGGAGTCCTAGCGCGTCCATTGGTAGTCTTGTCCACTTTCATATTACCAAGAAATATTCAAATAAATTATTAAAAATGCCTACGGATCGTGTATGGAATATTCCTCGTAATGAAGTACAAGCTAGGATAAATCGTTGCCTTACAATGTGGAATAATCTTAACTTAAATATAAAACCAATAACTATTGAAACCGCAGTATTTAATGATGACCCACGATATGCAGGAAGAAAAGACATTTTTTGCCGTTTAGATGGAGACCTGACATTGATCGATATCAAAACGGGAAAATCGTACGATCATCATGTATGTCAAGGCGGTGCATACTGGAATGCGTTAAGAAGAAGGCCACAAGTTCTATTTGTCTACCTAGACGGTATTCTAGAAAGAAATCCAGAACAAAAAGCAGTCCTTCGTTATTTTACCCAAGCCGAACTCGAAAAAGGTTATGATGAATTTTTAGATCGATATGCTGTTTTTAAATGGTGAAAAATATTTTTATGGTTTCATTCTGGGCTCATCCATTGGATATTTTGGTGTAAGTGCACCTGGAACATCTGGAATACCCTCGATGATGTGATTCGTTTCGCTCCTAATTATAGAAATATTTTTATTAAAATTCTCTATTGTATCATTGTGCAGCAGGTATCCACTTTCGTTTCCTGTCCCTGAGATGGTTAGATTCATCATTAAGGAGATTAGTATTGTCGTGGTTAGCATTCAGTCACCTTTTTTACACCTCAACTTATAATATGTCTTGATATTATTTATAATTTACGGTTCTTGTTCCGACCACAAACTATTTATTCTCAGAGGTACTACAATGCATTGTTGAAAGGTGATACAATATGAATTATGAAGTCACAGTACAAACCGGGAAACACAACTTTGACTGCTTTGAGGTAGATGCAGCAAGCCACTCGGAAGCTTGGGTTAAGGGGGCACGCCTTGCAAAATCACCGCTCGTGATGCGGGTCAAAGAAATCAAGGCGTGCTAATTCTTTTTTAAAACCGAAATCTTTATATACTATAATTTGAACTTATGTAAGTGACTAAGAGAAAATTTTGAGGTGTGAATTTTGAATTATCAAGAATTTATTAAATCAAAATGTATTCGGGCGCAATCAACTGGATTTGATTGCAAAGATATTTCTCCAAAATTGTTTGATTTTCAAAGAGATATTGTTAGATGGGCTCTGAAAAAAGGAAAAGCTGCAATATTTTGTGGTACAGGTCTAGGAAAAACACCTATGCAACTTTCTTGGGCTAAATGCGTCGTAGATCATACACATGGCAATGTTTTAATTTTAGCACCACTTGCAGTCGCGAAACAAACACATATAGAAGGCAAAAAATTTGACGTATCGGTTACGGTTTGTAGGTCACAAAGCGATGTCCAACCCGGTGTGAACATAACAAATTATGAGATGCTTCATAATTTTGACGCATCTCAATTTATAGGTATTGTTCTTGATGAGAGTAGCATTTTGAAAAGTTTTGAAGGAAAAATTCGCAATGAAATCATAAAAACTTTCCAGTATACACCATATAAGTTGGCTTGTACTGCAACTCCGGCCCCAAATGATCACATGGAGCTCGGAAACCATGCGGAGTTTTTGGGTGTCGTTAGCCGAACCGAAATGCTGAGCATGTTTTTTGTCCATGATGGTGGAGAAACTTCTAAATGGCGACTTAAAGGCCACGCGGTGCAATCCTTTTGGGAATGGGTGGCTTCATGGGCCGTCATGATGTCTAAGCCATCCGATCTTGGTTATGAGAATGGAATGTTTGACCTTCCGCCACTAAACATTCATCAGATTACGGTTAAGCCGGAAGGTAGCGCATTTCGCGGTGAGGCAAAAACACTCCAAGATCGCAGGCGAGCACGGTCTGATAGTATAGATTACCGGGTAGCTGAATGCGCTAAAATCGTGAACGCTGATAATGATCCGTGGCTTGTTTGGTGCGACCTGAATGCGGAAAGCGATGCACTGACCAAGGCGCTTAACGAGGGAACCGAGATCGCGGGCAGGCATGATAAAGAATATAAAGAAGAAAAAATGCTCGGCTTCGCGTCGGGTGAGGTTAAGCGCCTGGTTTCCAAGCCCTCAATATGCGGTTTTGGTATGAATTGGCAACACTGTCATAAGATAGCATTTGTTGGATTATCTGATAGCTTTGAGCAATATTTTCAGGCTGTTAGAAGGTGCTGGCGATTTGGACAAACCCAACCCGTTGATGTGTATGTCATTACGTCCATCGCAGAAGGTGCAGTTGTAAAAAATATAAAACGCAAAGAGTTAGAATTCGAATCAATGCTAACCGGTATGATATCTGCTACCCAAGAAATTACGAAGAAAAACATAAATAGTTTGACAAGAGACGAGGCCGTTTATATGCAAGAATGCAAACATGGCAAAAACTGGAGAATGTTGCTTGGAGATTGCGTAGAGGAAACACAAAAAATAGATACTGAATCTGTCGATTTTATTATGTTTAGTCCTCCATTCAAGAGCTTATATACATATTCAAACTCTGAACGAGATATAGGCAATTCTAAGAACGATGCGGAATTTGAAGAGCATTTTAAATTTTTGTTACCTGAATTATATCGAATACTGAAGACCGGTCGATTGGTTTCAATTCACTGTATGGATTTACCTAGTATGAAAGAGCGAGATGGTGTAATCGGTCTAAAAGATTTTCCTGGAGAAATAATTAGGTTATTTCAGTCAGTAGGATTTATTTATCATTCTCGCGTTACTATATGGAAAAATCCTGCTACTGAAATGCAGCGAACAAAAGCAATTGGCCTACTTCACAAACAACTTCGGAAAGACTCTAGTATGTGCCGTAACGGTATTCCTGATTACGTCATTACTATGCGCAAACCAGGACATAATCTTGAAACTATATCACACGATACCGAGAATTATCCTGTAGAAAAATGGAGAGAAGTTGCATCTCCTGTATGGATTGACATTAATCAAAGTAACACACTGCAACGTAAAAGTGCAAGAGAAGATGCTGATGAAAAGCATATTGCTCCTCTTCAACTTGGTGTAATAGAACGATGTATAGAACTATGGACAAATCCTGGCGACTTGATATATGATCCATTTGCCGGCATTGGCTCAGTGTTATACCAAGGAATTAGAATGAAAAGAAAGGGATTAGGTTGTGAACTTAAAAAATCTTACTACGATCAAGCTTGTAAAAATTTAGAGAATGTAGAGCAAGAGATATCATTTACTCAGCAACCGATTACCTTATTTACAGAAATTGGCAACAGGAAACATATTGTATATAAGCCAGTCGATTCGAAATCGTTATTCGATTTTTGTGACCAAAAACTATAAATATTAACAAAAGCAAGTTAACATTGAGGTATTCAATATGCAATTATCGGAATTGTTCTACAGTCTCAGTGGGGAAGGACCATCAGTTGGAAGACCGGCTATTTTCATTAGAATGAGCAAATGTAATAGAAATTGTGCGGGTTGTGATACCAAGATCAAAGACAGAGTAGAAGAAATTGAACCAAGTGCCGTGATAAGCCGAGTGAAGAATTATCTCAAAGTACATCCGCATAGTCGGGTGATTTTCACGGGTGGTGAACCCTTACTCCAACCAGACGCCATAAACCAAATTATAGATGGTTTGCCAGGGGTTCCTTGTGACATCGAAACAAATGGTACGCTTGACAGCCAGATAGAATTATTTAAAAGATTAAATATAATTGTTGTTAGTCCTAAAAAGGATATGTTTAAATCATCAAAAGAAATCGATGAATTCTTTAGGAAGTGGACACTAATTTCCGAGCAGGGCCGACACAATGTATACTTTAAACTGGTTATTGGAAACTTGCCATGGGCATGGAACGAACGAGAAATTTCTACTGTTATTTCTAATTGTCCATCATTGACTAATCGAATTTGGTTAATGCCTGCTGGTGATAATGCAGAAAAATTAAGTATTTCTGCGCGTAATTGCTGGCGCGCAGTCATGCATTTGGGATGTAACTATTCCGATAGGTTACATATTCGAACAAATTCAAAATAGATTATTAATTAATATATTTTTTATACTTTAAGTGATGATATGCCTCGAAAATGGACAGATGATCAGAAAAAATTACATTCTACTAAATTAAAAGAGTATTATACCAAGCATCCGAGAAAACATAGGAAACCAATTGATAAGGAATTTTTATATGAAGAATATATTGGTAAACACCGTACCACAACAGATATTGCAACCGACTGTAATTGTAGTGCAGAAAATGTATGTTGTAAATTAAGACTTTATAATATTCCTATACGACATGGATCTGATGCTGCATGGATAACAGGACTCAATAAAGACATTGATCAACGTGTTACATTATTAGGACAAAAAATTAGTGAAAAAATGGCAGATCCTTATTGGAAAGTATTACATCCACCATGGAATAAAGGATTAACAAAAGAAAATGATGAACGAATGATGAACATGGCAAAATCTATTGAAATTGCATATTCCAGGCCAGAGATCCGTATTCGTGTACAAGGCAAAAATAACCCAATGTATGGTATTCATCGTTTCGGTCCAGATTCACCTTCCTGGCGAGGTGGTATATCATTCGAACCTTACTGTCCCAAATGGACACCTGAATTAAGGGAAAGAATCCGATTATTCTTTAATTATGAATGTGTTCTATGTGGAAAATCACAGAACGAAAATATAACAAAATCAGGTAAGATATATAAATTACATTGTCATCATGTAGAATATAACAAACAAGCATGCTGTGATGGAAAATTGGTTCACTTTGTTTCGTTATGTATGAAATGTCATGCAAAAACAAGTCGTGATAGAGATTATTGGCAAGAGATTATTCATAGAATAATAGATGAAATTTATGACGGTAGATCATACTATACTAAAGAGGAATACAAGGAAATATTAAATTGCATGCCAAAAACTTTATATACACCAAATCCTTTTCTTATTTAACCTTTTAACAAGTTATAACAAAATAATATGGAGAATATATAATGACTATAAAAATAAACAGTAAAACATTGTCAGAATTTGTGAAAAAAGTAACCATTGGTGGTAATATTACAGACGGCATTCTAAAGTTTGGCCAAGATGGACTCACTCTAACCGTCAAGGACATTACAAAATCAGGTGCTGTCACCGGCCTTCTTAAACCAAGTAACTTCGTAGAATATGGCCAAATGGAAGTTCCCATCAAAAATATGGTTTCGCTTTTAAGCATTTTGGGCACCATGAATGGAACCATCGAGTTAAGCAAGGTTGAAAATGTCTTTCGTATCGGTTCGGAGAACAACGACGCAGACATAATTATGGCTGACGAGAAATACATTACATGTGATCTTGTTGAATTGCCAACCTTGGCTCATGATGGTGGGTTTGAACTGGATGCCAACATCTTTACAACGGTAAAAAAGAACACTCAAATCCTTAATACGACTAAAATTGGAGTTTATGCTGAAGTAAAAGATGGCGTGTTCTATATACGGACAGGTGAAGGCGAGTTTGATAAATTGACTAGTAAAGTTAAGGTAGATTATAAAGATGTTAAATCGCGTTATGGGAGCACATTTTTGGAATTTATTTCTGTAATTAATGGTCGGGTATCATTTTCCTTCAACCAAGATTATCCAGCATTAATTTCTAGTATAACTCCAGATAGTATTATAAAATGGATGGTTTCCCCAATTATTGAGGAAGCCTAAATTTTTTGGAGGTAAATAATGCCATTGCTTACCGAGCGATATCGACCACAAAAAATAGAGGATCTTGTTGGCTTTATACCTACATTTTCCATAGACGAAGATATGCCCCACCTACTTTTGCATGGAGTACAAGGATCTGGTAAAACAACGCTTGCTAAAATTATCATAAGGATGTTAAATGCTGATCATATTATTCTAAATGCAAGCAATGAACGCGGGATCGAGGTCATCCGACAAAAAGTTATAGATTTTGCATCAACTAAAAGTTCTAATAATACTATTAAAATTATAATGTTGGATGAAGCCGATCACCTTACTGACGAATCCCAAGCTAGTTTACGTAACGTGATGGAAACATATGCACACAATTGCAGATTTATATTAACAGCGAATTATTTAAATAAAATAAAAGACCCGTTGCAGTCGAGATGTGTCCTTGTTAAGTTTGATAACATTCCAAAAGAACAAATATTAAATCGACTAGAATTCATATGCAAGGAAGAAAAAATACCTTATGAAGTGGACGCCCTGAGGAAAATTGTTAATCAAACTGGTAATGATATCCGATCAGCGATTAATAAAATTGATGAATTTAAAGAGGGGGTATTTTTATCCAAATTACATGAACAAACAAAACTCGCAGAAACAATCTTCGTTCTCATTAAACAAAAGAACTTTTTATCCGCGCGCCAAACCTACCTAGACTCTCATATTGATGCCGAACAATTCCTTCACGACCTTTACACTGTCATATGGGAAAGTACCGAGTCACTGGATTACAAAAAGCATGTCACTCTCTCTATTGCAGACTCGTATAAATTCCTATCGCAAAGTGCCTGGAAAGAAATCTTAGTAGAATCCACGATACTTAATTTGATCCGGTGAAGATCATGTCTGAAGTTATAACACCCACCATGAAAGACCGCATTGAAAATTGCATGGAATTTTTCTATGAAAGAACACTAGACGGTCATATAATTAAATACCTAAATGGATTTATAGGCGTCGGTATCCTTGAGGAACCTGATGACCATATTACAAAAGCAGCAAACACCATCTGGATATATGGATGTGGTTTCTCTAAGAATGGCAAACGAATCGTAGAAAATACCAATATATTATTAACTGAAGATGAAGCAAAAGACCTGAAAAAATGTATCAGCATAGCATTATCTGGGCATGATAAATATTATAAGAAATTGACTAGAAAAGAAAGAAACCAAATAGACACTATTTCAAGGACTAGAATAAGCGAGGATACATGCTAGACAGTTTTAGAGCCCTTAAATCTGGAAACCTAGATAAAGTCAACTCGTCCATGCTTTTCCCGCTACTAAGATGGGCCAGTGGAAGCCAGACAGACTTAGTGTGGTGTCAAGAAGTCAATAAAAGACTATTCTTTATACCTAACGATATCGCGAAAGGTCTCCTTTATCTCGGACTTCGCGACAAGAATCCCTATATTAAGTATCCCAAGGCGCAGAAAGAACCCGATGATAAAGTTGCTGACCTTAAGAAACGTCTCGCCATGCAATATTACGCGTGGTCTAATCAAGAATTCGACAGAAATCGTGATATCATTGGCTTGCTCAATTGGGATGAGATTGCGTTGGCTCTCGGCTGTGACAAGAAGGAAAGAAAGTTACTCGACTTGAATGAAATCAAGATACCAAAAAAGACCAAAATCATTGAGAAAAAGAAAGCGAAAACTTTGTTCGAGTTTTGACGCGATGCTACTCACTAATATCGATTTTTCTTCGCGCACCTCTTTTTAAAATCCATTTTCTAAAATCTACCGATGCTTATTTTGAACTTGTCTATATTTTGTGTTGCATTCCTTAACCAAACCTTTATATACCTGCCTGGAGTATATAGTATTGCTGATGTGACAGAACGACATCAGACAACTAATGAGGTGATGAATCATGACAAAAGTTTACGCTAAGAAAAATGAGTGCCCAGTTTGCGGAAAGAAACTTATCTACGTAAAGATTAGCAAGCCTGATGGAAAGACAACCCACAAAGCAATCCATGAGGGCGATAACATGCCCGAGAACGCCGTCAAGATCGATTTCCGGGAGATTAGCCATACATATCGTAAGAGACTGCGGGATGCAATCGAACATGTTAACGTGACCGCTAAGCCCGTCTTTGATGCAACCGGGATGAACCGCTTCACGATGATCGCGGAAGTAATCACAATAATTAAGGATGCTGGTGTATCGCATGATCAAGCCGAGGAAATCCGCGCTGAGATGCTCGCAAAAGGCAACGGCTTCGTAGAGGACATCGCGATCGCAGCACCCTTCATCACGATCATCAGGTAAGTTATGTGCATAGCATGTGAAAGATTGAAAGGACCAGTCCTTAATATTTTTGGGCTTGGCCAAAACGAAATGATCAATAAGGTATGCGAAATCCTTATAGAACGTGGATATAAACTAGATCGCATTGCTAAGATCAAAGCGCGATTGACTTCGATGCCGTTCAAAAAGTCAACAGAACTGGCAAATGAATATATCAAGATTGAAAATATGGAGTGATATAAAAATGTCCGAAGATAAATGCAAGACGTGCGGGAAAGACATCGAATATTGGAGCGTACCAAAAACTAACGGAAAGACAAGATTCTATGCTTTCCATGTGGGAGATACAGTTCCAGCAGGTTCCGTTAAAGTTGGAAAAGATAAACTGTCTGGCGGGCACAGAATCAGGAGGCGAAAAGAACTGCAGGAGAAGTGCGCACCGAGCGCACCTTCCACAACTCCTTCTGAAGAAGTCGCAAGCGAGGTCGAAGTTTTGATCGAGCCCAAGGCACCGACAGCACCTAAAGAAGTCGAAATCATTGATCAAAAGCCCGTTATACTCGTGACCGAGATTCATGAGACTCCAGAAATCAGCAAGGATAAACCAATCCTTGAGATAGGCGAAATGAAGAGAAATCGCTTTGCGATAACCGGCGAAATATGCCGGAAACTAGCGGAAACTGGTTTTCCAAATGTAGGTGAAGCTCGCTCTGACTTGATAAGCAAAGGGAAAGATTTTGCAAGTCTGATTAATGCCGCTGCGCCTTATGTCCAAATCCAAGAAGGCGGATTACCACTTGCCTTCAACTAAAAATTTTTAGGAGGGAACATGTACAAACTTACGTTGGGTGTCCTCGAACAGGAATATCTAGATCTTGACCCCGCGATGATTGACTGCTTTGAAATCTACCCCGATGCAGACTTTTCTGATTGGCATGATGAATCTGGACATGTTCAAATGGACATCTTTGAAAATAATAAATCATCTCTTGTTGTAGGAACAATCAAAGAACTGCCATAAACTATTTATACTAGAAAATCTACTCATTTTTAATGAGCAACGCATATTTTGTACCTGCGCTTATAGGTGAAAGTATTCCTAGGTGGCGAGATAATATTGAATTTAATAATCACGATTTAAAATTCTTCACGGATAGATCATTTTTTAAATGCAAGACCCTCTTAACTAGTGCATATTATATGATCGACTCTGTGAAGGACTTTCGAAAAGAATTTAACTATCCAAAAGACAATCTATTAATAATCGACAGTGGCGGGTTCCAGTTTGCATCATTCGCCAGGAAAAACAAAAGAATTAAAGTAGCACCGTTGGAAATTCTCCGCTGGATGGAAAGTAACGCTGACATTGGTATGAACCTAGATGTACCACCTTGGGATGACTTTAATGCATCAATTAAGCAGTCTGTAGAAAACTTTAATTTATTTCAAAAAAACAGGCTAAATTACGATATGAAATTATACAACGTGCTACATGGTAAGACGTTTCCAGAAATGTGCACTTGGTACGATGCAGTTAAAGATTTTAATTTTGATGGTTGGGCGTACGGTGTCAAACCGAGTGACAATATTTATCTACAATCTTTAGCATATATGTTACTGCATGAGCAAGATGCGTCCCACATCAATACAAACTTCCATATGTTCGGAGTTAGTGGCATAACAAATATGCTTTCGCTTGCAATTATAGCAAACCACTTTGGTTCGACTTTGACTTTTGACTCTTCTTCATATGGCCTTGGTATGCGAATAAGAAGATTTCAATTTCCAACGGATGTGCGTGCTGGGATAGAATTTGGTCGCGATGCAAACAAATCCATGAAAAGTATTCCATGTGATTGTCCGGTCTGTAAGAATATATCAATACAAGATCTATATAACCAAGAAAACCAAGCAACAGGTTCACTATTGTCGTTGCATAACTTATATCAATATACCGAGGTAAACCGAATGATAAACGCTATTGTATCCGATGATTATGCACTTGACGAATATAGTAAGTCAGTTGGCGAATATCAAACTGTTTTGACGGTCCGTCGCATGTTAAAAGACTTCGAAACTGATGGTGTAAAGAATGTATACGATAACTATAAACACTTGATGGTACTTCGATCAACGGAAAATCCTGGTAACAACATATCAAGTTGGTTTCCGAGCAAGGGATTTTAAAATGATAGATGTTGAATTATATTTAAAAGCACTGGGTCTTGAAAAAAAAGAGGATGGTGCACAAGAACTGATCCTGGCAGAGATCATAGGATGTCTTGATGGCTGCAAAACCATTTGGTTACCTTATGGTGGTAAAACATTATGTGAAACACTTAAGAAACTTGATTTTGAAGTAATTGATGGTCACACAATTAACAACAAAATTGATGCAATGTATTTTGGAACACCCACGATTGTAGATAACAAGATGTTATTTACGGGCCAATTCAAAGGAAAATGGACAAAAGATATTGAACGGAAAGTAACTAAGAACTTATGTAGCCGCGCGATCAAGCACGATTGTGAGTGCATAGTATCCGGTCTTGGTGAAGGTGACATAAGCCTTATTGAACGGTTAAACGACATCGAATCAAGTTCTGGATTAACCGCAAAAGTTGCAGCACTAAAAAAATTCAACGGTTTTATTGACATTGTTATAAAAGCAGTGAGGTAAATTATGACAAAAAAAATAGTAGTAAGTTGGTCAGGTGGCATAGATTCAACAGCATTAATTGCAAACCTGGCAAACGAAGGTTATGAAATCTATGCATACCGACTAGGTGGCATTTATCCAATTTTCTTTGAAGGCAGAGAATTAAATGCTATCCAATCCTTAATGAAAGTACCCATTATCAAAGATCATGTTAAATATTTCACGCGAGAAAGTGGCCAGTGGCTCTGGTATTTCTCAGCCGACAGAAAAGAAATTCCTAAACGAAACCACAGAATACTTGACCGTATGACCATATGGGCAGATAATTGTAAAACTCCGAACCTGGGAATGGGCGAGTATATTGGTGCTGACAGTTGGGTAGTAACTGATCATGTTGACATGGGAGAATGTGATACCCGGTCACTAACAGCATATCTATATTCAGAATATGGCCTAAAATACAGACTGTTTACCCTTGACAATTTTGGAGATGCTAGGTTTAAGAATAACCGCATTGATATAGGCAAAAAGATAATCGGCAAAGATATGTTTAAGACTACAAATTGCCTAAATGACTTTGAAATTCATTGTGGCGAATGTTATAAATGTGTCGAAAGGCACGTAGGCTTCTTGAAATCATTTGGATATGATGAGACCGTTTATAAAAAGAATCCCGAGTTGAGTCATTATTATGAAAAGTACCTTAAACAAATGTAATAAAGAAAAGTTTAAATACTATTGAGTATTACTAACCAACATGGAGAATATAAAATGATTCTAAAACAGCATATAACCTTTGATGCCTGTCACAGACTACTTAATTATTCTGGGAATTGCTCGAACTGCCATGGTCATACATGGTCAGTTAATATCGAAATCGAGTCAGACAGGAAACTAGACTCCTGTGGAATGCTCTTGGATTACCGAACCATCAAGAACTACTTTAAGGAAACCTGGGACCATCGGGCTATACTTAACATGGATGACCCGTTAGTTGGTGTATTTACAGGAATGAAATTAGCAGTTACTATAATGTCTGGAAATCCAACTGCTGAGAATCTTGCTAAAAAGATATTAGCCGATATGATACTCCTAGCGGATTTGGATCGTTGCGATTATTGTCGTGTAACCGTTTATGAATCTCCAGAAAATAGTGCTGAAGAGCAACTTTAATTTTTTTGAGGTGATATTATGCGCAAAGAAGTCAAGCAACGCATGGACGAAACAGAAAAATATATGCCGGAAGTTAAAGAAATATTGCTATCGCTGGCACCTAAAATCATACGGATCGTTGACGCGACACCAGAAGAAGATATGCATATGGGCATTGATGCATGGTTCAAATTAGACAGTGGAAGTGTAGCATATCGGGTAATAACGTCGCGTGATCTGTGGGACAAATACCATGCTGTCATGATAAGGTGTTCAACTAAGTATTCTAAGAATTCGGAATACCAAAAGATAATTGATAATAATTTTGCTACCTATTGTCTTTATACGTGGGCTGGAACAACCAGCGAGAATAAGTTACATGCATGGTTACTTTATGACGTAACAAAACTCAGGAAAACCTGCGAATTCTTCGAAGCAAGATTGCAAGGTTTCAACGACGGTGGCACTTATATAACCATTAATGTAAGTGACCTTGCTAGTAATGGTTGTATCATAGCATGTAATGATGTTGTAAGAGACTATTTATTTAGCCTAGTGGAGTAATAAAAAATGATCGGTTTAAATTTTCCAGAAGAACTTTTTGATGATGAAGGCCAGCAAAACACACCAGATCGTGTTCGCCGCATGATGGCCGAATTTGAGTCCTGGCGTAATTGGGACGAATTAGAAAAGGGACGTGGTATTTTTCCAGCACTAAGCGACGACCTCATTATGGTAAAGAATATAGAATTCACATCATTTTGTATGCATCATACTTTGCAATTCTGTGGAAAGGCGTCAATTGCATATATTCCATCGACACATATTATAGGATTAAGTAAGGTTGCCAGGACAGTGAGAAAATTTGCATCAAGACCGCAACTCCAAGAAAACATGACAGCGCAGATAGCTGATTATCTAACCAAATGGATTCCAGGCGTGCGAGGTGTTATGGTCAGGATAGAAGCATCGCATAGTTGTATGAATGCCCGCGGAGCTATGATGACAGGCATAACAGAATCCTCAGCAATCCGCGGGATCTTTAAGGAATCGCCAAGTTTGAAGGCAGAAACTTTGGATTTGCTCAGTCATTGAGCAAATTCTTATTAGGAGCGTGATCAACATGACAGATCTTCAACAATTATTGAATAATATGAATAAAAATAGATCAAGAAAAGAGTTCGTTAAAAACTTCGGAATGGCTAAAAAGGCAATTGAATTCCAGGAAGCAATTAATCAGTTAAATCAGAAATATGACACCTCTTATTATATGACCCGGGAAGGCTCACGATCATTTTATATTGAAGGCCATAGAGAATTTGGTTATATCTCTAGGCGAGACGGGATATTAGGCCAAGACATAAGTTTAACTATTGACCTTAAAGATATTGACAAGTCTGGATCCGAGCACACCATTAAAATGATCGTGGATAATCAGGCTAATTGGATTGTATTTTCGCTAACCAAGATGAGGGATTTAGGCCTACTTGACATCGAGAAAGGTCAAAGGTTTCGAACACAAGATGGGGGTAATGCCTGTCGATTCTGTGTTTGGGACTTACCTGAATTGACCAATGTGGTTCTATATACTTCCCGGGATGTATGATGTATGATCACTTGGCACACATTAGAACTTTCAGGTATATACAGTGATAACATTCAATATAACTACAAAATGCACGTCCTTAATGGAATAAATGGAGTTCTCGCCATCCAGATCAATTCTTATGGAGTAATATGGTGCTTGAAATATGACAATCGTTATGATCATAAGCCATTATTACCGTGTTTTGTAAGTCCACATACCTGTTTTGTAGATGGTGAACTTTTAACCGATCATTTTGGATGGTTAACAGAAAGTTATAATGACCTGCCTGTAGGATATCGAGCATGGTATGCTGACTGTCATGAGGATGAAAATATAAAAGACTACCTAGAACATTACTTTTCAATCATCACACAAGTCTGCCAGAGGTACCATGAAATTCATTAAGCTTATTGATGGCGATTCTACTTGGTATTTGCCTAAAGGATTACCAGGAGCACTTGCAATTGTAACAAGGAACATGGTAATTTATTGCATAAAGCAGGAAAATAATGGCCTTCCAGAACATTATAGTGACCCCAATAAAGTATTTTGTGGCCGTGAACTGTCCGGAAACTGGCAATATGATACGTTATTTAGTAATGATCATCACGTACCAACGGGTTATTTATATCGTTACCGACATATTTATTGGCGAGACTATCATACAATATTAGAAATCCGTGATCAAATTAAAGAAGACTTTGAAGAATTAGAAAACATTTATTATAAAAACAAAGGCATGGTATTTTACCTAAAGCAAATATGGAGGGATCTTGTTGACCATATCTTACCATAAGTTAATTTATAACAACATCGTTTGGTATGTTTTACATGGCGTACCTGGTGTTATTGCAATTGATATTGGTAGTAATTTATTATTTGCCATAAAATCAGATAATGGTCAGATAAATCCACTTCTTGTTAATCAAGACGTTCGATTTGGTGGAAGTAGATTAACATTGGAATGGGGTTGGAATGATTATAGAACCGAACTTGTGCCCACTGGATATAATGGATATTGGTGTACATCTTATATAAAATTTACTAATGGCAGAGTTGACGTTTCCTGTATTGTGAAAGAATTCGAAAAACTCAAGGAAGTCTATGACACAAATCGATCAATATCTTCAGGAAAAGTATCCTGAAAGGTATGATAAGTTTTTGGCTGTACATACATTGCCCTTGAGGACCCTACGGTTACTTTTTATCAAAAGGCTTCGCCGATATGGTACCGTTACAATTAATCTTATTGACCTTGAGGGTAACATAGTGGACAGGTTTATATTTATATTAGCAAACAAAAAGGAAACCGAAGGCAAGACCCTATTAAATGACCAGGAATTCCTGTCAATTTATGAGGCATGGTCTTGGTACGAGAAAAAAGTAATAGATTTATTTATCTAACATCATAACTAATTACCTTATTGGTTTTATCTACTAATATATTATAAAATTCTATTCTTCTTTCCTTATCTAATAAAACGACTCCTTGGCATATGACACTATATGTCAATCCATTGTCTCTTACTTCAATAATATCTGGTCTTATACCAAATCTGCTTAACTGATCAGTAGCAAATTGCTTGAGACTTTGCTCTAATTCTGCATTCATTTATTCACCTAATCCTAGTTATACTTTATCCTATTTTTACATTTTGGTACGACCAAAACATTTATATACTAGAACCCTTTAATATTATTGTTTAATTTTTATTACCTTCTTTTCTGGTGACTCACCCTATGGATATCAACTTACTTACATCAATTTGGTTCAAACGGTTCTTCTCAACATGTCAGGATTGCGGGACCTTACTGAACCAAGGTAACGCTTATAAACGCCAAGATACAGTTAACCATCTGCATGCTTATTGTAAGGCTTGCTACGTGAAACGACAACTTGCTTATAATCATGCTGCCAATTGTATCGTAAAACCCCTCAGAAAACCGTCCATTATGATTAAAGTTTCTGGAAAGAAACACCGGATTTACTTTGAGAGTCAGGACGATAAGCAGAGTTACCTTAGACAACGGAAGTCCTTGGCCAAATTTGGAAAATATCCAGACAGTTATAGCTCACGAGTAGGATGTACCGAAGATTGGTTAGGACCTGAGCGACCCATATGTGACTGGTGCGGAGGTACACTCCGATACAATATCAAGGGTGAACTTGAGTGTACCGAGTGCAATTTGATATTTGATACCTTACCAGTCCCACTTGATCGCGAAATGGTTTTCGGTCAAAAAAACAAGGGCAAGTCCGACAAGACTTCTGAGCAGGCGGGATCGTATTGGACCGACCAGATGGATGACGGCTGCTTTGATGTTTATTATAGCAGGGCATGCAGCAAAAGATTACGGAATTAATTAACTTTATCAGGTGATTTAATTGACAGAAATTATTGAAAAGGTTAAGCAAAGTAAGAGCGAACGACCAGTTAGTCAGAAGGACCTTACCAAATTCAAGAAAGATATTGATGCCTTGCTAGAGACCCGATTTTCTGATTTTGTAGACGGCTTCCTGGAAGCATGGTCTGATGCCCAAAATGGAGACGGCGAGAAGTGTACCTGCGAGGAGTGTTCTGGAGAAGACAAACTTGATAATCCGCGCCGCTACATGATTCAGGCAGGAGGAAACACTTGGTGGGTAGACAACTTTATGCCGAATCCTATTTATGGTATAGATTGTATCTGGACAGAAGAACTTGGTGGGAAAGTTAAGGTTGTAAAAGGAACTATAATGGATTCCACTATATCGATTTTTGATTTCGAATCTGAGACCACACCTGAAATCTTTGACAATCAAAAACGCCAAACAGTAGATTACGCGATTCAGATGGCCCGCGAAGCACAAGCAAAAGAAAAAGCATTAAAGGCATCTCAACAGCAAAACGCTATCAATACAGAAGCAGATGCTACTCATGTCTCCTATGGATAGTGTAAACCAGTTGGAGTGATCACAATTAAATGACCTCTCAATTTCAATATTTTTCTCTAAGGAACTTTTTGGACAAGCACGCACTAGACGAAGAGACTCGTTGGTGGTTCGAGCTAGAGCAAGATAATCCAGAATTAAATCCTATTAGAGAATATAAAAACATTATCATAGAATTACCTTACGAAAACAAGGTATCTTACGATCTAGAGACCCGAGTCATATCTTTAGTTGACTTATTTAATGGCAAGCGATCCAATAAAAAGTACCTTATGAAAATGCTAATCAAGTTGCAGGACAAGTGCGAAAAGGAAGGCCGTTCTGATCTTGTAAAACTCTTGGATCAGGAACTACAAGAAAGGACAGAGAAACTTTGAGCAAAGTCAATATAATATTATTTTTATAATATGCAATCATTTAAACTACATTTAAAAAGAATACCGTGATTTTATGAAAGATACTACTCCTAACATTTTACCACCAGAAGCTCGAAAACTAATTGTAGACAACTGCACAATGTCAGGAGAAGAGCTTCGGCAGATAATCATAAAGAAATATGATGTCGATGTTAGCGTTCAGGCCATTATTCAACACTTGAAGGTTGCTAGGGCAAATGCCGAAGAAGCAACACGGACATCCGATGCTTGTTTGTCACAAACCATCAGTGAAAGAGTTAACGCCTTTGCTCCAACAATTCTTGCTCGATACGAAAAAGAACTCAATCGGATCGCATCCATTTTGGATGGAACCAGCAATGAATTTATCTTGAAAACCGAAGAAGATGGATCCAGAGATAAATTCTGGGCAACCAAATATACAAAACTTTATGATGATCTAAGCAAGAGTTATTTGGCGCTGAGACCGCCAGTTACAACAGTCCGCATCGAGTCCAAACTGGATCCCGATGTCAGCGCTATGGATTCTTGGACAGACGATCAGATCAAGAAATATGAAGCGTTTTTAAAATCACTTGATGATAATAAGGAGTAAACCAAAATGTATAAATTTAATGGTAAACCTGGTAAGTTGTATAAAACTGAACTTGAAGAACTAGAAGAAATAAAACAAAACTATCGATGTAAAGCAGAAGAGCAAAATGGTACTGGACCAGGTAGTTGTGGTGGTGCGTCTAAAGATAAAACACAGAGTACATCCAGTCGTAAACTAACTGCTGATAAACTTCCAACAAAACGGGAAATTACTGCTGCGGAAAAGTCTGACATTAAATCTATTTTCAGACAAAAGGGTTATGATAAAGAAGACGTTGAAAAAATGGCAACAGTATTAGACAATACTGGCATCAAAGCTTCAAAAGGCGCTTCTGCGGAAGAATTATATAAAGATCCTAAGAAGTGGGAAGATTATAAAAATGATGTCGGAAAAATACTGAAATCTTATGGAATAAAAGAAAAATCAGTACCGGATGTATTAGGGCTTATAATGTCAAAGAGTTATAATCCAGAACTAACAAAAGCCATGAAGGAACTTAATCTATTTCGCAGTGGAGATCCAATGTCTGATACGGCACAAAAAGAATTTAAACAGATATACCCACCGAAAAGGTCCAAGAAATAAATTTTTATTAACTTTTTTGAGGTGACACTTGTACCCCACTTGGGGTTAAACTCCAGTTTGGCTTACGCCATTCTGAATGGAGACAAGATAAAAAATGAGCAATTTAAATGGCTTTGGCCTGAGCATAGTAGAAGCTCAGGAAGAGAATTCTGATGGTTACGCAATCCTAAAGCACAATCAGAAGTTCAGTTTGAGATTAAAGAATACTCATCGTTATGAGGGCAAACAAATTCCCTGCGATGTGGATGTCTATATACAAGGCCGTGCGTGTGGTACTTTTAGAATCCAAGCCGGCCAAACCATCATCCTAGAACGTCCAGAAAATGATTCGGGACATTTCACGGCCTATAAAAACAACACATTGGAAGCCAGACAAGCCGGCATCGACAAGGACAGTTATGAGAATGGTCTTATAAAGGTTGTATTCAAGCCAGGTAAAATTAAAGAACGTTGCCAGTGGGTGAATCCTTTACCTTATGTGCCATGTACTTGGCCAGGATGGCCATATGACCTACACGATCATTCAATTGGTTATTATAATATAAACTATAATGATAACACGAATTATAATAATACTACCAGTGATGTTAGGACACGGTCATACAAATCTTCTTTAACAAGTTCCTGCTGCTCAGAAGGCAATCACTACCTTACGGAATCTTGTTATGAAGCAGGTTCTGGTAGTTTGGTGGGCGGCGGTGTAGGTCTCTCCGGATCAAGTAATCAGACATTCAGTGAAGTTGAGGCCCTAGACTACGTGGAAAGTTCCACGGTTATATATTTACGTATTGCCTTCCGGGATGAGAAACCAAGACCATTAACCAGCCAGAAGGTATATAAAGTCTGTAGTAGCGTACCAAGACCACTCAAGTGAGTGCGTCTTTTCTTTCCTTTTTTATAAAACCTTTCATATTTTGAACCAAAACTTATTTATACTTTTAGTGATACTACTTAACTATGAGTAGATCAGAAGATTATGCATTTGAACATTGTCAGACAGTAGAACATAGTGGATATTCAAATACTGATAAGAGAATCAGACAGTTAGAAAAAGAGGTCGTTGAATTGCGAAAGCAATTGGACTTGCTCATTAAAGAAAGAAGTATACAAAACGAGTTCAAGAAAAGAGCAATTAAAATAAACTTGATGAGGTGACCACATGAACGAATGTAAATCAAAATTTATTGTAGAATCGCTAGCAATATTATTCAACGCGACACCGAAATGTAATAGGTGTGATGATAGCATCGAACAACGCAAGGAATGTTCTGATATTCTTGCTAGGTTTTCGTACACGTGGTGAATATCTTGACTCGATCCTTACTAGACCGTTGCATAATATTTGCAACCGAGAAGCATGCTGGCCAACTAGATAAGGGTGGCTTACCTTACATCCTGCACCCACTTCGTGTAATGTTAGACCCTTCCATGGACACCGAAGCAAAGCAGTGTGTGGCCGTCCTACATGATGTCTTGGAGGACACAGATGCAACAAAAGCAGAAATAATCTGGCTAACAGAAAGTCGTGATATAACGAATTCTGTCATTTTGCTTACTCACGAAAAGAATGAGCCCAACCTATCCTATTGGAATAATATACTCCTCGATCCAACTGGTGTTGCTAGGTGCGTCAAGTTAGCAGACATCCGGGATAACTTGTCACCAAGCAGGTTAAGTGTCCTTCCACAACAAGACCAAGAAAGACTGCGCAAAAAGTATGCAAAGGCATTGGAAGTCCTTAACCAAAAAGAATAAATACTAAACCCACTATAATTTTTACTATGAGAATTTGGAATGTAGACCCAAAACTAATGTGCAGACAACATTTGGGCGGAGAGCACCAAGAATGTCACGCATTAATCGGTACCATATTACATGGTAAGCGATTGTCTAATACAAAATATATTCGTGATGGTTTAATCGAGGTTCATAACATTTACAAACGACATGATGAGATTGTTAAAGAGTGGACATCACGTGGTTATAAACATATTAAGCCTTTACCCAAAGTTGAGTTGTGGGTAGAAGGCCAAGTAGATTCTGATGCAAACCTAGTGGAGCTTAAGAGAAGGTGCCCTGAATGCCGAAAGAGAATCGAGGAGAGTGAAAGACAGTGTCTTACCAAAGGAGTCCCCACCCACTAAGCAGGTTCCATTCGATTTCAGAATACTATGTCTATAGTGATGGTGAACACGTCCATGATCATGGTGCTAACTACACTCACAACCCATCCTTTTGTGAACTAATCGGAGATATTGTTCAGAGTGAAACCAGAGATAGTCTGTTTGCGGCCAAAATCACTAGAATACTAGCTCAAAAACTGGGATGCGCTAATCAGTTAAGGGGGCAAGGCCATACTGCCTCCTATCGAACTTTAGATCACGAAGAAAAAATCTATAGTAAGATACTAAAAGAAGTTCCAAAACTCTTCGACCTTACAATCATCATAAGTGATTTCATTGACCAATATGAAGGGGATCCAAGACTAGTAGAGGACCTTGCAATAGATGAATTAGTTAATCTACATCTTTATGGTGATAGGTGGAACTTGGACCAAAAGACTTAAATACTTTCAAGTACTACTAAGTGTATTGTAAAGCAATACGAACAAACTAGCTCTAATAATATAGAATGAGGAGTGTGATGGAAAGGTGATCAAAACGGGCGTATAATGCGCGCCAGTTAAACCTGGACAAATTTATATATCCATGTCGACCTTTGTACCAGAACTGCTAACTGGTTGATAAAATGAACAGGGTCAGCGGCACCTAACGCCGCAAACGGGCGCGTAGCTTAATTGGAAGAGCAACTCATTTGCAATGAGAAGGCTGTGGGTTCGAGTCCCACCGCTGTCCATTTGTTAGCGGAGTCAAAGTTGAGCGGACAGCCTAGTTCGTAGCCGATTAAATTCGGCCCGCTAACAAGCGAGATAGGTCGCGACGGTATTGCCAGGTATTGGTAGGTAGTCGAACCAAACATAACCAAGTCCCAAGGACTGCATGTGACGATCTACCTGAAAATACCTAAAAATGTAAGCACAAGAGTATTGGTTGGGTAATGGTCTGAACTAGAGTTAATCTAGTGTAGGACGATATTGGAAAAGCCGCAAGGCGAGCAGTTCGAATCTGCCATGCCCAATTCCTCTTGCTAACAGAACGGTAATGTGCAGAGCTGTAGACTCCGTTTAACTCGGTTCAACTCCGAGGCGGGAGATTATAAATCTAAAATGAGGTAACCAAAACATTTATATATAAGAAGGAGTAACTTAACTTTGGGCAACACTGGCTTACCACTTAGCGACGGGTACCTTGAGGTGCAAAGATGACCGAATGGAACAAAAGTTAGTGTTGCCCTTAATAATTATATAAGAGGTATTATAATGTACGCAAAATGTTTAATAGGGAAAAAAGTAATTAGGTCAGGACCGAACAAATATAGAGATAATAGTTTCAGTGATTATCCAATAAGAATTATATCAGCAAATGATTGTCATATTGTATATGAACACGCTGATGATTGGCATCAAACTTACATGGATACCGATAGACATGCACTCAATGGTGAGTGGTGTGATAATAATTGGATCGAATACCATTCTGGATGTCATGGACTTAAATTGCCTGACTGGGCAAAACCTTATAAAGATATCGTTAAGGTGAATATCGGGTGTAAGTCTTTTGAAGTCAGCAAGGAAAAAGCCAAAGCCCTTATTGACCTTTTGGAGTAATCTATCATGAAAGTTTACACTACCCTATGGCAGGACATTCCTCGAAATGAATGGCCCAAGCAAGGCGAAATATTCATCTGTCTGGATCCTCAGGAGAGGCTCGGCCCTGAAACATGGTCTGTTTCTCAATTCTGGGAGCAAGATGGCATAAAAGACATAGATCATTGTGATATAATTGGCCGTGGCTTGTTCTGGACCAAAGAAGATGCCATCCTGTTTGCAGGCATCTTGGAAAAAGTAAGGACAAGAGAAGTTACATTAGGAGCAAATTTTACTCTAAATCCTGGTAAACTTCATGATTATGGTCAACTTGACCTTATTATATCTAATGAAGGCGAGTTAGATCCCACGAAAAAATCAGGATCTGGTATTTATGGTTTGTCTCATTGATGGTGCGAGTTGGATTGTGCTATTATGAATGTCTATAAATTAATTCAAGAACTAACTAGATTTGACCCTGATCAAGAAGTTGTAATAGACTCCGAATATACAAATGCTCCTATTAGAAAAGTAGAAGAATATGATAATATAATTATAATATATTAGGTGATAATCAGGTGAGACGCTGTAAATGTGGTGCCAAAATAAGGGACCCATCTGAATCGTTATGTGTGGCTTGTCGGGATGAAAGACTGGCCACAAAGTTTAAACCAACGCGTCGGAGATATAATGACCCTTGGAAATATTAAGGAGTGTGATAGTTATCAAGAAATGTTTAAATTGTGGACGCAAGATTCCTGAAAATTCTGGTGCAAATTTGTGTCCAACTTGCCTGAAGGAAGCTCTGGATAAGAGAAAGAAATAGACCAAAAAGTATTTATACTAGAAACACGTTTTTATAGGTAATGTCTTTGCTTACTAGTAATAATCTAAATACTTATGAACTTGGTATTATAATAGAATTTCAAAATAATAAATATATTGTTTCTATTAATAAGAAAGGTTATCAACCTTTCAAATTAGTAACACTTGCAACAAAGCAGTCATATGAATATAAAATAGGCGACATGGTACTAGTTTACTGTTTATCAGAACATCCTATTATAATAGGAACTGTTAATACGCCAACATTTTTAATGAATATATTATGAGATGCATAATCATTTCTGATGTCCATGGACAACCTCATCTCATTGAAAATGTCTTAGCACATGCCAACTACCAGAAAGGTCAAGACCGATTAATATTTGCTGGAGACCTTTTGGGTATTGGACCTGACCCATTGGAATGTTACACCTTGCTCAAGGAAGCTGGCGCAGAACTACTATGGGGAAATCACGACCTAACTATTATCCTAAGAAAACCTATCCATCCACAAAGCGAGTATGACATTCCAGTATACGAGGCGCTGATTAGCGACAAGGCTAATTGGAAGATAGCAGCATGTCACGACGATGTTTTAATAACCCACGCCGGTCTTAGTGAATACTTTTACCAAAACACGTTTGAGTTAGATTTAACCAGTGCCGACCAAATCTGTACTGAATTAAATAAAATACCATTAATAGACCTCTGGTGCAATGAAAGTCCGCTTTGGTATAGACCAAGTGATATGTTTTTGCCTAAGTCCAACTTAGTGCAAGTCGCTGGCCATACACCACCTGGCTATTTTAAGAGGACCTTCAGGGACTTTTACCTCACGGATCCGTATTGTCAGGTTGGCTTTGATAAAAAGCGATATAGATATGTCCTGATTGAAGATAATATCGTAACAATATTTGATTCAAATGACTCACACTTTTAGAAAATATAACAAGACCTTATTGTATCGAGGTAAGTGGAAACCTTACCACCCCTACAAACAACTCACAATGAAGTGCCACTGTTCCTATTGTAAGTCACGCCGAAAATACTTAGACTCCAAAAGGAACAGGCTCGCGCTTAAACGCACCTTACAGGTCCAAATTAGGTGCGAACGCCAACCCGAACCTAATTGGCGCGAGTTGGAATATGATCCACTCGGCAAGCTCTACGACGCGTACCTAGATTATATCCAATGGGAAGAAGACAAGTACGGAGATTACACCTATGAGTATTGACCTTAAACAAGTTCTGGGAGAACCCACAATATTAGGATCAATTAATGTATTAGGTAATTGGTCAGGATCATCTAATTATTTTGATCCATACGAAGATATAACACGAGCAATATGCGTAATACCACTTGATAGCAAACCAAGTTATATTATATCTAATAGACGTACCTATATGACCTGGAATAAAAGAGATGCTGATCGAAAACCAATTTACCTCGATATATTAACATTGTTCACAAATTTTATCTGTGATAATGAACATAATGAAACCATGATTTTAAAAGATTTTATATTTAGAACATCTCCTAGCATACCCGATGACATTGCTCTTGTTGTATCGGATCATAATGAAGTTGTGATTATAAATACAGAATCAAATAAGTAAGGAGAAATAAAAATGAGTAGATCAAGAAAAGAAGAGGAACCAGTCAGCACAATCCAAGAACAGCCAGCAGACACCCTACAGACTATTTTTAAATTTGAAGATCTGACTATCTCCAAGCGTAGGATCTTCCAACAAGATGGTAGTTCAGTAAGCCTGTCCTATAATATCATCATCCAGAAAGAATCGGGTGGTATCTCGGACTCAACATATAATTTGGGTGCAGCAGGTGCCACCAAGAACTGGCAACTCTTTGCAGAGGATGGGAGTGAAATTAGTTTAGGGATACCTGCTCCCCACGGTAATCGCGCTCTCTTATGGGAAGGCACCCTGAATAATGGATTGTATACATTGACTACGGGTCCCAGTCACAACGTAACCAAACACAGGATTGCTGGGAGAGGGTATAAAATAGTGTTTAGGGTATAGGAACAGACCTAAAAAGCCAAGGGCGGTGGGCATTTAGACTATTCCTCATCCCAGAATGGTCTCACACACGGGACGGGTTCCTTTGGGAAGGATCTTAGTATCATGATGTAGCATTCTGCCCGGTCACATGCCGAGCAATACGATCTTTTTGATGCAATTTCGCAGCCTACAACGATCCCCTTTTCCTTGAGGAAAGTCTTGCCCTCATTCGAGAGCCATTTTTCTCTTGTTCCTGTTGTCATATTTACACCTCAAACTACTATAGTAATTCTTAGAATATATACTTTTTGGTTGAACATAAAAAATATTTTATAAAATTACCAGGAAATTAACATGACTAAATTTAACTTAGACAAACACAATAGAAAGATCCTAAAGAATTTGTCCCGGATTTATGCTGGATTGCCATGAAACTAAAATTACGATGTCCTAACTGCCAGAATGAGACCACCCTCCAGATGGATCATAAGGTGAGTTCCGCAAGGCTTGTTAAACTTTTTGAAAATAATAATATTTGTCAGCCCTGCTTGAAGAATGGCTTAGGCAAAATCCTATTAAATGTTGTGAAATTCAACTGGGAAGAAAAAGTACAGGGTAGGCCCGAAGAGTCTAACCAGGTACCCACCAAACTGGATAAGTCCAACTTGAGCCAAGAACAAATTGATTCCAATATCCAACGGGAACTTGCATTAAGAAAAAAGGATCATGCTTCTGCATAGTATTTTCTTTCCATTTTTACATTTTGCTTAGCAAACCACTCCTGGAATTCTTGTTCTGATTTAAACTCGATCAAAGACGCAGTTGGATTACCATGTCTCCGAACAGCCCATTGCATATAATCATCACATGCATATTGAATACAATTGCCTTGCCAGACATCACGATATCCTGTAGGTATTTGGTTAAACCCGAAATGGCCATCTTTTTTAATTAACCTGAAATAATGAGTGTACTTCGACCATACAACTATACCTATGAAAATATTATTTGGATTTACTATATCAAGGACACCTTGCCTTAAAGTAAGTTGTTTCATAAGTTACTTTACAACTTGCTTATATAAATACATTTTGGTAATTACAATGACCCTACCTATATTGAAATCACCCATTCTAAAAGATGATAAACTTGCGCCTTGGCTCCTAGATAAGGCTAGGGGCGAGAAGGCCCTACGGAAAGTGAAAGCTCGCAAACACTTGTTAGACTTCACTACATATACAAATCCAGCCTACAATGTCAATTGGCATCACAAAATTATCTGCGATTATTTAGAGAGGTGGGCCTTTGGCCAAGGAGATCAAGCAATTAAGCGCCTTATGATCTTCCTTCCTCCTGGCAGCGGAAAATCAGAGCTGGTTAGTCGAAGATTACCAGCCTGGATATTTGGCAAAAACCCAGATGTCGGTATAATGGCCACATCATATGCCGCTTCACTTGCCTCGGATATGAACCGAGATGTCCAACGCATTATTGATAGTGAACTCTATAAAGAAGTCTTCCCAGAAACAGAACTATCTGGTAAATCTGTTAGAAATGTCACAGTTAAAGGCAGTTTCCAGAGGAATACCGAAAATTTTGAAATTGTTAATCATACTGGTTACTATAAGTGTGCTGGAGTAGGCGGATCAATTACTGGAAAACGGTTTTTCTATGGAATAATTGATGACCCCCTGCGTGGTAGACACGACGCAGAATCACAAACCATACGCGACACTGGATATAATTGGTATGTAAATGATTTTTATACACGTCGTCTTAATTTGGATGCCCGTATCCTGATCACACTCACTCGATGGCACCAAGATGACCTTGCTGGCAGACTCCTATCACTTGCTGCATCAGATCCTAAAGCCGAACAATGGACAGTCCTAAAATTCCCAATGATTGCAGAAGATCCATTGGAAGAGGGAGATCCTAGACAGGTCGGAGAATCGCTTTGGCCCTGGCGCTTCGGTAATGCTGAGGAACTGGAACCCACAAAAATAAGCGCAGGTTCATACACTTGGTCCTCGCTTTACCAGCAGAGACCTGCTCCTGCAGGCGGACTTATCTTTAATCGGGGCTGGTGGGGCACTCCCAACGATCCGGTTCGAGACCAATTTTACAAGCAAACACCAGAAGAACTCGGCAAAACAATGGATATCGTTATTCAATCCTGGGACGCTACCTTCAAGGATACAAGCGGAACTGACTTTGTAGTGGGACAGATTTGGGGTAGAAAAGGACCAAATTATTACCTCTTGGATCAGACCAGGGCACGTATGGATATCATTGCCACTATGCAAGCGATCCGGACACTATCTGGAAAGTGGCCAAAATCAAGTGCAAAACTAATAGAAGACAAGGCCAATGGCCCTGGCATAATTACTATGCTTAAACGGGAACTGCCTGGAATAATCCCAGTGGAACCTCAGGGCGGTAAGGTAGTCCGAGCCCAAGCAATCGTGCCCTATATAGAATCAGGAAATGTTTGGCTACCACTTCCACAAAATGCGTCCTGGTTACATGACTTTATCGAAGAGTTGAGTGCCTTCCCAACTGGAAAGCATGATGACCAGGTGGATAGTGCCACTCAGGCCTTGTTTCATCTGAGCACCCGAAACATCAATGTACCGTTACCCAGGATTCCAAGAAGTGTAGTGAGAGTTGGTGGCGGCTGGAACGGTCCCAATCTCTAACCAAAACCTATTTATACTAAGCAGTACTACTATAACTTGATGTACGACCTTAAAATCATCAAGCCAGATGGCAGCGATGTAATAGCCGGCATAGATTACACCGAACATCAGAAGCAGGACTTCTCTAAGTATGTCGCACCACTTTTATCAGGCGGTGTTGTCCTTGTCTGGATTAATAAAGAACATCCCTTAGTACCTTATCACATCAGGGCAGGTATTCAGAGGAGGTGGTAAATACTACATTAATTTTTTCTCATTTTTCTACTGTAATAATAAGTACCGTCTGATTTTAGATGGATACCATAAGCATTTAAATAATATAATTCTTTTAAGTCTTTCTGTTCTTGTTCTTTAGTCACAAGACAATTTTTATTCATTTAACCACCTCATAACTATGAACCTATGACAGAACTTGCCTGTACACCAGCACAAGATGGTCTTTCCATCAAGATCCTTTTTAACTTTTTCCTTATCTAATTTATTCAATATCTCCTTTCTATAAATAATTTCATATTCTTCATCTGTTATTTTATGGGATTTCCAATCACTTACCAACTTCCATCCTGGACACAAATCCTTATAAACAGGATATTTACACCATTTTGGCTGATTATTGGCTATACTCATTCCATTTGGTCCTTTAAATTGGAAGAAATTCCCTTCTGAAATCATAATATTCCTTTGCCTTTCATGTATTCAAATATTTCATGACTGTTTTCAAATATATAAAACCTAACTCGAAAGGTACCAGTATTATAATTATATGTGTTTATGATTGCCTCACAAAGACTATCATGTTCGGCATGCGTAAATCTCATAAGCAATGGATTTCTTTTATTTTTGCATAAAAGTTCCAGTAAGGTAGTCGCATGCATGGTATGATAAAGAGAATGCCCTGTTATATCATGGCCCTTCCATTGAAATTCATTATCATCTTTTATTGCTATGTCTATATAGTGTTCACTTGATCTACGTACCTCTGCTATAATTATCTTGTTATGGAAGTCATACTCCGAGATACGGGGTATCGAGATATTGGGATCCTGATCAATGATAAGCATTTGTTATCGTGCTCCATCCAGAAAATCGACCAGTCTATTTATAGAGTATTCTTTAGCCTGGATAGTACCCGACGATATTAATTGATCCTCGACTTTATCCACGATATCTTGTAATCTATTAACAAATTTGTCGCGTCTCCTAAGCAAGATATCTGATATGTCATCCAACCTAACATACGATCTTGTAATTTCTGGTTCATAATTAGTTGCTCGGTTAAGAATACCTTGCTTGGCATATATTTGTACCCCGTCGTAACAAATCTGGTAGTAATCATGTCCTGAATTGTATTCTGCCCGGGAAGATTCTATTAGGTTAGTGGGTACTAGTGGTGTCTTTTGCTGGATGTAACGAATTGACGCATCTTCTAATTTGGACATTGTGAAGCCTCCTGAATGACTTGTGCGAGTTCTTGCCAATTGTCAATGATATAAACTTTAATTTCATAATACTGTTTATATTGGTCCCATAATTTTGAAATCAATTGTATTATACTCACACTACGTGATATTGACCATTCTCCGAACCCGTTACCTTCTCGGTTATTTCCTCCGAAAAAGTAATTACCTCCGTCATACATTACTTGGCCAATAAATGTCCCAAGATTAGATTCGTTTAATACTGCTATGAGCATTTTATCACGAAACATACTTTCATTTATATTTGGTATAGTATCATTGGGATCTTCAGTAATTACCTGCATATGGATATCACCTACTTTAAACTATTTGTATGTTTTGGTCTAGGTCTTTAGCCGCTTCCCAAATAACGTCACAGTCTAGTCCGTCATATCCATCAATTAACATGCCAAGGTCTTGCTTACCATCAGCGTCAAGTTTATTAAGAAGACGTATTATAATATCTCTTGCTTGATTGTATTCTCGACCTGCTTTGGCACACTCACTAGAACAGTATTTATCCTCGTCATACCATTCATCTGAGCAGCAACTAGTGCAATGGTGTTGTTGCTTTCCGCATATTTTGCAAATCATAAAGTTATCACTCCATTTTGTTATTCAGACCTCGATTCAACTTCCTCAATGCCGATCACACAGGATCATTCAATCGCATTTTAGGAACGCAACCTGTTGTAAATCGGAGCGGACACCAACCTACTTGATGGCAATAGGTTTGACTAGGCCTATCACACTGATATTCATCTATTTCATTTTTAACATAGGTTATTCTTCTCAGTTCTGGACATGCCTGTGTATTTATATCCCAGAACAGATATATTGGAATAAATGTAGTATTGGTTTTCATGGTACCCGAACTTCTCCTATCCTAACGATACTTGTTGCATCATGTAACCACGGATATTCTCGCACCAAGTCACCCACCGTTAACCTATCAGATGCTAAGTAACCATTTCCATGGCTTCCTGTACCATACGTGACGTAGTAAAGGGCTTTAAACTCTTTACTTGATTTTACAATTTCATTACTTACAACGGTATTAACCATGACTATTACCAATCCTTGCTGTATAAAGTATTTAAACACTTCCAACAATATTTGAGTTTCCATCCGATATGTGACTTGGATGCTTTGTGAACAATGGTTCCACAAGATTTACAATAGGTTTGTTTCATATTTTCTCATCCAAATACTTGCTCCATTAAGGTTGGATTTTGCTTGCCAACTTCGGTACAGACGTCCTTGATTTTTGCGCCAAATAGTTCCTTGGAGAGAAAGGCATCTCCTTGGTTGTAACGGCGTAGTACCTTAAATTCAGGAAATATTATACCTTCATCCTGGAAATATTTGACTGTCCTAAACTTCTCAATGGTTTTTTGCTGGACGCCCACGCATTTATTCCTGTAGTAAGCATAACCACCTATCGCGAACATTGCTTGATAATTTCCTTGGAATTTGTATCCGTGTTCAACTACAGCCATTATAGAATTTTGAGGTCCACGAACTGCTCTTATTCTAAATCCTCGGTATGTAATATCGCCGAATTGAATTTCCATGACAACGTTATTAGAATAACCATAAAGACCCTTCGCCCACCTCTCTGGATCCCGGACATAAATCCAGTTTTTATAAATTTCAATAGATATCTGGCCAACGGTTAGTTTGCCTTCTATTGGGTTACCATCCTGGTCCCATGCTGCTGTATCCCAGTTGCTTAGTGCCAATTAGATCACTACCAATAATATAATAATCATACTTACAATAGCAATACCAAAAATAATTACAAATGGATCTAATTCATAAAACACGTTATCCATTCCGCCAGATTCGTTTATATGTCGATCAACTAAATTGTATTGATCCCGGTTATTTTTCTCGATTGTAATCATAATATTAGTTAATACTTAATAGTATTTAACTCTTTTGTACCTACCAACCAAAATCCTCTAAATCTTTTATATATTGCTTTGTCCTATAATAGTCAAGTATTGTAGCTAATATTAATCCGATTATACCCGAAATTATTAAGCCATGCCATATATGTATAAAAATAAAAGTGTAAAGTATAACGCCAATTACAGCGCCGTCAACTGTTATATCCCATAGACTCATTAATATCACCTTATTCTATATAATAGTGAGCACTTACTGACATTGTGGTTAATGGTCCTGCTTGGATGCCAATTTCCTGGGCAATCATTTCCTGGAGCTTGGCTAAACCATATACATTCGAAGGCCATGCTCTTTTTAGATCCTGCGATCGAAAGAATGCAGTCAGGTGTAATTTGGATTGCCTTATGACAAAATCTAGGGCAATTAGGCATGGTGAATGATCAGCTACAACGTCACGGTCTGGTCTCCAAGTAATTGCTAGCGCCCGTCTAGTATTCCTATCCTTCTTAAGTTTTCCAATTATCAGGTTAATTTGATCCCACTTAATGGTCTGTAAGGATCCAACATCAGGGTCAGTGAATATACACTCGTACGCTCTCAATCGATTACCATAAGTGTAGTCAAAGCCAGGATTGTCTTTGTCAAGCAATTGTTGGGCATACCTTTCAAGTGCTGGTAGGTCCCATCCCGACCCACTTATTGGATAGCCACTAAGAGGATTCTGAATGGTGAGACTCAGATTAAGGATTTCTCGAATAAGTTGGCCATCTTCTGTGACCAGATTAGTGCCATGTTCTTCAATTTGGTGCAGGGCATATAGCCATGCATCCTTTGGTGTAGGGAAGTTCATGCTAGCACTTCGCTTTTTCTGCGAGTAATTCCAAAAACTTTGGCAATCTTTCTAATAAGTTATTTAATATCTTAATATCATCTACATAATGCATTTTAGAAAAATATGCAATATCTTGACAATGTCTTATATAATCATTATGATAAATTATTACTTTTATTTTATTAGTGTATTTTGGTTTACAAATATAACAACTAAAGACTTGTTTTGTACTAAATGGTACTGTATCAATCACTTCGATACCCATTGGCATTACATCTTCGTATGGTTTGGTGTATTCCAATATTAGATTAGTTACGTAGTTTACTTCTTTATTAAAGGTTTCCTTTTCTAGTTGTCTTAATCTTTCCTGTATATTTTCATCTATCTTTCGTTGCTGTAATATTTCTTTTATATTATTTTCGTTCATTTTTAACCTCCGAAACAATAATTACTTCATCTTTATCTTCAAAATAATGTAAAATGTGGTGCTGGTTAAGAGCATCCTTTGGTATCGCGACTTCGCCGCCAAGATCTTCAATTAGTTGGCAAAGGGCTTGCTTATAAGTAAAGGGACGTTTCATAAAATCACTCTAACTGCCGTGAAATCTTGCGTAATGTTTCAATTGCTTTGCAGGCTCGTTCTGGCTGTTCCTTGGATCCAGGACTGACCTGGACCGCACTTATCACAAAATCAAACATGTCAGGTGCGGTATTTTCTGGTATTTCGACCAAGTTTGGAATCCTGATTTGGAGAGCTTGTTGAGCCGCATTAATGTATTTAGGCTTATCTCGGGTGCATTCCCAGTCACTGCCTTGCCGTATGTTAATTCCAGTAAATTCTTTCCGAGCAGATTGCTCGTAATAAATTTTGGCAGCAAGCATCCTGATGGCTATTTGTTTCCACTCGTCTAAGGTAAGATCCTTAAATTCAGGCATGTTCATCTCCAGCTAATTAAAAAGGCTACCCAAATTAGTGCCCCAAGAAACATACCAATAAAGATGCTCACTGGATCGTAAAAATCAGTTTTGATCACAACTCGGACGACTTCCATTACAATCCACCCACCTAATACAGCAACGAATACATATGACAAACCAAGCAGCATAATTCCTAACAAAATACAAGGAAATCTATAAATATATTCCAATCAATCATGTTATCACTTCCTTTTCATTGGTCATGCCCGCAAACATCGAGGAGTCTATCTCGATCTGGCCCTGCTTTGAGTAAGATATTTTAAATTTCATGAAGTTACCGTCCAAGATCTCCAATTACACATACGCAGAAAATCCATAAGCATAGCATAAAGATAAGACTAATAAAACCAAAGAACTCATCTTTGCTCCAGGCTTTTAGGACAAAAGGAAAGCCAGCTAACCCGATTAAAGTTACCCCGATTATTCCCAATGCTTGTAGAAGTTCAGACATAGGTTTACCTCATTCACTTAATCTTATTTATAATTTACGCCAAGCAGGTTCTGGTTTCATCGAAAAGAACAAGGACAGGTTCGCGTCCTTGCCTTCCCGATTATTGGAGTGCACTTACTACAAAGTCGCGCTTATATTTATACCTTTTGGTTACGAAGATCATCAACTAGTTTAAATAGGTCATCTGTCGGAAACACCTGGTTAAATGTACTATTAATTTCAAATAGCCTATTACCTATCTTATAAATACGACATGGTTCTTTCATTCGCATTTCCTCAGGTATTTCATACTGACCTAATATAAGTTTCCGATATGCACCATCTGAGACTCTTGCCACTTCGTTCCAGAAGGTTTTAAAGTCTACATATTTATCAATACGACGATAACTTTCTTGATTATTATTTCTAACACCGTCCACAAAATTTCGTGCTAATTTCCTAACATTTTCTTTCTTCTGGCCCTCTGTTATATCTAAATATTTCTTGAAACTCATGTCTGGACCTGCATCAATTAGTAAATTGTCAACTTCTTTGTCTCTACCAAATACGTCTTGACCTAATTCATCAGTAATTTTGGTTACATCTTTCATTGATAGATTTAATTTTTCTCCTGTTTCACTAATATAAGTATCATTAATGATCTCCCCGTCCTCATCCTCATTTCGAACGAACAAAATGAGTTCATCCGATCCAACTTTTTTCATAGTTTCTAAGTAATACATTTTTCTCACCAGCATTTAGTTATACTGCTTAGTATAAGTACTTTTTGGTTGCAAGATATATAGTATGAAATTTTATACTATTCACTATCGAAAGACCTATTTTATACAGTAATAGGGAAGTTCTCATATTTGTGTTGCATAAAATTATTAATATAAATCATTACATATTAATTTACTTCATGTTACCGTAATTCAAAATCGTTATTAGTAGCTACCTAAAAAATGCTTACTATATAGCATAATCCAAGAATCGTTATTGGTAAACGGGATAGGTGCATCTTTCAAAAAATTCCTACTTAAGAGGGTTTTACAACTATTTTTATTTCTAATCTAATTTACAACTTTTACCCTATATTCTATCTACTAATACTGATTTAACTATATATTAACTCTATATCTAATTTTTACTAATAGCTATTTACTATATACTTTATTCTCTATATCTAATTTATTACTATATTTCTTATTCTAATCTTATTCTTTTTTAATTTTTTTCTTCTCAAAATCGCCTACGGCAGATAGGCGAGAGAAAAAAAGTTAGTTAACGTTAGTGGTTATAGTTATAAGTTAAGTATTTGATTTTGCGATTTTTAGAAAACTAGAATTTTGGAAATCGTATGTGGTATATTTTATTTTGAATAATATTATATTAATTAATTTTATAATTTTATTATTATATTAAAAAATCTCCTAGTTTTGGTATAAATTTTAGTATAGTTCACCGAAGAAAAGTCCAGAATTTGTATATAGGTTCCTATAGGTTCCTATAGTTTATTATATGTCCAAAAGATTTAAATACTTATAGGTTCTTATAGGTTCTTATGGTAGAAGATAAACTTGTCGTGCTATCGTTGAAAGAATCTACAAGAAATGTATTGAAAGGCTTGGGTAAAAAAGGAGAAACTTATGATACTATTATTCGGAAATTAATCTTGGATTCAGCAAGGTTAAAAGTAATAGAGCAAAACAATGAAGATATTCAGAAATCCAAAAGTGCATTTAATGAGGTTATTAAAACTTAATACCAAAACGTTTAAATAGCAATAAGTGTATAACTTGATTAGGTGAAAAAATGTTCTCAATTGTTCACAAGAAAACAAGGAAACCTCTGAGAGTTACCACCAGAATGAGTTATGGGTCTCAGTCTTTTCACTTTAGTGAAAATGATGGGCTCCCATTCATAGTTAACACATTAAAGGAAGCAAGAACTGCTATAAGTGATAACGTGGCACGAGGATGCAGTTACATAGAAAGACCTGTTCATCTGGATCCAATCAGGTTCCTTGGACAAGAGGGTATGGAGGCATATAAAGTTGTTGAGGTAAATATTATAGAAAAGAAAGCACGGAGTATGATTTAACATGATGTTTCTAGGAGAACCAGCAGAGAATTTCTTTTTAACGATATTTATTATTTACGTCATAGGTCATTATGGATTTGCAGCAGCATCTGGATCACTGAATGAATGTGTAGAAATGTTCTTTGACACACCAGTCTACATGATTCTGACAATTATTACATGGTCATGTGGTCTTATAGGAATATTATCAATATTACAAGTAATTTAGGTGATATCGTTGACTAAAACATTCTGTAACCTTAGATGCCCAAGCCAAATTGACGGTCTTTGCAGAAGGAAGTCTGTTATTTGGATACAAAACCTTAAGGAAAATAAAATTCCAGGAGGTTGTCCAAAAGTTAGGCCAAAATGTATTTATAGTTAATTACCCAAATTAATTTTTATGTGGACAAGATTTATGGACATGCATAGTGGCGGCGGTCAAAAAGAGAAATTTGCTTATATTTATATAGAAGCACCACGACAGGAAGCTGAGGTTATCTTCCAGAACAGATTTGGTCATAATCCAAATCGAGTAACATGCACATGCTGCGGAGAGGATTATAGCATAAGTGAGCACGAAACATTAGAGGAAGCAACTGGTTATGATCGAGGATGCGATTATGAATATATGACTCCTGATGGGGAGATTAAGAGCAGGAATGAAAGACAGAAAGCAGTATTTGGTGGCAATAATGAATGGAAAACCTGGAAAGGACATTATGTAGAAAGAGAACGTAAGGATCATCTTTCGTTTAATCCGTTTACAACCCCTTCAGATTACCTAGCGTCTCATAAGGATGTCTTAATAATCAGGACAAATAAAATTAAGTTAGAAGAAAGACAGGGTCAATTAAAGCGATCTGGCTATGTTTGGGTAGACGAATAAACCAAAAGGTATTTATACTAGTTTAACTTTGTAGTAAGTGCCCCACAAAACAGGCCAAAGATGAGAGACAAGACCGTTTTGGTTTTGTCTTTCTTTTTGGTTTGAGTTAGGGAACGGTGATAATTATGTCCGCAGATTATACTGATTTAAAAGAACAAATTGAAAGTTTAAAAGATGCATTAATAGACCGTGACCAACTAATAATATACCTCGAAATGCTAGAAGAAGGAAAAGTAATAGACGAAGAAATTAGAAGACAATTGGCTCGTGACCATCTAATTAAAGAATTTCCAGGAATAGGACCTTGGTGATAATTATGTCTGATCTTATTAGAAAGGTACAGGAACTTATCGATCTTGATAAAAAGATACTACCAGGTGATCTGAGTGTAGATTATAAAGACCTTAGAACCATGCTTGACGTCCTTGGTAATTTTGAGCTAGGTGATAAAGACACACTACACTTTATCTTGGATTACCTATGCGACGATCCTAATGATAATCGCGATCCAGAAATAGAAATTGCAAAAGGTGTATTATGTCGTTTGATCAAAGCTGCTAACCTAATGGAAGTTGATTGAATGTCTGACTTACATGGGTTATTGGAAAAGTTGAAATTGGTAGATAGATCAACCTACGACAAGTATTTTGGAGCCATGATTAGAAGAGGATCCAGTAATATTTTTGTTGTTGAAGCGTCTACTAGCATTAATCAGGCTTGGCTCCAAATGTCCTTACAAGACAAAATCTATGAAAGTGGTTGGTCTCTATACCAAATAAGTAATCCTGGACTACCCGGTGAAGAGAAGCACTTTGCTCACATAATTAGTGTAGGTGACAAACCAGTAGATGATATTGAGTGCAAGGCCTTTGGACAATCAAGGTGCAGTGCACTTCTTAAGGCTTACTTTAAGATGGTGGAAAGGAAGTGAATTAGTTTGATTATTCCTGTTAAATTTTTCCCTGGAAAGTACGACTGGTCCCTGCTTAAGTGGGAGTATTATGAGAAAACATCCTGGTGGCATGGAACATTGTATACGCCTTATGGGAAATTGTGTTGGTAATAATTATGCCTGAATTACAAGGAGATAAACCATCAATTGTTTTTGTATATTGGTATGGTCAAGTTCCGAAGTGTCTTAGAGATTGGCCTTGTCATGAAGTTGTTGAAATACATAATAATGAAGTAGAGGAATTAAATGCCTGAGCCAATTATTCAAGAAGCACTAGATTTGGCCGAGGAACTCCAAGACGGTGACAACGACTATGGAGAAGAACGCAGAATCTTGCTAGGTTTATGTAACCTTGTTAACAAATGGAAAGAAATTGCAATAGACGGACACACTAAAAAGATTTATTGGGATAGGTTTCCAACAGCCCGTGAATGGAACAACCAAAAGGCGTCATGCAGGTTACAAGCAATTCATGAGTTGAACATAGAAGAAACTTCTTATAGAAGGATAACACCTGAAATAATTAGCGCCTTTACCTTAGCCATTGGCACCATGAAAAGTGAAGCCGATTTACTAGACCAGATGGAACGTATGAACCTAGGAGAGACCAGGACCAATGTTGGACAACTTTTGGATGCAATTGAAATATTAAAGAAATTAAAGGAGTAGATTGTAATGACACCCGAGATTAAATTCTATAAACGGACAGACCCGTATGGCTTTCTCTCAAACTTTTGGAGGTCAGAACAAAGAGTAAGTGACATAGGTGGCACCAAGACCTACAAGACAAATGAACATTACTATCAGTCGAGAAAGGCGGCGAGAAGCGATATATCTATCTGGATCGCAAGCGCACCTAAGGCGTGGCACGCTATGAAAGCAGGCAGGAATCTTAGACCCGAGGAAACTACTTGGGATTGGGACCAAATTAAAGTTGATGTGATGCTACGAGGACTCCGAGCCAAGTTCCAAAATGAATCACTTCGCTTAATGTTGCTCTGGACCGGAGATGCGATCTTGAAAGAGGACAGCCCTACTGATATGTTCTGGGGCGGTACACTACTCGGTAGCCAGAATATGCTCGGTAAACTCCTAATGCAAGTAAGAGAAGAAATAAAGCAGGGTGACCAATATTGAACCCTGCTAACATTTTGGTAGGTATGTCCGTGCGATATACCTACTCAGGAGAGTGTGGATTTATCAAAAACAATAGGATTATCACAGAGACTTTAATAGGTGGCCATAAGATTTATGGAATTTATGTGGTAATGTGTAATGGCGATACTTGGTGTATTAATTCAGAATATTTAGAAAAGTATAAATAAATTTTTAATAAAAATTACCTGTTTTCAAGTACAAATCTTCTAAGTTGACAAATATTTTCCATCCACTGACTAGACATATTTCAACTTCGGTTATATAATCATGCTCAAACTTAATCATTTTGTTTTCTATCCAGTACGCCGTGATACCTGGTAAAATAATTCTTCTTCGTTGTTTTGTAACATAGCCATCTATGCCGTGATAACTTATAGACATTCCTGTGCGGATTTCACTGAGTTTCATGAAACCTCTTAAAATTGATTTGATAAGGCTCTATGCTCATTACTATCGTACGGTACCAATAGATCAATATATGCTTCATAGATAAAGCCATTTTGAGCAATTACTCTGACTAAGTAATGTCCTGTTGTTTGTCGGTACACTATATCTTTACTAATAATAATATTAGCACTACGATTGCCTGTATGGTAGACACTCATTCCAATTTTTATATCTTTGGGTTCCATTTTATTCCCTCCGGTATGGTTTCATATAAGTTGGGCTGGCCCAATAACCAACTCCGTTTTGGAAGACAATATAATATATTGCATGTTCAGTATGTTGCTCTGATCTTTCGTGATCAATTTTTGCTAATATACCTGATTGACCATATACTGCGTGAGCAAAACCAAATTCATTCCACTTTATGGATATACTTTGTCCGACTTCATAAGGCATTTGGTTCACCCCGTTCTCGTAGGCTTGTCAAGGTCCATCCATTGAATATCGCACCATCAGTGAAGATCACATCGGCATATTCATCATGTATTTTCATGATGATACCTTCGAATATCGTGGTGTCGGTGCGTCCTGGTCTTATGGTAAAGGACATTCCAGGTTTCCAGTTAGTCATTGTTTCCAGGCTCCTACGTGTTGGATTTTAACATCAATTGATTGTCCGCTCCTATCTGATATAGTGGCATGTCTTTCAGTTATTTTTGTTATGAAACCATCTGGTTCTGAACTTCTCCAATAAGCCCAGACTGTCATGCTAAGTTCTAAACCGTATGGATTTTTCATGGATGGTCTCCTGCTAATATCGGCTCTAGGTCACAAGGATAGGCAATAAGTTCTACACCATCAGTGTATGTTATAATAACATTTTTTGTTAGTTTAGAACTTATTATGCCATAATATTCTGGATCTTGTTTATGGTCTAGCCAGCGAACTGCTTGGCCAATTTTGACTTCATCGAGGTGCATAGGGACGTACTCCAGCGTAGCATAGCATTAAATTCGTGAGGTATTTAGAACCATACGTACCACTACAATATCTTATGTCAACCATGGGAAGACTTGCAGGTCCGCCTATATATACATTACTTATTATAATTCCCGGGCTATGTGCCCACATTCCCTGATGATAGATGTAGACTGCCCGACCTAATTTCGCTTCTTCATAAGTTATTGACATGACATTCACCTACCTTGTATTTGGTTAAAAGTCTGATTGGTATTCCTCTTATTGTCCTTAGTCCGTCGCAAAATATAATATTAACTCTATATTCATGTTCTTGTCTGATAACTTTTGACGTTATTATTCCAGTTAGGTCCATGTCAGGGATACCTTTAGCACGAACTGGCGAACCCAATTTACATTCAGAAATTCTCATGAAAGTTCCTCTAATAGGGCAAGTGGAATGATAACTTCATCACCGTCTAGTATAACAACTTTTATATTTGGCATTATACTTGATATTATGCCAGCTATGGGTGTTTCTGGCATAAACATCCAACAACCAGATCCGTTGGCACATTCTAGTGAGCAGTAAGTGTCACGTGGTTTTAATTTTAATGTCTGGCCAACACTATACTTGAATCCAACTTTCTCTGATGGCAACTTCGTCACCGTCCTGGTAATTCTTGTATCCAATCAATTCTTATAACAATTTCTTTCCCATTTTGCATGACAATATCAATGAAATTATCATCGTTATGGAGTTCTCGTAACGAACTTGGTATATGTGATATTATTCCTGAAATATAGTCATTGTATGTTATTTCAATGGTATTACGTGTTGCTGTATCATATGTCCGATATCGTGTGAATCCATCTTGCTTTAGTTTAATAGTTTGTCCAATTTCCATACTGAACCTCAAATGTAGTTTTAACTAAGTTAGTTTATATACTTTTTGGTTATAAAATCAAGAAAAGAAATATAAAAAAGTTCTAATCCAGGCTGTATTTAAATGTAAATTCTCCTGGATTAATAAGTCTTGCGACGATTACAGAGGGTCCACCGCATCCGAAGTATACACCTTTAAATAGTGTATTCAAGCTTTCGTCGTCTTCGTTTACCCTCCAGATTATCTGGTTATCTGTTTTTCTGGCTGGTTCTCCTAGGATCTTACTTAGTTCGGTGATAGCAGTTTCTAGGTTTAGATATGCAGTTACTGGTACAACTACCTCGTTCGGTCCATCTGCGAACACAATCACAACAGATTCCTTATTTTCCATTTTCTTTCACCTCATTGTTTTAACAAACAATAGTATTACTTATAAGTATTTATAACTTACGCCAGACTTAATCGTAAAACCTTGATTTTAGCCTTCCAATATGATTAATTATTTCTGATTTCAAGGTGAATCTTTTTGGCGATACTTTCTGCTTCCAATCATGTTCTAAAGAAGAAACCACTTTCTTCTGTTAATAACTTGCCTACACCGGCTATCTCTAATGTTGGCCAGGATACCGCATCCCTTCTTAATTTGGTCACGGGCAAGCGCAAAGGGAAAGGCGGCAAGTCAGGACCCATTGGCAGTGCTTTTCCAAATGTAAATACCTTTTTTTCTGGTCGTCGCATAGATATAAAACTTTTGGAGCAGACAGCCAGGGCACCTCCCATAGCTAGGTCCCTATGGCAATTACAACTTATAGCATTTCCATGGTTCAAATTTAAAATAGTTCCGCCTGCTGGCCAAGAACTTGACGAGGAAGAAGTCAAAAAGATCGAACCTAAACTTGAGGAACTTGATCGCAGGATTAATACAACCATATTGTGCGCTCAAGCAATGTACGATATTGTAACATATGGCTCTGCTATATTTGAAATCACATGGAAAGAAGACGAGGATGGCTATATTGTACCAGATGTAGTGCAAAGGCTTCCAGCTGCTAGTTTCCGACAGGCTCCTCCTCAAGTAATTGGAAACAAGTATAAATATGCTGTTGGCAATATTTTGAAGGGTATTGTTTATGATAAAGTAGAACATGTCCAATCCTACTGGCAATTACAAAATACTTATGGCAGTACAGGATTACCAGTGGAAATCCCCGCTGAGCAGGTCATTCATGTGAAAGATGCTCGCTCCCAATTTGTGGATGGCGAGCCCTACCTAATTGGCATTACAAGCACAATTGCCCAGTTAGAACAGGTACGCAAGAGCCTGATGCAAACCGTTATGCGGGTAGGTAAACCCAGACAATCCGTTGAAGTAGGAATTCCGCCAGAGTATTTAAAAGCCCTGGAAGCCAACCAGATCCCTGTGAGTGTTTCATCGGCTATTCCTGGTGCGATGAATACTCCCGCCGATATAATGCTAACAGACTTGTGGGACTACGCCCGCATGATTGTAGAAGGACAAAACTCAGATCAAGCCGTGGTCTATCCAGCGGGTATAAAATCTGCATGGGAGAGACCTGCTGTTGCCCTTAATCCCATTGAGATTGATCAATACCTCATTAAGGAAGCAATCAGTCATATATTCCCAAGAGATATTTTGGAGGTGGCTTCACAAGCTATATCAACTTCGAGTGCACCCCTCTTAGAACTCCTCAAAATGATGGTCCAAGGTTGGCAAGCACTGTGCAGTGTAAAGTTTGAGAATGAGTTGTGGACCAAATTTCTCGAACTGAATGGATATGAAAATTATCGCATTACCTTGGAATGGTCGGATTTAATTCCACCTGACGACCAAAAGCAAACAGCAGTAACCTTGCAGAAGTTTGATCGGCATGTCATGACCTTGAATGAAGCTCGTGCCGAGATGGGCTTACCTCCCTTGGAAGATGCCCCGTGGATGGCAGATTTAACTGACCGTGAAATCCTTGAGAAAGAACTAACCCTTTGGAAGGCACCACAAGCAATGCAACAGCCCGGTATGGATATGGGAGGTTTTGGCCAAGACATGAGCGGCTTTGGTGAAGAGAATGTACCAACCGAGGAAGTCCCTATTGAAGACGAGGAAATACCCACAGAAGAAGTTCCCCTAGATGAAGAATCTTCTGGTATGACCTTTCAGGAAGCACCTAAACTCAATATGAACCTGGGAACATTCTCAACTTCTCAAGACCTTGACAGCCAACTGGATGACATCCTTAAAGGAATTGAGCCAAAGGTACTTGCCGCACTTGGTAAGACTAAGTATTTTGCTAAAGAAGGCGATCAATAGTGTATAAGTTTATTGGCAAGAAAGGTCAAATGTACATGCTCGAACCCGCCATCATGAAACTTAACTATAATTGCCCAGCTGATGAGAAAAGTGGTGAAGGCCCTGGCTCTTGCAGCAACAAAGAATACAGCAAGCAATTTAACAATGCAGACATTCTCAAGCGTATTAAATCAGGTGGTAAAATTACTCAAGAAGAACATGACCATGTAATGAAAGTTTTGTACGGTAAGGAGCCCGAAAAGAAGATAGTACCAGTAGAAAAATCCAAGAAAGAATCAGTCCAGAAACCAAGTAAAAAGACACCTAAATCACCTGAACCAACCTTAACCATTGAGTCTGGTAGTGGCTTATCAAAAATACGAGATGATATTAAAAAGGCAGGCGGTGCAGAGAAGTACTTCAAAACAGCGGATACACATTCCAAGAATCAGGAAGAACGTAAGCCAATAGATAGTAAGCAAATGACCAAAATTGTTAGCCTATATACTACCAAGGACACTTTCAAGACTCCTTATAAAGAAGAAAATGGTGTTAAATGGTATAAAACAAAAGATATGGTAGTGGCTAAAGTAGGAAATAAAATTGCAGCGTATGGTTTAGTATCAATAGATCCTGATGAGAAGGAACCATATACCACGATAGTTGCGGCAACGGATTTTGCTGGAAAAGGTCTTGGCAAGCAGGCAATGATAGAATTTTATGATAACCATCCAGATATGATTAAGAAGACAGGTGGCTTAACTCCAATGGGCAAGAAGGCATATCTTAAAGTTTTAAAGAAAATTTCAGGTGAAGAGTAAATGCCACTTTCTACAAAACTTACCAGATCAAAAGCAAAGGTAGCCAAGAAGCCCGTTACTATTTTACCAAATAAAGTTAAGACTTTACCTAAAATTCCGATTAAGCAAGTTACTGCTATTAAATCTTTTCAAGACAAATTAAATCAAGTAGCCAGCAACATCTCTATAGATACAGAAGACCTTCCAGAAGAACTTCAAGACATTTATGATGATTTTGAAGAGGAAATAAAGCCCGAATTAGTCAAAAAAAATTGGAAAATTTGGGCAGTTATTTTCGCTCCACTCATTTTGCCTGGCTTAGTGCAAGGTATGCGATCTGAACCCGGCGTTAAGCAACCACCTGTCATAATTAAGGGCAAACAACAAGAAGTTATACATCCCGTTGAGCCCAAAGCCATTATAGATTTCTCTAAGCAGTATTTTGAAAATCATGGCCTAGAGTTATGTCGGAGTTTAACTGAAACAGATCTTGCTCGTATGAAGCAAGACCTGCAAAACAATTGGGGCAAGGGCGAGGACGCATTCGCAAAAACTTTCCAAGATTCGTATCCAGTTAGCAAGGACCGTTTAGAAACAATATACCGAAGCGAGCGGCACATGTCCGAATATCATGGCGTGCTGGAGAGAGCAAGACTTGCTGGACATTCCTATAAGCAATATCGGGCAGTGGGAGATGAAAGAACTTGTGACTTATGCATGTCTTACGATATGGAAATAGTTCCTATAGATGAACCATTTTCAAATGGTGAAATGACGGCCAATAGCCATCCCAATTGTAGGTGCTCTTTAGTAACGCTTACCGATGATGAATATGATGAAGGCGGAGACGAGGAAATTCAGCAAGACGCGTCCTACCTAAATGAGGTAAGTGACTTCATGAAGTTAAATTATAAATGCGAATTCAATGGCACCAATAATAAGTGTGGATTAGAAACCGAAAATAAAAATTCTGATAGATACTCAGAATTAGTGAGTAATCGGCAGGAATTAAAAACCAAGTTATATTCTAAAGACTTAAAGAATAACGAAGAAGAAAAAGAAAAAATTAGAAGTGCAATTGGTGACGTTGATAAGGAAATAAAATCACTTGGTATGAAAGTTCCTAGAAATCGTAAAGTACCTATATCAAAATCATCTATAATAAAACCCGAAGTAATAGAAGATGAATTTCGTAAATCAGAAAAAAAATATAAATTAAATCTAACAGATAAACAGACTCAGATATTAGACTTTTGGAGCGAAACCCAGCGAGAAGCAAATACATATTTACGAACAGGAGAAGGTGTTCGTGGAAAGAAATATGCTACCCAAATAAGCGAACTAATGAGTAAAAATATTACTCCAATAGATGCTACTGTTTATAGAGCAATACAAGATACTACTCGTTTGCCAAAAAATATTTATACCGTAGGAGCTACTATACCTTTAAGTGGTTTTACATCAACATCACTAGATAAAGATTGGGCCAAAGGATTTCTGTCGGGACAGAAAGATAAAGAAGCCTTACTGATTATTGATGTTCCAAAAGGCACTCCTGGTATATATATGCATGAAAATGAAGATATGGGTGCCATTGAAAAAGAGCTTGTACTGGATAAAGATTTAAAATATAAAGTTATAAAAATAGATGGAAACGAAATACATTTATCTGTCCAGAGAACCCATCAGCAGGATGCCTCCTACCTAAATGAAGTGAGTGACTTTATTAAGTTAAACAAAAAATGTAAAGTCGGTGAGTTAGAAGAGGCATTTGAATTTATCAAATTGAATTATAAATGTAAAAAAGAAGATTCTCCGGATGGTTCAAATAAATGTTTTAACACTAAAGAAAAGAGCGAAAATAAACATATTACATCCCTACCTACACCTCTACCACCTATATTTGCAGATCCAAGATATGCGCCAGAATATAAAGAAATAAGAATGAATAAACATAGGATAGCAGAAGGTGTTAGAAATAAAAAATTTGATATAATTACTTCAGTAGAAAATTCTAAGTATCGAGTAGATATTATAGCTGATCCAGAAAAAGAAGAATTCCGGGAAATTTACTATGATAAAAAGTATCCAAACGATCCCGTACCTGTAGGTAAATGGCTGGATATGACCGAATCTCATTGGAACATTTCAGATGATGACTATTATAACTTACCGATAGAAGAACGGGCAAAAATGGAAGCCAATGAGCAACTAAACAATTGGATTGATAAAGAATATAAAAATGAGTGGTTGGAAATATACCATCCCGTAGAATATGATAGGTTATGGTGGGAAGATAGGAATAAACTATCAAAAGACGCCCAATATAATACAGGTTCTAAAGAATTTCAAAATCTAGTTAACAAATATTTCAATAAATATGGACCAGAGACCGCATCTGAAAAAAAGAACCAAGTAGGAGATGTCTTTGACGTTATTAAGTTAAACTATAATTGTCCTGACTCTGAGAAATCAGGAGAAGGCCCTGGATCATGTTCTGATAATAATTCCGACCAATCCAGTGGCTTATCTTCCCTCCAATCCCGCTACAAGGAACTATCCTCACAAAAAATGTTTACCTCGTGGTATGAAATGGCCAAAGTCAACACTGAAATAAAAGACCTTGAGAAAAAGATTAATAAGGAACTTAGAAAAACCAAGGGTGAGGTACCTACTGGCTTTTCACCAAATAGAGATGGCTTCTTTGCAATAAGCGGGTTTAAGTATGTAGGCATACAGCCAAACCCAACTGGTGAAGGTTGGCTAAGCAAGACGGCAATCCGAAGTTCCACTGGTAAAGGTCCAATGTCCGGCATGATTGAAGAAACGCATCCTAGCAAAGAAGAAGCCCTCAAATACGTGCGAGAATACCTGGATGACACCAAGAAGAATGCCTTAGGTGATGTTGCCAACTTCCTGAAACTCAATTACAAGTGCCCAGAACATGATGGCTCTTGGACCTGCAACATTCAAGAAACGCATCCCAACGACAAGGACCTTACTAATGTTGCCCGGAACTCCCTTAAATTCATGGAGATGACTGAAGAGGAGTTAGACTCGCTTACAGGCACCGCCCAAGATGAATTCATGAAGTGGGCTGCAAGTCAAGGTGCCTACAAAAGATTCGAGGACATGAATAAAAAGTCCATCCAAAAGATGGTCGATTCTGGTGAATGGCGAGATGAGGAGCACCCAGCCAAATGGGAATTAGGATTGGATGCTGCTTATTTGGATGAGGCAAGTGAATTTATCAAGTTGAACTATAATTGTCCAGACTCAGAGAAGGTAGGCAGTGGCCCAGGAAGTTGCTCTGGTGGTAATAAACCATCTGGTAAATCCATTGACGAACTTAGCCAAGAAGAACAAGATGCTATTTCTGATTATACTAAAGGTTTATCCAATCAAATATCCTCATTAATATTAGATGGTCAACTAAAAGACTACGAGGAACCAACCAATGCAGATCCTGATGTATCGCCTACAAAAGCAACTTGGAAATTAATACATACACTAGATAAAGCAATTGAGTCATCTACCCAATTGGAACCTGGTACATACTATCACGGCATCAATGATGGCTCAAAATATGTAGAAGGTGAGGAATTCGAATACAAAACCTTTATGTCCATAACCAATGATATAGATACGGCATCAGAATTTGGTCCACAAGAAAGCGACGAATATTCAAGTCAAGTTCTTAAAATAAACATACCAGAAGGAGTGAAAGGCATCAAGGTTGATCCTGAATATTCTGGTTCTGATTTCCCAGACATGGAAGAATCTATCTTGCCAAGAGATATAACACTTAAGGTTGGTAAATCTTATATAGAAGGTAATACAAAAATAACAGAAGTTGATGTGGTTCGTAGCAAAAAAAGTTTAAAGTGAACCGAATCTCGCATCGGTTCTACCGCGCCCCAAGATTATCCGCCGCGCCAGTATTAGACTGCTTCACGCTAATACTCGTGTAAGGTATAGTTGGGTTTAATACTATTTAAGTGTTTTGGCCCTAATCAAAAGAAACAAGACCACCAAATGGTAGCCTTGCTCTCCTGATGTTTGTGGGGCACTTACTACAAGTACGAACTAATATATAAAGCTTTTGGTCAAACTTATTTTAACTCCTCTACTGTTATCTTGACTTTGGGCTGTTTAGGTTCTAACCTGATTTCTGGGATGACTTTGATTTCCATTAGGTCCGTATCACAACCTTCATGATCTAGCAGGAAACATCGAGAGCAGCGCGGAGTCCATTCATAACGCCTGCTTATGACAATGCCTTGTAACTTTTCTTCCTTTAGTTTATAGCTGCCATTAGATGGATCGGTATCACTACAGGATGTCCTGCCATGTGTTGGTGTAAGGATATTGATTACGTCGCGAGTTAATATCATGTAAAGTTGTTATAACTTGTTTATATTTAAACTTTACGGTTCGTAAAACACTTGGTTTTACCTTCCAATATGATTAATAAAAATAAATTTTAGGAGAACAAAAGAAAATGTGGAAATTTAATGAAAAGCATGGTTGGGAATATGTCCTCGTGGATGCACCTGAGGGTGAGATTGTTATCAAAAGCAATACAAAGAAGACAAGAAAGTCCAAGGCAAGTTCGTAAAATACGATATTTTACCATCCAATATGATTATTCTTTATCAATCATTATCCTGATCGTAAAACACTAAGTTTGACTGTGCAATTTGATTAAACTTTATATTATATTTCTAGGTGATTCTTATTAAGAAGTCTAATTCTAAAAAGAAAAAAGAACTCGTATCAGGTTGTGATGATAAAGAAAAACTTGATACACAAAGTGTATCTGGCCAGAAGGAAAATGGTTCCATAAAGACTCGTAATGGCATGCCAATAGAAGAGTCCAAATCCATCAATGATTATCCTGGCAAAACTGGTAGTCAAGTCCGTCAGCAAGACGTACCCGATATAGTAGAAGCCCTAGTTCAGTCCGAAGGTGATACCCCGATTGTAGGTAGTGTAGAGGAACCCTTAGAAGTCGAACTTGAGGAAGTTCCTGAACCTATTATATCTGGCAACCTTGAAAGTGAAGATCTGTCAGATAGTGACAAACGTCCATCTTTTGATGAAAATACTGCCAAAGAAAAACTGCTTGGTTGGGCCAAGAAAGAAGATGGCTCTATAAATAAAAAACTCTTAATGAAGCATTTTCTAGATATTGATGGTGGACCCGCCCAAACACCAGATTCATACAGATTTATGGTAAGTACTGTTCGAGATGGCGAAACCGAACCGTCATATTGTCAATTAGCAATGGATCATTCTTGGGATCTAGCATCTGGAAAACAGACGGGCATTGCTAATCGAAATGTGCAAAAGAAAATTATATTTTTAAAGAATCGAGAAGGCATGAATCTAACCGAAGACCAACTAGACTTTACTCAACGCCATATGTCAAGTGAAAGTGAAAAAGATATTAATTTTGTTGAGGACCGGAATAGCCCCGGTGAAATTGATTTTGTTCCTCAAGTAGAACTCAAGTTAAATGAATCGCCAGCGGGTTCCAAGGTTATTTATGAAGATAACCAAGTGATCGATGTTCCTGTTATTCCAATGCGGGAAGGTGTCTTCACTGGAACAGATGGTATTCCAACGCTCAAAAAGTTTGAACATTTTGGCAAGGATGCCCACTGGTTAGAAGGGCAACCTATTCTCAAAGGTCATACAGGGCCCACGGAACTGGTAACTTATCGGCATAATCGCATTGGTAAGTTACTCAATGTAATTGCTCGTCCTGACAAAAAGGATGTCGTAGCAGTTGCCCGCTATTACAAGGATAAATTAACTCCTGAGGACTTGTCCAGAATAAAATCCGGCACTCCATATGATGGTTCGATTGCATATACTACGCATACCTCAATGAATGGCGGGGATTATAAAGGAAGCCATTATAATGCCGTGGAGGATGGCGGCTATCACTTTTATCACTTTGCAGAGCTGGCTAATGGAATTGGCGCATGCTCAACCAAGGATGGTTGTGGCTTCATGATGAATAGTGCGCCTGAGCAGGATGACATTCCTGAAGGTGGCAATCAAGGTGATATTATTATTAAAACTTACTTTAATGAAAAGAGACGGGCCGAAATCACCCAAGATGGGGACCAGTTCCAGATCAAATTGAATAGTAAATCAGGCGGAAGTGGTTTACTTAGTGCGGGTAGTAAGGACCAAGCATTGGAATGGTCAAAGGTATATGTCCAAGCTGGAAAGATCCCAGCCAGCATGAAACTTAATTACAATTATGTAAATGATAATAAAAATTCATTGGATGATTTAAAAATGACTACAAAACTTAACAAAAAAGGCATGGTTACCGATGAAGCTGGTAACGAATGTATGTTTTTCGAAATGAAAGATAAGAAATGTCCCGTTGAGGACGGAGGGTCCGAGGAAGACATGTCTGAAACGGAAAAGAAAAATTCACGATTTGATAATATGACAGAAGAATATATCACACCAGAGGCAGATGCCTCCGAAATTGTACAGAAGTTGAATGCTGATTTCACTGTGCAACTTAATGAGAGAGATCAAAAGATTTCCCAATTGGAAGCTGCTCTAGGAGAACTTGTCCAAAAACAGAATGCCGCAGAAGAAGCCCAGGTTCAGGCAAAAGCCGCAGAGGACTTCGCTAAGTTCACTCAAAAGTTGAATAAGGCCCATGAGAAAGATGCCCAACTTCACTATGACGGCTTCAAGGCTAATGGCTGGGCTTACATCGATGAACATCCTGAGGTCTTTCGGATTGAGAAGCCCAAAATGAATGCAAGGGGCGTTCCTGCAGGCGATGGCGACAATGCAAGTGGCTTGGCTCAGGCAAGACAAGTTCTGAGAAGCACCCTTAAGGAGAACTCCAAGAGGAGTCACTAATTACAATTATCAATATTTAGTGTAAATTTATTTAGGAGATTAAAATTTTATGGCTACAATTCCAACTTATATGACCAAGAAAGGTGTATTAACCGCCGGTCATGGTATAATCAAAACTGGCACTGCTGCCAGTGAAATTCCGTTTGGGGCTTTTGTAACAAGAGCCGCAGATGGTACAATTAAGGCGACTGTCTGTGCTGGAACTCCCACTTATGACTATCTAGGTGTTGCCGTCAACGACATGAAGGAACAACGCCCTTACGACGGCTTTTATGCTGCAGGTAAAAAGGTACCTTATGTCGCGACGGGCACTGCCAATGTCATGCTACTCGGCGGACAAACCGTTGATTCTGGTGATTTTGTAAGGCTTCAGTTTGCTTCAACTGCTCTGGGAGCAGGTACCGAGAATACTGGTTTTGTCGTGCCTGAAACTTCCCCCGCTGTAAGAACGGCATATTCTGTAGGTAGGGTCTTGGATGTTGCTGACAGTGGTGCTTCTGCGTATAAGCAAAATTTCACTTCCATTAGCAATGACATTGTTACCTTTGGAAGTTCAACCATCAAGGGATACCTTGACTTACACAATGGTGATTACCTAGTTCTTGATTCTGATAATCACGCAGAAGTCAATATGGTTTCTGATGTGAACTATTCCAGCACGGCTATCGAGCTTGTTAAGACTCCCTTAGCTCATTCTGGAAATCTGTATGCGTATACCTTGACCCAAGTAGAGATAGAACTGATTTAGGAAAACCTAAATCTTATTATATTTTATTAAAAATTATTAGGAGATTAAAATTTTATGGCTGACACAGGATTACATTATGGTTCTTTTATTCCAGAGGAAGTAGTTACTGCCTGGATAACAACTATTAATGATTATGAATTGAATTACAGACCGGAACTTATCGCGAGGAATATTCTTCCATATAAAGACGTTGGTCCCCAAATCGACATAGACGCCGTCACTCATGTCCAGACAACTTCTGGACGCGCTGGTATCGTGGCAAAGGGAGCAAGTCCTGATCCATTCACTATCGCTGCTGGTGTTGAGAAGCACGAAATGTACCAAATCAGTACTGGCTTTTATGTGAATGAGCGAGATCTTGCAAAGACACAAGGCCCGGTTATGAAGACCGCTGAAATTAACGAGGCAATGGCCAAGATCCACGCAACCGAAGATTACATTGCAATTAATGGAGACAGTGGTCTAGGTATAACTGGAATTGTAGGTGCTGCTCATGCCAATACACGCGGTAAGGTGCTGCCAACCAACGGCACTGCAACTTCAGTTGATGTACCAAATGCTGGTCCGTGGGACAGTTCTGGAGACACCTTGGATCCTTATGAGGACGTAGTTAATGCCATCAAAATGATGGATCCTAGGTTCAAACCTTGGGGCATGATTGCAGACAGGGCAACACTATATAACCTGTTCAAGGTGGATTCTGAGAGAGTGCCTTTTGCTGATTATATTGGTAGTTTGTTTGGAAAAAGCGAAAACGACCGCTCCTGGATGATCGAGTCTCAGTTCACTCCGACTGGCTACGCATATGTTATTCCTTACTCGCCTCAGGCTGCTGAGTTTGCCGTATCTACTGAGATTGATGTCGCAGATGACTATCCCAAGGAGAAAGGCGGAAACTATTGGGTTGAAATCAAAGAGTGGTGTAATCCAATCGAAATGCACACGCCCGCTGC
>Ga0172381_10000278_pt1 | contig 63332 bp, 60 predicted proteins | sample Leawel6488metaG_FD_119754 | JGI IMG/M metagenome (GOLD analysis project Ga0172381, IMG submission 119754) | Leachate microbial communities from a municipal landfill in Southern Ontario, Canada - Leachate well 64-88 metaG | ecosystem: Engineered > Solid waste > Landfill > Unclassified | place... | reverse complement strand
TATGTGGAACCCGACGGAGTACTAAAATTGCTAATATGAATGACGAATTACGAAAAATTCTCCAGTTGCTTGGGCAGGAGTACGAAAAATATTACTCTTGATGAAAGTACTGCGGAATGTGGGGTACACAGTTACTCTCCAGAAATTTTTTCATTGCGTCCAACCTGTTATGAGTGGTTGCAGAGAGTGATCCTAGATCCTTTGCAGGGGGATGGTTCCTTTCAGGGTTCCGTGCTCCTCAATTTTCAGGTAAAAAGAAACACCGCCAAAAAGCCGTATGCGCCAGATCTGGAAGCGGGGCATACCTTTTTTTGACAGCCGCCGCCCTCCCTTTATGGATGGAAAGGGGGGACCCCCTTCATTTGTACAAAAGCGGCACCCCCCACACCGGGCTGCAAGAGGGGGGGTGGGGGGTAAAACTTTTAAAAAATTGATCGGGGGGCAGGGGTACCTCCCGTTTTTGGGAGCGGGGGGGTACCCCCTTGCCCGAAAAGAGGGACCTGCCCCCCAAGTCTTCGGCCGGCAAAATATACCTTCAGACGATAAATACACGCGAAATACAGGTCATGCGAGTGCAGCCTGGAGGGGGTAGTCCCCCTCATGTGCCCGGACAAGGGGGTGGGGGGCTCATGCTTTTAAAAAATTGGTCGGGGGGTAGGGGTACCTCTCGTTTTTGGGAGCGGGGGGTGCCACCCTGGGCTGACGGGAGGGGGTACCCCCAATGGACCGGGAATCGCGTCGGGAATTCTAATTGAAAAATTCTGATGTTTGTAAAGGAAAAAAAGAGAGAAAGACTGAAGTTCTCCAGATACCTTGCGCTCGTCATCCACGCAAAAATACCCTTCAGACCAGTTTATACCTGAGCAGCGCGGCAATCCCGCCAAGCGCATCCAGGCGCTCCCCGGGTTCAAACTCCGTTGAGAGCACGACGATCTTTGCCTGCATCCGCTCCGCAGCCTCAACGAGCTGCATGATCGTCCGGTTCCTGAGCATAGTGTCGGCAAGCAGCACTTCGTCCACGGCGCCGTACTCGATTGCGGTCTCCACCTGCTTTTTCCCGTAGGCAACCGCCCCGTTCCGGGAGATACGGAGAAGTACTTCGTCCATCAGTTTTACCTCGCGCGAGAGCTGGATGTCGCCTATCAGTTTTTCGAGTGTTCCCGCACCAATAACATCCTGCACCGCACCGCGTCCGATCCGTCGGGTTTCCACCACGATTGCCCGCCCGGCGGGAGCGCTGTTTTTGTTCCTCGCGTATTTAACAAAATCGTCCTTGATAAAACCGGGTCCCGCAATAATGAGCGGCCCGGATACCTCCGCTATGGTTTTGAGCACGGCGTCAAAGAAACCTGTTCGCGTATCGGTCTCCCCGCCTTTGCCGCTTCCTGCCGTGATGGTGATCGCGCTCTCAGGGCCGTACTGCCGGAGCCGGAAGAGTTCGGCTTCACCCTCTTCAAGGGTCAGGATGTGGATCACGCCAAAGACCGAGGATTTTACCGCCCGTTCGATCCGTTCGAGATCGATCGGCCGCCACTGGCGGATAACCGAAATCTCGTAGCCGGTCTCGACATTGATTGTGTGGTATGCACCGGTATCCACGCCGTACACGATGATCCCTGTTATCCGGAGCCTCACCCCGTGCTCGGAGAACTCCACTTTTTCAGTTCGTATACCCAGCCGGACCGGCCGTTTCTCCACTTTCTCCGGCCGGATTTTGTCGGTCGCAGATTCAACGCTCCGAAACGTTGTTGCAAACACCATATCCCCGGGAGATACCAGGTGCTGGAGGTGCCAGAGGTCGTCGATACTCTCCGGCAGGAGCCGGATTTCGCCTGAATTATCCTTAAGTTCGCCGTACTCCGCTTTCATTGCGTCCCTAAAATATCAGAACCGCCGGGCGGAACAAAAGCCGCCACTGCCTCGGTGTTCAGGATCCCTTTAAGCAGTTTTTCCTCTTCAGGACTAATACTCTGCCGCAGGAGACGCAGCACCTTCTTTGCCACATCGTTTGGCTCGTACTGGCCGGGTTTTAACTCGGCAAATGTTTTTGTCCGTGACCTGATCACAGCGGGGGGTCCGCCGATCACGGCTGCCTGCGGTTCAAGCACAAGGCCGATACCCACTGCGACGGGCACGTCCCGGTAATAGGTGCGCTCACCCCGGACGATAAACGATCCCCGGGTAACAAATTCCCCGGACTCCGGAGTCTTGCTAACCTGGTTTGGCTGTGCGCTGAACACATCGGCAGAAAAATGCCCGCTCCGCCACGCGCCGGAGTATGATGCGGCAAATTGCGCCACCTCGTCCATTTTCTCCGTTTTTCCCTTTACGATCACGACACTTGCGCCATGTACATCTGCATGCACAAAGAGATCGCCACCGGACATGTACTTCTTGACCAGTTCCTCGTTCTGCGATGCGTCCCTGCCGCCTAAAACTACAATACCATCACTGGTTATAAACCAACGGAACCGGTGGTACCAGAGTTTTTTCATGGGAACTATATCATGACGGATCATTTTCTTCTTCGGCTTGAAGGTTTTCATCGCCACAAGGGCACCTTCTTTTTTCTTCCTGAATTTTTTTATGATATCGTAGTACCGGCCCGCATTCTGCTCGACACTGTCATGGACGAAGATTTTCACCTTCTTTCCCATATCGATCTCGACTGCCGCCTCGTCAGGATAAAAGGCCACGATCCGTTTTGCATCTGCCGTAGAAGTATCTTTGAGGTGGTGCTCGATCTCCTGCCACGAGAGACGCTTGCTTGCGGCATCAAGCGAGGAAATGACGTGTGCAATAAACTGGTAATTCTCGTAGATCGCGGTCACAATTTCCTGGGTCTTTTTGATTTTGTCATCAAATTTTTTTATTGCCGTTTCCTGGTACTTGTGAATCCGTTCCTCCTGTGAAAATTTTGGTTTTGAAGCGACCCGGACTTTCTCGGCTTTTGTCATCGGGTAAAATGCTTCAAGTGCCTCGGAAAAACCGGCAAACTGGTTTTTGTCGCCCGGTATGCTGTCGGTTCCCCTTGCAAGTACGACCGGCTCGCAGCTTGTGGCAGAAACCACCGGTTCCGCGTGCTGAACCAGATCAAAGAGTGCACGGACTGCGGCATACACCGCCTTTGGATCTGCGTTTGAAGCAGGTGTGGATTTATCGATACCGGCAGTCCGGCATACATACTCCGCATATGTGCCCCCGAGCATCCCGGCAACCGCAAGGGCTCGCACGAGATCCCGGTCATCCCCGGTAAGAGAGGCCGTAAGGTTCTCTAAAGAGCCGGTCGGATCCGTGCTGCTCAGCGTGTAGATGGCATCGGGTACAATGTCCCGGTCCTTGAACCGGTGGTGGCGGAGCGGTTTGATGATCCGGTAGGATTCATCCGTAAGGATTACATTTCCCTCATCAAAGAGTTCAATGATGAGCCGGTAGGTAAGAGTCCCTTTCCCGATATCGAAAACAAGTATCCGCTCTAAGCCATGCTGCCGGATCGCAAGCACCTTGCCGCCGGAGATATATTTACGCAGGAGCATGGCAAACTGCGGAGGATTTTTGGGCGGGGGCGGGAAATTTTTTACCAGGTGCGCCCGCCGGCCGGCCTCAATGAGCAGCTGGTTCTTCGCATGGTTCTCGCCATTTAAACGGATCCCGATGGTGCGGGTTTCGAACTGGTAGATTTTATCGATCCAAAGCGGCAGCCTGGCGCAAAGTTCATGCGTCACCGCCCTCACATCGATCCCGCTCATTCCCTGTGCAGTCGCCATGGATTATACTAACTTACATATGGCTTGCGCACTAAAAAATAAGACTACTGGGTGTTGCCGGATGACTGAAGAAGTGCACGTGGAAGAGCAGCCAGCCCTTTCCCGAAAACAGAAAACCAAACTGGAAAAGCAGACTGATCACATCGAAAGGATCAAGCGGACGGTTAGCGCCTGTTTTATCGGTATCTTTGTCGGGATCCTGTCGTATTACCTGCAGGTTACGGTAAAAAGCGATATCGGGCTTCTTGCTTTCATGCTGATGCTTGCCGGGATCGTCGTCCAGCGGCATATCTTTATGCTGATGCATATGGACACCTCAAAACTCGGTGCAAAGGACTGGATCTACCAGGGTTTCATGACCTTTGCGTTCTGGTTCATGTCCTGGACAATCCTTCTCTCAACGATGACCGTATAATTTTTTCTTTTTAAAAGATACCATGAGAATAGCCATCGTCCATAAAGATCGCTGCCACGCGAAGAAATGCGGAACCGAGTGCATCCTCTACTGTCCCCGGGTACGGACCGGTGACGAAACGGTGGTCATCGGTGTTGAAGGTAAGGCGGTCATATCAGAGGAACTCTGTGTCGGTTGCGGGATCTGTATCAAGAAATGCCCGTTCGACGCCATCGATATCGTAAGCCTCCCCGAAGAACTCGAGCACCCCACCCACCGGTACGGGAAGAACGGTTTTGCACTCTACGGGCTTCCCATCCCGGTACAGGGAAAAGTCACCGGTATCCTGGGCGCAAACGGTATCGGGAAAAGCACTGCAGTAAAGATTCTCTCCGGGCAACTCCGCCCGAACCTCGGGAATTTTGATAACGAGGTTGCATGGGAAGAGATCCTGAAACGTTACGCCGGGACCGAGCTTTTCGATTACCTTCAGACCGTTTCAAAAAAGAGCAGGAAGATCGCGGTTAAGCCGCAGTATATCGATTTCATCCCGAAAGTTTTTACAGGGACGATCCGCGATCTCCTCCGCACTACGGACGAGCGGGGCAAACTTGCGGAACTTCTCCCCGTGCTCAAACTAGACTCAATTATTGACCACTCTATCACCACGCTGAGCGGGGGAGAACTGCAGCGGGTAGCGATTGCTGCCTGTCTCGCCCGGAATGCCGATCTCTACTTCCTCGATGAGATCACGCCGTTTCTGGACATCTACCAGCGCATTTCGGCGGCCAAACTGATCCGTGAACTGGCAGTAGACCGCCCGGTCGTGATCGTCGAACACGATCTTGCTATCCTTGACATGCTCGCAGATACGGTGCACGTAGGGTACGGCAAGCCGGCGGTCTTTGGTGTTATCACCCGGCCAAAAGGTGTCCGCGTGGGTATCAACCAGTACCTCGAAGGATATCTCGCGGAGGAAAACGTACGGTTCCGGGATTCTCAGGTGGTCTTTGAGAAGCGGGCGCACGAGAAGGGCTCTAAAAGGGAGGATCTGGTGGAGATTCCTGCCCTCACCAAGCAGTACGATACATTCCGGCTCACGATCTCGGGAGGAACCATAAAAGCCGGGGAAGTACTCGGCGTTATCGGGGCAAACGGTATGGGGAAGAGTACCTTTGCGAAGCTGCTTGCAGGTGTTGAGAAACCCGATACCGGTACCATGGATATCAAGATCCGGATCTCCTACAAGCCGCAGTACATCAAGCCGGATACCTCGGATTCTGTCGAGTTGTATCTCCGTAAATGCACCAGCAAATTTGATTCCTCCTACTACCAGCACGAGATTCTCGAATCGCTCTCGCTCCAGAACATCCTCCAGTCGCCGGTCGATACCTTAAGCGGGGGAGAACTGCAGCGGGTTGCGATCGCTGCGTGTCTCTCACGCGATGCAGATCTCTATATCCTTGATGAGCCAAGCGCCCACCTCGATGTGGAGCAGCGTGTCAAGGTGACCCGGCTCATCAAGCATCATGCTGAAGGAAAAGCGGTGGCCATCCTCGTCATTGACCATGACATTTACCTCATTGATATGATCAGCGAACGGATCCTTGTTTTTGAAGGCGAGCCGGGTGTCGAGGGAACCGCGGCCGGTCCCTTTGCTATGCGGGACGGTATGAACCGGTTTTTAAAGGCACTCGACGTTACGTTCCGTCGCGACCAGACCGGCCGGCCCCGGATCAACAAACCCGACTCATTCCTTGACCGGGAACAGAAGAGTCGTGGCGAATATTACTACTACGCCGCTGATGACGAATAACTCCCGGGTTCTTGGTATATAACCGGTTTTACGGGCACCATCATTCCCGCACTCCTGTTCCATTTAGTGGGACGGGGAAAGGAACGGGAAGAACCCGGAAAGGAAAGCGAAGATCTGGTCAAGGGGTGATGCAGTGGTCTGTTGCGGCGTTCCTTTCGAAACTGCCGTTTGCGAAACGTTGAGCGGCACTGGTACCGGTGTCATGGTGGTGGGTGTCAAGAGCGTCGGGGTCATGGTCTCAATAGCAATGCGGGGCTCTGTAGAGGTATCCCCGGTATAATACCCGACATCATCCTGCGTGGAGAACCAGAGCCGGTTACCGGCGTCGGAAAAGACCGTCGTGATACCATGTGAGCTCCCAAAACCCTCAAATGTACTCATATGGCTGGTGATTTGATCGTTCTCCCAGATGTAAATGCCATTATCTGTTGCTACATAGATGGCCCCGTCTGATCCTACGGTCACATCATTGATAGCATAGGATCCCCCGCCCCCCAAATCCGATATACTCATAAGTGAGGTAAACCCGGTGCCGGGGTCATAGTGCGCCACCTGGGTGGCATTAAAAAAACAGGCTCCCCCGAGCGGATCCCGTCGAACATGGCCGAGCATCCCGAAAAGATCGTTTTTATCCTGTATTTTATCGAAACGGGTCGTGCCGTTTGATGCCGTCACTTTCCAGAGTCCTTCACGTCCTGTCGCAACAAGGAGGGTATCGGTCGCGCTGTCGAGTGCCATACTGTCTGCCTCATAGAAACCCGGCCCGTCACGGGAATATGGTGCAAACCATGTCCAGGTTCCATCGTGATACCGGTGAAGCGCCGCATTCCCGGTCGCCACCCACATGTCGTCATTCCAGCGCTGGAGATCCCTGACTTCCAGGCTTTTTAAGAGGTCCTGATCGCGTATAACCGTATAATCCTGCCCGTTATAGATCTGGATCCCGCCCCCAAAACCGATCCAGAGGTTACCGGACGAGTCATACTCAAGTGCCGTTACATAGTCATCCATCAGGCCGGCAGAGAAATTATCCCGGTTGATATGCCGTGTGCTCCAGCTCCCGTTGTATGCCGAAAGGCCAAACGACGTGGCAAAGAGGACTTCGCCATGGGGCCCATTGATAATATCGTTTATCTGGGTGGATTGAATCGAACCGGACTCCGGACGAAAAAGGTGGATCGCCCCGGTATATTGAGAGTCTGAAGGGGAAACTGTGGTATCTGTTACTTCAGCCGCTGCTGCAACCGGTACAAAGCAGAACAGAAGCAAAAGGCACAAAAAGAGTTCAGATCTCGTGTGCAGCGCCATCCGCACTCCTGACAGTGACTTTTCCACCATCGTCCGGATAGAATGCTACGGTTCTGCCGCTTTTTCCCCCTACTTCCTCTGCGACGATCCGAAGGTGGTTCTCTGCAAGGATGGCCCGGACTTTTTCTGCATTCCGCTCGCCGATATTGAGATTATTGCCAAAATACTCAAACATGCACGCCCCCCCGGCCATTTTTACCACAAGAGATGCCTTGCGACAGCCCTTTTCTGATAGTTTGCCAAGAAGAAGGGGAACGGCGGTATCGGCATATTTTCCTGGCCGATCAGAACGCCCGGAACTGTCGGGCAGCATAATATGCACCATTGCGCCAATCTGATGTTCCCTGTCATAAATGGTCAGGCCGATACAGGAGCCAAGGCCGATCGCCATCATGGGTTCGGAACCCACATGGTACTCACCAATACCAATCATGACCGGCATTCTGTTCTGGAAGGAAGGGTCAGTCATTCCGTTTCCGTTCATATCAACCGGATTTCATCAGGTTTTCCAGGCGTTCGACAAATGTTTTGAGCATGCTTGTCTCCGGCATCATGATGAGGTCACTGTCGATCTTGTGCTCCTCGCAGACCAGTTCTGTTGAGAATAACATGACCTCATCAATTTCTTCCTGCATCTGGGCAATGAGTGACTGCATGGCAGCATGTGCCATGTCGATGGTGAGTACCGGGGGTGAGGGGAGCATAATAAAGCCGAGGAGTTCTGCGGTGGCATCGAGAAATGCCGAGGCCATGATATTACCGATCTCTAAAAGAGCGCTCTCGTCCATCTCGTTGAGCGGCCGATCCGGATCGGTCAGCCCCAGCATCGTATTTGTCAGTTGAACCGCTGATTTTCGGGAGATATAGATAATGATATATCCCCCGTGCGGGATCTCACCCTGCAATTCAAAGACTACGAGTGCTGCTGATTCCTCCCCGATGTGGTTTGCCAGTTGGGCAACATCCACCACCTTGATCTTGGGGACACTCATCTCGACCGGGCTTGACAGCATCTGGGAAAGGGTGGTCGCGGCATGAGCCGCGCCGATATTTCCCAGTTCCTGCATTGCATCCATCTGAACTGCTGATAATTTCATGATTTGTTCATTCCTGCATCGTATTTACATCAAGAACCGGCACCACATCCCCATCACCAAGGATGGTGACCCCGCTTATTCCTTTCGTGGTCCCGATAAAACTGCTCAACGGCTTTACAACAACTTCCTGCTGGCCTTCGACAGCATCGACAGGAATACAGCATTTTCGTTTCTGGTACTGAACGACAATAAGGATCTCGCACCGGTCCGAGCTCCCGACCATATCATTAAGCCATAGAATCTGGAGCACTTCATCCCTGATCATGGTCACTTCACCGTTGCCGATACGGTGCGTGGCGTCCTTTTTGAAGTTTGCTACTTCAACAATGCTGCTGATTGGTATTGCCAGGCGTTTGTTGCTGATCCGGACGATCATCACATCGACGATCGCCATGGTGGGGGGGAGCAGGAGTTCAAACGTGCTTCCTTTACCCGGGGTCGTCTCTACCCTGATGGTACCTTTGAGTGATTCGATCGCCCTTTTTACCACGTCAAGACCCACGCCTCTCCCGGAGATATCCGAGATCTTATCCGCCGTAGAAAAGCCCGGCTCAAAGAGCAGATCGATTGCCTGATTGGTGGAAAAAGTTGCAGCCGCCTCTGCCGTGATCAGCCCTTTTTCCACGGCTTTTTTCTTGACTTTCTCCACATTGATGCCGGCTCCGTCATCTGTCAGTTCGATGATTACATTATCCCGGTCGCGGTGTGCTGAAAGCCTGACAAGGCCTTTCCTGTCTTTACCTGCCTTTTCACGGATCTCCGGGGCCTCGATCCCGTGGTTTACTGCGTTTCTGATCAGGTGGAGCAGCGGATCGTTGAGGCCGTCCATAACGCTCCGGTCAAGTTCAGTCTCCCCGCCCTCCATGATAAACTCAACCTCCTTGTGATCGTACTGGGCGACATCGCGGACGACCCGGGGAAGACGGTTGAAAATGTGGGAGAGTGGGATCATGCGGATGGCCATCATCAGGTTCTGGAGTTCGGAAACCGACCGCTCCACCATGCTGATCGCCTCGTCCATCTCTTTTATCCTGTGCTCCCCGGCGATCTGCTTGAGCCGGCCCCGGTTGATCACCAGATCCTCGACGAGGTTCATGATATGATCGAGCTGGGTAATATCTACCCGGAGATTCTTTATCTCCCGGTTTTTATCCGGTGCCGTCTGCTGCTTCCTGTCTGGTTCTGCCGGTTTTTTTGCCGAACCGGGTTCTGCCGGCAGGGAGGCCGGTGTTTCCCGTGGATGGATATCCACAGATGCGATCTCGGTACCATGAGCCGCGGTCCTGAGTGCCTCTTCTCCTGCATCACTGGTAATTGTGAGATGCACGGTACCGTCAAATTTTCCTTCGTCAATGGCCTCCTTTGATGGCTGCATGGACCGGATCGTGCCCAGTCCCTCCAGGTTCTGTATTGCTATGAGTGCCCGGACATCTTTCATCATGCAGTCCGGGGCGACAACAACGGTCATTGAAAATTCAAGGCCGGCATTATCTGCAGGATATTCTAAAGAGGGTTCCTCCTCCCCGCTACCGGATTCCTCCTGCGTGACGGGACTTTCGGTTTTCTTTTTCCCGGTGGTGTCATTCTGTTCCAGCCAGGCATGCAGTGACTGTACCTGCGCATCGGGATTTTTAGAGGACGAATCGCCACCGGCTTCGATATCGTCCAGCATCTCCTCGATGAGATCTGTGCAGGCAAGGAGGATATTCTCCAGTTCTTCAGACATCCCTGCACTGCCGTTCCGTATTAACTGGAATACATCCTCCATGGTGTGGCAGAGGTGTTCCATGTCTGCAAAACCCATGGATGCGGATGCACCTTTGAGCGTGTGGATCGACCGGAAGATCTCGTCAATGGCGTTCTGGTCGGCACCATTTTCCAGTATCAGCAGGTTCTTGACAAGGTTTTCGTGGTTTTCTCTGGATTCGGCAACAAACAGTGACCGGTACTGCTCAAACTCAGACATGTGAACCCTCCGCCATCTTCATCACAATCCGTTCGACAGCATCCGGGATCTTTGCGAGCGGGAGCACCTTATCAACAGCATTTTTCTGGATGGCTGATCGTGCCATGCCGTAAACGAGGCAGTCTTTCTCATCGCAGAGAATACTTGTTCCTCCGGCCAGTTTGATGGCAGCCGCTCCGACACCGGCATCGTTTCCCATCCCGCTTAAGATTACGGAAACAATATTTTTCCCAAAGACCTGCGCAGCGGACTCAAACGTCTTATCCACCGCAGGTCTCACACCGTGAACTGTTGGTGCATTGGAGTGGATAATCCGTCCCGTTCGTTTCCCGTCCGTGGTCATCGCCGCACTGATCATGGTGTGGACGCCGGCCTTTGAGATATAGATCGAACCTGTTTTGATGGTATCTCCGTTCTCGGACTCCTTTACCGGCATGTGGGCGATACGGTTCAACCGGGCTGCAAGGGGAGCAGTAAAGCCGACCGGCATATGTTGTGTAATGACAATACCTGCCGGCAGATCCGCAGGCAGTTTTGAGAGAACTGCATCGAGCATCGGCGGGCCACCGGCAGATGACCCGATCAGGACAACTCTTTCCGCGCTTCCTTCTTTGTGCTGGACAACGGGCACGTGTTCTCGCGGTGGAATCTCGTCTGAAGTAAGATGTCGTATTGTTACGACAAGTTCCTCCGCAATGAGCCGGAGCTGCGGGAGATCCTTTGGCTTGAGCAGGAAGTCATCGGCGCCCAGCCGGATGGCCTCGGCGGTCATCTCTGCACCTTCTGAAGTGAGGGAGCTCAGCATGAGCGTTTTCGGGTGCCATGCTGCATTTTTGAGCTCACGCAGAACTTCGAGACCATTCATTTTGGGCATCTCGATATCCAGCGTGATCAGGTCAGGTTTGAGGGTGCTGATTTTTTCCAGTGCCTCAATGCCGTTTGAGGCAGTTCCCACTATCTCAAGGGAATGATCCTTTTGCAGCATATCCCGGATGACTGTCCGCATGAGAACGGAGTCATCAACAATGAGAACCTTCGCCATGACTAACCTAGGTCGCGAGTACGTTCTTGACTTCTTCGAGAACCTTTGGTGCCTGAAACGGCTTCACTATATACCCTTTGGCGCCGGTTTTTATGGCCAGTTTGACCATCTGTTCCTGCCCGACGGCAGTACACATGATCACACGGGCTGCAGGATCGAGCTGTTTTATTGACTTTAAGGCTTCAATCCCGTTTACCTTAGGCATGACCACATCCATGGTGACAAGGTCAGGTTTTAGTTCCTTGTACTTGGCGATTGCCTCTTCACCATTTGTCGCCTCTCCTGCAATCGTATGGCCTCCGGAGAAGAGAATATTTTTGAGAAGAGTTCTCATGAAAAGTGTATCATCCACGATCAGAATAGTTCCCATGGAGCATCAGACACAATATTGGTATATCATGCTATAAATCAGTGATGGAAAAAAACAGCGTTAATTTTGGTTTGTTTGGTTTTTTGTAGCGTCAGAAATATAGCGCACGCCTTTTGTTGTCAGCTGGACTTCACGCCGTATCGTTATGACTTCCGCGATTCCCAGTTTGATGATCCGGTCATAGATCTCATCGAGCTGCTTGTGGGGGATGGTGAGCATATTCTCAATTGCATGGGAATCCATGCCGGAATACACAAGCATTGCAACCTGCTGGGCAACGGCATCCAGTTCGTTACCCGTCATATTTATTCCCTTGGTGGCGTCTTTAAGGAAATTTGTTAGTACCTGGAGCGTTGACAGGGGGCAGAGGATAAGGCTCGACACAACTTCCCCGGATTCAACGTGATCGATCCGGACCACATCGGTCTGCTTGCCCTGCACGTCCCGTTTTGTCAGTTCAATTGCCGCTACATCGGTAAGGGGTACACAGATCTGTTTTTCCGCGCTTACAAACCAGATGCCGGTTTTTACCACCACAATACTGCCTTTCTCCCATTGCGCATTCTTGGCGAGGACGCCGCCCCGGATTGCAGGGGACATGAAATACGCCATGAGCCGGTAGGCATTGCAGTTGGTAAGAATAAGCCGTTTTAATATGATGAGGACTTTTTCAATGCTTGCGATCCGTATAATGGTGTCCGGGTTTCCCTTGACCGTAATGACCAGGACATTCTTCTTTTCCTCCAGATTAAAAACTGATTTGAAAAGGACTTCCGTATCGACAGGTGCGGGAAACGAGATCCGGTCTTCGCCGACCCCTGCTTTTATAACAACCCATTTGCCGTCATATTCAATTTTTAAGGGAACTTCTTTCATGGGACACTCACATGAGTATTTTGCGATGGTGGCGATTTTTCAGGTACTGACTTTTGTTGCGTACAGTTTTATTTTCTTCCCTGTGTTGACGGGATCTTTTTCTTTTCACCTTTGCCTAAACCAGTGAGCTGCTCCGAGAGTTCCATGATGTCTTTTTCGATCTCTGTCGCAGGTGCCTTAAAATCTTTTAATTCACGGAGCAGGCTGACATCATCTTCCTTTTTTACCTGTTTGATGTCGGAGGCAAGCGAACTGAGCATATCCTCATCAGAGCCGGTGGCGGTTCCTGCGGCAAATGATGACATATCCGTCTGATCGGTTTCAGCAGCGGTGTTCACTTCCATGAAAGGAGTTATAGGGGTCGCCGGAACGAGATCATGTGATCCCGGGGCCGGGCCATCGACTGGTGGCGGCGCGGAAGCCGGTGTTGTCGGTTCCTGCGTCCCGCTGTCATCCCCCAGATCGATATCCTCCAGGTTTATGTTGTCCAGATCGCCCAGTGATGCATCGATAGCCTCCACCCCGTTAAGACTATCCAGTTCATCGGATCCGCTGTCTGGATTCGCTTTGAGAATCGCGTCGGCATCATCGGTAGTCTCATCCGGCAGGGCAGGCATTTCGAGGTCCGGTATGGAAAGGCCGGGATCTGCGTCCAGGGGTCCGGGAATGTTTTGTGGTTCCGCACCCGGGTCATCCAGGCCATTTAGCAGGTCTGCTCCAAGTTCCTCCTCTGAGAGTGACATGAACGGGTCGCTCTCATCACCGTCCATTGCTGGCAATGCTCCCCCGGCACCCCCCGGGTTTGTTCCGGACCCTGCCGGCATTGCTGCGGCGCTCTCAAGTGCAGATCCTCTGCTGACTTTTTCTGTTATGGTATGTTCCAGCAGTTTGTTGATCTCTTCGGTTTTTTTCCCGGGTTTTTTGCGCTCTGTGAGGATCTTCCCAAACGAGGTGACGGAAGATGCAAGTAACGAGAGATGATTCCGGATCCCGTTGGTTTTCTCTGCCGGTTTTGCCGGGGCTTTCTTTTCAGTCTTTTTCTCCCCGGTATCTTTTTTGGCGGTGGTTTTCTTTTCAAAAAGTTTCAGGGAACCGGGTTTTTTGAGGATTTGCCGCTGGCGCAGGTTCTTTAAGGCCAGTTTTGAAACCGCATTTTTAATATCTGGAACGGTGATCGAGCCGAGAAGTACCAGCAGGAGAAAACCCACCGCGATTATCAGGGGAAGCATGTAGATAAGCGGAATATTTACAAAAATCAGGACCGATCCGGTCCCCACAATCACGGCAAAAAGAACAATCCTGCGGAAATTTTCCTTCATGTTACTCACCCGTCCCTTATCCACTCTTCCCCAAATTCGTCAACGCCTCTGCACTGAAGAAGAGGCCAACAACGCTTGGTGCCAGCAGAAGAACCAGTCCGGTCAATGTGCAGAATATTGCCGCGTAGAAATAATACATGTATCGATCCCCTCCGCCCACTATCCGCGCGGCTACAATATCGCCAACGGTGAGGATGACAAGTGTGATGGTGACATAGGTCTGCATCGCTTCTTTTGGGAAATTGGTAAAGAGGTTCATCCCGCCTCCAAACACCCCGCTCATGGAAACGCCGGCGCTCTGGCCCCCCGACGACGCTGACATTTGCTGAAACTGGGTCATCATGGTCGACACGGAATCGGTGAGCACCACAAGGATCTCGTACAGCGCGACAAAGAGACCGATCATGGCGACATGCATCGGTACCAGAAGAACGAGAAAACTTTTTGACAGATTATCTTTCTTCTCCCGGAGCAGGGTCTGTTCGAGCATCGATGAGCCTACGACCGTACCGATGGGTTCCGGCGGTCCCCCGAGCCTTACGGTGTCCCGGAAAATGTTGAGGTACTTATAGATGAGGTCACTTCCCGACTCTCCGACAAACTTGTCCCAGCACTGGTTTTCATCGAGTCCAAGGTTAAGTTTTGAATAAACGGAATTTATCAGGGGTCCAAGAGCTGTGAGCGATTTTCGGTCGATGCTTCCGAGAGCGTACACGGCAGTTGTTCCCTGTCCGCCCATGATCGCGCCAAAACTTCTGATAAATACAGAAAAATCATTGTCACGCAGGGTAATGTTATGGTCGTCAATAAACCCGATAATACCGAGGGGGGCCATCAGGATACCCACAAGAATAAAGATCAGGCTTGCCGGGATCCCAAGAAGTACAAGAACAACGATGACTGCAAGCGTGAGCGGGACGATGATCCGTTCCATGGCGTGAATCGTCTCCTGCTCCTTTGACATGCGGTCAGGGAGCCCGTGGCTTTTGGGGTCGTCGGGGACTGACGTATACATAAGGGTGATACCAAACACACAGATGGCAAGGATAATCGCATACGACGTGTTAAATGTCGTCTGGAGATCCCCGGGGGCATAGATCACCACCGATACCATGATGATGATGGCGATGACGGTGCCCGAGAGGAGCAGGGCGACGTATGCATCGCTCCATTTCTGGAGCATGGTCATTCCCTGTTCTACCTGGCTCCGATAGACCGTCCTGACCGTTGAGAGTTCATTACTCAGGAAATCTTCATCCGGGACACCTGATTCAATAGAGTTGGCGTACCGGTTCAGCATGTTCCTGAGGATATCGTTCTGGGTCCGCTCAGCTACAATAGTTAGGCTTTCGGCATAACTGTAGTTCCATTTTTTTACAAAGGTATCGACTTTCCCGATGTATTTTGCCGAGATATACTCGTGACGGTTTGCTGCAAAAGAGAAAATTTCGGGTCGGGTTGCATCGGCAATCGCAAGCGAGGCCATATACGTGGTCATGAAAAGAAGATCCGCCCCCATCTTCTTTTTTTCATGGACACCGGCGAGTTTCTCTTTGAGGGCCGCAATTTGAGTGGCAAACGGCAGCGATCTGGCTGGTGGCGCTTTCTGTGTCCCGGGAGGGGGTGCGATCTCTTCAGGCATATTATGCCCCAATTGTAAGGAGACCCTGTTTCTTGATCTTGGTCATCATGTGGAAGAGATCCCAGAATTTCACGTATCCTGCTTTATGCAGACGTTCGAGGATCTTTGCGCGTTTCTCGACCTCTAAGTAAATTTCCGCTTTCCTGCTGTCGGGGATCCCAAGCATTGTTGCGATCTTGTTCTCGAGAAGAAATGAACTACCCTTCCCGGACCAGATGAACGTATCGGTGACCGGTTCCCAGGTAAACATCTGGACAAACGTGAATCCCCCGGTTTCTGCATTATATCCCACCAGTTCGTTGCAGCTGATCATCCGGCGCACGGTTGCTCCGTCAGGCCTTTTGACCGCGCTCTGGATAATAACCAGGTTAAGGTTGTCCACATACGTCTTTGGGATATCGATGGGATCCCCGCAGAGACGCTGGATCAGTTTCTCTACGGATGCCGCGTGGAAGGTACTCATCACGGGGTGACCCGTCTGCATCGCACCGAATGCGACGGCACCCTCAACACCCCGGATTTCACCGACAAGGATCTGGTTTGGACGCTGACGCAGGGCGGCCTTGAGGAGGTCGAACATGGTGACCCCTCCTCCTGCACCGTCCCCTTCCCCTTTGCCTTTGGCAAGGGCCACCTCACGTATCCAGTTCCGGTGCGGGACGGTGAGTTCGGGCGTGTCCTCGATAGTGATGATCTTGTTCTCCGGGGGGATGAAGGTGGTGATAGCATTCAGGAGCGTTGTCTTGCCGCTTGCTGTTTCACCGCTTACAAACAGGGACATGCCGTATTCGATACAGATCCAGAGATAGGCGGCGGCGAGGTAATCTATACCATTGCTCTCTACAATGTTGAGGATGGAGAGCGGCACTTCGTTTACCTTACGGATAGAGAAGTTGCTGCCGTGCTTGCTGATCTCGGTCCCATAGACGATGTTGATACGGGAACCGTCCGGGAGAGTAGAATCGACGATCGGGTTCCGGTACGTGATCGGCCGTTTTATCCGTTCCGCCACTTTGACTACGAATTCATCGAGTTCGCTTGAAACTTTGAACTCGATAACGGATTTGAGGCCTTTGAACATCTTGTGCTCGATAAAGATCGGTCCCACACCATCACAGGAAATATCTTCGATATAGGGGTCGGAGAGGAATGGTTTGAGAACTCCCATATCGATTTTATCCCGGATAAGGAGATACTCGATTGCCTGGTACTCTACTTTGGTGAGGATGATCTTGCCATCCGGGGTAATGGGAACGTTTTTGCTCTTCTTGCCGGACTTCATCTTGTTCTGTGCGGTAAAATCCGTGTTAAGGAAGGTGACCAGTTTGGATTTTGTTCCTTGTGTGTCTTTTCGGGTCAGGCTTGCGATATCCACGCCGGGAGGTTTTATTATTGCAACTGCGGCCAGCATTTTTTTTAAGACTGCTATCCGCTCCTTGTCCGTGGTCGGATCCGTATCAAGGCCATCGATGAGATCGATGAGTTTGGTTTCTATGACCGGCAGTACCTCGCTGACGCTGTGCAGGAATGATGGTTCGATGGGGATGTAGAAGTTTCTGACATCATCCGGGTCCGGCAGGATGTGGACAAATGTTGTATCGTTGACCGGGTAGATGACGTTGGGGTTCTTCATAGATCGAACATCCTTTTTTAATTCCGATAAAAAGAGTGGGATGCCGTAGGTATTCACCGGGAAGGTATGGAGATATTCGAGGAGATGCGGACTGTTCTGTACATACTCCTTTGCATTTGCGGGGAGCATCTTAAATAACGCATCCGATTCGAGATCCGCGTACAGGTCGATATCGACATCCACCGGTTCGGGTTTGAACGGGAGGTTTATCGCGACCGAAAGGGAACCCATACTTTAGATCCTCGCGAAACTCATCGGAATTATTTTCATCCCATAGCCCGGATGAACTTCAAAACTGACAAGGTTACCGGTTGTCTTTCGTGCGCCACGGACTTTGACGACTTCCATGACCATGACGTACTTGTCCCCGACAAGGGCTTTTTTCATATTGAGGTGCGCATCGCAGATGGAACGGATCCGCACAAGTGTATCTTCCTCGAATGCATAGGTATGGAGCGTGACGAGAACCGTTTTGCCATGATCCACGAGCGATTTACAGTTGGTAAAGAAGGTAAGGATGGTATCTGTTTCAGCATATTCGGTGAAAAGTGTCAGTGAATCAACAACAGCAACCTGTGCTTTGCTGTTCTGGATGTACGAGACCAGCCGTGCCAGGATCCCTTCCATCTCCTCTTTTTTCCATTCAAAACCGACCACATGGAGGGGGAAGACCTTGAGATATCCCCATGCATAATAATCGGAGATGTCAAGGCTCATCGATTCCATCTGCTTGATAAAACTCTTGCTGGTATTTTCTGTTGTAAAAAGATCGACAGAAAAACCCTGTTTCATTGCACCCCAGACGATCTGCTGGGTAAGGACACTTTTGCCGGTATCGTTCTCACCTTCGATGAGGGTCAGGGATCCCACCGGGAGGCCATCGGCTATCTTCTTGTCCAGTTCGTTGTTACCGGTTGAGATGATCTGATGATCCTCGCCCCCCATCAGGTCGGAAAGATTAGATGCCATATTCTATTTTCCCCTCATAGCAGTTTTGATGCATAGACCCCGTTTCCTGTAGTGATCTGGAACCACTCGGGAGATATACCTGATGTTGTTACCTGTATCAGGTAGGATTCCCCGGGATCCAGTTCGGAGAGATGAATGATCTCATTGCCTTTATCGATTATCGTCCATGTTCCGGGACCTGCGACTGTGCTGTAGGTATCTAACTGATAGTTATTGGTACCGTCATAGACAATGACATCCATGTGCCGGAAGTCTGAGATGATCTCTTTTCCGGTATTATTTATCGTACAGTTGAATGTGTAACCGCCCTCAACAGGAATCACTTCGGAAGTTTCAGGGATAGTAAAATCGGTTCGTAATCTCATTTCCTCCTGCAGGGTCACGGCTTTCTGGGCGTTTGTGACAATCTCGGCAGTGGAAAGAGTACTTCCGACCAGCATATACGCGACGATCACCAGAAGCAGCACTCCTACAGCCGCCCCGATAAGATCTGCAACAGCCATACCAGATCACCTTATGGAGGAGCACTCACCGTAAACTGGTCCGACCTCCAGATCCCATCTGGCAGGGTAAACTGGAAATAATTCGGACTGCCAGAGATATCCAGTTTTTGGGTCAATGCATCAATTTCCACGGTCTCGCCGGGATCCCAGTAATTATTGACGTTTAAATCGCTCAATATATACAGCCACTGCCCGTCGGTCAGTTTGTCGGATGTAGATAAACTCATCCGGTTAAAATCCCCTGCATTGCCACAGATAACATCGGATCGCTTGATATCAGAAACAGGGATCTGTTCACTTCCCGTATTTTTCATCCAGACTCGGGCGTACTGGCTGTTATTTGCCACAGCAAGTACAATTTTGAAATCCGTCCGGAGCCGTTGGTCGGATGCGTGGCCGGCTGATGAAAATGTTCCTGCCATCTGGTAGACCACCGGGAATATGGCGCTGATAAGTACGCCCGCAGCTATTACAGCAGTAATCAGGAACAGGGCGGTCGTGAATGTATCTGAGGACATGGGTTATATCCTGTCCGGCAGGTTCATCCACTCTTCGTCTTTTCTGGCATTCCGTGAAGGTTCACGTTCTTTTTCCGATAATTCCGGTGCATCCGGTCTTTCTTTTGCCGGCAGCACCTGCTGGCGCTGTTCCATCATGACCTCAATCATGTCCCGGTCAAGTGAAGAATCGGTGGGTGACAGGATCCGGTTGAGTGCGTACAGTTCGGATACAAATTCATCCGGCCCGACTTCATGCTCGTCTCCCAGGTTTGCCGGCATAAGGCGGGAGATCTCTTTTATCTCGTCACAGGATTCCCGTGAGATGTACCCCATGATCCGGTACGATTCAAGGATGATATCAAGCCGGTCGTGCCCGAATTTGTGTATGGCTCCGTTCGTCCATTTGAACAGTTTGTACACTTTCTGGAGCCGGAGTTTTTCATTGGCGAGCGTATTCTGGCTGGTTTTATGGCTGTTTACAGGGATCTGAGATTTTAAAAGCGCGATCATCTGCTCGTCCGGTAGCCGTCTCTCTTCATGGGTGGTGGGGGGAAGTGTCTCTGGTTTTATTTCAGGCTCGGGTTTTTTGCTCTCTTTTTCCTGTTTGACCTTTGCGGCGTCAGCGGCGGCATCAAGCGTTGACTCACGTGCGTCAAGAGCTGCCTCTTTTGCCTCCAGTGCAGATTTTTTTGCATCCTGAGTGGAATCAGCACTTTCACTGGTACCAGCGGTTCCTCCGGATGCGGTGGCTACCAGGGTAAACGGGTTCTCCAGTTCGTTCATCCGTTCCCTGATATCCATTAAGAGGCGTTTGATGGAGGTTTTTATAAGGTCAACTTCCCGTTCGAGGTTCTGGAGTTTAACCTCGGGATCATCCTCAGAAGCTGCAGTGATGATGTGGTCGACCTGAGCCTGATTTACCGCCATAGCATTGAATTATTATCCTGTTTTTTGTTAATATACTTTGCCCCGGGAAACCGGGTTTTGTTGGGGATTTTTTCTGTTTTGGTGTTTAGGGCGGGTTTTTTTCTGACAACTGCCGCCTACCCTTTATGGCGAGAGGGGGTACCCCCCATTTTGTACAAAGGTGGCACCCCCACCTTCGGGCTACAAGAGGGGGGTAGGGGGGTAAAACTTTTAAAAAATTGGTCGGGGGTCAGGAGTACCTCTCATTTTTGGGAGTGGGGGGTGCCACCCCGGGCTGGCAGGAGGGGGTACCCCCACTGGATCGGAAATCGCTTCGGGAAGTCCTGTCAAAATTCTGATTTTGTAAAGGAACATTTAGAGAAGGACAAAATTTTTATTATCCCCCCTCTATCGTATTCTTGGTTTCTTCATCGTTGAATGCGTCTTTGCCCCAATTTTGTTTTATAATCCGGAACCCTGAATCTACGAAAACATGTAAAATATAAATTGATCGTGCAGGTTCGGATCCGGGAATGGGCGCGGGAAATCGTTTGAATTTGCATTATCCGAATAAATATTTTTCATGTTTTCCACCCTCCTTAGTATACCTCATACCAAGTATTTGCTCTCATATCTCCGGGAACGGTGCTCGTCATCGGGAGCGCTGCACCAATCGGGGGTTTCACTTCAACAATAAATTTATCATTGTTCGTCATAGTAGTAGCGTCAAACCCGGGACTAATGTCAACAAGGACCATCTCGCGGGCACTTAATGTTCCGTTGTGTGCTGTCTGAAGTGGATTCGCGTCAGTGTTTTGTTTAACCCACGTGTAATTAACATCCATATTTGAGAAGGTTGCCATCGTTTTGGGAGAGGATACGGTATACGTTACTTTACTCATATCCACCCCGGCACCACCTGCAGCGATCTGCAGATAAAATGTAATATCCCTCACCGTTGTCGGACTACCGGCTAGTATACTCATCGGTCCCGAAGATTCAACGGTGGAGGTTGTCTGCTGTACACTGGTGTGCACGGTTTCCTGCGCCTTCTGGGTCGTGAAGAACCCGGCGCCGAGCACCACGTACGAAAACGACGCAGCAACAACAACAAATGCAATCAGTACGATCGCAGCCTCAAGGCCGGTAAAACCGTTTTCGCAGGTGGGTGCCCGATCCATCTGTTTCAACTCCATGTATCCTATATCATGAGGTTGTATTTCACTATTACACGATGTAATCTCATATAAATATTTGCAAAATGCTATCCTACAAATTCCCGATAGCCGAATGCCGTCCCGACATTCCTTGGCTTTCTTTATCAAGAGTAATCTGTACTGCTATGGTGTATGATGTGAAGCGGGATCTCAGGGTTGGCACATTCAATAAAAAAAGGGATTTAGTAGAGTGCCTGGACTGTTGTCAGGCCACCGGGGATAGTTCTTGAGATAGGAAGAACCGCTCCAACTGCCGGCTGGAAATTGATCGTTAATTTTGTATTCGGTGTTGCAGTTGCTTTTGGCAATCCCACGACAATAACCATCTGTGCATTGGGTTCGAGCATGGAACCCGCAGTCATATTGTTAATTTTTTGACCTATACACCACTCTTGAGGTAGAGTATCGTTTCCTGCTATTGCATTGGTGCATGTAAACAGGCCTGCAGTATTAGTTCCCACATTTGCATTATGACCTCCGTTATTATCCGTATAGGATACAACCATCGACGATATGTCCATCGCGGTGCCACCTGATGTAAGTGCGACCGTTATGTTAACATATTTAAGGTAGGAGTTATTGCCATCAGCAACCCCATAGGCATTCCCAACCATCTCCATACTTGAGCTTGCCTGCTGCACGGCTGTGTGTGTGGTTGTCTGGGCTGTCTGGGATGTGAAGAAGCCGGCGCCGAGCACCACGTACGAGAATACTGCAGCAACGACAACGAATGCGATGAGTACGATTGCTGCCTCGAGGCCGGTGAATGCATTATCAGAATAAATATTTTTCATGTTTTCCACCCTCCTTAGTATACCTCATACCAAGTATTTGCTTTCATATCTCCGGGAACGGTGCTCGTCATCGGGAGCGCTGCACCAATCGGGGGTTTCACTTCAACAGTAAATCTATCGTTGTTCGTCATCGCAGTAGCGTCAAATCCGGGATTAATATCGACAAGGATCATCTCGCGGGAAGCTAATGTTCCGTTATGTGCCGTCTGAAGCGTATTTGTTGCGTTGTTTTGTTTAACCCACGTGTAAGTGACTCCCAGATTGTCGAAGGTTGCCATCTTTTTGGGAGTGGATACGGTATACGTTACTTTACTCATATCAACCCCGGCACCACCTGCAGCGATTTGCAGATAGAATGTAATATCACTCACCGTTGTCGGAGTAGCCGCTTTTATACTCATCGGTCCCGAAGGTTCAACGGTGGATGTTGTCTGCTGTACACTGGTGTGCACGGTTTCCTGCGCCTTCTGGGTCGTGAAGAACCCGGCGCCGAGCACCACGTATGAGAACACCGCCGCAACGACAACGAATGCGATAAGCACAATCGCTGCCTCGAGGCCGGTGAACCCTTCATCATTATGTTTACACGATCTCATGAATTCACCTTTGTGAATTTAGTAGACACTAGTCGCCGCCAGCGTCTCTACATGGATAAAAGGTATTTATCATATAAATAATTATGTTAAAAATCAGAATCCCATAAGCAATTATTTTAAAATTTGATGCCGTTATCGTGGAATCTGGCAAATTATATAATTGCATTGACCCGGTACCGGGTTCCCGTATGCCGGCCCGTGACTCATATACGGACATCACCCCTTTTTATTTATGAACGCTCCAATAAGCAGTACGCAGGCATGGACAAAAAAGATATTACCTATATTATTGCAGGGTTCTGCATCATTCTTGTCATTGCATTTGTCATCAAACCGATAGCCACCGGTCAGCCGGTCAATATTGGTGTTTCCTTTGCGACACCCACGCCAACCGTGACGGTCACTCCCCTTATCGTATACGCGACTTTTACAAGCATTATTACCCCCACCACCACCCCTCCCACACCGGTGCCGACCTGGAACCAGAAAGCCCAGACCGTCGATTTTGTCAATCCTGACACCTATCATATCTCCACCAACCAGTCCATTCCTCAGGGAACAAGGATCGATGCAACCCAGCCGGATACCAACCGAACTGTATATGCAACCATTTCCGGAAAATATAGCGGAACCACCCAGATTATCAATATCCCGTTTCCCTACTGGGAATTGACCTACACCGTCGATCCGATGATCGGCCCCATGTCAGGACCTGCGGTACAAAAAAAAGAGATAACCCCTACGCTGGGGGAGGGCGGTTCGCATAGCGGAATATATGGGTCGTATGCCAGCGTGAGTCCGGCATTTTCCATTCAGGTTATGGATGCAACGGATCCCAACCGTATCGTACGAAGCATTTCACCCCCGGGGGGGATCGACAAGGATCTCTGGGCAGGGGTGAAAGCGACGCAACCGGCAGTAACGCAGACAACAAAGAAGTACGGAGAGATTGCACCTACACCAACAACTACTGTGACCGACCCCCGCCCGTGGACGGAAAAATTCTATGAAGGCCAGCGGGGTTATTACTTCATTATCAATTCCCAGTATCTCAATTCCTACAAGATTGAGATTCGTATCCCTACACGGTATGTCGGAAAGTACTGATCGTTAAGACGCGTGTGAAATGAACGCGACGGACAGACCGGCGGTGGATGTATCCTGCACGGTTAAAGCATACCTGCCAAAAGCGTACGGATGCCGTACTACCTGACAAATCCAAAATCATCTGGTATAAGAAAAACCGACAAAAAAGTAATTCTATAACAACCCGATACAATCAGTCGAGTTTTCTCTTTCCCATGGACTCGATGTACATAATCTCTTTTCCAATTTCAAGCACGCCCTTCTTGTCTTCCGGGATGGTAATCTCGAAGTTTGAATAATCCTTCATGTCCATGAGCTGCGCCATATCGCCGGCAATGGAGATGACCTGCCCGCTCTTGCGTTCGACAACGGGCACGTATGCCTTTGCGGATACAGGCTGGACAATCGAGCGCTTGACACCGTCAAAGATACCGACGGCGTCAATCCGTGCCTTTGCTGCACCGTGTTTCCCGGGTTTTGATGTGGCAAGGCCGACAACTTTGCACGGCTCATCTTCCACAACAATATAGCGACCTTCTTTTATCTTTCCGATTTCTGTTTGTTCCTTCATTGTGCTTCACAACCTAAAACGTAACCATATCTTAAGCGCAGAAGTAATTTATCTTTATTGCCGTACATAAATACAACGGTGACCGCATTTAGAGGTTTTTGTCGCTATGGATTTTCTTCGTTCCTGCAATGAGATGGCCGCGCTCGTTCATGAGAGTATCCACCCGCTGGTCGGATCACCGGAAGGCGGAAAGGTCATCCGCATGGGCGCCGACAAAACCCCTACCGAAAAGATCGATCAGGTAGCAGAAGACTGCGTGATCGGGTTTGTCCGGGAACATTCTCTGTGCTCTCTCCTGATAAGTGAGGAAGCAGGTAAGGTTCCCGTTGATGGCGGGAAGGGAACGATATTTCTCGACCCGATTGACGGTACATACAACGCGGTTGCGGGTATACCGTTCTATGCCCTCTCCCTTGCATGGGCAACAGACGGGGTCGTGCAGCAGGCATTCGTACAGGATTTGGCGACAAAGGAGACGTTTACGGCTGTCCGGGGCAAATTTGCGCACTGCAACGGGAAACCGATCCATGTTTCGTCGACATCACGGCTGGACGCCTCTGCCATGAGCGTGTACGGCCGGAAATTCGATCCCACCCGGATGATGCAACTCGGCCACAAGATCCGGCGGTGGCGGCTCCTTGGGGCATCCGCACTTGAGCTCTGCTATATCGGGGCCGGGAGGATCGATGGTTTTGTGGACCTGCGGGGTACCCTGCGGGTGACCGATGCCGCGGCAGGGATGCTCATCTGTACTGAAGCCGGAGGGATGGTCTCCGACTTAAACGGCGATCCTATCGACTTCCCCGAGGAAGTGACGGTCGGCCGGTGTATCATTGCCACGAACGGTGTGCTGCACCACAAGGTGATCGAGTACCTGAGGTGATCTCTGATGAAGTGCCTGCTTGTTTCCCGCATCGACATGCCCGGGGCCCTTTCCTGTGCGCGGCAGATGAAGGACGCGCTCTTAAAGAAAGGGGTAACCGTTCTCCTTGAGAAGGATACCGCTGCCTGTCTTGGCGAACCCGGCCATCTGTGTGGGCAGGTGGACGCAGATATGGCGGTGGTAATTGGCGGGGACGGCACGATTCTGCGCACCGTCCAGCAGATGCAGCACCAGATCCCGATTATAGGGATCAACCATGGGGAGGTGGGGTTCCTTGCGGATCTCGAACCTGATGAAGCGTGGGATTTTATAAAAACGCTGTCCCCGGGATTTGCCGTCGAGGAACGGATGCGGCTTTCGCTCCTGCGGGATAACAAGCCCCTTGGCGATGCATTAAACGAAGCCCTCATCGTCACCACCCGCCCGGCAAAGATGCTGCGTTTCTCGATTGTTATTGACGGCAGGGTTACGGAGCAGTTCCGCTCTGACGGACTGCTCGTCAGTACTCCGACCGGGTCGACCGCCTACGCGATGAGCGCCGGGGGCCCGATCGTAGACCCCCGGATACAGGGTTTCCTCATTGTCCCGCTTGCGCCGTACATGCTCTCGTCCCGCCCCCACCTCATCAGCAGCAATCGTCGGCTTGAGATCCGCCTGGAGTGCTCAAAGCCTGCGAAACTGGTTATCGACGGGCAGAAAACCGTGGAACTGGGAAGCTCGGCCTCCCTTGTGGTACAGAAGGCAGAGCAGCCGGCGTTATTTATCGATGCCCGCCGTAATTTCTTTGAAAAAGTAGATGACAAGCTCCGGAAACTCTAGCGAGCCCTCAAATTTGTGCAGCAGAAAAGACAAGCTTTTCTTGATAAGAGGCTCCATTCTTGTTGATAAGGTGGTACGTGTGCAGGTCTCCATGAAACTTGAGATGAAAGATTCTCCCGGACAACTGGTTGCGGCCCTCAAACCAATCTCTGATGTCGGGGGAAATATTATCGCGGTCATCCACCACCATGACCCGGATACCAGCCATCACACGTTGAACGTGCAGATCGTGCTTGCCCTTCCCGAAGGGCGTCTTGACAACCTCGTGGCGCTCTTAAAGGAGCAGGGTGTCCACATCCAGCGGATCGGAAAGGAGCGCCTGCTCTACAAGCGGACGGTTATCCTGATCGGCCATCTCATGCATACAGACCTGTCCGACACGGTCAACCAGATCGATTCTACGGGATTTGCCGAGGTCTGTGAGATCTCGATGAGCATGCCGGCAATAAACGAGCGCTCGACCTCACGGGTCATAATCAAAGCGACCAACCGGGTGGACATGGATGCGGCGCTTGCCGTCCTGCGCCGGGTCGCGCAGCAGAAATCGCTGCTTTTGATCGAGCCGCTGGAGGAGATCGCATGAAGGCGGCATTGATCGGCCTCGGGTCTGTGGGACGCGGCGTCGCGGAGATGATCGCTAGCAAGAATCCCGGTATTACGATCACGGGTATTGCGGATTCAAAGAGCGGGTGTATCTGTGATGAGGGCATTGACATCAAAGCGATGCTTGAAAACAAGAAGAGGACCGGAGCCTGCGGAGACCGGACGATTGCCGCCACGGACGTGATTGAAAAAGCAAATTACGATGTCCTCATCGAAGTGACGCCGACAAACGCGCTTACCGGCGAACCGGCTCTCGGGTATATCAGGGCTGCACTTGCACGAAAGAAGCACATTGTCACCTCCAATAAAGGACCGATCGCCCTTGCGTATGTGGAACTGTCAGCGCTTGCCAAAAAGAATGGGGTGGCGCTCCGGTACGAGGCCACTGTCGGCGGTGCTATCCCGATCATGCACACGCTCGAAGATGGTCTTAACGGGAATGAGATCATCGCGATCTACGGGGTTCTTAATGGGACCTGCAACTATATCCTCACCCGGATGGCTGCCGAAGGGCTCACCTACGAACAGGCACTCATGGAGGCGCGGGAGATGGGATATGCCGAGGCGGATCCGACCTACGATGTCAAGGGGATCGATGCGGCAATCAAACTGGTGATCCTTGCGAACACGATCTGGGGTAACGGGACAAAACTTGCCGATGTCGATTTGACCGGCATCGATCTGCTCACTCCCGATGCTCTGCGTCTTGCCGAAGAGGGGGACTGTACCATCCGGTTGATCGCAGAGGCAATCCCCGGGAAAAAGATTTTGCGGGTCTCCCCCCGCCTGATTGAGAAGAGCCACCCGCTTGTGGTTGAAGGCTCGCTCAATGCCCTCACCATCGAGACCGATATGGCAAAGGAAATTACGCTTACCGGAAGGGGTGCAGGATCGATCGAGACGGCAAGCGCCATCATCGGAGATATCCTGTATATCCGCGACCATTATGGCAAGCGTGCTTGAACACCGGCGGGAATACCTGCGCCTGATGCGCCAGTTCACGCAGGATGCCGGTTTTTTTACGGTAACTGATATCCAGAAAGCAGCCGGCATCCCACGGAGTACGGCGCAGGACTGGGTAACCCGGCTTGTGCGGGAAGGCTGTGTTCTCATAAAAAAAGAGAAATCCGGGAGAACGGCCGCCCGGTACGCTGCCATTTCTGCGATCCCACAGAGCACATGCCGGAGAATTTTTACCACGACAGATGGCGAGCATGTTGAGATCTTCCATGACTGCATGAGCGGTGCATGTGCGGCGTTCTGTGGCTACCACCATGCCCGGGCGGGGGGTGTGCTTACCGAGATAAAACGCGACGGGACACTCCTGCGCGAATGTGCCCGGATTGGCGACGCCACGGTTTCCATCGGGCTTCCCCCCCTGTCTGCGGTCGGGATCTGCGGCGTCGGGTACACGGGTAATCATATCGTCCAGCGGATCCGCTGCATCGGGGGCCCGGCATACTCGCTTACTGATATGATGTCGCGTGCGGAGGGTGTTACCCGCGTCGAACTGGTCCAGAAAGATGGTATTGTTGAGGGGAAAGTCTGGACGCAGGCTTTTACCTCCTTAACGATTGGGGTGGATGATACTGATTCAAAGGAGGGTGGGGCGACATTTGCCCTTGCCCTTGCGCTGCTCACAAGGCTTACGGCGGGCCGGGTTGTTCTCCCTATCAGCCACCATGTCGTGATGCTCAACGAAAGCCTGCAAAACAAGACTGCCGGGAACTCAGCAAGTTACATCGAGGTAGCTGTCCTCCCGAACCGTATCGACCGGGTGATGGCGATGAGCCGCGAGTTTGTTGAAAGCGAAGCCTTTTCCCCGGAGTGGGGGCTTGCGTTCCGGAAAGGTATGACGATCCCTGTGGGCCTGAGGGAGTACGGCCGTCGGGTGAGGGAAGTTGTGGTCGACCGTGCCGAGGCCGAAGAGGCAGCCCGGGAGTCCGGCACCGTTCTGTACGGGGGAAACGGGGTTATCGGGGCGCTTGGCGCTGTTGCGCTGGCCCGGCTCCCCCATGAGATACAGATGGACCCGGCCCGGAAGATTGCGTGACGTAAACTGGCCGCGATCACGTGACCGGTATTATTCTGCGCTATTATGCCACTTTTGCGCTTATCCGGCAACAACCGGAAGGGCAAGGTTGCCCTGCAATCATCACCTGTGGAGACGGTATTCCCGTGAACGTACCATTTGCCGAGAGCCAGAACGCAGGATTGGTTGTTGGGATCAACCGCGCGGTAACGGGAAGTTCCCCGCCATTCCGGCAAGTGGGGGTACCCCCCTCTCCCAAAAAAGAGAGGTACCCCAGTCCCCGGCCTATCTTTTAAAAGCGGTACCCCCGCCCCCCCTATGAGCACAAGATGAGGGGACCCCTCCTCCTTTTTCTGCATTTCCAGAACCTGTGCTTCGCATGGAGTTCACGTCTGAAAACCACAGTTTCTTGTCCGAATACCTTAGGGGGCAGGGCCACCCATCCGGCAAGGGGGTACCCCCTCCCAAAATGGGGTGGTGCCCTGGCCCCTGCCACTTTTTTTTAAAGTGTGCTCCCCCCACCCCCTCAGTCCGGGCACAAGTGGGAGACTACCCTCTCTAGTACCTGGTGGGGTACCCCCATGATCGCGTGCGCAGGTATCTCTCCATTTTTATCGTGCGATGGGTTTTGAGGAGGGTCGCGCCTCGCTACAGCCTCCATAAGCATCCCGCGCCCCCCGCCATCCCTCATGGAAAATTTGCCATTTGGCATCGCGAAAGTGTGCGCATCTCAAAAGAAGACCGGTTCAGCCCGGACCTTGGAAAGGGGCCCCGCTTCCCGGGGATCGTTGCCCGCTATTCATGCGAGGGAAGGGATTCGAACCCTTGAACTCCTGCGAGACCGGACCCTAAATCCGGCGCCTTTGACCTGGCTTGACTACCCTCGCGTACCGTCTCTATTTGGCTGGCTGAAATTAAGAGCATATCGTGTGGGGCTAAAAAGACTGAAGTTTACTCCTCTACATCTCCACCCGGGTCACGACACCGTGGATCTTATCCGCCGGCAGCCGGTAGAACTGCACGACCGAAGGAGTGAGGTGCTTGATCGCGCCGAAGATCTTCCAGGCCACATGGTTGGTGACAATATCCTCCATCCCGTAAAAGATCGTCTTCTCATCAATATCCGCTTCTACCAGGATCTTCGAAATATCGACAATCTCCATGTACCCCAGGTAAATCTCAAAGATAGAGAGCCCCTTTGTCAGCTCCCGTGTCACGCCCCACGTCATCCCGAACGGCTGCTCCGTGCGGATGATCGAGATAATGATATTCTCCTCGTACACGATGTTGTTCGTGAACATTGTGCGGGGAATGTACTGCGGGATCCGCCGGAAGTCCCGGGCAAAGTACAGCGCGGAACCCGAGATTTTGTTCACCGAATTGTAGAGTGCGTTGAATTTTGGGAGGAACTCTTCAAGCGGGACCGGCTTTAAGGAATTCGCGAGGCGCTTCTGACCATTCACGTAGATAAGGATAATCGCGAGCGGAATGGCAGCGATTATAAGCGACCAGTAACCCCCGTACGGAATCTTGTGGAAACTCGATAAGAGGAAGGACCCGGTCACGATAAAAACAAATCCCGCAATCAGGCTTTTTAAGAATTCTCCGCGGAGGACGAGGATCCAGATGATCAGGATACTTGTGATCGTCATCGTCCCGCAGACCGCAAGCCCATACGCGTGGGTGAGATTGCTGGAGGTCTGGAACACCAGAATAACCAGCAGAACGGCAAAGAGCAGCATCCAGTTCACGATATCGATATAGATTTGGGATCTGAGGTGAGGTGAGGTATAATCGATCCGCAGGAGCGGCATGATACGGGTCGTGATACCCTGGTACACGATGGAGAAGATCCCGGAGATCATCGCCTGGGAGGCAATTATCGATGCGGCGATGCTTAAAATAAGGAAGGGAATATAGAGAAGTTTTGCCTCGGAGAAGATCATCGCGAAGAGAACATTCTGGGTACCGGGATTTGCGATCAGGAACGCGCCCTGCCCGAAATAGTTGATTGCAAGAGCGATGAATACGAGATACCAGGCCTTCACAATCGGCTCCCGTCCGAGATGTCCCATATCCGCGTAGAGTGCTTCTCCCCCGGTAGCGCACAGGATCACGGACGAGAGGATCAAAAATCCTGCAAGACCGTTGTGCACAAGATAGTTGATCGCATACATCGGATTTATGGCAAAGACTACCTGGGGGGCGAGGAAAATGGCGACAAGGCCCGAGAGCGTAAGAGCGGTAAACCAGACCGCCATGACCGGGCCAAATGCCCACGCCACCCTTTCCGTACCCCGTGCCTGGAAGGCAAAAAGGCAGATGGCGATAACAGCGGCCACGAACATCAGGATGATCTGTGCGGTATTCTCAAAACCCGGGATCAAAAGGATACCTTCCACAGCAGAGAGGATACTGATCACCGGTGTAATAACACCGTCTCCGATAAACAAAGAAATGCCGATGATGGCGAGAAGAGAGACAAACGCGACCTGGTTGCCGGATTTTAGCATCGGCAGCAGGATCTCCTTGAGCACAATTGTCCCGCCTTCACCTTTCTTACCTAGGTGCATGGCAAGGAACGTGTACTGGACCGTGACAAGGATCGTCAGCGTCCAGAAAATAAGGGAAAGGATACCCATCACGTTCTCCTGGGTGGGGGGGATCAGGAGAAAAATAGCGGTCAACGTATAGATGGGACTCGTCCCGATATCGCCAAACACGAGACCCATCGATTTGACGATCCCCGGCATTCCAAAATTATGCCCGAACATTCCTCTTTTACCCTTGGGGAGATATAATGTATATTGCTTTCTCTTTTCAGGCATTCATCGCGGGATCGTTCTCAGGAATGACCGCGGGAGCCCGGGCTGTCCGGTTATGGGCCCGCTTCCCGTGCAGTCTCTCGCTCGGCTGCTCCCTGCACACCCTTACGGTCATCGGTCCAAATCCGGTAACTCTTAATGAGGAGTACGATAATCAGCGGACCCAGGACAAAACCGGCAATTCCCATCGTAAGAATACCCCCAATGATACCAACGAACATGATAAGCCAGTGAATTTTAACCCTTCGACCCACGAGCGCCGGGCGCACGTAGATCTCCGGAAGCGCAGAAACGATAAGGTATCCGAGGAAGAACAGGATAAATACTCCATACAAGTCATTCTTTGCAAGGGCATAGGCACCAATAATGATAAACGCAACAGAAGAACCGAGGATGGGGATAAGCTCACAGAACGCGGCAAGGAACGAGTAAAAGAGGATATCCCCGTACCCGAGCAGGTAAAAGACCGGGATCGCAATAAAAAACGTCAAGACCGCGATGGCGATCTGGACGATATAGATAACATAGAGCGTGTCCACGGCGACTGGCAGGAGCTGGTCACAATAATTTTTCACCGGTGGCGGCAGGAGCTGGAATAGCCGGTCCTTGAGCGCTTGACCCTTTAAGAGCAGCAGGAAGAACGAGATAAAAAAGATAAGCCCTTTCAAGACGATCCGCAGCAGGTTATCAGTTATCGTTGTCCAGTAATTGACAAAAAGTGAATTCCCTTCTGAAAGCCATGATGAAAGGGTTCCCCTGCCGATCGGCACCCCGAATGCTTCCGGGTGAGTGGCCGGGTTATCCAGCCACGAGCCGATCGTGGCAAATATCTGGTTTAAGAGTCCTGCATTGGCCTGGAGGATCATCATGATGGCCCAGGCCGTCCCGACAATGAGAGCAAAAAGACAGATGGTGATGATGGCCGAGGAGAGGACCGGCCGGGTGTACCGCAAAAGCCGGCGGTGGAGTGGCAGCAGTACCACCGCAAGCGATGCACCAAGGATGACCATATCAAGGATCGACCAGAAAATAACAAGGGCAACTACCGTAAGGAACAGTACGATAAAGAACGGGTACAGATCCTTGTCAATCCGGGGGGGCATATCTGATCAGAAGGTTTGCCGGGATTACAACATATATGTGCGTATGGCAGGAAGGCCGGCTCCTGCGGGGTAGCACAACCCATAACAATAGCGGAACGCCAAACATCTTCTCCATCAGATGAAGCGGCTCGATCATCTCTCAATGATAGTACATGATGTGGGACGGATCTGCCGGTTCCTTGGATTTGTGTCGCTTGTCCCCTTTGTGGTACTGGTGGTCTTCCAGGAATGGGATCTGCTGCTGCCCATGGCGAGCGCTCCCCTGGCATTTCTCGTCCTAGGGTACCTGCTGACCCGGGTACCGGCCCGGGATTTGGATCCGCCTGTTTCAATAGCACTTGTCGCAGTTGCAATCGCGTGGTTTTTAATCGCCCTTGTGGGGGCGCTTCCCTTTGTCTTTGGGCTTGGCATGTCGTACACTGACAGCGTATTTGAATCGATGTCGGGCTGGACCAGTACCGGTTTTACCGTGTTGGCATCGGTCGACATGACGCCAAAGACGCTTCTTTTCTGGAGGTCGTTCATACAGTGGATCGGCGGCATCGGGATCATTGCATTTGGGGTCTCGCTGCGCAGGAAAAACCAGATCTCGCTTTTCCAGATCTTTCGGTCCGGGGGAAAACCGGAGGATCTCATGCCAAATCTCATGTCCACCGGCTGGAGGATGTGGAAGATCTACATCTTTCTGACCTGCCTTTTTACCGGCCTCGTGATGCTCGCCGGTATACCCCTCTGGGACTCACTCAACCTGGTCATGGTTGCCATAGCGACCGGCGGATTTACCCTCCATTCTGCAGGACTCGCTTATTACAACAATCCCCTCCTTGAAGTTCTCCTTCTCCCGGTGATGTTTGCCGGAGCGATACCGTTTAAGCTGTATTTCCTGATGTACCGGGGGAAGATGGATGCACTGTTCCACGATAAGACCGTACGGCTCCTCCTTTTGATCGCGCTTGTCGGTTCGGCCATCGTCACGCTCGAGCTGTACATCTTCAATGGCCTTACCCCCCTTACTGCGCTCCGGGAGGGTGTCTTTATATCGGTATCTGGCCTCTGCACGTGCGGGTTCCAGAATGCGGACCTTCATGTGTGGGCAGCAATCCCGCTTTCCGTGATCTCGCTTCTGGTGTTCATTGGCGGGGCAATGGGCAGCATGGCCGGGGGGATCAAGGTCAACAGGGTATCTCTGGCATACGAGGGGGTGAAATGGTGGTTCCGGCGGTTCTTCGTGAGCAGCCGGGTGATCGTGCCGTTCCGGTACGAGGGGCGGATGCTTTCCCGGGAGATGTCGGAGATGGAGATATCAAAGAACATGCTCGTGATCGCATTGTATGTCTTTACGATATTTACCGCGACCATTTTCTGCCTGCACCTGTATATCACCATGTTCCGCCTTGATGAGGTGCTCTTTGAGTGTATATCTGCGCTCTCCAATTCTGGGATTACCGTAGGGTTTATCACGGCGGCAAGCCCTCTTGCCATCAAATGGATCTTTATCCTCCTGATGTGGTTGGGAAGGCTTGAGGTTGTGCCGGTGATCATCATGGTCATGGGCATTGCAAAGGGCGTGCAGAACGAGTTGTTCACCGAGCCTCCGGCGCAGGCAGTAATGTCCTATAGACAGGATAACGATGAACCTGCATGAACCGGGAAAAAGAACTGGCGTTTCCTGTTTCTGCATACCCTGAATTATTCCGATGGTATGAGTGGATTGTTTACCCTCGCCCTCGTTTGTGATGAATGCCGCCTCCGGCAAAGAAGCCCCGTCGGTTCAAACAACTAAATGTAGAGTGGATCAATCGTTTAACATACCCCCATGAAATAGCGGGGAGCCATAATAGTGCGCACAACCCGGCTTCCCGTTAAGATCAGGCTTACCGGGGAAAGAGTTCTTGTTTTCCCGGAATGTAGAGCGCTGCCGCATATTCCTCGGCAAATGCTGTATCCACTAAAAGGTCGATGTAAACCATGTGCCTGGCCATTTCCTCTGCCGCCGCCCGGTATTTCGTGGAGACCAGCGTTGCATATGCCCCCGAGAGCGAGCCGTTTCCGATGGTGTGAACCGTGGCAGTGGTAAAACGGGGGATGATGCCGAAGCGGACGGCATTGCTGATATCGGTATAAGCGCCAAATGCGCCGGCGAGGTAGAGGTGCCGGATATCCGTGACTTTGCACTTGTATCGTGTCAAGAGCACGGCGATTGCCCCGCAGGCTGCGGCTTTCGAGTCCATGAGGTAGTCAATATCCCGCTGGGTGATCACAATATCCCGCCCGGTCCCGGTCTTGTGGGCCGGAACAAGTACGTATTCCGGCCCTTCCGGCACGGTGCGGACGCCGGGATTACGGGCATTGAGTTTCCCGGCAAAATCAAGTGCTCCGGTTTGCACCATGGCAACGGCAAGATCGATGATGCCGGAGCCGCAGATGCCCCGGGCCGGGGCAGAACCGATGGTGCTCCAGCGGATCTCACCGGTTGACGGAACTACCTGTACATGGTCGATCGCGCCTTTCATCGCCCGCATACCGGCCATAATGCCGGCGCCTTCAAATGCGGGGCCGGAAGCGCAGGAGACCGAGGCTGTCCAGTGCCGGGTGCCAAGGACGATCTCGCCATTTGTCCCGAGATCGACCATAAGCGAAACTTCATCGGACGTATGTACCCCGGCCGCGATCAGGTCGCCGATCGCGTCCCCGCCAACAAACCTGCTAACATTGGGAAGGCAATATACTCCGGCGCCGGGATTTGCTGCAAGCCCGATCTCCCGTGCAGTTTTCCGGATAGGCGCCCGTGACACCGGGGCATTTGCGAGGTCCAGGTACCGGGGATCGATACCGCAGAGCAGGTGGTTCATCACCGTGTTTCCCGCGATGCAGACATCCAGAATATCCGTACTGTTGATCCCTGCGGTCCGGGTAAGGGATTCTATCACCTCGTTCGTGCTTGCGACTGCCGCCTTCTGGAGCGTGGCAAGCCCCGCAGGTGACCCGGCATATCCTATACGGGTGAGCAGTTCCTCGCCGTACGTGATCTGGCGGTTTAAGGCGGAACCGGTGGCAAGGATAGCCCCTGTATCGAGCCGGGCGAGGCAGCCGACAACTGTCGTGGTGCCGAGATCTATGGCGACACCGTACAGCGGACGGTCACCGTTGGCCGGGGTGATGGCAAGCACCTCCGGGGGTGAACTGACGGTCGAGAGCGTGGCTGCCTGCGGGGTTTCTGCATCGAGCAATGTATGATACTGGCCGTCAGTCATGCGTGGCCGGGGGCCCGAGTATCCCGCAAAACGGATCGACTGCGAGGCAAACGGCATGCCTTCCGAGGGCGCGATCTCAACCCGGTAACGAACGATCGCAGGTTCGATCTCTCCGGATGCCACCGGTTGCGTGATCAGGATCTGGGGGGAGTCGATCCGGCTTTCCACCGGGATGGTAAATACGGCATCTGCGGAGAGCGTCACCTGGCAGGCAAGGTAATACCCCTCGTCCCGCTCCTTCTGCGTGAGTCGGCAACCGGTTCCGGTCTCCGGCAACACCGTGCAGGTCCCCGAAGTTAAAATAACCCGGCACTTGCCACAGGTGCCTTTCCCCCCGCAGATACCTTCGATCGCGACTCCTGCCGTGCGCAGTGCGACAAAGAGCGGTGTACCCGCAGGCACGGTAAGCACCCGGTTCATCGGCTGGAAGATGACCCTGATCTCACGCGTGTCCTGTTGTTCCATAGGTATCTGTTCCCCTGTGTTCATCCGGTACGACCAGAAGGTTGAGGTGGCATACCTTCCGTGCTAAAAAAGCGCGAAAGGTAGTTACCGGTTCACCGGCGGCCAGTGTGCCTTAAGAAAGGCCGGGATACCGGACGAATCTTTGGGGCCGACCAGCACGTGCCACCCGCTTGCCTCTTCGGTCTCACCGCTCAGGCGGGCGGCGAGTCCCGGTATGATCAGGTGCCGGTGATCGACCAGATCGGCAATTTTGTTGTCTTTGAGGGCTGCTGCCATGGAGTCTGCGTTCAGGTACCGGCCGGCGACCGCACTCTCCACGCTGTTACCTCCTGTGTCCACGACAATTAAAAAGCAGTCGATACCCGCTGACTTGATGTCGCTTTCGACTGTGAAATAGGTGAGCGCGTAGTTCGTGGTGATAAGCACCGGCGCGTCCTTCCCGGGCGACCCGAATGTCCTGACCCCGGTATCGACCGAGACCGGTTTTCTCGGGTCGGTGTAGATGTTGAACCGCCAGATCAACTGGGGCAGGAGCACCCAGCCTTCGAGGCTGTGGATGATTAGGAGATCCGCGTACCGGGAGAGCAGCATCGATGCGGCGCAGGCCTCCTTCCACTGGATCAGTTCGTGCGAGATCTCGGGCGAGAGCCACGCGGTAATAGGAGTGCCGAGCAGCGGGTAACCAAGAAGATCGTCTCCATCGGCAAAGACTGCCCGGCGGATCTGCGAGAAGGTATGGATGGTCCCGGACAGGCCGGGCTCGACAGCAGTTCCCGGGTCGAGCACAAGATCGACAACCCCGTACTCCACGAGGGTTTTTACCATCGATCGCAGGAGTGCGGTGTCGTGGGGGGCTGATACCACGAGCGGGCACCCGTAGCGGAGGGCGAGTTCTGCCATCTCCTTCCAGTTGTCCTTTGTCGCCGCGTAGAGGAGCGGGCGGCGTTCCCGGATATGGGCAAGGCCGGCCGCCATGATCGCCGCATCGTAGGTGCAGAGAATGAGCGGCAGATCGGTGAGGGCAGAAACGGTCGTGACCGCAGACGCGAATGCAGCCGGGTCATGCCGGGTCGAGCGGACCGCAATTGCGTCCAGACGCAGTTCGCGCCCGATATAGTTGTAGGCAAAGTCCGCGACTGCCCTGACCCGTGCGGTACGCTCATCCTCGGGCAGATCATCTGAAACGTCAATTGCTATGGGCGTGGGATTGCTGTAGGTGAACTCGTGCCGGTACAGGACGTACTTCCCGCCCAGCTTCATGGCCCGGTTGCCTGTCCCGACGACAATGGTCCTGACCGGGGGGGCCATGAGATCTTCGAGCCTGGAAAAATTGACCCGGTATTCCTCTTTCGTGACCGGCGGGCAGTTGTCAACGGCCAGCTCTCCGTTGACCACTCTTGTCGCAAATGCCATGCAGTTTGCTTCGCCGCACTCCTTGCAGTTGGTCTTGGGGAGGAGTTTGTACACGTCGATGGGGCTGATCTCTTTTATGGTCTTTTTGGGTTCGCGTTCTGACATTCTCATACCCCCCGTCTAGATCTTCATCGTCGCCCAGCGGGCAACCCCTTCCGGCACCGGGGCATCTTTTTCCGCGAACATACGGATCGTGTCCTTGCAGGTCCGTATTGCGGCCGGGTGCATCATCATGAAGATATCGACCCCGGCAAGGAGGAGGGTAAGCGCATTTATCGTCTCCCAGAGCGGGCCGCGAAGCTCCCGCGAGCCGTATTTCTTGTCCATCTTCATCCATGCCTCGCGGGCTGCCCAGGCGTTCGTGGACGCAGAGATCGTCGGCTGCTGGAGTTCGGTATCTCCCATCAGCGCCGCGTGCCGGGCCCGTTCGTGGATGGTAAACGAATACTCAAGCCCGTATCCGAGCGCGACCGTCGTTAAGTCCATCACGATATCTTCCGGTGGGAGGTACTCGTAGAGCCGGCGGTTGAGTTCCTTTGCCTTGTTAAGTTCGAGTCCGGTGAAGCCGAGCACCGCGTGACCGTGCTCCTTTGCCGCACGGGCGACAAGGTCCAGCGTCTTTGTCTCGGTCATTCCGAGCGTGACCGAGTTTAAGAGCAACCGTTCGCCATCGGCGACTTCCGCTACCTTACAAAAGACCGCCGCGTCCTTGCGCGGGTCCCCGCATCCCCCGATAATAAGCGGGACATCCACTGCCTGCAGCACGTCTTCGACCGTCCGTGCCGCGGCAGCAGGTGTGGCATCGCTGATGAGCGGGTCGGTGGACATGAGGTGGACCGTGATCATGTCGGCGCCGTACTTCTTCACGTTCATCCTGGCCCATTCAGCCGGATCGTTCATCACGTCTTTGACGTTTTCCTTGAGCACTTTTGAGAGCGGCAGCGGCATATCGAAAACGTCGAGTGCAAAGACCGGCGGGTGGGCCGGGAGGTGGTCAGCGCTGACAAACGGCGGGTACGTGGAGCCCCCGATCACCAGGGACCTGCTCCGGCTGCCCCCCTCACTTTTTGTCGCACCGAGGCGGACTTCATGGATGCGGCCCACGAATTCTTCGTGAGATGGGATAAATGTCTCGGTAAAAAGGGTCGTGGGTTTCACGCGTACCGGGGCAGTCGATCCCGTTGGGGTGGCACCGGTCCCGGTGGGGATCCAGAGTTCGAGATCTCCGATCTCCATCGTAAAATTTTCCAGTTCTACCCTTTTTTTGCCGGACAGCATCGCAAGGAGACCCGGGATGGCGTCCTGCACATGCCTTGTTTCGGCGGTTGTTTTCTCTTCATGAGGATCAAGCCCGGTCATTTTTTATCCGCTCCCGTTTTTTTGGGCTGGATCGGCTCGATGATCACCCGGTCTGCAGTGATCCGGGCGTTCTTGAAGATGATCTTAAAACCCCCCGAGGTGATCGGGAAGTCACCGCCGGAGAAGACCTGCACGGCACCGGTTGTCCCGTTCACGGGAACGTCTTCTTCTGCCTTCCACCGCTCCATGACCGGGTGCGCATGCGAGGAAAGGAAGTCCCTGAGTTCGCTCACGGTACTGACATCTTTTTCCGTGGCAATCGCAGAAAAGAGTGCTGCCGGGATAAACTCCCTCATCTGCTCCTTTAAATCGGACGGCATCCACGCGACCCGGGCATAGCCCCCGTCTGCTGAAAGGAACCTGGGGGATCGCATGTACTCGAGCGATATCCCGTGGAACCCGTCAACCTGCCGGCCTCCGGCAGTCGAATCTGCCATCGTAGAGAACGGCAGGCCGTTCACGGTCACGTCCTTGTATCCCCGCATCACGATCCCGAATCCTTCCACCTCAGGGATGTAGAACGCGATCCCTTCGAAGCACCCGCAGGAGGTGTGCGGGTAGGCAAATGCGCTGTACAGGTAGACACGATGTACCGTACCGAGGGAGCGCTTCTTTGCGCTCTCGTTTATCCCGGTATATTCTCCTCTCACCGGGTCGAGGTACTCGCCCTTTTCTATGGGAAAGATCGGGCCCTTGGGGTCGATCCGGGCTGCTGCCCTCCCGTCAAACCAGCTGATCGCCCCGCAGTTTGCGTACCGCTGGGGGGTGATCACACAGACATGGCTGGGCGCAAACGACTGGCAGAGGGCACACCCGTAGAAGACATCAACATCATCGTCGGTCAGGCCCCGGGCGCGGGCGTCCCGCGCTTCATATATCGCTTTTGCATCTGCATACCGGGCCTGGATCTTCTCTTTGTCCGTGAAGAAGGTGACCTGGATTTTTTCAATTATGGGCAACTCGTTCTTGAGGAGATCGAGCATGACTTTGCCGACGTACGTTAGCGTCGTAAAACCATGGGTGTAGGCTTTTTTCGAGACCCTCACCCAGATGTCGTAGCGCTGGTTGAGGTGCATGAACCCTTCGATGTAGTTGGAATATTCATGGATGCGGCGTTCGATCACGCCCTCAATATCCTCTTCCAGTTCGGGCCCGGCAATTTCGATAAGAATACCTAAGGAGTACTTCTTTCCCTCTTCCATATCCGGGAGATCCGGGCCGACTACCATGATCGCCCCGTCACGAACCTCTTCGGGTTTTTTCACCCGGACCAGCTCAAACTTTTCCTCGATTGACGGGCCGCCCAACTCCACGTACATATCGTTTTTCCGGATCCGTTCGCCGACATGAACGAGCCCGACATCCACCGGGATATCCTCAAACATCTCCTGGCCCTCCCGTTGTTACCGTGATCGCTTCGAGGTTCTCCTGCCATTCCTTAACAGAGATGTTTGCAAACGACCAGCTCGCGTTGGGCTGGTAGGTGTTGTCGAGCGCGATCGTCTTTGTGTGCCGGGCAAAGTTCTTGAGCCCGGAGAGAAGCGTCCATGCCATGGGATAGGGCAGGCCGGCGATAATGGCGAGATCACAGGGCCCCTTCCCGTCCGGCCCGTTCCAGCCGGGGTCGGCAATCCGTTGGCCAGCCTCGACTGCGGGCATGATGGCGGCTTCTGTGTACCCCCGGGCTTTCAGTGCCCGGTTGATATGGCCCGTGGCGATCACCGGGATGTTCTTTGTCCGGGCCAGATCGAGCAGGTAATCGACCAGTTTCCTCTCGCCTATATCGATCGTTGCGGCACCATGACCGATGAGGAGCACCGGGTGCTGTGCCCGGCTGATGACCGCGAGAACCATTGCCGGCTTGGTAATGACGGCGGCCTTTTTCGGGCCGGCAATCTCTGCGGTCTGCCAGGGGTCTTGGGAGGTCATGGGGTATCAGCGCTCCTTATGGGGGGACGGCTTATCCCGAGATAGCAGCGTTGGATCCGGGATAGGACGTTCTTTCCAGTCCGACTGCGCGAGAATCTTTGTGATCTCCCCTTTAAGGGTGACCGGAATATCTGCGGTCGTGCGGATATACCGGGGGATATCATCGGGAATTGTACCGAGATTGCGCTGGGAAAGATCGATATAATGCGTCAGTTTCATTGCCCTGCCCCGGGTTGTATCGTTGGGCCGCATGCAGAGTTTTGCGACAAGAACCATTGCTTCCTCCTTGGTCTCGGCTGCGACAAAGAGGTGCTCTGGCGCCGGGCCTGCATACACATCCTCCCCGGTCCGTTCGTCGTGCACATACCAGTCTGCATCATGATCGGCCCGGCCAAGAAGCATCCGCCTGTACTTGGTCCCGTGCGGGCCGACAACCACCGGAATGCCGAGGCGCCAGAACCCCGCGGCTATTGCTGACGCTTTCTGGGACATCGCACCCCAGGAAACACCCACCGCGCCGACACGGTTATGGACATAATCTGCAATCTCGGCATAGTTGCCCCGCAGGTTGCGCCGTGCAAAGATGCTCGCGATCTTGATGGTCGCCCCGGCGATATGGGCGTTTGAGACACAGGAGCCGACGTTTACGATCCCGCCGGCGGTAAAACTTCCCGGGAACTGCTCGTACGGGGTCTTTCCTTCCTCGTCCCGGTACATCCCGATCGACATCGCGGCGCAGCCCGAGGTGCAGACGATATACCGGCGCTTCGCGAACTCCACCGCCATCTCCGCGACCTCTTTTCCCCCGTTTGCGTAATTGGCACAGCCGACAAAGGCAACAACTCCCGGGATCTCGCCGAGCACGATCGGACCACCGACATTGCGGATCTCGATATCCTGGATCGCACCCCTGCCGGTGCGGATCGTGAATTTTTCATCTCTTGTTCTCTCTGTTGCGGCTGCCACGATCAGCGAATGCACCGGGATCTCCCTGGTGCAGGCCTGTTCGCACCGGCCGCAGCCCACGCAGGCCTCGTACAGGCCGGCCAGTACCGACAGGTCGCCCGCTCCGGCCGCTTTCATACCCGCCGGGATTTTGAGATCGTTCGGGCATGCCCGCTGGCAGAGACGGCACTGCGTGCAGGTCGCTGCCTGAGTTTGGATCGTTACCGGGTCAATGGAGAAACTGGTGGTTTTACGGATCGGTGCAACGGTCCGGGCCACCCGGACTGCCACCTCGCCGGCCTTCTCCGGGTCGAGGATCAGCACACCGGCCTGCCTGCCGCTGGAGAGATCTGAAACAATTGCATCTGTCGGGTCACGTGTCCGGTCAGGGAGGCCCAGGCAGTTCTTCTCCGAGGTCGCAATAAACGGCGCATGGATTTTTGTTGCCTCTGCGAGTGCATCGGTGCGGATGCGCTGCTCGTCCACGACAATCACGTCAGGTATCCCGCTCCGGATGTACCGGAGCTGCCAGGACATGGGGCCGATAATCTTTGCCCGGGGCGAATACCGGGTCGCATCGATCGAGGTACAGCAGATGCCGGTCACTTCGACCTGATCCGAAAGGTGTTCTTTGTGCAGGTAATCGATGATGGCGACAGAAGGCGGCACGTTGTGGCCGATAACAAGAATGACCGGCTTTGTGGTGTCAACGTTGCCCATGCCGAGCGCGGCAAGCGGGGCATCCGGGTCTGCTTTCGGGTACCCAAGTGCCGATATCTGCGCCAGGTCGGCGACCTCCATGCCTACCTGGTCAATCATCCCGGCATGGAGCACCTTGCTCTCGAAGTCAAGAGGATCGCCTTCCTGGCCGGTATGGGTCACCGCGAGGAGGGCTGTGATCTGGCTCTCGCAGTAGTCAAGGATCGTCTCAAGGTCGGCCAGAATTTCCGGTTTTTCACCGCAGACAAGGCGGATGACCGGGGCCTCCACCCCGATCGCGTTGCCGCCGGGATTGATGGGGCAGTCACGACCGGCTTTTTTTATCGCGTAGGTAACGAGTTCGCGTGCATGGCTGGTGTGGGTGGCGGCACCAATGCAGGCGGAAAGAAGTACGATGCGGGACTGCTGGGCCGGCATCGTGATACCGCAGGCACCCTTTTTTGTCCCGGTCAGGTCGCACTTTCCATACGTGCACAGACAGCAGAGATCGCAGAACGGCATATAGAACGGCTGGTACCGGGAAAGGAGTGTCCGGTCCCAGGAACGGAGTGTGGTAAGCGAAGGATAGGGGGTAGGCCCTTCCGGCTCGGCCCAGTCTGCTGCTGACAGTTTCCCGATCGAGATGGAAAGATCCTTGATACGGCCAAGGCCGGACTCCATCTCCTTTATGGTAAGCGCGATCTTTTTTTCTGTCACGGGCAGCACAACCGGTGGTCTCTTGTATCTGGAATACAGGAATGCAGGTTTATATTTATCGTACCTGTTTTTAACCAAATCGCATTGACGGTCGGTGCACCGGCAGAAAGATGCGGTTCCGGCATGATCAGCATGCCTTCCCGTACCCGGCCTTTTCCATAAGTGCACAGACGGAACGGTACGCCGGGGAACTCTGTTGGATATCAAGAAGCGACCGTCCGGCGATCACGGACTCCTGCACGAGCGGGTCAAAGATGATCTTTCCCAGGTACTGCTGCCCGGTCTCTTTTCGCGCCGTCTCTTCAAGATCCGCAGGGAAAAGGCAGCCTCCGACAACAAAGAAGTGATCGAAATCAATTCCGACCTCACGGGTGATCCGGTCTGCCCTCTTTACATGCTCAAATGACTTGTGCGAGGGGCCCATAACATCGAAAATATCGTTGACCTGTGCGGTGATCTTACGGTTGAGGTGTTCAAGACCTGCCGGGGAATCGATCAGCACATACCGGTAATTCTTCGTGAGCGATTCAAGGGCTCCTTTGAGAGCCGCATCGGGCATGCAGTAGCAGCCCTCTATCCACTTGGTACCTACGGCAATGAGATCGAAGTCATTACCCTCATAGAGTCCCTCCGAGAGAACCCGGGTCTCTATGCGTTCTTTTGGAGCGATCCCTGTCATGGTCCCGCCTTTTTTAATGAAGGTATCCGTGACCAGTTCGGCAATGGTCTTTACCCCTTCACGTTCGAGATCGACCCCCACCATCTCTGCAAGGTTCTGGTCGGGATCGACATCGACAAGGAGGAGCGGTGTCTCCTGGTGCTCAATAAAAAATTTGGTCTGCAGCGCGACAAAACTTGTCTTGCCGGTCCCGCCCCGGCCCATCGTCACCAGCGTCTTCATACGGGTTTACTCCTGTCAAATCCCTGAACCGCAGATAATTTTTCTTTTGTACCCGGTTCGATCCGGGAGAGGATCTCTCCGATGGTCCGGATCGCAACCGAACCTTCGAGCGAGCTGATGGGATTACCCTCGATACCGGCCCTGACCACCGACGGATCGAACGGAATCATCCCCATGACCTCAAGATTGTTGGCTCCTGCAAACTCCCGTATCACGTGTTCCTGCCCGGCATCTGCGATCCGGTTGCCGACAAGAGCGATCCGGGGAATACCCGCATCCTGTGCCATCTGTACGATTGCACCGGCAAGAGAAAGCGATTGCCTGTTTGCGTCGCTGACAACAAGCATCATGTCAACATTCTCTGCCGTTCCCCGGCCGAGATGTTCGACACCTGCCTCCATGTCCATGATTATTACTTCGTCACGGTCGACTACCAGGTGCCGGAGGAGGGCGCGGATCACGCTGTTTGCCGGGCAGGTACACCCTGCCCCCATCGATACCACCGTGCCCATGACTAAGAGATGCACCCCAGATGGTGTCGGGACTGCATATTTTTGGACCACGTCATCTACGGTAAAGTTTAGGGTATAAACTCCGGGATACCCGGTGCCGGTCTTTGCTGCGATAAGTGTCTCGTTTTTCGAGACCGGAACGATCCTGCCTGCATCGCCCGGTGATAGTCCGAGCAGGAACCCCAGGTTGGGTGCGGAATCGGCATCGATTGCAATGGTTGTATATCCGGCCCGGGCCAGCAGGAATGCAAGGCCTCCTGCCAGGAGTGTTTTACCCGCGCCGCCCTTCCCGGCCACCGCGATCTTCATGCTTCCCTCTTCACCCTCTATACACCTCTATATACGTGGATCCGGCATAATAAACCGGTTACGGTGCCAAATTCCCTTGGTATGCACACAATCCCATCCTTGTGCGTACCTTTTTGTGGGGAACTGCGCATACCCTATGTCTGAGATGAACGTGTAATGAAGACATTCCCCCCCATGGTCGTACTATTGATCCTTACTGCTGTTGTGATCCTTTGTGCCGGTTGTACCTCAAGTGCCCCACCGGCTGCGGTAGTAACCGCTGAACCCACAGCCACTGCCGCCCCGACTGCAGTGCCGACAATGGCCGCATGCGGAATTGAGAACTGCCACGGGGTCACGGTCATGTGCGGCCCGAACCTTGCCACGGCTTGTTCAAATGATATGGATGCGGGAGACCGGTGCCGCCAGTATGCCAGCTGCCAGGTAGTGGGCGGTTCGTGCCAGCTCGTGACTGAGTCGAAGTTTGACAAGTGCGTCAGCTGCGTCAAGATGTGCCAGAGTTCGTACTATAATAATCCCAACATGCTCTACGACTGTTCGCAGAAGTGCTGACTATAACGTCAGGTGAGAATTACCTGATCGGGTCAAGGTGCTGGTGAGGTCAGGATCTCTCTTTTACTCGCATTCTTTTTTTGTTGTGGATCTGCAGATAGGTGCTCTGGTCTCTCCCCTCCTCTCCTTTTGGGTACACCCCACCCATTAATGAGGATAAGAAACCAATAATGCAGGAATAACGGTGACAGATGGCTGATTTAAGGATCGTCGGGACTGCACATGTCTCTCAGAAGAGTGTCGATGAAGTAAAGGCAGCGATCGAGGAGTTTAAGCCTGATGTCGTGGCCATCGAACTTGACCCTGGCCGTTTTAATGCCTTAAAAAAACAGGCCCGGGACCCGACAGTCGACGATGTCCTTGAAGTAAAGAACTTCAATTCGCTCCTCGTCCAGTGGCTGCTCTCCTACCTGCAGCGCAAGATTGGCGTAGATGTCGGTGTCGAGCCAGGTGCTGAAATGAAGGCGGCCATTGCAGAGGCGGAGCGTCTGGGAATTGCAATAGCTCTTGTTGACCGGGATATACGGCTCACCCTCCTGCGGTTCTGGAAATCGATGGGACTCATCGAGAAGATCAAGATGATTTTCGCGCTCGTCTTCTCTATTGCCGAAGTGGATAATGGACAGGAGATCGATATAGAGTCGCTTAAGGAGCAGAACGTCATCGACGCAGTCATGGAGGAGTTCCGCAAGTTTTCGCCGAACGGCGCCCGCGCCCTGATCGATGAACGCGACGCGTTTATCGCCCACCAACTTATCCTCTTAAAGGTGCAGCGCCCGGAGGGCAAGATCCTTGCGGTTGTCGGTGCCGGTCACCGGCAGGGTATCACAAACTATGTCGAGCACCCGGAAACGCTCCCCGCGTTTGACACGCTCACAAGAGAGCCGAGATCGTTTCCCTGGGGGAAAATATTCGGGTTTGCGGTTACGGGTCTTTTTGCATTCCTGCTTGCGGCAATTGCGTTCTCCGGGGTCGGCTGGAATGTGCTTTTATATGCGCTCCTCTTCTGGGTGATCATTCACGGGGTGCTTGCAGCCACGTTCACGCTCATTGCCGGAGGCCACCCGTACTCGGCCCTTACCTGTTTTGGCGTCGCGTGGATGACCTCCTTAAACCCCATGCTCCACGCGGGCTGGATTGCCGCATACGTGGAGGCCCGGGTGAGAAAACCACCGGTCTCAGATTTCCGGAAAATTTACGAGGCGGAATCGATCCGCGATATGGCACGCATCCCGCTTTTCAAAGTGGTGCTGGTGGCTGCGCTTGCAAATCTTGGGAGCCTGCTCGGGACGGTCCTGTACTTCATCTTTGTCTTCCCGCTGCTCCACATCGACCCCGTCGTGGTGATCTCGACCGGTGTCCACAATATGTGGGCGTGGGCAACCGGGTGGATTTGATCCCGGTTTCCCCGGTCTTTTTTGCATTTCAGATATGACAAGGCTGTGATTTTGTCCGGTATCTATTTTATAAGAGGTATCGTCAGGTAATTCCTGCAGGATCGTTTACCGTGAATATGCGTGTTGTTGTTTTTGCTCTGTAAAAAAACCTCAAAGAAGAATTATTTAGGAAAAGACAAACGCTGGCGTTTTTAGTGACCCTCTGCAGTGAATGCGGATCTGGGCCGGATAGATTTTCCGGATGCACAAACCCCGGTACTTCTCTAAATTTTCCTTTACACACATCTGAATTTTTGATAGGACTTGCCGAAGCGATTCCTGGTCCATTGGGGGTACCCCCTCCGCAAGCCCGGGGTGCCACCCCCCGCTCCTAAAAACAGGAGGTATCCCTGACCCCCGCCGATTTTTAAAAGCATGATCCCCCCACCCCCCAGTCCGGGCACAAGAGGGGGCCTACCCCCCCTTTTCCGCATTTCCAAAACCTGTGCTTCGCGTGGAATTATCGTATGAATGTATATTTTGTCGGCTGATGGCTTGGGGGGTTAGGGGCCTCTTTTCTTGCAGGGGGGGTACCCCCCACTCCCAAAAATGAGAGGTACCCTGACCCCCGACCGATTTTTTAAAAGCATGATCCCCCACCCCACCTCTTGTGCCCTGGGGAAGGGGGGTGTCACCTTTGTACTAATGGGGGGTACCCCTCCTGCCATAAAGGGAGGGTGGCGGCTGCCAAAAAAGGGATACTCCCGCTTCCAGATCTGGCTTATACGAATTTTTGGTGGTTGTTCTTTCAACTTGAAAATAGAGAAGTTCTGAATCCCCACCGCTTATCCAACAATGTACCCGCCCGATCCCCCATGCCCCCATACTACAATTTCAAACAAAATTAACGTCCTCAAATTCCCTCAAAAGTCTCTCTGTTTCGCAAGGTCGTGGGGCGTCGAAGGGGTACATTGCTAAAAAGATCCCTGAAATTTCTACGAACTTTGTAACATCTCGCAAGTCTTGTAATGAAAAACTGTTGTCCTAAAATTACAATTGCAGGGGACAAAACAGTATAAGTACCCGGAGCCAGTCTGGTGCTGGTAGTGTGTGGGGTCGGCAGGTACATTTTATGTACCGACAGAAACCAGGGGATCCCACAAACAAAAAAAAGGTTTTGTTGAAACCCCCAAATCAGGTTCCACGCATTGCTACTTTTCAAAAAAAATTAACGGCAGGTACCCCTAAACCGGGGGAATTTTAACAGAGCCGTTTTTTAATTCCTGCACTCCCTCATTTCCTGTTCGATCCAGTTCTGCACGATCAGTTTTACCTGCTGCTGTGTCATTCCGGGCCGGAACCGGATTCGGATCTCAACTTCGAGCAAGTCGAGGAGTGGCTGAACTGTTTTAAAATAGGCATCAGATCCGGTAAACCCCCCGGATCTTTCGATATGGATCATCACCAGTTCATGAAGGTGTGTAAATTCCCCGGTCATATCAATAATTTGTTCGAGTGTCATACCGGAGACACATTTCGGGGAACTTTCCGAACTACATTCATCCGGTTGACCCTCCCGCAGAGAGCAGGGTGGTTCTTTAGGTGCAATGTGTCCTGTATCTGCCGATGAAGGGGTGGTTGAATTCATTTCCGTAATAATTCCCCTGTGGTGCGTCCGCACCTGCACAAAAGAGCCTCGTTCCTGCCGAAATAAAAAAGTTATCCTTCGCGTAATCTGGTTTCTTGACTGTGCCCTGCAGGCAGATAGAAACCGACGTTCTGTAACAAGCCTTGATATGCTCCAGAAACAATAAACCGTCAGTTGAATTTCCGCGTCCGGCGCTCCTTCGTGGAGATCCGGATGAATGTGGAGTGTGACCCATGAGCAGTACTGCACTTCTGGTGATTGAAGGGCTCTGGTGGACCCCGGAGCAGAAACCCAAACGACCCTCGGTGTTGTCGTTTCTGGAAGGACTTGAGAGTTACCGTGGGGATTTCAACATCTATTACTCCAACTTCTATGAAAAAAATGGATTTAAGCGGGCGCTTTCGGATGACCTCACCAATACCCGGGAAGACCGGCTCTTCCTGTATGTCGCGGCGCACGGGACCGGCAAACGGATCGGGGGGCTCAAGGCCAAAACCGGCATGAAGATCCCGGCGATGTTCAAGGCCGTCAGGAATGCGGCGAACTACTCCAATATCGAGGGAGTTGTCATCGGTTCTTGCAGCGTGGGTAATAACATCGATGATTTTTTGTCCACTACGAAAAATTCGCGCATCGCCTGGATCTTTGGGTACACCTGTGAAATCGGCTGGATGGCCTCGACGCTTATCGATCTCTCCCTCTTTGAGCACCTTATGAAACTCACAAAAAACGATCTTGCGGACCGGGAGAAGATCGCTAACGCCTTTGTCAAAGCGCTGGGCCGGTTCAACGGGGATTATGTGCTCTGCAAGGGCAAGGGAAAAAGAGCCGGCATCCCGCTCAAAAATGCGCTGACCATTGTGATCCAACCGCGCAGGCCGGGAAGCAAGGCACAGGACGAGACCCGGTATGTGCTGGAAAAACTGGGGTGGATCAAAGAATAAATCGGAGTCTGACGGTGAATGGTCCGGCATTGTCTTTAACGGGCGCGTGCGATCTTTTTCGGTCTTTTAAAGGTACATCCTTACGTGCGTTTCCCAGCCCGCTTGAGGATTCCCTGCGCTGCGAGAAAACCCGTGGAGAACGCGGCCTGGAGGTTAAAACCCCCGGTGTCTCCGTCAACATCGAGCACCTCCCCGGCAAAGAAAAGCCCGGGTACCAGTTTTGATTCCATTGTTTTTGCATTCACCTCTTCAAGTGCGACGCCGCCCCGGGTCACCATCGCGACAGACAGATCCCCGAGAGCAGAGATCTCAAGCGGATATTCTGTTAAAAAGGAGATTAGGCGGGTACGCCCGGCCGCAGTCAGGTGAGCACCGGTACAATCATCAGGAATCCCGGCAAGATACGGGAGTAGGCGGGCCAGCCGTTCGGGAATTCCAAGATCAGCTATACTGGTTTTTATCGATCGTGTCGGGGCATTGGAGATGGAGTTCTGGAATTCCCGCGCGAATGTATCGCTCTGTACCGGCCCGGCAAACGAGAGACGGATCTCATCGCCGGCCCGGATGTTGCGCGAACGGTCGAGGATCCCGGGCCCGGAGAGGCCGGTATGCGTGAAGAGTACGTCTCCCTGCCCGTCAAAGAGCTTCCGTTTCTCTCTCCAGACTGAGAACGGCAACCTGACAAACGACATGCCGGCAAGGTCTGTAAAGGGAAAATTCCTAATCCTGAGCGGGGTGAGTGCCGGTCCAATCTCATGTATCGTGTGCCCGAGGGATATGGCGATCCTGTAGCCGTCGCCGGTCGAACCGGTTTTCGGGTAGGATGCCCCACCGGTAGCAATAACAAGATTCTTTGCAGAAACCGTAGTGCCGGCAGTATACAGGACAAATCCATCAGGGGTATTTTCAACCCGGGATACCTGTTCACCACACCGCAGGTGAACTCTCCGGTTCCGGCACTCCCGGGAGAGGACATCGCAGACATCCCTGGCATTACGGCTCACCGGGAAAACCTTGCTCCCTTCTGTTATCTCCATCGGGAGGTGGCGCTCCTCAAAGAACCGGATAAGCTCCCGGTTTGTGAAAGATAAAAGTGCAGGTTTAAGAAACTGCCCGTGTGTGCCGTACCGGGAAAAAAACGTACGAATATCTCCATCATGGGTGATGTTGCACTGGCCTGTGCCCGAGACCTGAAGTTTTACCCCGGGTCGCGGGTTCTTCTCCAGCAGGAGCACCCGGATACCCGGCACTGCAGCATGGATCGCACAGAAAAGACCGGCCGGGCCGGCGCCGATAACTGCAATGTCATACTGTTCCATGGGGCATCTCCTCCCGGACTATCTCTTTTGATTGCACATGAACATTACAGTCTGGTTATGGGATCCTTATCCCGCCATCCCCACCAGACCGGTTATTCATGCATGGTGCAATCTGATGGGTGGGCAAAAAAAGTGAATTATCAGTGACACTTTTTCCCGAACCATTCGGCATAATGCCGGCGCAGTTCCTCGGACTCTTCCGGGGTAAAATCCTTTTTTTTATAGGTATGCAGATGTTTTTCCATCTGCCGTATAATGTGTTCGGCATCCTGGTAATCCTCCACCTCAAGATATGCAGGTACTTTTGCCACTTCGTAGGCATTGCCGCAGACCGGACAGAGTTTCCATTTCTGGAACCGGTCCACGTAAGTAAAAGCCCTGCACCCCGGACATCGGAGGATATGATACATGATCATGAGGTGATAAGAGCATCCCTTATAAAAATATATTGGTGCCCCGGTCTATGCGATGGGATCTGCTCATCAGTGCAATTCTACAGGTGCAGGAATCCTGCAGGAATGATTTTTTGGTATTGTGTTCCCTGCCGGGACTTAAAATGCCAAACGAAATCCCTATATCGTGCGATCAACTCATAGAACCGGTACTATGGAAAATATTGTCGTCACGGGCATTCGGGGGCTCCCCCTTATCAAAGCTGGTGATAATATTGCAGCGATGATCTGCGAACGGGTGAAGGTAGACGATGGTGACATTATCTCCATTGCCTCTACAGTGTATTCAAAATCACGGGGATATACTAAGCATCTTTCGGAAATTACTCCATCAGAGCGTGCAGAACGGCTGGCAAAACTCAATGGCGAGGACTCACGTTTTGTTCAGGCAGTGCTCGACGCATCGCAGGACATTATCATGGAGCACCCGTTTATCCTCTCGGAACTCCCATTCGGCCATATCGGGGTACGGGCGGGGGTCGATCAGAGCAATATCGATGACGGTATGGTGATATTTTTGCCTCCCGAACCGATGAAAGCGGCAGCCGGGATCCGGGAGGAGATAAAAAATATCACCGGGAAAAAAGTCGGCGTAATAATCACGGATACCTGCGGGAGATCCTTCCGACGCGGGCAGACCGGTCACGCCATCGGCTGGAGCGGGTTTACTGCCATCCGGGATTTCCGGGGTGACACCGATCTCTTCGGTCATGAACTCAAGATCACGGAAGAAGCGGTGGTAGACGAGATCGCAGGGTTTGCAAACTTTGTGATGGGTGAGAGCAACAACGGTGTTCCGGCTGTCCACTTCCGCAACTGCCCGTCATGGGCCGGCCACGACAACCTGTATTTCTCAAAAGACGAGGATATCACCCGCCGGCTGCTCAAAGAGGCCTACCCCTCGTGAGGGGAAAAAGGATTGATCCAGCCCAGAACGATGGACCGTATTTATGCATGCGTTGAATAGAGGAGATTAAAGATCATGACGATGATACCGATGACTGCGGCAACCACCATGACCGTAATGGGACTGATATGGACTGCCCGCCGGTCCTCGCTCTCGTAATAATTGACGAGACCCGCCGATGAAAGTAATCTTCCGCCTTGTTTCTTTGCCATGCAAATATATTTCATTTTTCGATATATAAAGGAGAGTCACGAGATCCCATGAACGTCCCGCAGATCGTATCCGGTCAGGCACTGCTTGGTGAGGAGCTCGCGCTCCGGCCGGTCGATATTGTGATCGAGCAGGGTCTGATCACTGCGATCGAGGAAAATTTACGGGCCCCCCAGATCTGGATCTGCCCGGCGTTCTTTAACGCTCATACCCATCTTGCCGACACAGTGGCCATGGACTGTGGGAGTACCGGCGATCTGGTCAGCATGGTGACGCCTCCTGACGGTCTTAAGCACCGTCTCCTCGCTGCCGCATCACATACCGAGCTGGTTGGAGCGATGAGGGCGTCCATTACCGGCATGATCAGCGCCGGGACATTTGGGTGCGCGGATTTTCGGGAGGGCGGCAGGTCCGGGGTTCGTGCGCTACGTGAGGCGGCAGAGTGCCTTGACTTTTTGCCTGTCATCTTCGGTCGGGAAGGCGGTGAAGAGGATGCGGATGGCCTTGGGATCAGCAGCACCCGGGACGTTGCCGGGGTGGAGCAGCAGGTTTGTGCGACCCGGAAGGCTGGTAAACGGATCGCGTTTCACGCAGGAGAGCGGGATAAGGATGATGTCGATGCCGCACTTTCGTTTGAACCGGATCTCCTCATCCACATGACCCATGCGACAAAAAAACAGCTCCGTGAATGCGCAGATAAAGAGATCCCGATCGCAGTCTGCCCCCGTTCCAACTGGGTGCTGGGTGTCACGGCATCGGCCCGGTGTCCGCCCCTCCAGCTGATGCTCGATCTCGGGTGCACGGTAATGCTCGGCACGGACAATGTAATGTTTGTCCCGCCGGATATGTTTTCGGAAATGTCATTCGTCTCAACAGTTTACCGGCTCGATCCAAAAACCATAATCAGGTCCGCAGTAACCGGATCCCAATTCACCGGCTCGCCGTTCTTTATCCGCAAAGGTGAACGCGCAGCCTTCTTTACGCTGGATCCATCCCATTCTGCGCTCGCTTTCAGCCGCGATCCCGCAGCATCCATTGTAAAACGTGCTCCTTATAATGCAATCGGGAATAACGTTTTTAATTTGTAAACTCAATAAAAATGGCATGTTTGTTTTGGGTGATGCCAGTGTTTACTAACATACTAGTTGCAATCGATGGTTCAGAAGCGAGTGATCATGCGATCGAACAGGCTGTCGATGAGGCAAAGGTATGGAATGCCCGGCTTCATGCCGTCTATGTGGTCGAGACCGGCCTCTTTTCATCACTCCCTTCAGATAATACCGTTGAGATAATGTACCGCGTTCTTGAGAACGAGGGGAATGCCACTCTTGAGAAAGCAAAGAAGATCGCAGCAAAGAGCGGGGTTGCCCTTGTCACACACATGAAACAGGGCCATGCGGGAACCGAGATCATCGCGCTTGCACAAGCCGAGAATGTGGATCTCGTTGTTGCCGGTTCCCATGGGAAAAGCCAGACCGATCGTCTGCTGATCGGAAGTGTCAGCACCTATATTACCGCACACAGCACGGTCACGACCATGGTGGTGAGATCATAACGGACATGCTGGTAAAAGAATATATGACCGCGGATGTCGTCCACGTGGACATCCCCGGCAACCGTGACGATGTTCTCAAGATCCTCAAAAGGACCGGTATATCCGGTGTTCCCGTCTTAAAAAATAAGAAACTTGTCGGGATTATCACAAGGAAGGATCTGCTGCGAAAACCGGAAGAGACCCAGCTTGGTCTCCTCATGGCTTCAAAGCCGGTTACAATCGGGCCCGACGAAGATATCCGCAAGGCAGCCCGGCTGCTTGTTACGCACCGGATCCGGAGGTTGCCGGTGGTTGAGGACAACAAGCTGATTGGCCTTCTCTCGGTTGCCGATCTGGTTCATGCAATCGCCCAGATGAAAATCAAAGAGGAGATCAAGGATGCCTACACGAGCACAACCTTTGCTCTCTGGGAAGATACCCCGCTCCCGCTTGTTGGGCGCGTCATGGAGATTTCGGGTGTGGATGCGATCCCGATCCTGAATGCAGATAGTGTTCTGCAGGGCATTATATCAGAGCGCGATCTCATCAGGAGCTCAAGCATTGAGGATTCGGTCGGCGTGAGTGACTTCTCCAATGGTACCGATGATGACGAGTGGACGTGGGAGAGCATACGGGACAACCATACGATTAGTTTTGGGATCTCCCGGGTGCAGCTGCCCAACCGGCCTGTAAAACTTGCCATGGTCAAAAACGTCGTCGCTGTACCCAAGAATGCTGAAGTCAGCGAGTGTGCATTAAAGATGCGCAGATCCCGGGTCGACCAGCTGCCGGTGGTTAACGGCGACAAGCGCCTGGTGGCCATGCTTTACGATCGTGATCTCATCCGTGTTCTCTGTAAAGAGGATAAGGAATAATACCTTTGAAAAGATGAGGTTGATTTTTGCGTCAGTGCACCGATAGCAACCTTTAAATTTTTAAGTATCATCTAATACCTTAAAGCGCTTTTAATTGATTTTTGGCGTTCATTTGTTTTTAGAGGTGTAATATGCCTGAACATTCCCAGGAATCTATGACAGGGACGACGACGGTGGGGCTGGTATTTGCCGAAGGAGTCATCCTTGCCACAGAGAAACGTGCAACCATGGGGTACATGATTGCAAGCAAGCGTGCAAAGAAAGTATATCAGATAGCAGACCGCATCGGCATGACAATTGCCGGTGGCGTAGGCGATGCCCAGCAGCTGGCCCGGATCATTACTGTTGAGTGCAACCTGTATCAGATACGCAGGTCGCGGGCGATCACGGTTGGCGCGGCCTCGACCCTTCTTTCCAATTACTTAAACCAGAACCGGTATTTCCCGTACTATGTCCAGCTGCTCGTTGGTGGTATCGATGAACACGGGCCCAGTGTCTACTCGGTGGATGCGATGGGCGGGGCAACAAAAGAAGAGGATATTGTTTCGACGGGTTCCGGTTCTCCCATGGCCTATGGTGTGCTGGAAGACCGGTATGTCCCGAATATGAATGAGGATGAAGCAATCGAACTAGCTGTACGTGCACTCAAGTCTGCGATGAAACGTGATGCCGGGTCCGGTGAAGGCATCCACGTTGTTATCATCGCTAAAGACAAGTATCAGGAACTTGGCGAGGACGCACTCAAAAAATACCTCGTCAAAAATTCTGTATAATCTTTTTTTAGGACGTTTAGTATTATGTTAATTGAAGAAAGGCTCAAAGAGCTCAAAGACAAGATCAACGACAAGGTGCCTGCCGGCATCACGGTAAAAGAGGTTGAATTCGAAGGCCCGGAACTGGTTATCTACACCGATGACCCCAAACGATTTGCCGATGAGGCCGACCTGATCCGGGTTCTTGCCCGGGATCTGAGGAAAAGGATCGTGGTCCGCCCGACAATCCTTGAAGATCCCGAGAAAGCAGCAACCGAGATCCGGGCAGTCGTCCCGGAGTCCTCCGGTATCACCGACATCTTTTTTGATCCCGATACTGGTGAAGTCCTTATTGAAGCGGAGAAACCCGGTGTTGTAATCGGGAAGAACGGGATCACGCTCCGTGATATTACCCGGCATATCGGCTGGACGCCAAAAGTTGTCCGCACCCCTCCGATTGAGAGTAGCACTGTAAAGCAGGTCCGCCAGTACCTGCGCTCGGTTAACGAGGAGCGCAAGCAGTTCCTGCGCACGATAGGTAGAAGGATCCACCGTGATATTCCGGGCCGCGATGACGCAAACAAGGATGCGACCAAGAAAGATCAGTGGGTTCGGGTCACCACTCTCGGCTGTTGTCGCGAAGTCGGCCGGGCCGCATTCTTACTCACCACCCCGGACAGCCGCGTGCTTATCGATTGTGGGGAGAAACCCGACAACACCAATGGCGCCCCGTACCTTTATGTTCCCGAGATCCACCCTCTTGCTCAGCTCGACGCTGTTGTCCTCACCCACGCCCACCTCGATCACTGTGCGCTCGTTCCCCTCCTCTATAAGTACGGATATGAAGGCCCTGTCTATTCGACTCCTCCGACCCGGGATCTCTCTGCGATGCTCCAACTGGATTATCTCGATGTCCTTAACAAGGAAGGCCGGAAGATCCCCTACAGCTCAAACGAGGTCAAGACCTACATCCAGCATTCGATCACTCTGAATTATGGCAGCGTAACCGATATTGCCCCGGATATTAAGCTCACCTTCCATAATGCCGGTCACATCCTTGGCTCCGCGATCGCCCATTTCCATATCGGCGACGGCCTGTATAACATTGCCTTTACCGGTGACTTCAACTACAGCAAGAGCCGGCTTTTTAACCCGGCCGTCAACCAGTTCCCCCGGCTGGAGACCCTGTTCATGGAGAGCACGTACGGAGGCTCAAATGATTTCCAGCCGGCACGTTCAGATGCGGAGTCCAAGCTTTACGAGATCATTAACAAGGTGCTGTCACGTGGCGGTAAAGTGATCATCCCCGCGTTTGCCGTCGGCAGGTCGCAGGAAGTTATGCTAGCCCTTGAAGAAGGGATGCGTCTTGGCAAGGTCCCACCGGTTAAGATCTATCTTGACGGTATGATCCGCGAGGCTACAGCGATCCATACCACCTACCCGGAGTACCTCAACAACGATCTCCGAAATCTGATATTCCGGGAAGGGATGAACCCCTTCCTTGCCGAGTGTTTCCAGCAGGTGGACTCTCCCGATCTTCGTGAGAAAGTGATTAACGGTGATCCGTGCGTGATCATTACAACAAGCGGTATGCTTAACGGTGGGCCGGTCATGGAATACCTGCTCAACCTCGCAGAGGACGAAAAGAACGCACTCGTCTTTGTCGGGTATCAGGCTGACGGTACTCAAGGGAGACGCATCCAGAAAGGGTGGCGCGAAGTGCCCCTGGGCCGGAAAGGCACGATCACCATCAACCTTGAGATCGCTACTATCGACGGGTTCTCGGGGCATTCTGACCGTCGGCAGCTGATGAACTACATTGGCCAGATCCAGCCGAGACCCGAGAAGATCTTCTGTATTCACGGGGATGAGAATAACACGATCGATCTTGCCAGTTCTATCTACAAGCGGTATCACATCCAGACTCATTCCCCGATGAACCTTGAGACATACCGCATGATCTGATCATGGAAACATCAAAGACATACCTCGCCATCGTCTGCCTTGGTATCTTTGCTGTCATGGCGCTCTCGAATGCAATCGTCCCGGTGCTTCCGACATTTGCCGGGCAGTCTGCGTGGCAGGGTGCCATCTATGCAGCATATTTCTTCGGCGCCTTTATCTCCACCCTGCCTGGCGGAATACTTGCCGATAGACACGGTACTGCCCCGGTTATTCGGACGGGTCTCCTGATAACGGTTGCAACTGGTGCCCTGCTCTTTTTTGCTACCGCCCCTATAGTGGTGATCATCCTGCGTGGTTGCGAAGGGATTGGGGCCGGGCTCTTTGTCGCTGCTGCACTCTCGTATATCAATTCCCGGAGCGATCATACCCGCTTGAGCGGATATTACATGGCGATGCTTAATCTTGGCCTTGTTCTTGGACTGATCATCGCTGGTTGGTTTGCGGTACGTTTTGCAGAGCCGGTCATCGGAATTGGCATATTCACGTTATTTGCCATCGTTACGTTGGCAGGAAGCGCGATAATCGGTAACAGTCCGGGTTCACCGGTGAGGAAGAGGGATACCGTTCGCGTTTCAGCGTTCGTTCGTGAAAACCTCTGGTTGTGGTATTCAGCCATTGTTCTCGTCGGAATCACGGGAGTCGTCTCATCGATGTACCCAAAATTTTCCGGGGAGGCAGCGGATACACTTGGGTTCTGGATTGCCGGTATGAGCATCGCCACCATTATCACCGTTCTTATGGTCTCCCGTATTCCTCTTCCCCCGGTGCCGGTCATCCGCTGGTCTGCCATCTTCATGGCGGGGGGCGTCCTTCTCGCATACGTATCCCCGGTGGGTTTTATTGTCCTGGGTGCTCTTGCCGGTGTCGTGATGATCGCCCAGATGGCCTTTCTTGCCAGGGTGCCGGATCACCAGGGACTTCTCATGGGATTGTTCTCGACGGCAAGTTACCTCGGGATGGCAATCCTCCCGTTCGTTGCCGGGGTCATTGCGGATACTAATGGATTTTTGACCGCATTTGTCATCACCGCAATCATGGGGGGGACCGTCGCTGTCACTACCGCTTGGTCCGGGCATCAGCTTCCCCGGCCTTCGGAATAATTTACGATATACCAAAAAACAATACATTCATCTGCGATAAAAGAGAATTTTCGGATATGCAGATGAGCGCAAAGACAGGCATACTGCTTGTAATTATTTTAATCCTGATTCCTGCTGTCGCAGCGGAGGACTCCCTTGAGTGGTATACGAAAGGCCAGAACGCTGCAACTGTCGGGAATTATGCAGATGCTGTGACGTATTATAACAATGCGCTCTCGCTCGATCCTTCGTACGCGCTTGCCCTGTCGGGAAAAGCGGTGGCCCTTAATGCATTGGGACAGTACTCGGGAGCGCTCGATGCAGCAAACAAAGCTCTGACGATACGGACTAGTGCCGATGCGCAGAATGCCCGGGCCTATGCGCTCTATAAACTTGGCAGGTACGATGAAGCCGTCGCCGCATATGTAAATTTGACCGCCACGGTAACGAACAATGCCGATGCGTATCGTAACCTTGCATCCTCGTATTTCCAGACCGGAAACCCGGATGCCGCGCTCAAAGCGTATGCCCGGGCTACGAACCTCGACCCTCATAATGCGGATACCTGGAACCAGATTGGACTTGTATACATGTCGCAGGACAAGTACACCGAAGCCCTCGATGCCTTCGATCATGCAACCCGGGAAACAACCAAGAGTGCCGAGATCTGGAACAACAAGGGTCTCGCACTTACGGCACTGGGACGGTATCAGGATGCGTTGAATTGCTTCAATTCAGCGCTGACTATCAGCCCGACATATGCCGACGCAGAAAAGAACAAGGCATCTGTGTTAGGTAAGGCTCAGGTCTATCAGGTAACCGGCACGGCAACCCCGACAGAGGCGCCTTGGGTTTTGGGTGGTGTGACTACCCTCCCTACAGCGGTTCCCACCACCGCAGCGGTTCAGACTGCAGTAACTGTTGAATCATTACCTGCCGGCACTGTTGCCGTGACATCAACTGAAATACCGGTTGCAAAGAAGACAACATTTACGCCGCTCTCACCATTCGGCGCTCTTGCGGCGTTTGTGGTGGCCGGAATTGTATTTGCTGGGGTAAAGCATCGGAAGAATTGATCCCTTTTAATTGAGGGAGGTATATGGAGCCAGATAAATCTGGTTCCGACCTATCCGCCCGAACTCAGATTTACACAGATCTTATGTCATGACGTTTTTGTTTTTTGCTGTACGTGTTCAGGATGCCCCGGTAAATTTTTACTGCATTCTCAAGTGATACAACCGAAACTCGTTCGTTGATCCCGTGAAGCGTCGCGAGTTCACCCGGGCCATACTCGACAACCTGAAATCCTGCGCAACGAAGGTGACGCGCGTCGCTTGCCGCCCACTGGAGGATGGGAAAGACATCCCCTCCCCATACTTTCTCAACTTCGTGGCATACAACCGCGGCAAAATTGCAGCCCGGGTCCGTGAACGAAGGGTCATGTACGGTCTTCTCGACAACCGTCCCATTTGTGGCGTGAGCACGGATGTCCTTGACCAGATCCGGGATGCAGCACCCCCAGGGAATCCGCAGCTCCAGATTGACTGAACATTGCTGGGCGACGATGTTGATTTTCTCGCCACCCGAGATGACGCCCGGGTTAAACGTTACCCGTTCAAGGATATCGCTGCCTTCCAGTATCTGGAACTCTTCAGAAAAGACCTCAGAAGAGAGCCGGATGATCTCCCGAAGTTTTTCGTCCATCTGAAATTCCCGGCCATGGAGACTTTTTACGTACTCGAGCAGTTCCATCGCCTCCATGATCGCGCTTATGCCAATTGTCGGGTACAGTGAGCCATGGCCGGGTGTTCCGACAAATTTCAGGTCAAGCCGGCAGAGCCCTTTCTGGCCGATGCAGGGATGGCGGGCCGGTGAGGGTTCTGCGATTAGGCAGTCACAGGGGGCGATCAGATCGTGTGCGATCAGGTATCGTATCCCCCTGTCACCTCCCGTCTCCTCATCACAAACAAATGCCAGGGTTGCGGGCAGCTCGTCTCCCTCATTCACGAGCGTGTCGCAGGCGGCCAGTATCGCCGCGCACCCGCCTTTCATATCGGTTGCGCCCCGGCCCCAGACATATCCTTTTTCTCTGGTACCGGAGTACGGCGGATGCGTCCACCCTTCATCAAGAGCCGGCACGACATCTACATGCCCGCAGAGCAGGAGCGGTTTATCTGGCCCTTCTGTTACCAGATTGCACCGTCCGCCCCCGGTATCCATGACCGTGGATACTATGCCACGGGCGTCAAGAAAATCCCGGATGTACTCGATAACTACGGAGGTATTCCCCGGGGGATTCTCGCTTCTTATCGCCACGAGTTCTGAACAAATTCGGCTTACATCCATACCGGATCAAATCTTCTGTTCTGCGATAAATGCCTTAAAAAGCGTCGAGAGGGATGCATCCTCATACAGGCTTTTCAAAAAATCCTGCTCGAAAAACTCATCGATAACCGCTGTAAAGAAATTTGCCGGGATCGCCTGCCGGCTGTCCGGATCAAGGACGATACGGAAGCTCCGGTACCCTGCGGGATCTTCCGGGTCGTAGAGTTTCTGCCAGAGTGAGGGCAGGGCGGCAAATTTTTCCGGTCGGGTGGTCTTGAGCCACGCGATAAACTTCGGGAATTGTGGCCGGTCCCCCTTTTTTTCCTCATCAATACGCCAGCGCAGGTACTCGGCGCCCATAATATTTTTCGGCGACTGGTAGTTAAATGCGTAGATGCTGCAGGTATAGTCGATGTGCGCAATGGAGTCGATAAAATAAAAGCAGAGGGTCTTGTTAAAGAGCGAGGTGTCGTGCAGGATCAGGGATTTTTCATAGAGATGGGTAAGAGCATTAATGTATTCGTTGTCAGCATTCATACGGTTCTAGTGTACGCCGGAATTGTAAATATATTCCCGTAATCCTGTACCTTGCTCACCGTTAAGGAAGCATCGTTTTTGCGGGGAAACTTTATTTAAAAAAAGGTTCCCGTCTTGCAACTGCTTCCTGGAAAAGTGCTTCGAGTTCATTGCCTTTTTTACCCCGGATGGTAACATGATTATCCGTCCGCAGCAGGCATGGCTTGAGCTTACCATCGGAAGTTACCCGGAGCCGGTTGCAGAATGCACAGAACTCGGTGTTGTGCAACGGGCGCACGACCTCCACCTCGGCACCATCAAGACAGTACTTTTTGCGATGGTGCATCCTGCGGGTGAGGATCTGTTCCGATCGTGAGGCAAGGTCGCATTCAACCCCGGTTAAATCCCCGTGATACTCGCAGTTGTTGAAGTGCATTAATTCGATGAGCTGAAGGACGAGATTGCGGTTGCCCCGGACAAATGCAAGGAAATCATCCAACTCATGATCGTTGATGCCAAGAAGAACCACCATGTTGAGTTTGACGGGCGTGAGCCCGACGTTAAGTGCCGCATCAATGCCGGCAAGAACCTCGCCGAGCCGGTCGCTCCCGGTGATCTGTTTGTAGGTTTCCGGGTTCAGGCTGTCGAGGCTGACATTGACCCTGCGGAGCCCGGCGGCTTTTAAGTCCGCTGCCATTTCTGCAAGCAGGATGCCATTTGTGGTTATCGAGCATTCGATGCCTTTCGGGACTGCCCGGATGATCTTCAGGATATCCGGCCGGATCAGGGGTTCCCCGCCGGTAAATTTTATGCTTTTAATCCCGAACTTTGCCGCGATCTCCATAATGGCAATGATCTCGTCAGCGCTCATCTCGGACTCAGGATTCTTCTCGCCCTCAGCATGGCAGTAAATGCAGGAAAGGTTGCACCGTGAGGTAAGGCTGATGCGGAGGTTTGTTACCGGTCGTCCGTAGGAATCCCTGAACGTTTGTGTCATGGGGATGTTCAACCCTTAAAGTTCTTGCCGATAATATAAATTTCTGTGCTTCCTTTGCGGGTGGCCTTGGTCGAGTAGGTTTTTACCACGAAAAAATGCTCTTTTATCCTGTCAAGCAGTTCGGGAAAATCCACGCCCTGGAATGATTTTATCACAAAGTTCCCGCCGGGCTTTAACACATGGCTGGCAAAGATCAGTGCCTCCTCGCCAAGGGCGATGGCCCGTACCTGGTCGTAACTCTTGTGGCCCGAGAGTTTTGGGGCCGCATCGCAGACCACGACGCTGACCGTGCCAAGCATTTCCTGAGCCTGCTTCTGAATGGTCAGGTCGGTAAGATCGCCTTCGATAGTATCGATCCCTTCAAGCGCAGCAATCGGGTTTAAATCGATCCCCAGCACTTTCCCGCTGGTGAGTGTGCGCAGTACCTGGAGCCAGCTGCCTGGTGCCGCACCGAGATCGATGATGTTATCGTTCTCCCGGATAATGGCAAACTTATTCTGGATTTCGATGAGCTTGTAAGAGGCCCGGGACCGGAACCCTTCCTGTTTTGCCCTTAGATATACCTTGTCCCGTGACCATTGTGAACCCATATTAATCTCTCCCTAAAAATCTACGAAAGAACCCAAAACGCTATAATTAAAGTATGACGATATACTGTATAAGACAGTTGTTAAGGGGAAAGCGATGTTAAAAGCAACCATTGACGCAGATATATTCCGGGAGGCCATTGACGCGATCTCG